>Ga0136621_1000252_pt1 | contig 20268 bp, 15 predicted proteins | sample AntDryUQ445A2306_FD_104673 | JGI IMG/M metagenome (GOLD analysis project Ga0136621, IMG submission 104673) | Polar desert sand microbial communities from Dry Valleys, Antarctica - metaG UQ445A (23.06) | ecosystem: Environmental > Terrestrial > Soil > Desert | place: Antarctica: Dry Valley...
ATCGAGGACGGCCGCCTCAGCGAGGGCCACGCCCGCGCGCTGATCGGGCTCGAGCGTGACGTTCAGGCGCGACTGCTCGACTCGATCGTCGGTCAGGCGCTGTCGGTGCGTCAGACCGAGGAGCTGGTTCGCCGTCTCCGCGAGCCACGGCCCGAGCCGATGGACCGGGCCCGCCGCACCGACCCGGACCTCGAGCGCGTCGAGGAGGACCTGCGTCGCTCGCTGGGCACGAAGGTGAGTCTCGCGAGGACGCGCCGGGGTGGCCGCATCGTCATCGAGTACTTCGGCGACGAGGAGTTAGAACGCCTGTATGAGCGTTTGATCGGGGCCGGCGCGTGACCGAGGAAGCCACCCGGCCAGCCGCCGCCACGACCGGCCGATCGAACGGACGGCGGCGGGCGACAGGAAAGAGCGGCGATTACACCGCCGCGAGCATCCAGGTCCTCGAGGGGCTCGAAGCCGTTCGCCGCAGACCGGGCATGTACATCGGCTCCACCGACGGCCGCGGGCTGCACCATCTCGTGTGGGAGGTCGTCGACAACTCGATCGACGAGGCGATGGCCGGTCATGCCACCACGATCCTCGTCACGATCACCGCTGAAGGCATGGTGGTCGTGCAGGACGATGGCCGCGGCGTGCCCGTCGGCAAGCATTCCACCGGCAAGGATGCCCTCGAGGTCGTGCACACGGTCCTCCATGCCGGCGGCAAGTTCGGCGGCGGCGGGTACAAGGTCTCGGGCGGATTGCACGGCGTCGGGGTGAGCGTGGTCAACGCCCTGTCAGAGTGGATGCGCGTCGAGTCGGCGCGCGACGGGCATGTCTGGGCCCAGGAGTACAAGCGCGGAAAGCCCACGACGCCGGTCACGAAGATCGGCCCGCAAGGGGACCGGCGCGGGACGTACACGATGTTCCGCGCAGATGCCGAGATGTTCGAGACGATCGACTACTCCTTCGAGACGATCGTGCAGCGCCTTCGCGAATCCGCGTATCTCACGAAGGGCGTGTGGATCACGCTGCGCGACGAGCGGGTCGACCGAGAGCGGTCGTTCTACTTCGAAGGTGGGCTCCGATCCTTCGTGCGCCACCTCAACCGGAACAAGGAAGTTCTCCACCAGCGACCGATCTACGTCGAGCGCCGCGAGGGGAGCACCGCGGTCGAGGTTGCGCTCCAGTACAACGACGCCTATACGGAGAACGTCCTCGCGTTCGCCAACAACATCAACACGGTCGACGGCGGAACCCACGTCACGGGCTTCCGGGCCGCGCTGACGAGCTCGCTGAACGACTGGGCGCGGCGCGGCGGCGTGCTGAAGGACTCGGACGGCAACCTGTCAGGCGACGACGTCCGGGAAGGGTTGACGGCCGTGATCAGCGTCAAGCTGACCGACCCGCAGTTCGAGGGCCAGACGAAGGCGAAGCTCGGCAACGCCGAGGTGAAGGGCCAGGTCCAGACCGCCGTCGCGGAGAGCCTGGGTCAGTATCTCGACGAGAACCCGGGCGACGGCCGGCGGATCATCGAGAAGTGCCTGACGGCCGCACGGGCGCGCGAGGCCGCGCGCAAGGCCAGGGACCTCGTCCTGCGCAAGGGAGCCCTCGAGGGAATGTCCCTGCCCGGCAAGCTCGCCGACTGCCAGGAGCGCGATCCGGCCCGCAGCGAGATCTACCTGGTCGAGGGTGATTCGGCGGGCGGATCGGCCAAGGCCGGTCGCGACCGGCGCTTCCAGGCCATCCTGCCGATGTTCGGCAAGATGCTCAACGTCGAGAAGGCGCGCCTGGACAAGGTTCTCTCGAGCGAGAAGATCCGGCCCTTGATCATTGCCCTGGGTGGTGGGATCGGCGAAGGCTTCGACATCGCCAAGATCCGCTACCACCGGATCATCATCATGACCGACGCCGACGTCGACGGCGCTCACATCCGGACGCTGCTGTTGACGTTCTTCTACCGGCACATGCCGATGGTGATCGAGGCCGGATACCTGTACATCGCACAGCCGCCGCTCTACCGGGTCAGCACCGGCAAGGTGACCCGCTACGCGCAGTCCGAGGCGGAGCGCGACCGGATCGTCAAGGAGTTCAACGTCAAGAACCTGTCGGTCCAGCGCTTCAAGGGCCTCGGCGAGATGAACGCCGACCAGCTGTGGGACACCACCATGAACCCGGAGACGAGGACGCTGCTGCGCGTCGACAGCGAGAACGCGGCGCTGGCCGACGAGGTCTTCACGATGCTGATGGGCGAGAAGGTCGGGCCGCGCAAGGAGTTCATCAAGGCCGAGGCCCGCAAGGTCCGCAACCTTGACATCTGAGCGCGGTGGGCGGGTCATCGCCGGCCCGGGCGTCCGGCCATTCGAGGTCGCCGATCACAGATGCTTCGCTTGTGGCTCGTTGAACGAGCACGGCATCCGCCTCGTCCTCCACGTGGAGCGCGGACGCTCGTGGACCGAGCTCGAGCTGGAGCCGCAGTTCGAGGGCTGGGCGGGCATCGCCCACGGCGGCATCCTGTGCACGATCCTCGACGAGGTGATGGCCTGGGCGCTCGTCGGCGAGGAGAACTGGGGCCTGACCGCCCGCCTCTCGGTCCAGTTCCGAAAGCCGGTGCCGACTGGCCGGCCGATCCGGGCCGAGGGAGCCGTTACCCGCAACCGCCGCCGGGTCGTGGAGACGTCGGGCCGCATCGTTGACGCGATCGGGGGCGAGCTGCTCGCCACGGCCACCGGCACCTACATGGCCGCCGACGTCTCGCGCCGGGCGGAGCTCCAGCAGCGCTACGGCTTCCGCTACCTCGACCGTCTCGCCGCCCTGGCGGGCGCCCCGCGGTGACGACGGCGGTGCGAGCGCGACCGGCGAGCGAGACAACCCAGCGATCGATCGCGCTCGTCGCGCAGCGCCGCCCGGCCGCGGAGGCGCTGGGCCGGCAGCTCGCGGAGCTCGTGGACGATCCCGACGCGTTCGTCAGGGCGCTCCGAGGGGGCTTCGAGCGCCTCGCCGATCCCGCGTATCTCGCCGGTCAGCAGCTCGTGGCACCCGGCATAGGGGCGCTGCTCGGCGTCCGCAGCCCGCTTATGGAGGCGACGGCGCGCACTCTGCGAGCCCACACCCGTGACGCATCGTCATCCCAGCTGCTGTTCGTGGCCGATCGCCTGCTCCGCGATGAGCTGCTCGAGCTCCGCTGGTTCGCGCTCGGCATCCTCGACCGCACGATCGGCCGCGAGCCCGAGCGCACGTGGCAGCTCCTTCGCCGTGCCGCCCATGCCGCATCGGACTGGATCACGGTCGACACGCTCGCCCGGCCCGCGGCGCGCGGGATCCTGTCCGAGCCGTACCGCTGGGCAGAGCTGGAACAGCTTGTCTTCTCCCCCTCCCGGTGGGAGCGACGCCTCGTCGGCTCGACGATCGCGACCATGCCGTTCGTGGATCGCTCGGCGGGCCGGACACAGGAGTACGTCGAGCGGGCGCTCGCCCTCCTCGGCCAGCTGATCGGTGATGCGGAGCCGGACGTCCAGAAGGCGCTCGCGTGGGCCTACCGGAGCGTGACGCAGATCGATCGCACAGCCGTTGGGGCGACGCTCGAGCTCGAAACGAATTCGGCGGCCGCGGCAGGCGACGGCAATCGGGCGTGGGTCATCCGCGACGTCCTGCCCAGGCTGGACGCGGAGCTCGCCGCGCGGCTGCACGGGCGCCTCCACGGGGTCCGCCGGCGCCCCGGATCCGGCTCGACCTCGGTGGCGGGCGAGATCGCCACGAGGTTCGCCGACCCCGAGCGGAACGAACGTTCGTTAGGCGACACCCACGGGGCTGACGGACCTTGACGGACGACGTCGGCGAGACCCGCTCCATCCCGCTCGAGGACGAGATGCGGGTCAGCTATCTCGATTACGCCATGAGCGTGATCGTGTCCCGGGCCCTGCCCGACGTCCGGGACGGCCTGAAGCCCGTTCACCGGCGGATCCTCTACACGATGGGCGACATGGGCCTGTCGGCCACCTCGTCGTTCCGCAAGTGCGCCGCGATCGTCGGCGAGGTGATGGGCAAGTACCACCCGCACGGCGACGTTGCCCTCTACGACGCGCTCGTCCGCCTGGCCCAGGACTTCTCGATGCGCTACCCGCTGGTCGACGGCCAGGGCAACTTCGGCTCGGTCGACGGCGACGCCGCGGCCGCCATGCGGTACACGGAGGCGCGGCTCACCGCGATCGCCGCGGAGATGCTGGCCGATATCGACAAGGAGACCGTCGACTTCGTCGACAACTACGACGGCACGCAGAGACAGCCGTCGGTCCTTCCGGCGAGGCTGCCCAACCTGCTGGTCAACGGCTCGTCGGGCATCGCGGTCGGGATGGCGACGAACATCCCGCCGCACCATCTGGGCGAGATCTGTGACGCGACGATCGCGCTCATAGACGACCCCGAGATCACGTCGGACGACCTGTCCCAGCACGTTCGCGGTCCGGACTTCCCGACGGGCGGGACGATCTACCGCTTCGAATCGCAACGCAACCCGCTGACCGGCGAGATGGAGACGATCGACGCCATCCGTCACATGTACGCCCACGGTCGCGGCCGGGTCGTGATGCGCGCCCAGGTCGCGTTCGAGGAGGTCCGCGGCGACCGGATGGCGATCATCGTCACCGAGCTGCCGTACCAGGTGAACAAGGCCAGCCTGCTCGAGAAGATGGCCGACCTGGTGAAGGACAAGAAGATCGACGGGATCGCCGACCTGCGCGACGAATCCGACCGCGACGGCATGCGCATCTACATCGAGATCAAGCGCGACTCGAACCCGCACAAGGTCCTCAACCAGCTCTTCAAGCACACCCCGATGCAGCTGGCATTCAACATGAACATGCTCGCGCTCGTCGACGGCCAGCCCCAGACGCTGCCGCTGAAGTCGGTTCTCCAGCACTACGTCGACCACCGACGCGACATCGTCCGGCGGCGCACCGAGTTCGACCTCGGCAAGGCGCGCGCCCGGGCCCACATCCTCGAGGGCCTCAAGATCGCCCTCGACAACCTGGACGCGGTGATCCGCACGATCCGCGAATCGGCCGACGTCGACAGGGCCCGCACGAACCTGATGACCAGGTTCGACCTGTCCGAGCTCCAGGCACAGGCCATCCTCGACATGCGGCTCGCGCGGCTGGCCGCGCTCGAGCGCCAGAAGATCGAGGACGAGTACCTCGCGGTGATCCAGCAGATCGCGGAGCTCGAGGACATCCTCGCCAACCAGGCCCGGGTCCTCTCGATCATCAAGGACGAGCTCACCGAGCTGAAGCGAAAGTACGGCGGCGAGCGCCGCACCCGGGTCGCCGATGACGCGAGCCGCGAGATGACCGACGAGGACCTGATCGCGGACGAGGGCGTCGTCGTGACGATCAGCGGCCGCGGCTACGTGAAGCGCCAGCCGGTGGCGACCTATCGCCGGCAGCTCCGGGGCGGGAAGGGGATCATCGGCCACGTGACCCGCGAGGAGGACGCGGTGGAGCACCTGCTCGTCGCGAACACCCACGACTGGGCCCTCTTCTTCACGAACCGCGGCCGCGTGTTCAGAGCCAAGGTCCACATGATCCCCGACGCCAGCCGCCAGGCGAAGGGGATCCCGATCATCAACCTGCCCGGCGTGCAGGTCGAGGCGGGCGAGGTACCGATGGCCACGATCACGCTCCAGGACTTCACGGCGGGCAGCTACCTCGTTCTCGCGACCCGCCGCGGCAAGGTCAAGAAGACGCCGCTCGAGCAGTTCCTGCGCGTGCGATCGACGGGCATCCGGGCGATCACCATCGACGAGAAGGACGAGCTCGCCTGGGTCGACGTCTCGACCGGCGACGACGACGTCATCATCGCCACGGCCCAGGGCAAGATCGCCCGGTTCCACGAGACCGACGTGCGGCCGATGGGTCGCGACGCCGCGGGCGTGATCGGGATCCGGCTGGCCCGTGCCGGCGACTTCGTCGTGTCGATGAGCGTCGTCCAGCCCGAGGCCGACGTCCTCGTCCTGACCGAGACGGGCTACGGCAAGCGCGTCCGGCTGACGGAGTTCCGGCCGATGGGTCGCGGCTCCCAGGGTGTCCGGCTGATCAGCCTCGAAGGCCGCAAGACGGGCGACGTGGCGGCCGTCCAGCAGGTCACGGAGCTCGACGAGGAGCTCCTCCTGATCTCGGCCGGCGGCCAGGTCGTCCGGACCGACGTCAACACGATCAACCGCCAGAAGGCGCAGGCGCGCGGGGTCATCACGATGCGCATGAACGAGGGCGACCGGGTCGTCGCCATCTCGGCCTTCCGGGCAGGGCTGGCGGAGCGCGAGACCATCAGCGACAATGGCGGCCCAGACGCGGGCTCGGACGCCGGCGAGGGCGAGGAGCCGGTCTGAACCGGTCGGGAATGGTCTTCGGCGAACGTGAGGCGGCCGTGTACGCAGATCAGTTCGAGATCTACCACGGCAACGCGAACCCGGATCTCGCCTGGAAGATCTGCCGCTACCTCGGCACGGAGCCCGGCAAGCTGGAGGTCTTCCAGTTCGCCAACGAGAACATCTTCGTCAAGATCCTGGACAACGTCCGCGAGAAGGACGTCTTCCTGATCCAGCCGACCTCGCACCCCGTCAACACGTCGATCATGGAGCTGCTGATCATGATCGACGCCTTCAAGCGCGCGAGCGCGGGGCGAATCACGGCGGTGATCCCGTTCTACGCGTACGGTCGCTCGGACAAGAAGGACCAGCCCCGGGTCCCGATCACCGCCCGCCTCATCGCCGACATGATCACGGTCGCTGGCGCGGACCGGGTCCTCACGATGGACCTCCACCAGGGCCAGATCCAGGGCTTCTTCAACATCCCGGTCGACGAGCTGACCGCGGTCCACATGCTGTCGAACTACTTCAAGTACAAGAAGCTCGAGGACCTCGTGATCGTCACCGACCTCGGCTTCGCGAAGCGGGCGCGCGCGTTCGCGGAGCTGCTGGAGGCGCCCCTGGCCGTGATCGAGAAGCGCCGCCTCGGCAACCTTGACCGGGCGGAGCTCATGAACGTGATCGGCGACGTGCGCGGCCGGCGGGCCGTCATCGTCGACGACGAGGTGGACACTGGCGGCACGCTCATGGAGATCGTCCGGGCGCTGGAGCGCGAGGGCGTCCAGGAGATCTACGCCTGCGCCACCCACGGCGTGCTGAGCGATCCGGCCGTCGAGCGGCTGCGCGACTCGGCCCTGCGCGAGATCCTGCTCACCGATTCGATCCCCCTGCCCCCGGCCAAGCGGATCGCCAAGATCACCACGCTGTCCGTCGCGCCGCTCATCGGCGAGGCGATCAAGCGGATCCACCGCGGCGAATCGGTGGGCGCGCTGTTCAGCAGCGAGGTGTCGTTCACCCAGGAGATGCTCCTCTGGGAGGACGGCGTGGCCCGCAAGCTGGACCTCCGCGACGACGACGAACCGGGCGAGCGCGACCCGCCAGCCGCCACCGAGCTGGCCTCGGCGGCCCATTCGGGAGACCGATGAGCCTTCAGCTCCACAAACCGGACGGCAAGGGCGACCTCGAGCCGCGCCGGGTCCCCGACACCAACTGGCGCAAGCAGCTGAGCTCGCCTCGCTGGGGCGCGTCGCTCCGCGGCGGCCGGCTGCCCGCCCTCAAGAACCCGGAGATGAACCCCACCTCGAGGTTGTTCTCGGTGCTGCTGTGGGTCGGCCTGGGCATCGCAACGTTCGTGGCGCTCGTCGTGGGCTACGGGGTGCTGGGGATCTGGAAGCTGGGCTGACCTCGGGGCTCGGGCGGGTCTTCGGAGACACCCGCCTATACTTCCGCGGCCATGCGATTCTTCGACCGCTTCTTCGATTCCAACGAGCGCGAGGTCCGCCGCATCCAGCCGATCGTCAACGAGGCGAACGCGCTGGAGCCCGAGCTCGAGGCCCTCTCCGACGAGGAGCTCCGCGCCCGATTCGCCGAGATCCGGACCGAGATCCGCGAGGTCGCCCTGCCCGACGAGCCGTCCGAGGACGAGCTTCATCACCCCGAGCTCGAACGCCGCCGCGAGCTGGCCAGGGCGCGCCGGCGGGACGAGCAGGCGCGCATCCAGGCGGCGCTCGACGAGGTGATGGGCGAGGTCTTCGCGCTGGCCCGCGAGGCCATGAGGCGGACGCTGGGGATGCGCCACTTCGACGTCCAGCTCATCGGCGGCGCAGTGCTCCACGAGGGCAAGATCGCGGAGATGCGGACCGGCGAGGGCAAGACGCTCGTGGCGCCCCTGGCCGCGATCCTCAACTCGCTCACCGGCCGCGGCGTCCACATCGTGACCGTCAACGACTACCTCGCACGGCGCGACCCGCAGTGGATGGGCCCGATCTATCACCTCCTGGGCGTGAGCGTGGGGATGATCACCCACGACGCGTCGTACCTGTTCGAGCCCGGGCACCCCACAACGGACGAGCGGCTGATCAACCTCCGCCCGGTCGAGCGCCGCGAGGCCTACGCCGCGGACGTGACGTACGGCACGAACAACGAGTTCGGGTTCGACTACCTGCGCGACAACATGGTCACCGAGCTGGACCAGCGGGTTCAGCGGGAGCGCAGCTTCGCGATCGTGGACGAGGTCGACAACATCCTCATCGACGAGGCGCGCACGCCGCTGATCATCAGCGGCCAGGCGGAGGAGTCGGCCGACCTGTACTTCACGTTCGCCCGGCTCGTGCCCCGGCTCAAGGCCCGCCCCGAGGAGGACGAGGAGGGCGGGGACTTCTTCGTCGACCTGAAGGATCGGGCGGTCTCGCCGACCGAGCAGGGCGTCGACAAGATGGAGCAGCTGCTGGGCGTCCCCAACCTCTACGACGCCGATCCGCGGCTTGCCCGCCACTTCGAGCAGGCGCTCCGGGCCCACGCGCTCTACAAGCGCGATCGCGACTACATCGTCAAGGACGGCGAGATCATCATCGTCGACGAGTTCACCGGCCGCCAGATGCCGGGCCGGCGCTGGAGCGAGGGGCTCCACCAGGCGATCGAGGCCAAGGAGGGGCTCAAGGTCCAGCGCGAGAGCGTGACCCTGGCCACGATCACCTTCCAGAACTACTTCCGGCTCTACGACAAGCTGTCGGGCATGACCGGCACGGCGACGACCGAGGCCGAGGAGTTCCACAAGATCTACCAGCTCGAGGTCGTTGCGGTCCCCACCCACCGCCCGATGATCCGGGACGACGACTCGGATCTCGTGTTCCGCAACGAGCAGGGCAAGTTCAATGCGGTCATCGACGAGATCGTCGAGATGACCGAACTCGGTCGACCGGTGCTGGTGGGCACCGTCTCGGTGGAGAAGTCGGAGATCCTCGGCACCCTCCTCAAGCGGCGAGGCGTCAAGCACGAGGTGCTCAACGCGAAGTTCCACGAGAAGGAATCGGGGATCGTGGCCCAGGCAGGCCGGACGAGCGCGGTCACGATCGCCACCAACATGGCCGGCCGGGGCACGGACATCGTGCTCGGCGGCAACCCCACCGGTCTCGCCTCGGACATCCTCCACCAGCGGGGCCTCAACCCGGCGGAGGTCGACAAGGCGACCTACGACGGGGCGCTCGCCGAGGCGAAGCTGGTCACCGACGAGGACCACGAGCGCGTCGTGGCCGCCGGCGGCCTGCACATCATCGGGACCGAGCGGCACGATTCGCGCCGGATCGACAACCAGCTGCGTGGTCGCGCCGGCCGCCAGGGCGACCCCGGCTCGTCGCGCTTCTACCTGTCCCTCGAGGACGACCTGATGAAGCGCTTCGCCTCGGAGCGCGTGGCCGGGCTGATGGAGCGGATGGGGCTCGAAGACGACGTGGCGATCGAGTCACGGCTCGTCAGCAAGACGATCGAGAGCGCCCAGACACGGGTCGAGGGATACAACTTCGACATGCGCAAGCGCGTCGTGGAGTACGACGACGTCATCAACAAGCAGCGCGAGACGATCTACGCCGAGCGCGACAAGGTCCTCCACAACGAGGACCTGACCGAGACGGTCCGCGTCTTCCTCGAGGACGAGCTCGCGGTCCTCACCGACCAGTTCCTGTCGGCGGCGACCCCGGACGACTGGAACATGGAGGGCCTCATTGCCGCGCTCCGCGCGCTGGGCCTCGACGGCGAGGGGACCACCAACGACGAGCTCTGGGAGGTCGGCGGCAAGGATGCGATCCTCGAGCACCTGCTGGGGGTCGTCGACAGGCGCCTCGCGGCCCGGGCCGAGGAGATCGGCGAGACCGACTGGGCGCTCGTGGAACGCTTCGTCCTGCTGCGCACGATCGACTCACTGTGGGTGGAGCATCTCACCGAGGTCGACGATATGCGCCGCGGCATCGGCCTGCGCGGCTACGCCCAGCAGGACCCGCTCAACGAATTCCGGCGCGAGGCGTTCCGGCTGTACGAGGAGCTGAGCGGCCTGATCCGCCACCAGGTCGCGACCCAGATCTTCCGGGTGACGGTGACCCGCCAGGCCGAACACTCCCATGCCGGCGCGACGGGCGGCGGCAGGCCCTCGGGCGATGCCGCGCTCGCCGCCTCGCTCTCGCGCGGAGCGGCGGCGATCACGTCCGGCGGCGCCCGCACCGCACCGGGCGCCAGCGGTGGCGCGGGGGCGGCCGTGGCCGGGCCCGCCGGCGGGCTGCTGGCACGCGGCGCCCGGGAATCGCTCGGCGATCGGTCGGTCGGTGGCGACGGCGCCGGCCGGCCGGTCGGCGCGCCGGGCGGGCCGCGGCCGGGCTACACCCCGGCCGGCGCGCGGATCGGGCGCAACGACACCTGCTGGTGCGGATCGGGGCAGAAGTACAAGAAATGCCACGGCCGCTGACGGCGCCGACCCACGCTTCGCGCCGAGCGTGTTGCGCCACGTGAATCAACGCTCGAAATCCGGCTGATCCGGCCTTCTCCCCCTTGGCGCTGGGGGATTCCACCCGTATACTGACCCGAAATTCGCCGGGTTCCACCCAGCCTCCACACGCCGCTCGCGCGCCATTTCAGCCTCAAATCCGCCCCAGCAGCGAAGTGAGGGATTTGTGAAGCAGGCCGAGGAAGCGTCGTTCGTCGATCTGATCGCCTGCGAGCGTGACTGCCGGACGTGCAGCTACGCCGCGGCCCTCGACTGTGACGGCAATTGCGGCGTCTGCCCCCACAACGGCTACTGCCCGTGTGTCAACCCCGTCGTCGCCCGGAGCAAGACGGCCCTGCGCCTGATCGAGCTGCGGCCGATCCTCCTCCAGGACCTGCAGGCGCGCAACTGATGGACGCCGCCGCATCCCGGGACCTGGCCGAGCGGATCCGCGCGACCTCGGGGCGTCTTTGACCTCGAGGCAAAGGAAGCGCGGGTCGCCCAGCTCGAGGGGCTGACCCAGGATCCCGACTTCTGGGACGACCAGCCGGTCGCCCAGAAGACCCTTCGCGAGGCGGACGGGCTCCGCAACGAGATCGCGCTGTGGCGCGGCCTCGAGACCCGCGTCGGCGACCTCCTCGCGACCCTCGAGCTGGTCGAAGAATCGGGTGACCAGGAGCTCGCGGCGGAGCTCGAGCGCGAGGCAGCCGCGCTTGATCGGGACTTCAAGCGCGAGCGCACCCAGCTCCTCTTCTCGGGCGAGTACGACGACGGCTCGGCGCTGCTCTCGATCAGCGCGGGCGCGGGCGGGACGGAGGCCACCGACTGGGCCGAGATGCTCCTCCGGATGTACCTGCGCTGGGCGGAGCGGCACCGGTTCCATACCGAGATCGTCGACCAGCAGGAGGGCGAGCAGGCCGGCCTCAAGAGCGTCACGGTCGAAGTCGACGGCCGGGCCGCCTACGGCTGGCTGCGCGCGGAGCGCGGCGTCCACCGGCTCGTGCGGATCAGCCCGTTCGACTCGCAGAAGCGCCGCCAGACCACCTTCGCGCTGGTCGAGGTGTTGCCCGAGGCCGGCGACGACGTCGAGATCGAGCTCGACTGGGACGAGATCCGGGTCGACACGTTCCGCAGCCAGGGCGCCGGCGGCCAGCACGTCAACAAGACCGATTCGGCCGTGCGCCTCACCCACGTGCCCACGGGGGTCGTCGCCCAGAGCCAGAACGAGCGCTCGCAGACCCAGAACCGCGAGATGGCGATCAAGGTGCTCAAGGCGCGGCTGCTCGAGCGCGCGCTCGAGGAGAAGGAGCTCGAGCTGCGCAAGCTCAAGGGCGAGCACGTCGAGGCGGGCTGGGGCAACCAGATCCGGAGCTACGTCCTGCACCCGTACCAGATGGTCAAGGACCTGCGCACGGGACACGAGACCGGCAACACATCGGCGGTGCTGGACGGCGAGATCGACGAGTTCATGCAGGCCGAGCTCGAACGGCTCGCGACCGGCCGCCCGCCGGCCGGCGACGGCGACGGCGAGGCCGCATGACCCAGGCCCCGGGCCGCGGCTCGACCGCCTTGCCGGACGGCGTGACCCTCCGGCCGGCGACCGCCGAGGAGGTCCCCGAGTGCGGCGAGATCTGGCGCGAGTCGCTCAACGACTACATGGGCCGCCTCAACCAGCCGGCGATCGCCGGCGAGCTGGGGCCGATCGGGCGGCTCCACGGGCATCTTCGCGTCACCGATCCGGATCGCTTCTGGGTGGCCGTCCGCGAGCCGGCCGGCGGCGCGCCCGGCCAGCCACTCGGGTTCGGCGCGGCCACCCGGCGCGACGACGTCTGGTTCCTCTCGATGCTGTTCGTGCGCCCCGCGGAGCAGCGCCGCGGGATCGGGCGGGCGCTGCTGGGCTGCCTGCTGCCGGATGACGGCGCCGCCATCTCGACCGCGACGGACAGCGCCCAGCCGATCTCGAACGCCCTCTACGCCGTCCACGGAATGGTGCCCCGGATGCCGCTCCTGAGCCTCGTGGGTCGACCCAGGGGCGTGGAGGCGCTGGGCCGGCTGCCCAGCGGAGTGAGCGCCGTCCCGTTCCACGACATCGCGTCGGCGGGGCCGGGCGGGCAAGGCCACCTCATGCTGGTCGACACGATCGATGGCCTCGACCGCGAGGTGGCGGGCTTCGCTCACCCGCAGGATCACCGGTTCCTGCGGTCCCAGGAGCGGCGCGGGTTCCTCTATCGAGGGCCCGACGGCGCGCCACTCGCCTACGGCTACGCCTCGGAGGTTGGGCGCCTCGGCCCCGTGGCCGTCCGCGACGAAGCGCTCATGGCGCCGGTACTTGGGCATCTCCTCGAGACGGTCCAGCCGCGTGACGCATCGATCGTGTGGGTGCCCGGGGACGCCGGTGCTGCGGTCCAGGGCCTCCTCCGAGCGGGTCTTCGGCTCGACGGCTTTCCGGTGCTGCTGTGCTGGGACCGCCCGTTCGCGGACTTCGCGCGGTATCTGCCCATCTCACCAGGGCTTCTCTGAGGCCCCCCTCCCCGCCGCGTGCATCGGCCCTGGGCATCGTTTGCCGCTCCCGTGAGGCGGTGGTAGCCTCCGATCCGAGGTGGCTGTTCCGACCGTGCCCGCAGACCGAGCCAGCGCGCCGGCCGCCGGCGACCGTGCCCTCCGGCGCCTGCCGGGCGAGCAGCCGCCGCCCGCCACCACGGACATCAGGCCGAGCCTCCGTGACCGGCTGCTCGGTCGTGCGCGCGCCGAGCCGCGGGCGGATCGGGCGGTCCTCGTCCTGCACGACGTCAGCAAGCGCTTCCCGAACGGCAAGGTCGCCCTGCGCGACGTTGACCTGACGATCCCCGAGGGCGACTTCGTGTTCCTCGTGGGACCCAGCGGCGCCGGCAAGTCGACGCTGATCAAGCTCCTGATCCGCGACGAGATGGCGACCCGGGGCGAGGTCGTGCTCGACGGCCAGGACCTTGCCCGACTGCCCCGCCGCCAGGTGCCGAAGATCCGGCGCAAGATCGGGATCGTGTTCCAGGACTTCAAGCTGCTGCCCAAGAAGTCGGTCTGGGAGAACGTGGCATTCGCGCTCGAGGTGACCGGCACCCCCGGCCGCCGTGTGCGACCGGCCGTCGACCGCGTGCTGTCGCTCGTGGGGCTGACCGCCCAGGCCCGCCAGCTCCCCAGCCAGCTCTCGGGCGGCGAGCAGCAGCGGACCGCGATCGCCCGTGCCCTCGTCCACGACCCGCGCCTGATCATCGCCGACGAGCCCACGGGCAACCTGGACCCGCTGATCAGCTGGGAGATCATCCAGCTGCTGCTGCGGATCAACGAGCTGGGCGTCACCGTGCTGATGGCCACCCACAACGCCGATGTCGTCACGGCGCTGCGCAAGCGCGTCATCGCGCTCGAGGAGGGCCGGGTCATCCGCGACGAGGTCGGCGGCACGTACCACCGGACCGACTGAGGTGGCGCGTTTCGTCATCTTCAGCCTGCGCCGGGCCTGGCAGGGGTTCTGGCGCAACGCGCTCATGAGCCTCGCGGCCACGGCCACCATGGTCCTGATGCTGCTGCTGCTGGCGGGCTTCTGGATCATCAACACCGGCCTGCTCGCAGGTCTCGAGTACACCGAGTCGAAGGTCAACGTCATCGCCTATCTGACCGACACCATCACCGACAGCCAGCTGCTCGACCTGACCGACCGGGTGGAGGCGATGCCCGAGGTCGAGACGGTCAATCACGTCAACCGCGAGGAGGCCCTCCAGGCCTTCCGCGACCGGCGTGGTGCGCAGAACGAGGAGGACCTGACCCAGTTCCTCGCCTCGAACCCGTTCCACGCGAGCCTGGAGATCGCGCTCGTTGACGCCAGCCTGTACTCGACTGTTCGCAACCGGCTCGTCGGCGAGCCCGTGGTGGAGCGAGTCATCAACCAGCGCGACCTCGTCGACAGCCTCCTGACGGTGACGGGCTTCCTGCAGACCGCCGGCGCGATCGTCCTCATCGTGATCGGGGTCATCGTGCTGTTCATCATCGTCAACACGATCCGGCTCGCGGTGGTGGCCCGGGCCGAGGAGATCGAGATCATGCGGCTCGTGGGCGCCTCCGACGGGTTCATCCGCTGGCCGTTCGTGTTCGAGGGGGCCCTCGTGGGCCTGCTCGGTGCGGCGTTCGCGCTGGGCATCCTCGCGGTGGCGTCGGATCAGCTCGGCCGGTTCATGTTCGACTTCTTCCGGGTCCTTCCGCTCCAGCTGGGCACGCTCACCCGCGATGTCACGACGCTCGTCCTCGCGACCGGCGTCGGGCTCGGGGTGGTGGGGTCATGGGTCTCGGTCCGGACCTACCTGATCCGCTAAGGGCCTGCGGCCCGAGGCCGCTCGCGCGCATTGGGCAAGTCGCAGTGAAGTTCCGTTCACCGGCCATCTACGGGGAGCCTGCCGCACGTAGCATCGGGTGAGGGGCGGTGTAGTCTTTGTCGCCCGTTCACGCACAGGATCCCTGACCGCATGTTCCCGAACGATCCCGATCGCCCCGATCGCCCCGACGACGACGCCCGGACGCAGACGCACCCCGTGTCGGGCACCTATGAAGTCGCCGTTGGACCCGTGACAGGCCCGCTCCAGCGCGGTCGGCGGATGCCCGTCCTGACCATCGCCATCGCCCTGGTCGCCGTGCTCGCAGGCGGCGCGCTGTTCATGTCCGGCTACACCCTCGGCGAGCGGCGCGAGCAGCAGCCTGGAACCCCGGCCACGGACGACGTGGCGTTCCAGCCGTTCTGGGATGCCTACCGCCAGATCGTGGACCGGTACGCGGGGGGTGACGTCGACAAGGACGGACTGATCGAGGGCGCGATCAAGGGGATGTTCGAGGCGCTCGGCGACCCATACTCGTCGTACCTCACCCCGGAGGAGTTCCTCGCGACTCTCGAGGGCATCTCCGGCGAGTTCGAGGGCATCGGGGCCGAGATCGGCACGGTCGACGCGGCGGGCGCGACGAGCGACTGCGTGGAGCTCTCCGACGCGTGCCGCCTCGTCATCGTGTCGCCGCTCGACGGCTCGCCGGCCGAGAAGGCGGGCATCCGTCCGGGGGACGTGCTGACCGAGGTCGACGGCACATCGCTCGCCGGTCTGTCCATAGAGGAGGCTCGCAACAAGATCCGCGGACGCAAGGGCACCGAGGTCACGCTCACCGTGGAGCGTGACGGCGAGGCCCAGCCGATCAAGCTGAAGATCACCCGCGACGTCATCGTCGCCCGCGAGGTCGTGGAACGCGACCTTGCCGGCGGACGGGTGGGTTACGTCCGGCTGGCGGGCTTCTCCGACTCCGGCGCCGTCGACTTCCGCAGCGCAGTCGAGGCGGACATCAAGGCCGGCCGGACGAAGCTGGTGATTGACCTGCGCGGCAATCCCGGCGGCTACATCACCGCGGCCCGCGACGTCGCCAGCCAGTTCGTCGCGGAGGGCCCCGTCTTCTGGCAGGAGGACGCCGACGGGCAGCGCCGGGCGACCGCCACCTCCGGCGACGGCGTGGCAACCGACGCCGGGATCGAGATCGTCCTGCTGATCGATCGCGGGTCGGCGTCCGCGTCGGAGATCGTGGCCGGCGCGCTGAAGGACACCGGGCGGGCGACGCTGGTGGGCGAGAAGACGTTCGGCAAGGGGACCGTCCAGGAGTGGACCCAGCTCGACGGCGCGGGCGGCTTCCGGCTGACGGTCGCGAAGTGGCTGACCCCCAACCAGACGTGGATCCACCGCGTCGGCATCGAGCCGGACGTGACCGTCGTGCTGCCAACGGATCTCGGGCCGGACGAGGATCCGGCGCTCGACAAGGCGCTCGAGATCCTCGGCGAGACGGCCTCGGTCGCCCTTCGCCCGGCCGCCTGACGGGCGCTGCCGAGCGGGCCGGTTGCCCTTGCACCATCCCCCGCGTTCGATTAGGGTTTCCGCGAACGAAAGGAGGTGATGTGCAGTGATCGACAGTAGTTGTTGCTGCACCACCTCGCAGGAGATGGCCGTCTAAGCGGACAACCTGCGGGTGGTTCAGCCATCGGACGCCGGCCCACCAGGGCCGGCGTTCGTGCTTATCGGCGAGAGCTGACCGCTGGCGCGTTCGCGGCTCCCCATGCCTGAGCAGACGATCGCCCTCAACCGGCGCGCCCGGCACGACTTCACGATCGATGAGACGTTCGAGGCCGGCCTCGCGCTGACCGGCACGGAGATCAAGTCGATCCGTGCCGGCAAGGTCAACCTGTCCAACGCGTACGCGCGGATCGAGCGCGACGAGGCGTGGCTGGTGGGCGCCCACATCGCGCCATGGGCCCAGGGCAACCGGTACAACCACGAGCCGCTGCGCACCCGCAAGCTCCTCCTTCATCGCTCCGAGATCGACGAGCTGCTGGGCCGAACCAAGGCCAAGGGCCAGACGATCGTGCCCCTCCGGCTGTACATCTCGGGTCGCGGCCGGGCCAAGGTCGAGCTGGGCCTGGCGCGCGGCAAGCAGCACCACGACCGGCGGCGCGAGATCGCCGAGCGCGACGCGGGGCGCGAGATCGCGCGGGCCCTGGCCGATGCCCAGCGCGGCCGCTAGGAGATCACATCGGCCGGTGCGCCTCGAGGGGATGATCCGGGCGGTCGACGCGCATGCCGGGGGCGAGCCGGGCCGGGTCATCGTCGGCGGCGTGCTCGACGTCCCCGGCGCCTCGATGTACGAGAAGATGCGCCACCTGGCCACGGAGGCCGACGAGCTGCGCCGGCTGATGCTGCGCGAGCCGCGCGGCTACCCGGCCGCCAACTGCAACATCATCCTCCCGCCCACCGACCCATCGGCCGATGCGGGCTTCGTGATCATGGAGCAGGTCGAGTACCCCGGGATGAGCGGCACGAACACGATGTGCGTGGCGACCGTGCTCCTCGAGACCGCCATGCTGCCGATGACCGAGCCCGTCACGGAGCTCGTCCTCGAGGCGCCCGCCGGGTTGATCCGGGTCCGGGCCGAGTGCGCCGGCGGCAAGGTGACCGCGCTGACGTTCCGGAACGTGCCCAGCTTCGCGACCCACCTGGCCACACCCATCGAGGTGCCGCACCTCGGCACCGTCAACGTCGACGTCGCGTATGGCGGCATGTTCTACGTTGTCGCGGCCGCCGAGGCTTTCGGGCTCCGGCTCACCCCGGACGAGGGCCGCGACATCGTCCGGATCACCGAGATGATCAAGGCGGCGGCGAACGAGCAGCTGCCGGTCGTCCATCCGGAGCAGCCGGGCTTTGCCGGGATCACGATCGGCCAGCTCTCGGGGCCCGCGCACGACCCGGCAAACTCGATGCGCAACGTCGTCACGGTGTCAACCGGCCGGCTCGACTGGGAGAAGCCGTCGACATGGACAGGTGCGATCGATCGTTCGCCGTGCGGCACGGGCACGTCCGCCCGCATGGCGATCCTCCACGCGAAAGGCCGGCTGCGGATCGGTGAGGACTTCCGGCACGAGGGGGTTCTCGGGACCGTCTTCACAGGCCGGCTGCTCGAGGAGACCCGCGTCGGCGACCGGCCGGCGGTCGTGCCCCAGATCACGGGGACCGCCTGGATCACGGGCTTCGCCAGCTACGTGGTCGATCCCACGGATCCCTTCCCCGACGGCTTCACGGTCGGCGACATCTGGTAGGCCCTGGCTCCTGGCAACACGCGATGGCTCGTCCTGGATCACTTACCCGCCGCGGGTCGTAGGCGCCCCGATCGGCCGCCGAGCAGGCGTCGCCGCGCAGCGTCGGCGTCAGTCACCCGTGGGACGGATGCGTGAACCCGATGCGCGTCTGAGCCGACTCCGGGGCGCGCCTGACAGTCGCCCCACGGGTGGATGATCCGTCCAATCGGACGGCCGCTTGGCGCTCTGGCGAGGGTCGGCTAGAATATCGGGGAACGTCGAACGGGCGTTCGGTCCTGTGGGGATGTGTGGTTTCGACAGGGCCTGGTTGTCGGAAGACGCGAGCCGGGGATGCTGCTCAGGCCCCGTCATCAAGGCAGCAAAACGAAGTACCTGGCAACCGCCAGTCGACTCTCGCCCTCGCTGCTTAGGCAGTAAGGTGAGCGTGGAAGCCACCTCGGTCTCCCGGGTGGTGGAAGCGTCATTCAGGGAGGCTGCAGCCCGGATGAGCGTCGCGTGATCCGGGATCAAGCTCGATCTAGAGACACGTGACTGGACCCGATGGGAGCCTGCCGATGGGCGGCCGTCGGGTTGACGACAAAGCATCGGACACGCTCGTAGTGGATTCCGGCGAAGGGTTCTGGACGGGGAGTTCGACTCTCCCCCATCTCCACCAATTTGCCGCCGGGGCCCGGGCGGTCGCCTCGATCCCATAGCGTCTTGTCAAGTCTCGACACCCCAGTTGGGGTCGAAGTCCTGACCGTTGCGCCAGACGCCCCAGACGATGCTGAGCGCCTTTCGCATGCAGTGACCGAGAGCGTTCATCTTCGACTTGCCAGCAGCACGTTTGCGGGCGTAGTGGGCGGCGATGACCGGGTTGTGCTGGACGCCAACGACGGCCATTCGATAGGCCGCCGCCCGGAGGTGGCTGTTGCCGGCCTTGGACATATGCCAGGCGGTCTCGGGGTTGGCACTCTTGCGCCCTGAGCTGCGCTCGGCGGGATGGACGCCGGCATAGGCGAGGAGCTGGTCGAAGTCGGTGAACCGGTCGATGTCGCCGATCTCGGCGAGGAGGGTGGCGGCGATCGCTGGCCCGACGCCAGGGATCGTGCGAAGCCGGCGGGCTGTCTCACCGTCGAGGAGCCCGGAGACCCGTCGATCGGCGGCCGCGATCTGGCCCTCGAGCAGGTCGTACTGGTCGAGCAGGAGGCCGACCTCGAAGGCGACCTCGGCATCGAGCTCGGGCACCGCGATCGTGTCGGCCGCGGCGGCCCGGAGACGTTCGGCCCTGGCCACTCCGAGACGCCGGCGGCCCGGCCCCGCATTGGCATTCGCGAGCGTGGCCGTCCGGCGACGGCTCGCCGCGCGTGCCGTGGGGACAATGCGGAGAACCTCCCGGGCCGTCCGGCAGGTCGGGTCGTCGAACAGCTCGCCAAGCTCCGGGAAGCCGAGCTCGACAAGGCGGATGAGGCGCTGACTGACCTTGGCCTGCTCGGCCACGAGGGTCATCGCGAAGCGGGCCGCTTGGCGCAGCTCCGCTCCGGCCAGCGGATCGCGAGCGGGTGGCGTGTCGCGCATGGCCATCTCGGCGAGGCTCCGGGCATCGGCCGGGTCCGACTTCGTGCGAGCCAGCCGGCTCTTGGCAAAGTACTTCGCCGCGAGCGGGTTGACCACGGCCACCGGAACCGCCCGCCGGCGCAGGTGCGACGCGAGCGGCATCCAGTAATGACCCGACGACTCCATCGTCACGAGGGTCACCGGCTCGGACTGGCGCTCCAGCCAGGTGTCGAGCGCCGCGAAGCCCGCCCGGCTCTGGCTGACCCGGAACATCTC
>Ga0136621_1000254_pt1 | contig 20243 bp, 15 predicted proteins | sample AntDryUQ445A2306_FD_104673 | JGI IMG/M metagenome (GOLD analysis project Ga0136621, IMG submission 104673) | Polar desert sand microbial communities from Dry Valleys, Antarctica - metaG UQ445A (23.06) | ecosystem: Environmental > Terrestrial > Soil > Desert | place: Antarctica: Dry Valley...
AGACCGTTGCCCGTGCCGGGATATCCACGCCCACGGGCGTCGCGCTGCCGCACCAGACCTTCCGCGAGCTCGGTGCAGCGGCCGTCATGAACGCCATCGTCGCGGCGATCGGCCTGCCGTTGATCGTGAAACCTGCCAGGGGAGGCTCGGCGCTCGGTTGCACCGTCGTAGGCAATCCCGAAGGGCTTCCGGGCGCGATGGTCAGTGCGTTCGCCTACGGCGACACCGCGCTCGTCGAGCAGCTGGTCGTCGGAACCGAGGTCGCGGTGCCCGTGATCGACACCGGCGGCGGTCCACGTGCTCTGCCGGTCGTGTCCATCGAGCCCGACGGAGGCGTCTACGACTACACCGCGAGGTACACCGCCGGCAGCACCGAGTTCGTGGTCCCTGCCGAGCTCTCCGATGATCTTTCCGCCGAGTGCGCCCGGGTGGCCGTCACCGCCCACGAGGCGCTCGGTCTGCGCGACCTCTCGCGCTCGGACCTGATGATCGATGATGGTGGCACGGTGTGGTTCCTCGAGGTGAACGTCGCGCCCGGCCTCACCGAGACCTCCACGGTTCCCCTGTCGGCGCGGGCAGCGGAGCTCGATCTGGGCCAGCTCATGGCCGACCTCGTGCGCGTTGCCGTTGCCCGGGCCCCCACCACCAGTTCTCCCAGCAGCTGACCCAAGTCACCCACACCGGGAGCACCATGCGTGACGTTACCTACCCACCGGTCATTCTGACGGCCAAGGCGGCCTTCAAGCTGCTCGGGCTGAGGTTCCAGATGCAGGGCACCGAGCACATCCCCCGCGGAGGTGGCGCCCTGCTCGCGGTCAACCACATCTCCTACGTCGACTTCATCCTCGGTGGGTTCGCTGCCCAGCCGTCCAAGCGACTGGTGCGGTTCATGGCGAAGCGGGAGACCTTCGACCACAAGATCTCTGGTCCGTTGATGCGGTCCTTGCACCACATCAGGGTCGACCGCGCCGACGGGGTCGCGTCGTACCAGGAGGGAGTCCGCTACCTCGGGATGGGCGAGGTGGTCGGCATCTTCCCCGAGGCGACGATCTCGCGCAGCTTCGAGATCAAGGATCTCAAGACCGGTGCGGTCCGAATGGCAGCAGCAGCGGGAGTACCTCTGGTTCCCGTCATCTTGTGGGGCACTCAGCGGATGCTGACCAAGGACCACCCGAGGGACTTCTCGCGAGGAAAGACGATCGGCATCTCCGTCGGGGCACCCCTGCGTCCGACCGGCGCCGACCCGGTGGCAGACACCGCGGCGCTCCACTCGGCGATGACAGCGCAGCTCGACGCTGCCATTCGGGCGTACCCCACCGAGGAACAGCCACCCGGTGCATGGTGGCTGCCTGCGTCGTACGGCGGCTCGGCACCCACACCTGAGCGGGCCAAGGAGCTCGACGCCGCCGAGCTGCGGCAGCGGGCCCAACGCCGGGCCTCGCGCCAGGCTCGGAAGCGCTAGTCGCGCTGGTGATAGGGGCCGTGCGGGGCCAGCCACAACACCACGGACACGAGCCGCACTCCGTCAGGACGCTGGGCAGGGTCGTCGCGGCGGTTCGCCTTCGAGGCGAACAGCTCGGCCAGCGACTTCCGGAGCTCCTTAGCCTCCTCAGCGCTCAGCCACAGCTGCACCTGGTTCAGCCCGGTCCCTTCTCGCCAGTCCGCGGGCTCCGTCTCGCGTTGCGACCGCGCGGCTCGGTATCGCTGGAGCTCCCGCTCAAGCTGCAGATCGGCCACGCCGTCGTCTGCGGCCGATGCCGGATCCTGATCCCCGGCGTCGCCCCAGACCAGACCTTCTCGGACGGCCCGCCAGGGTCGGCTCCGTCCGTGTGCGCCGGCCACCTCCCGCACGAAGCCGTGCTCCGCGAGTTTGCGCAGATGCCAGGAACAGTTCGACGGGCTGTCGCCGACCATCGCCGCTGCCTGGCTGGCGGTCTTCGGCCCGTCGGTGACCAGAAGCTCCAGCAGGCTGAGACGAAGCGGATGCGCCATCGCCTTCAGCGAGACCGGATCGGTGATCCGACGACGGGAGAGGGCCACATCCTCGAAGGTACCCTTTCGAAACTGTCATTTCTATCCGCCACGTCGCCGCCACCAGCGGGTTCGCTTCCAGAGAAACCGGTGGTCTCGCGCAGCAGACACCTGATCTGCTGAGCACATGGCACTCGACATCCTCGTCCTCGGCGGCACCTCCTGGCTGGGCGGGGGACGCCGGCTCGCCTGGCACTCGCCCGCGGGACACCGGGTCAGGCCCCCAGTCCTGGTTGATCCAGCACGAGGTCAGCCCGTGGGGCGGCCCGGTCTCCGGTTCCGCCACTGGCGGACACGGTGCACGGCGCGCTGGCTTGGGAGCGCGAGCTTGGGTTGGCCCGCGACCGGCGCGCCGGGCTCAGCTCGAGCCGCGAGGCCGAGCTGCTCGACGCGGTGACCTCGTCCTGAAACGCTTTGTCGACAAAGCAACAAGTGGCTAGATCGGTTTGTCGTTCCTCGGGTCCATCACGGCTACGATGCGCTCCAGGTCGGCGATGGACGCGAACTCGACCGTGATCTTGCCCTTGGTCCGGCCCAGGTCGACCTTGACCCGTGTCTCGAACCGGTCCGACAGCCTCGCGGCGAGGTCCTCGAGTCCGGGAGCGCTCGGCTTGCGGCGACGAGGGCGCGGCGGCTCGTCAGGTCCGAGGTCCCCGACCGCGACGATCTCCTCGACGCCTCGGACCGAGATGCCCTCCGCGACGACCCGACCGGCGAGCCGGTCCTGGACGGCTGCGTCCGGGACGGCGAGCAGCGCACGAGCGTGACCGGCCGAGAGGACCCCGGCAGCCACTCGGCGCTGCACCGCCGGCGAGAGTCGCAACAGCCGCAGGGTGTTGGAGATCTGGGGACGGCTGCGTCCGATCCGGGAAGCCAACTCGTCGTGCGTGCACCCGAAATCGTCGAGGAGCTGCTGGTAGGCCGCCGCCTCTTCGAGCACGTTGAGATCTGCGCGGTGCAGGTTCTCCAGGAGCGCATCACGCAGCAGCTCGTCGTCCCCGGTCTCCCGGACAATCGCCGGAATGACGTGCAGCCCCGCCTCCTGCACCGCCCGCAACCGCCGCTCGCCCATGATCAGCTCGTAGGAAGCCTCGTCGGTACGCCGCACCACGATCGGCTGGAGCAGGCCTACCTCCTTCACCGAGTGGACGAGCTCCGCCATGGCCTCCTCGTCGAAGTCCTGGCGGGGCTGCCGCGGGTTGGGGGAGATCTGGCCTACCTGCAGCTCGGCGAAGTAGGCACCGGCTACCTGGCTCACCAGTGCCTCGGCCATGACCGAGCCGTCGGGTGCGGTCATGTCCGTCCCCGCTGGCGCCGTGTCGTGTGGCGCAGCTGCAAGCGAAGTGCCGTCGGCAGAGCCTGCCGCAGGCACCGCTGCGTGCTGCCCCGGGCGTCGAGACCCGCTCTGTTGAGCGGGATCAGAGTGCGAGCGTTGTGAAGGCGCCGTGGGGATCAGTGACCCGAGTCCCCGGCCGAGACCGCGACGCTGCTCTGGCTTGTGGTTCATTCGTTGCTCCCTTTCAGGGCCATCTCGCGTGCAGCTTCGAGGTAGCTGAGCGCGCCGGGGGACCCGGGGTCGTAGGTCATCACGGTCTGGCCGTAGCTCGGCGCCTCCGAGATCCTGACCGACCGGGGAATGGCGGTGCCCAGGACCTGCTCACCAAAGTGCGTGCGGACCTCTTCTGCCACTCCAGCGGCCAGCCGGGTGCGTGCGTCGTACATCGTGAGCAAAATGGTCGAGACCACCAGGTCGGGGTTGAGATGGGCCCGTACCATCTCCACTGTTTCCAGCAGCTGGCCGAGACCTTCGAGTGCGTAGTACTCCGCCTGGATCGGGATCAGCATCTCCTCACCGGCCACGAGCGCGTTCAGGGTCAGCAGCCCCAGGGAGGGAGGACAGTCGATCAGCACATAGTCGAACCGGTCCTCACCCTCGGCGAAGATCAGGGGGTGGGAATGGATGGCCTTTCGCAGCCGATTCTCCCGCGCCACCAGGCTGACCAGCTCGATCTCGGCACCAGCGAGGTCAATCGTGGCGGGAGCCACGAACAGACCCCTGATCTCGCTGCTCTCCTGCACGATGCCGGCCAGGGGCGCACCTTCGACGAGTGACTCGTATACGGACGGTGTTCCGCGGTGGTGGTCGATCGACAGCGCGGTCGAGGCATTGCCCTGCGGATCCAGGTCCACGACAAGCACTCGTTGGCCCTGCTTCGCCAGCGCAGCGGCGACGTTCACCGTGGTCGTCGTCTTGCCGACGCCACCCTTCTGGTTCGCCACCACCATCACCCGCGTCCTGCTCGGCCGAGGAAGCCGTGGCGGCTGAGGCGGCCGCAGTGCCGCCTCCTCCCCCTGCCGCGAAAGCTGCGCCTCGACTGCGCGCGCAAGCGGCGTCGTTGTGTCGCCCGCCTCCACTGCGCTCGCCGCTACGTCCCCCGCGGTTCGGTACGCCGTACCCAGGTCTTGCCTCTGCACCTCGGCGAGGTGCACCGTTTCACGTGAAACGTGCAGAGACGCGATACCTGTGCCCGTTTCTGGACTGGCCGGGCGCGCGCTGTCCGACGCCGGCCAGCCAAGCCCCTGGGCGGCGGCGCGACGCGACTCGCCGGGCCACCCGAGGCCCGCGACGACGCCACGGTGAGCGCTGCCCGACTCCGCGTCAGCTTCGAACCCGGTCACCGTCCGCCCCTTCTGTGTCTGAACGTGCAATCCGAGCTCAACCTAAGACTTTGCGGGTGCTGTCTCCACTCGCAACACCGTGGTGGGTGGGTCAATAATGTTTCGGCCGAGCTCGACAACGGTGACCGCACCGGCCCGGTGCCTACGAAGCGCGATGGTCGCCGACTCGACCTCCTGCCTCACTGAGGCACCTTTCATCGCCACGAGCGCACCGCCGGCGTCCAACAGGGGCATCGACCACCCCAACAGCCGTTCCAGGGGGGCAACGGCTCGTGAGGTGACGATCGAGAACCGGCGACGTCCGTGCAGTTCCTCGGCGCGCGCTCTGATCACCTCCACGTTGGTCAGGCCGAGCGCCAGGACCACCTCGTCGACGAAAGCCGTCCGTCGAAGTGACGGCTCCACCAGCGTCAAGGACAGGTCCGGTCGGCACAGGGCAAGCACCACCCCGGGCAGCCCGGCACCGGTGCCGATGTCGCACACGTCCATTCCGGGGGGTATAGCCTCTCCCAGCAGGGCGCAGTTGATCAGATGCCGGTCCCAGAGTCGAGGAACCTCTCGGGGCCCGATCAGCCCGCGCTCCACGCCATCAGTCGCCAACATGTGCGCGTAGCGCTCCGTATTGTGCAGTGCAAGAGTGAACACGTCCCGTGCCACGTCCGGCGCGCGGGGGGTTTCACGTGAAACCTGGTCGGGCATTGCGAACCACCGCTCAGCCAGGGAGCACCACGACGTGGCGGCGGGGCTCGACTCCCTCGGACTCCGACTTCAGTCCCGCCGCTGCGACGCTGTCGTGCACAACCTTGCGCTCGAAGGGACTCATCGCATCCAGGGAGACCGCTTTCCCGGTCTCCTTCACCTTGCTGGCGATCTCAGCGGCGAGCTTCTCGAGCTCGGCGCGTTTGGCTGCTCGATACCCGCTGATATCGAGCATCAGGCGGGACCGTTCGCCGGTTTCGCGGTACACCGCCAGTCTGCTGAGCTCCTGGAGCGCCTCCAGCACCTCCCCATCGGGTCCGACCAGCTGGCCCAGATCCGCGCCGACGATGGAAACCGCGGCGCGGTCACCTTCCACGTCCATGTCCAGGTCACCGTCGAGGTCGGCGATGTCGAGCAGCTCCTCGAGATAGTCAGCCGCGATGTCACTTTCCCGCTCCAGCATCTCGATACGGTCCGCCTCCGACGGCTCAGCTGTCTCGGCGGTGTCAGTGGTCGTGCGCTCGTCGCTCACGCTCGTCTCCTTCGGTGCATCAGTGGGTCCAGGAATGTGGGGCAAGTGGCCTGGGAAGACCCGGCAGACTCACGCCTGTGCTCTGTCGGGCGCGTCAGGGTCATCCTTAGGGTCGTCCGGGGGATCCTCGGGCTTGGCTTGCTCGGGTTTCGCCTTGCCTGGCGGCTGCCGAGGCGGTCCCTTCTTCTTGCGCTGGTCGCGCGACTGCTTCTTCGGTTGCTGACGCTGGGTTGGCTTGGGCGGAGGCTTGGGCTCCTCCTCAGGCGGGGGCGCCGGAAGGGTGCCTCCGCCCTTCCGGCGCCTCTTGGCCTCGTCCCGGTCGGCCTTCGCCCTGGCCGCCGGCGTGCCCGGAGCCGGGTTGTTCCGGATCACGTAGAACTGCTGGCCCATGGTCCATAGGTTGGAGGTGGTCCAGTAAAGGAGGACGCCGACCGGAAAGGCGACCCCGCCCACCGCGAACACGAGGGGAAGCACGTATAGCAGCATCTTCTGCTGCTGTGCATAGGGCCCGGTGAGCGCGTCGGGCGGCATGTTCTTGCTCATCAGCTGCCGCTGAGTGAGGAAGGTGGTGACCGTCATCGCGACCACGAGCACCGCCGCGAGCACCTTCACCGACACAGCACTGTCACCGAGGAACTGATCCGCGATGCGGGCGCCGAACAACGTCGAGTTCGCGAACTGGTCCGCGTTCTCCGTGGTCAGGACTCCGCGGGTCTCGCCCCTGGCAGCCAGGTCGAGCAGGCGGAACAGCGCCAGAAAGATCGGCATCTGCAGCAGGATCGGCAGGCAGGAGGCAAACGGGTTGGTCTTGCTCTCCTTGTACAGCGCCATCGTCTCCTGGGCCAGGCGCTCCCGGTCGTGGCCGTACTTCTTCTGTAGCTCCTTGACCTTCGGCTGCAGCAGCTGCATGTTTCGGCTGGACTTGATCTGCTTGACGAACAAGGGAATCAGCGCCGCCCGGATCACCAGCGTGAGGCCGACGATCGACAGAGCCCATGCCCAACCCGACTCGTCGCCGAAGACGCGCCCGAACAACGAGTGAAACCCGATCAGGATGACCGAGGTGACCCAGTACAGCGGAGCCATGATGAAGCCGCCGACGGAGATGAAGAAGTCGATCACTCAGGCTCCTTGAGTCTGGGAGGTCTGCTTTGCAGAGCGATGGGCGGCGGGTGTCCGGTCCGGAACCGGGTCATATCCCCCGTCGGCCCACGGGTGACACCGAGCCAGCCGCTTCGCCGCCAGCCAGCAGCCACGCAGGCTGCCGTGGGCGGTGATCGCCCCGAGTGCGTACGCCGAGCAGGACGGGTGGTAGCGGCACACCTGGCCGTACAACGGGCTGATTACCAGCTGGTAACCCTTCAGCAGGGCGATCAGGGGGTACTTCATGCCCGCACCCGGGCGAGTGCGGCGTCGAAGTCAGCGCCCAGACCGGCGTACGTCGCCGTCGCCGCGGGCGGGAGGGCGCGTACGACGAGCGCTCCAGAGTGCGGCAGCGACGGCAGACGGTCCCGGGCAATGTGTCGCAGCCTGCGTTTCACGAGGTTGCGTGTCACCGCCGGACCTACTGCCTTGTTGACGACGAATCCGATCTCGAGGGGAGCTGGGGACCCATCCGACTCACCGGAACGGGTCGCGAGGTGGAGCACCAGGGTGTGAGCAGCCGCCCGACGTCCTCGGCGGACCGTGGTGGCAAACGTCCGACTCGTGACGAGTCGGTGGCTGCGCGTCAGCACGTTTCGCCCGCAGTTGCGCGCACACCGGTCACCACGGTGAACGTGGCTCAGGCGGCCAGTCGGTTGCGGCCCTTGCGTCGACGCGACGCCAGCACGGCGCGACCGGCGCGGGTGCGCATCCGCAGGCGGAAGCCGTGCGTCTTGTGACGACGGCGGTTGTTCGGCTGAAACGTACGCTTGCTCACGAGTTTGGTCTCCGGGATGTCGGACGGTTCGTTGTCTGTCTTTGGACATGCGACACCGGTCGACACCGGTTCGACCGCTCAACGGTACGCGGTGCGGTCGGCCAAGGTCAAACCGGCCGGAGCCCGCGTCGTACTCCCTGTGGACAACCACTTGATCCGCAGCCAGGATGCTTGTTAGCGTCCCTCCAGACCGAAGTTCCCCGCGGTCGCCCCCATCTCGTCGTTCTCTGCCGCGTTCACATTCGCAGTCGGCGACTGTGCCTCTGAACTGGTCAAACAGAGCTCGGATGGGTCGCCTGCTTGCTTTCGGCCGCCCCGCTGATCGACCAGGGGCGACATGCACACCCTGTGGACAAAGGTGTGGACCCTTTTGCTGGGATCCCGCCCGCGTCGCGACGGCACAAATGGCGTGGGTAGAACCACGAAAGATTGGGGAGACCCGCGTGGACGAATCTGTTGGGCCGAATCCGGACCTAACCTCGGTCTGGGGAAAGCTGATCGAGGACCTGCCGCCGAACCAGCGTGCCTGGCTCGCGGCGAGCCGCCCGGACGGACTTCACGAGAACACCGTGATCATCGCCGTGGGCGACGACTTCACCCGAAGCCAGCTCGAGGGGCGGTTGCGCACCCGGCTCGAGGACTCGCTGACCAGCTCCCTCGGGGTACAGGTGCGCCTTGCGGTCACCGTGGACCCCGCGATCGAGAGCTCCCCGGCACTGCATGCCCCGAACGCCGCCAGCTCCGGGGAGCACCACGATCAACGACAAATCGGCTTGTCGACAAATCGCTTTGAGTCCTCCCCGCAGTTCCCGCCGGGCGCAGCCTCGCCCGGCAAGCCGGCGAGCAGCGTGCTGGAGACCCGCCTCAACCCGAAGTATGTCTTCGATACCTTCGTGATCGGGTCCTCCAACCGGTTCGCCCACGCCGCAGCTGTGGCAGTGGCCGAGGCGCCCGGGAAGGCATACAACCCGCTACTTATCTACGGCGACTCCGGCCTGGGCAAGACGCACCTGCTGCACGCGATCGGACACTACGTGCGCAGCCTCTTCAACGGGGCGCGGGTTCGATACGTGTCCAGCGAGGAGTTCACCAACGAGTTCATCAACGCGATCCGCGATGACAAGGCGGCCATGTTCCAGCGGCGTTACCGCGACGTCGACGTCCTCCTCATCGATGACATCCAGTTCCTGGAAGGCAAGATCCAGACCCAGGAGGAGTTCTTCCACACGTTCAACACCCTGCACAACGCCAACAAGCAGATCGTGATCACCTCAGACCGGGCTCCCAAACGGCTCGAGGCTCTCGAGGACCGGCTACGCAACCGCTTCGAGTGGGGCCTGATCACCGACGTCCAGCCACCCGACCTCGAGACTCGGATCGCGATCCTGCGGAAGAAGGCTGCCACCGAGCGGATGACCGCCTCGCCAGACGTCCTCGAGTTCATCGCGAGCAAGATCCAGACCAACATCCGTGAGCTGGAAGGTGCGCTGATCCGCGTCACCGCGTTCGCGAGCCTCAACCGTCAGCCGGTCGACCTCACGTTGGCCGAGATCGTGCTCAAGGACCTGATTCCCGAGGGCGGTGAGCCGGAGATCACCTCGGCCCTGATCATTGCCCAAACCTCGGCCTACTTCGGTATGTCCATCGACGACCTGTGCGGCTCCAGCCGCTCCCGTGCCCTGGTCACGGGGCGCCAAATCGCAATGTACCTATGTCGCGAGCTCACCGACCTGTCGCTTCCCAAGATCGGCCAGCAGTTCGGCGGTCGCGACCACACCACGGTCATGCACGCCGACAAGAAGATCCGCACCCAGATGGCCGAGCGCCGCAGCACCTACAACCAGGTCACCGAGCTCACCAACCGGATCAAACAGCAGGCAAATCGGCCGTGAGTGTTTGCCAGATCTTTCCCGCGCCAGCTGCCGTCGTGCCTGGGATCGACCTGTGCATCCCGGCAGTTTCCGGTGCACAACCTGTGGAGCAGCAGTACGACGACGCAGGGTGCGCGCCGGCCATGCACAGCAGCAGACGGCCTTTCCCACGTCGTGCACAGCGTTTCTCGGACGGGAGAACAGCAGGTGACCTGGAACGACGCTGGTTTTCCACAGTACGCACAGCTGCTATGACGACGACGAGACAACAACTGGTTCCAGCCTTCATGAACTTCTCTGTGCTTCCGGTCCTGGGGACAACGCTCAACCTGTCGGGCACTCGAGCCAGCGGACAGGCAACCAGATCCAGGCCAGCCAATGCCACGCGTGAGCAGGCATGGCAGGATGCTCATCCGCAGCAACTTCCGCAGGAGGCGAGAGACCCGTGAAGTTCCGCGTCGAGCGTGACGTGCTTGCCGATGCCGTTGCCTGGGCTGCGCGCAGCCTGCCAGTCCGCCCCAGCGTCCCGGTGCTCGCCGGCCTGCTCATCGAGACCAGCGCGGAGGACACCGGGGGACTGGTCCTTTCGACGTTCGACTACGAGACCTCTGCTCGTGCCACGCTGCCCGCTGACATCTCCGAGGAGGGACGCGCCCTCGTGTCGGGACGCCTCCTGTCCGACATCTGTCGAAGCCTGCCGAACAAGCCGGTCGAGATGTCGGTCGAGGGCGCCAAGGTCTCGCTTCTCTGCGGTTCCGCACGTTTCAGCCTCCAGACCATGCCCGTCGAGGAGTACCCGGCGCTGCCTGACATGCCCGCGGCCACCGGAACGGTGAACAGCGAGGTTCTCGCTGCTGCGGTAGCTCAGGCGGTCACTGCTGCCGGCCGCGACGACATGCTCCCGGTGCTGACCGGCGTCCGGATCGAGATCGAGGGCTCCACGATCTCCCTGTTGGCCACCGACAGGTTCCGGTTGAGTCACCGTGAGCTCACCTGGGAACCTGGGTCCCCGGACGCATCGGCTGCCGCCTTGGTTCCAGCGAAGGTTCTCGCGGACACCGCGAAGTCGTTGACCGCCGGAAGCCAGGTGACGATCGCGCTGGCAACCTCTGGAGCCGGTGAGGGCATCATCGGCTTCGAGGGCGCGGCCGGTGGCGGCGTCCGTCGTACGACGACCCGCCTCCTCGACGGAGAGTTTCCCAAGGTCCGCACCCTGTTCCCGAACGAGCACCTCACGGTCGCCCGGGTGGACCGCGCCTCGCTGGTCGAGTCGGTCAAGCGGGTCTCGCTCGTGGCCGAGCGCAACACCGCGGTCCAGATGGCCTTCAGTGAAGGAGTGCTCACCCTCGATGCTGGCAGCGGGGACGAGGCACAGGCGTCAGAGTCGCTCGAGGCATCTGTTCAGGGTGAGGACATCACCACCGGCTTCAACCCTCAGTTCCTCCTGGACGGGCTCGGCGCGATCGAGGCCCCCTTGGTCGAGATCGCCTTTACCCAGGCCTCCAAACCGGCGGTCATGGCAGGGGCGGGGTCGTTGGACGCAGACGCCGAAGGCGACTTCCGCTACCTGCTGATGCCCCGGCGCCTGTTGTCCTAGCCAGGTACGGCCCATGGGACGCTCCGTCGGCGTCCGAGAACAGTGAGAGGACGCCACATGGAACTCGGACTCGTCGGGCTCGGCAAGATGGGCGGCAACATGCGCGAGCGGTTGCGTCGCGCGGGCCACACGGTCGTGGGTTTCGACAGGAACCCGGACGCCCGCGACGTCGACAGCCTCGAGCATCTCGTCGAGCAACTGAGCGCTCCTAAGGTGATCTGGGTGATGGTGCCAGCGGGTGACCCGACGCGCGAGACGGTCCGCGAGCTCAAGAAGCTCCTCAACGAGGGTGATGTCATCATCGACGGCGGAAACTCCCGCTGGACCGATGACCAGGTCCATCACGAGGTTCTCGCCGAGGAGGGGATCGGTTTCGTCGACTGTGGTGTGTCCGGCGGGGTCTGGGGCCTCGAGAACGGCTATGCCTTGATGGCCGGTGGTGACGCGGAGCACGTCGAGCTGGTGCAGCCCATCTTCGACGCGCTCAAGCCTGAGGGGGAGTTCGGTTGGGTGCATGCCGGCACCTCCGGCGCGGGCCACTTCTCCAAGATGGTGCACAACGGCATCGAGTACGCCCTGATGCACTCCTACGCCGAGGGGTGGGAACTGCTGAACAAGGTCGACATGGTGGAGAACGTCACCGAGGTGTTCCGCTCATGGCGCGAGGGGACGGTGATCCGCTCCTGGTTGCTCGACCTGCTGGTGGCCGCGCTCGACGACGACGCGAACCTGGAAAAGATTCGCGGCTACGCCGAAGACTCCGGGGAGGGCCGCTGGACGGTCGAGGCCGCCATCGAGCACGCTGTCCCGATGAACGCCATTGCTGCCTCGCTCTTCGCGCGGTTCGCCTCCCGACAGGACGACAGTCCGGCGATGAAGGCAGTCGCGGCGATGCGCAGCCAGTTCGGTGGCCATGCGATGCAGACCGGTGCTCCGGCGACTACCAGCGACGTCTCTGGTGCGCCCCCCACGACGAGCGACACCGACTCAGGGCCACGGACGGCTGATCCCGACCAGTCCGACTCGACGAAACGAGCCCAGCAGTCGGACCGGTCCGACGCCACCTCTGGCGAGAGCTAGGTCGTCGTACCCACGTGCGCGTCTCTCACCTGTCCTTGCACGACTTCCGCTCCTACGAGGCCGCCGAGGTCGCGCTAGAACCGGGGGTGACGGCGTTCCTGGGTCCCAACGGGCAGGGCAAGACCAACCTCGTCGAGGCTGTCGACTACGTGGCCAGGCTGGTCTCGCACCGGGTGGCCAGTGACGCCCCGCTCGTGCGGCATGGTGCGGACCACGCGGTGATCCGGCTGGCCGTCGTCCGCGACGAGCGCCAAGCACTGCTCGAGGTCGAGATCAACCCGGGGCGGTCCAACCGGGCGCGGGTCAACCGGTCTCCGTTGCCGAGGTCGCGGGAGATCCTGGGAATGGCACGCACCGTGCTGTTCTCGCCGGAGGACCTGGCGCTGGTCAAGGGCGACCCGGCTGACCGCCGCCGGTTCCTCGACGAGCTGCTGGTGCTCCGTGCCCCCCGTTTCTCCGGTGTCCGCTCTGACTACGACCGCGTCCTCAGGCAGCGGAACTCGCTGCTCAAGTCGGCCGGGGCCGCGCGTAGGTCGTCCAGCTCCGCGTCGGCGCTGTCCACCCTCGGAGTGTGGGACTCCCACCTGGCGCGCACCGGTGCGGAGCTGTTGGCCGCGCGACTCGGACTGGTCGAGGAGCTCAGACCTCTGGTGGGCAAGGCCTACGAAAGCGTTGCGAGGGGTGCCGGCAGTGACGCGGTCATCACCTACAAGTCCTCGTTCGAGCTGGCCAAGGCGACGGCAGAGGGATCAGCGGGCTACGGCGGGCACTCGATCGACCGCAACGACCTGGCCCAGGCGATTCTCGCGCAGGTCGAACGCCGGCGCTCCGACGAGCTGGACCGCGGGATCAGCCTGGTCGGTCCGCACCGCGACGAGCTCACGCTCACGCTCGGACAGCTCCCGGCGAAGGGCTATGCCAGCCACGGCGAGTCGTGGTCCTTCGCGCTGGCGTTGCGGCTGGCGTCGTACGACCTGCTCCGGGCCGGTGGCGACGACCCGATCCTGATCCTGGACGACGTGTTCGCCGAGCTCGACACCGACCGGCGCGAGAGGCTGGCGACGCTGGTCGCAGGTGCGGAGCAGGTGCTGGTGACTGCTGCGGTGCCTGCGGACGTCCCAGCCGTGCTGGAGGGTGTCTGGATGAACGTTGCCGACGGCATGGTGGTGCCTCATGTCTGACGAGCGGCCACCGGGCCAGCCGCCCAGGCCCCCGGACGACGACTCCCCCCACGACGACACGGGTCTGGACCTGGCCAGGAGCGTCGCTCGGTCGCTGGCCGGCAACAAGCGCCCGGGCAGAAGGCGCTCGGGGCCCCGGCGGCCCGGTCAGCGACCCAAGCGGGATGATCCCAAGTCGTCCGGTGCACATCCGGACGACAGGGACCCGCAGCTGCTCGACGCCACGATCGGTCGGCTGGTCTCGGAGCAGGGGTGGGCAACCGACGTGCGGGTGCACGGTGTCTTCTCGCGGTGGGAGCAGCTGGTCGGACGTGAGGTGGCTCAGCACTGCCGGCCGGAATCGTTCGGAGAGGGCAAGCTCGTGGTGCGAACCGACTCCACGGCGTGGGCCACCCAGATGCGGCTGCTCGCTCCCATCGTCGTACGCCGGCTCAACGAAGAGCTCGGCGACGCGACGGTGCGGGTGATCGACGTGCAGGGCCCCTCCGGCCCGAGTTGGCGCAAAGGCCTCCGATCGGTGAGGGACGGTCGGGGTCCTCGCGATACCTACGGCTGACCAGCGGGGCCTTGGTGCGGGGCCAGCGGTGCGCCGGTGGACACCGCCGCCTGGTCTCGCATCTGCCGATCGGAGGGCCTAGCGCCAGTATGGGGACACGGTGCCGGGCCTGTTCGTGGCGTGGCGATGCCGTGTGAGGCCGAATCGGGGCGTTCCAGAGGTGCCGTCGCCCCGTTTCCTGTGGATGGCTACTCGAATTCAGCCCGCAAACCGGTACACTGGACATCGGGTCGTTCCCCGCCCCCGGGCCCGCGTGAACACGCGGGTCGAGGCTTGGGGTCGACCTTCGTCATGTCATCAGTTGCGCAGAACCTGTCGCGGCGCTCCGCCCGCATCGCGCAACCAGGATCGCAGAGGATGTGCTTGGTGGCTGGACCCGAGAACTCGCAGACGGACCCGGAAGACACCGAGGACCGCCTCACCGAGGCCCCCCCCGGGTTGTCCCCGCAAGAGGTCGCTGCGGCGGCTGCCGGCTTGGCTCCTCGAAGCGAGGGCCATGCCGTAGAGGCTGGCATGTACGACGCCTCTGCGATCCAGGTGCTCGAAGGGCTCGAGGCAGTCCGGAAGCGTCCGGGCATGTACATCGGTTCCACCGGCGAGCGCGGCCTCCACCACCTGGTGTGGGAGGTCATCAACAACTCCGTCGACGAGTCACTGGCCGGCTATTGCGACCGCATCGTCGTGACCCTGCTCGAAGGTGGGGGAGTCGAGGTCGTCGACAACGGCCGGGGCATCCCGACAGACGTCCACCCGGTCGAAGGCATCCCGGCGGTGACCATGGCGCTGACCATGCTGCACGCCGGAGCCAAGTTCGGCGGTGGTGGCTACAAGGTCTCCGGTGGCCTGCACGGAGTGGGTGTCTCTGTGGTCAACGCGCTGAGCACCAAGCTGCAGGTCGATGTCCGCAACCGCGGTCACCACTGGCGCCAGGCCTTCAGCCTCGGCGAGCCGGACGGTCCGCTGGAACAGCTCGAGGAGAGCAGCGAGACCGGGACCACCATCACCTTCTGGCCGAGCGAAGACATCTTCGAGACCACGAACTTCTCCCTCGAGACGATCACCCATCGGATCCGGGAGATGGCCTTCTTGAACAAGGGGCTCGAGATCGTCATCCGTGACCAGCGGGCACAGGCTGACGAGATCGCCGAGGCGATCGAGGACAGCACCGTCTCCAACGACGTCGACCAGGCCGGCGAGGACGCGCTGCGCGGCGGGGCCGAGGGTGGTTGGTCACTGGAACAGCGGTTCAAGTACGACCGCGGCCTGGTCGACTACGTCGACCACCTCAACAGACGCAAGGAGCATGTCCACCCCAGCATCATCGACTTCGAGGCCGCGCAGCCGTCGAGCGGAATGAGTCTCGAGGTCGCGATGCAGTGGAACACCACGTTCACCGAGTCGGTGCACACGTTCGCGAACACGATCAACACCCACGAGGGCGGAACCCACGAGGAGGGTTTCCGCTCGGCGCTCACCTCGCTGATAAACAACTGGGGGGAGGAGTGGGGTCTGATCAAGAAGAAGGAGGAGCGCGTCTCCGGCGACGACGTCCGCGAAGGTCTGACCGCGATCATCTCGATCAAGCTCAGCGACCCCCAGTTCGAGGGCCAGACCAAGACCAAGCTCGGCAACACCGAGGCCAAGGGGTTCGTCCAGCGCGTGGTCAACCAGGAGCTCGGCGAGTGGTTGGAGAAGAACCCGGCCGAGGGCAGGGACATCGTCCGCAAGGCACAGGCGGCCGCCTGGGCCCGGATCGCGGCACGCAAGGCCCGTGACCTCGCCCGTAGCCGCAAGGGGCTGCTCGGTGGCGGCGGCCTGCCCGGGAAGCTGGCCGACTGTCAGTCGACCATTCCCGAGGAGTGCGAGGTCTTCATCGTCGAGGGTGACTCGGCGGGTGGCTCGGCAAAGGGTGGGCGGGACCCGCGGATCCAGGCGATCCTGCCGATCCGCGGGAAGATCCTGAACGTCGAGAAGGCCCGCATCGACAAGGTGCTGGCTAACACCGAGGTCCAGGCCATCATCTCCGCGCTCGGGACCGGCATCCACGAAGAGTTCGACATCGCCAAGGTGCGCTACCACAAGATCGTGATGATGGCCGACGCCGATGTCGACGGTCACCACATCCGCACTCTGCTGCTCACGCTGCTGTTCCGGTTCATGAAGCCGCTGATCGAGTACGGCTACGTCTACCTCGCGCAGCCGCCGTTGTACCGCCTGCGCTGGAACAAGCCTCATGAGCACGAGTTCGTCTACTCCGACGCGGAGCGTGACGCCCTTCGCGACGCCGGCATCGCCGCGGGCAAGAAGCTTCCCAAGGAGAACGCCGTCCAACGCTACAAGGGCCTCGGCGAGATGAACCCGAACGAGCTGTGGGACACCACGATGGACCCCGACACGCGGCTGCTGCTGCAGGTGACGCTCGAGGACGCGGCGCAGGCTGACGAGATGTTCTCGGTGCTGATGGGTGAGGACGTCGTGCAGCGCCGCTCGTTCATCCAGCGCAACGCCAAAGACGTGCGGTTCCTTGACATCTGACCACTGGGTTCCGGGGCTTGCGCGGGCCCGCCGCTGGCGCCCGGCCGGCCACCCTTCGCCCTCGGTCGCTGGGGCGGCCCGGCCACCGGCCCGACCCGGACGTACGCCGTCCCCGGTCGCTGGGGCGGCGCGTCGGCAAGCCGCCGCGGCCAAGCCCTTTGACGCTCCCTCGGGACAGCGTCCTTCCGATCCGGCCGATGATCTCGTCCTCGACACCGAAGGAATGACACGTGACTGACAACATGATCGAAGGCGGCCCTTCCGGGCCGGGTGGTCGAATCGAGCCCGTGGAGCTGCAGGTGGAGATGCAGCGCTCCTACATCGACTACGCGATGACGGTGATCGTCGGCCGTGCGCTGCCCGACGTGCGCGACGGCCTCAAGCCGGTGCACCGCCGCGTCCTCTACGCGATGTATGACGGGGGTTACCGCCCGGATCGCGGCTTCTCGAAGTGTTCGCGCGTGGTCGGTGACGTGATGGGTCAGTACCACCCCCACGGCGACACCGCGATCTACGACACGCTGGTTCGTCTGGCGCAGCCATGGGTGATGCGGGCCCCGCTCGTCCAGGGCCAGGGCAACTTCGGATCACCGGGCAACGACCCGGCTGCCGCCATGCGGTACACCGAGTGCAGGATGGCGCCGCTGGCGATGGAGATGGTGCGCGCCATCGACGAGGAAACCGTCGACTTCACCGCGAACTACGACGGTCGTTCACAGGAGCCCGTGATCCTTCCGGCCAGGTTCCCCAACCTGCTGGTCAACGGATCCGCCGGGATCGCGGTCGGCATGGCTACGAACATCCCGCCGCACAACCTGAGGGAGGTGGCCGACGGTGTGCAGTGGGCGCTCGAGCACCCGGATGCCACTCGGGAGGAGATGCTCGACGCACTACTGGAGCGGGTGAAGGGACCCGACTTCCCGATGGGGGCACTCATCGTCGGCAAGGCGGGCATCGAGGAGATGTACCGCACCGGTCGTGGCTCGGTCACCATGCGCGCGATCGTCGATATCGACGAGGACAGCAGGGGTCGCACCATGCTGTCGATCACCGAGCTGCCCTACCAGGTCAACCCCGACAACCTCGCGGAGAAGATTGCGGAGCTGGCGATCTCGGGTCGGATCCAGGGCATCGCGGACGTGCGGGACGACTCGTCGTCCCGCACCGGGCAGCGGCTCGTGGTCGTCCTCAAGCGCGATGCGGTGGCACGTGTGGTGCTGAACAACCTCTTCAAGCACACCGAGCTGCAGAGCAACTTCTCCGCGAACATGCTCGCGCTCGTCGACGGGGTGCCCCGGACGCTCACCCTCGACCAGTTCATCTCGCACTGGGTGACCCACCAGGTGGAGGTCATCCAGCGTCGGACCAGATACCGCCTTCGCGACACCGAGGAGCGAGCCCACATCTCCCGGGGCCTGGTCAAGGCGCTGGACATGCTCGACGAGGTCATCGCCCTCATCCGGAGCAGTCCCGATGTCGACCAGGCGCGGCACGGCCTGATCGATCTGCTCGCCATCGACGAGGTGCAGGCCCGCGCGATCCTTGACATGCAGCTTCGTAGGCTGGCGGCCCTGGAACGGCAGCGGATCATCGACGATCTCGCCAAGCTCGAGCTCCAGATCGCTGATCTCATGGACATCCTGGCCAGCGAGCCGCGGCAACGACGGATAATCTCCGACGAGCTCAAGGTGATCGTCGACAAGTTTGGCGAGTTACGGCGCAGCCAGATCATCCCTGCAGATGGCGATCTGTCGATGGAGGACCTCATCCCGGACGAAGAGCTGGTGGTGACGATCACCCGTGGCGGGTACGCCAAACGCACCCGCGCGGAGCTCTACCGGACTCAGCGGCGCGGCGGGAAGGGCGTTCGCGGCGCCACGCTCAAGGGTGACGATGTGGTCGAGCACTTCATGGCGACCAGCAACCACAACTGGCTGCTTTTCTTCACCACAGCGGGTCGTGTCTACCGGACCAAGGCATACAACCTGCCGGACGTGGCACGTGACGCGAAAGGCGGGCACGTGGCCGGGCTGCTCTCGTTCCAGCCGGACGAGAGCATCGCCCAGGTGCTGGCCGTGCGTGACTACGACCAGGCGCCGTACCTCGTCCTTGCCACTCGCAACGGACTGGTGAAGAAGACGCGGCTATCCGACTACAACAGCCCGCGGCAGGCCGGGGTGATTGCGATCAACTTCCGCGAGGTGGGCGACGAGCTGATCGGTGCGGAGCTGGCCAATGCCGAGGACGACATCCTGCTCGTCTCCCGCAAGGGTCAGGCGATCCGGTTCCGTGCCGACGACTCGCAACTGCGTCCCATGGGCCGCGCCACGTCCGGCGTACAAGGGATGAAGTTCCGCGGTGACGACAACCTGTTGTCCATGTCGGTGATTCGCGCGGAGCAGGTCGCCGCCGAGGAGGCGGCCGCCCGTCGACAGGCTCAGGAACCGGATCCGGCGGTCGACCTGGATCCGGCGGTCGACCTGGATCCGGCGGTCGACCTGGATCCGGCGGTCGAGCCTGTCGAGACCCCGGTCCAGGAGCAGTACGTCTTCACGATCACCGACGGTGGCTTCGCCAAGCGGAGCCGGATCTCCAACTACCGGCTTCAGAGTCGCGGCGGCATCGGCACCAAGGCGATGAAGCAGGACGACGAGCGGGGAAACCTCGTCGGCGGGTTCATCGTGGTGGAAGGTGACGAGATCCTCTCGATCAAGGCTTCTGGCCAGGTCACCCGGAGCGCGATCGACGAGCATCTGCGGCCCACCGGTCGCGACACGAAGGGCGTCAGGTTTGTCGGTGTCGGCAAGGATGACAGCGTGGTAGTGGTCGCCCGAAGCCTCGAACGCGCCGCGGAGATCGAGGCTGCCACAGGTGAAGCACCCGACGATGCGACAATCGAGGAGAATGGTGCTCCGACTGAGACCGAGGAGTCCTGATGGCTGATCGTCGTCCCGACGAGGCACCGCTGGCGCCGCATCGCTCCCTGGGCGGACGTCGGCAGCCGGGTGAGGAGTCGGCGGACACCGCCAAACGACCGTTGTCCGAGCGGGTCTCGACAGCCGTCGCCTCCGCCGGTAGCTCGCGCGCCACACCATCCGCCGAGGGTTCGAGAACAGATGAGGGCTCGCGCACGAGCGGTAGTACGCCGGCCACCTCCACGAGCTCAACGCGGCAGCCGAAGTCTCCGGCGCGTGCCCCTTCCTCTCGACCGGCGCATCCCAAGAAGCCCCGGAAGGCGCGGCTGCGGCTCACTCACGTCGACCCGTGGTCGGTGATGAAGACCGCGTTCCTGCTCTCCATCGCCTTCGGGATCGTGACCGTCGTCGCAGTCGCCCTGGTGTGGTCGGTGCTCGGAGCGGCCGGTGTCTGGGAGTCCATCAACGCAACAGTCCAGAACGTTCTTGGTGACGAGTCCAGTGGCACGTTCGACGTGGAGACCTACGTCGGAACCAGTCGCGTCATGGGCTTCACGATGATCGTGGCCGTAGTCGACGTCATCCTGATCACGGCCGTGGCGACCCTGGGAGCCTTCTTGTACAACCTGTCCGCTGCCCTGCTGGG
>Ga0136621_1000255_pt1 | contig 20221 bp, 27 predicted proteins | sample AntDryUQ445A2306_FD_104673 | JGI IMG/M metagenome (GOLD analysis project Ga0136621, IMG submission 104673) | Polar desert sand microbial communities from Dry Valleys, Antarctica - metaG UQ445A (23.06) | ecosystem: Environmental > Terrestrial > Soil > Desert | place: Antarctica: Dry Valley...
CGCCTCTACCTCGTCGTCGAGGCGCTTGGTCTGCCGGATGTCCAGCTCGGGATCTCCGGCGCGTTCTTCGTCGCGCTGATCGGGTCGCTGCTCACCGCGGTGCCACTCAGCCCGGCCGGGCTGGGGATCGTGGAGGCGGGGGTCGTGGGCGTCCTGACGGCGGCATACGGGGTGTCGCCGACCGAGGCGACTGCCATCGCCCTTCTCGATCGCACGATCAGCGTCCTCTCGATCATCCTCTTCGGGTCCATCGCCTATGCGGTGTCGTCGAAACGGCGTGGCGGCGGGCTGCGCCAGCCGGCAGGGATGATCGCGACCTGACGGACGCCCCGACGCCGCCGGACTGCACCAACGGACCGGTACGAACGGGGGATACAGCCCGGGGACGCTCACCGCGATAGTTCGGCTGTCGCGGTGAGTCCGCGCACCGCACGGGAGCGACCCGGCACACGATGACCAGCGAGAACGGGCGCGCGTTCAACGAGTGGCTGCGAGCGCAGCTCAAGGCCAAGAAGATGTCCCAGCGCCAGCTGGCCCAGCAGTCGGGCGTGGATCACTCGACGATCTCGCGCCTGATCCGCGGCGACCGGATGCCCTCACTGGGGACCGCGACAAAGCTCGCCCGCGGGTTGCGCGAGCTGCGCGAGGACGCGGACACGCCCCAGTACCTGGGGCTGATCACATCCGGCGGAGCGAATCCGACGGCACGAGTCGAGTACGCGCTGCGGGCCGACGAGTTGCTCAACGAGTCGCACGTCCGCCAGGTCATGGAGTACTACCTGGCCGTCCGCACCCGCCGGTTCGGCCGGCCCGCCGGCGCCAACGGCGACACCTCCGCCTCCACGCCGCAGCCGGGCAGGACCGTCGCCTCGGGCGAGCGGACGACCGAGCATCGCCTGAGCGGCGCGAGCGGCTCCGGACGCGTCGCGGCCGGCGTCGGGGTCTCGGCCGTCACCCGGCTCGCTCCGGGCTCCCCTGCAAATCGTTCCGGGAGTCGTTCGCCGGCGCGCTACTGACCATTCTTCGCAGGGCACGACCCGGACGCCCTCCACGTCCGGGTCTCGGGGATCGCGAACGCCGGCCTGCTGGCCGGCGTTCGCGCGTCAGCGATAGATCGAGATCACCGTTCGCGGCGATGCCTCGAACCGCTCGAACAGTGGCGCCCCCGGGCGCAGCACGGCGGCCCGGGCATCCTCCGCCGAACCACCGCAGGGTGCCCCGATGATCGGTTCGAGCAGCCGATCGCAGGCGATCACGAGGACCCCCGGTGCGACCTCGTCCGGCACCACCTCCTGGCCGCCCAGCCGCCGGAGCGGAAACCCGTAGGCGTCGGCGTTCTTGATCTGGGGCGCCATCAGGTTCTCTGCCCGGCGGCCTGGGGCGCGCCGCGCGAGCGGCTGCCGCGCAGCTCGAACGCCCCGGACGGCAGCGGCTCGAGCGGGCGCCCCGCCGCGAGATCGAGGGCGCGCCGGACGTTGATCGCGTCGTAGCCCTCGTCCATGCCCGGCGTCTCGATCAGCGTGGCCGCGTGGCGGAGCGCCGGCAGGCGGAGGATGTGGGCCATCCCGCGCTCTCCGATCTTGCCGGCCCCGACGTGCTCGTGCCGGTCGAGCCTCGAGCCCAGCTCGCTCTTCGAGTCGTTGAGGTGGATCATGGCCAGCCGGTCGAGCCCGATCAGCTCGTCCCACGCGGAGAGCAGTGAATCGGTCTCGTCCGGCTCGGAGAGGCGATAGCCGGCAGCCCAGGCGTGCGCGGTGTCGAGGCAGAACGCGACCCGCTCGCGAGGGACGCCGCGTGCCTCGATGGCCCCGGCGATCGCGGCGAGCTCCTCCAGCGTGGCGCCGACCGCAGACCCGCCGCCGGCCGAGTTTTCCAGCACGAGCACCGCCGCGTCCGGCGCCTGGTCGACCTCGGCCAGGGCCATCGCGACGCCGTCCGCGAGCCGTTCGATCCCCGCGACCGAGCCCGCGGCCATGTGCGAACCCGTGTGGACGTTGACGAACCGTGCCCCGTACGCGGGGGCGGTCCGCAGCTCGTGAGCGAGGATCTCCACGGACCGGCCGAAGAACTCGGGATCTGCGCCGGCGAGGTTGATCAGGTAGGCGGCGTGGATCGCCAGCGGCTCGATGTCCAGCTCGCGGATCCGCTCCCGGAACGCCGTCAGCTGGGGGGAGGGCCCGTCGCGGCGCTTCCAGGCGGTCGGGTTGTCGCCGAAGATCTGGAGCGCGGACGCGCCGACCGTTGCAGCGCGCTCGGCAGCCTTGACGAGGCCGGTGACGACGGGCAGGTGGGCGCCGAGACGCCGGCCGTCGGGGAGCATCGCCGAATGATCGCCGACGCGTCAGCGGCGTCCATCGGCGCGGTCGCCGGCTCGGGAACGGCGGCGGGTGTACTCGCCCCCAACGACCGGCTCGATGAGGCCATAGTCGCCACCTGTCCGCCGGTACAGGACGTTAACGCGCTCGTCCTCGGCATTGACGAACACGAAGAAGGCATGACCCAACTCGTCCATCTGCGCGATCGCGTCCTCCTCGAACATGGGCTCGATCGCGAACCGCTTGACCTTGACGATCCGCCTGTCGCGGTTCCGCTCCGCGGTGCCGTCGGCGATCCGGCGCAGGATCGCCTTCTCCTCGTCGGGTCGCGCGCGCAGCCGCGGCTTCGTGCGAAAGTCGACCGCGCGCCGCTCGATCTTGTCGATGACCGTGTCGACGCCTGCCTCGTGCGTCAGCGCCGCGGCGTGGCCGCGCAGAATCTGACCGTCGATGACGAGGGTCACCTCGACGATGTGCGAATCGTCGGCGCTGCGACGCTGCTCCACCGAGAGCTCCACGATTGCCTCGGTCCGGTCGTCGAGGAAGCGCTCGAGGCGGTGGAAGCGCTTCTCCGCGTAGCGACGGACGTGCTCCGGCACCTCGATGTTCTTGCCCTTGACGATCGTGCGCATGCGCTGCCTCCCCGATCGGCCGGTGCCAGGCTCGGACCGCCGTCCCCCCACCCTATCGCTCGCGCGCAAGAGCCACCGCCGACACGGCCAGGGCACCCGCCTCGAGGAGCGGCCCGGCGCATGCGGCAAGCGTGGATCCGGTCGTGACGACGTCGTCGACGAGGACGATCCAGCGACCAACGAGGGCGCGCGGGCCGCGCGTGCGCCGATCGCGGAGCGAGAACGCACCACGCACGTTTCCCGTTCGCGAATTCCGGTCCAGGTCGAACTGGGCTGCGGTCGCCCGCGTGCGCTCGAGGATCGGCGCGACCGGGAGGCCCAGCTCGCGACCCGCGACCCGGGCAAGGATCTCGGCCTGGTCGTAGCCGCGGCGCCGAAGCCGCTCGGCGTGCACGGGCACTGGGACCAGCACGTCGCCGCCCCGTCCGGCACGTGCCCAGCGCCGCGCGATCGCCCGCCCGAGCGGTTCGGCCAGCCGCCGTTCGCCGCCGTACTTGAGGCCATGGATCGCCCGCCGGACCGGGCCACCGAATGGCGCGCACCACTCCAGCTGGACGAGGTCCGCCGGCAGGTCCGCGGGCAGCCCGATGGGTACGCCGGGAGGAAGCTCCAGCCGCGCGTCCAGCAACGGCTCGCAGGCCGGGCACATCGCCGCCCCCTCGCGGTCGCAGCCCGCGCAGCGGGCCGGAAAGGCGAGGTCGAGGAAGGCGCCCACGAGTGACGACACGGCCCAGCATCGGGGCCCACGCTCATCGCCGGCTTACCGTCGGCTTACCGCCGGCTTACCTTGGACGCTCCCGCAAGGGTCCGGTCCTGAGACGTGATCCTCAACCTCAGTGAGCGGTCTGTGCATGACTGAGCGCGGCCGCACACCCAGAATGCAGCGTGGGCACCGGTTCACGCTCAGCTGTGGTGAAACCGCTCAATGGGAATGAGGTGCCGGCTCGAGCGAACAACGTGCCTGGGTACCCCGGACTCATCCCGGGTCCCGCTCCGGCCAGCGCTCGAAGGCGACCAGGTCCCCCCGCTCGGTCCGGCTCGCGTCGATCGTGCCGGCGGGGAGCTCCAGCACGCCGTTCGCGCCCCGGACCGGCGGCACCAGTCCCAGCCAGGGCCGCAGCCCGCGGTGGACGGACACGACCGGGCGCGAGCCGTCCTCGCTCGCCCGGCCCACGAAGACCGCGTCGATCGGGAAGCGCATGAACATCATGTGGATCCCGTTCGATCCCGGCAGCCACAGCGCGTTGTCCGGCCTCAGGTTCCGGCGGCCCATGAGGCCCTTGAACCTGGCCCACAGCGACGAGGCCGTCTCCAGCCGCATGGCCAGCTCCGTGCCGCGCGTGCGGTTCCGGACGAGCAGGTACTCGGGCTCGGCCACCGGTCAGCGCCCCCGAAACGCCACCGGCCGCGGGGGGCGAGACCCGCGGCCGGTGCGTGGCATGGAGTGGGCCGAGCGGAGTCGCGCTGCGCGCAGCGTCAGCCCAGGTTGAGCATGATGAGGATCAGCGCGGGCCCCAGGATCACGATGAACAGCGACGGGAAGATGCAGCCCACGAGCGGGAACAGCATCTTGATCGAGGACCGGCGTTTTCCTCATCTCGAGTCGATCGTCCGACTAGATGGACTTACCGACGTTGGTCCTGGATTCCGCTGAGCTGGCCGCCGAGGAAGATGAGGGCGATGATCGCGACGATCGCGATCAGGGCGAGGATCAACGCGTATTCGGCGAGACCCTGGCCTTCCTCGTCACGACGGATGAGGTTAATGAGAGCATTCACAATCGACATATTGAGGCAGGTACCTCCTTTCCTCTGAGCTCCTGGAACCTGCGAGGGCCCGGTGACGGTACGTAACTGATCGAGACGGTGTCAATACGTCGAACGGATGGACCGGTGACCGGATGCCCCGGGAGCGTGCTCAGGTCGCCGTCAGCGGACGGATGTGGCCGCCTCGATCAGCCCCACGATGAAGCCGATGAACTCGGCCAGGACGGGCGCCAGAACGATCAGGGTGACGCCCGCGACGAATGCCGACCCGCCGAGGATCAGCCCGTACTCGACGACGCCCTGGCCGCGGGATGGGGACGCTGGCACGACGTGTTCCGTCAGACCTGCTCCGGGGCTTCCGCCCCGGCCGGGTCCTCCCCGCCGGGCGGCACGACAACCCGGAGCGTCCCTCCCTCGGAGCCCGGCTCGGCGCCGTCGCCGGCCGGAGGATCGCCGTTGGGCTCGAACGCCGCATAGCCGGCCAGCGTCTCCCGGAAGCGGCCGAGGGTCTTGCGCTTGCCTTCGAGGACGTCCACCTGGGCCTTCATGAGCGTAGCGCGCCGCGCCAGCGAGGCGACCTGGGTCGTGAGGTCCGCCACTCGGCGGGCGCCTCGGAGCTTGCGGCGCTGAGCTTCGTCTGCGCCTGGGTGCGGTGCTGCTCGTGGCGTGTCGCCTCCGTGCGCGCCTGCGCGATGAGCATGTCGATCTCGGCCAGCTCGCGCTCGAGCGCGGTCGCCTCGGCGGCGATCGCGGCCTGCAGGGTCGTCTCGGTCACGGGGCTGGAGGTGCGATCAGTCGTCCGGCATCCGGATCCAGCCCTGGCGCATCGCATAGACGACGGCCTGGGTCCGGTCGTTGACCGACAGCTTGCGAAGGATCGAGCTCATGTGGTTCTTGACCGTCTGCTCGCTGATGGACAGCGCGTAGGCGACCTGCTTGTTGGTCATCCCCTGGGCGATGTTGTCGAGGATCTCGACCTCGCGCGGCGACAGGGGCGCGAAGATGGGCGCCGCCTCCTGCCCGTACACCGCGAGCTCGCGGAACTCCTTGAGGACGCGCGAGGCCACGGCGGGCTTCGAGAAGACCTTGTCGTTGATCAGGTACTCGCCGGTGGAGACCCGGCGGATGATCGTGACGAGATCGTCGGGGCCAACGTCCTTGAGGATGAACGCCGCGGCCCCGGCCTTGATCGCATCGAAGAGCGCGTCCTCGTCCTCGCTCTGGGCCAGGACGATGATCCCGGTCGAGGGCAGCTCGCGCTTGATCCGCTGGGTCGTCTCGATTCCGCCCGGGGGAGGGAGCGACAGATCCATGAGGATGATGTCCGGGGACGTCTCGATCGCCCGGTCGATCGCGGACCGGCTATCGTCCGCCTCGGCCACGATCTCGAAGTCCGGCTCGCGCTCCAGGATGTTGGCGATCCCCACCCGGAACAGGGCATGGTCGTCGACGATGAGGATGCGGGTCCGCTCTTCGGGCGACCGGCGATCTGGGCCGCCGCGCCGTCGCTCGGGGCCGCTGTATTCCGTCGCGCTCATCTGCTCTCCTCTGCTCGGTCGTGCAAGCGCGTCGAACGACCGCCTCGCGGATCGACGCCGGCGAGGGCAGCGTCCCCGAGGTCGCGAGTATAGGCCCCGCCGCTCACGGGCAGATCACCTCGAAGATGTGCGTCTCGGCGAGAGGATCGTCGGCGGGCGCCCCCGCGCGAATGTCGATCTCCCGGAAGCACTCGGCGCCCGGCGCGCCGGCGTCGATGTCGGCGGGCCAGTGGCGGTGCTCGGCGCCCTCGACGACGACCAGGCGCGTGCCGGCGAAGGCGGGCTGGCGGGCGAGGTCGAGCACTGCAGCGGGCGGCTCGTCGGGCAGGGCGAGGGTCGAGACGCGCGCGGTCTCGGCGATCCAGATCGGGAAGTTCGAGATGACGGGCTCGCCCGGTCGGAGGGGCATACCAACGCCGGCCAGCCGGTCCGCCGGCTCGGCGTACTGGCGCTCCGCCTGCCGCGAGCCATCGCCGATCGCGGGCAGGACGGCAACGGTGAACAGTGTGGCGCCGGCAAAGCCGAGCGCGGGCCCCAGCCAGGCGACCGGGCATGGAGGAACGTCCCCCACGTCGTTGCGATCGGGAAGAGCAGGCTCGTGACGAGGAACGCCATGACCGCGAACACGAGGACCGTCGGCAGGCCGCGCTCCACCGCGATGTCGGCCGCCAGCCGCCATGCCAGGACGGCAACGAAGGCACCCACCAGGACCGATGAGACCTGCGCCGCGGCGAACGTGAGGCCCAGGAATGCCATCGGCACGGCGGCGAGGAGGGTCGGCAGCGGCAGCCACACCTCGAACGCGGGGCGCGAAAAGACAAGCGGCGTGCCGTAGCTCCACAGCGAGTCGCTGACGAGGCCGCGGCCCTCGAGGAGGTTGCGCGCGACGCGCACGTATAGGCGTGTCCTCGGGCCGCGGAAACACGATCTGGCCCGCGGTCCAGGCACGGACGGCCACCGTCACGGCGAAGACCAGGCCGGCCGAGAGGAGCGCCTCGCGCCGGTTCACGCCGGGGAATCCGAACATCGGTCGTCGCCGGCCGATACGCAGACCGGGTACAGCGCTAGCTCCGGCGCGCCGCCGTCCGCAGCCGGCACGCTGAACACGGGCGCCCCGATCCAGCCCGGCCGGCTCTCGCCGCGCAGGACCGGAGCGAGCGCGCGAACGACGTCGTTCCGCTCGATCACCAGCCAGCGAGTCCTGTAGGCGGCGGCGACCGCCTCGATCGTCTCGAGCGGGTCGTTCGGGGTGACCACGCCGACGCGTCCCGTGAAGTACTTGAACCCGGCCGCGTCGATGGACAGCAGGGCGCTCCTCGCGGCCCACGCCGAGCCGGTCGAGCTCCGCCGCAAGGGCGAGCGACCCACCACGAGCGATGACGGATGCCGATGAACGCGAACGGGAAGAGGAATGGCTTCAGGAGCGCCAGGATGGATGGCCACGCGACGAGGCGTCCGAGCGCCATCACCGCGACGACCCAGATGACCGGGTTGCCCGCCACCTTCACGATCGTGATGGGTAGCCGATCCCCGAGCAGGATCAGCGGCCAGGTCCAGGAAGCCGGCCGCAGTCGCAGGATCACAGCGGCCGTGATGCCGATGGGGATCAGCCACCACAGCAGGGCCGGCAGCACCATGAACGGGGCGAACAGCAGCACTGATGGCGGTGGATAGAGGACGTGCCCGTAGGCCAGCTCGTACGGTCCGGTCAGCTGCTCCGGGAGGTAGTACGGCCCGCCTTCGAAGAAGCGGGCGGTGGCGTCGCGGTACAGCACGAAGTCGCGTGCCCAGAGGAAGTCGATGAACTCCGGGCTGAGGACGTGGCGGATTGGCCCGGCAAGCATGACGACGGCCACGATCGCGGTGAGGACGTACCAGACCCTCGGGGAACGCCGCGACCGAACGCCGGTCGCCCAGGGTGAGGGCTGGTCATGGGCCGACAGTATCGTTCGCGGCCGGGCAGCCTGACCCTACGATGACGCGGTGATCTCGCCACCCACCGCGCGTGCGATCAGGCTGCTCGTGTTCGCCGCGTCGGTGACCGGTGCGCTGATCGGCCTGGGCACGCTCTGGCTGCATCTGACCATGGACCCGCTCGCGGATGTCCGGGCCTACTACGACGCGGCAGCTCGCCTCAACAACGGCCAGTCGCTGTACACGCCCGGCCCGGGCGAGATGGAGTACTTCTACCCGCCGCTCCTAGCGACGTTGCTCCGGCCATTCGTGCTGCTCCCGTATCCGGTCTTCGCCGCGCTCTGGGAGGCGCTGATGGTCGGGGCGTTCGTGCTGACACTGTGGCGTCTCGGGGTCCGGCGGCGGGCGACGTGGCTGGCGGTCGGGATGCTCGGCACACCCATCGCCTGGACGCTGGCGATCGGTCAGGCCCAGTCGCTGGTGACGCTCTTCGTCACCCTCGGGTCCCCGCTGGGCATCGCGCTTGCGGCCCAGCTCAAGATCTTTCCGGCCCTCGTCGCGCTGTACTGGATCGGCCGCCGGGAGTGGCGGTCGCTCGCGTGGTTCGCAGGCTGGTCGGCCGCCCTCGGCCTCCTCCAGCTCCTGACCGAGCCGCGCGGCCTCCTCGAGTTCCTGATGGTCACCAACCTCGAGCGAGTCGGGCAGGTGCGCAACATCTCGCCGTACGCCGTCTCGCCCCTGGCATGGGCAATCCTCGCCATTGCAGGCACCGTGGCCACGCTGGTCCTGGCGCGGACTAGGTGGGGCTGGGCAGCCGCGGTGGCGTTCTCCACGCTGGTCACGCCGCGCCTGCTGGTCTACATGCTGATGACGCTGCTGGCGGCGCTCCGGAGGCCGTCGGTGAAGGCCCTACCCGTCCAGGCTCGCGACAAGGTCGGCGATCGTTCGCTCGAGCGGGATGGCCGGCTGCCAGCCGGTCAATGACCGGAGGAGCGACGCGTCGCCCACGATCTCGGGCGGGTCGTCCGGTCGCACGAGCGCCGGGTCCACCACGATCCGCGGCTCGATCCCGGCTGCCGCGCCGATGAGGGCGAGGAGCTCGCGGATCGAGATCGACCGGCCGCTGGCCACGTTGACGACGAGCGGCTCCCTGGGCCGGCGCTCCACCAGCAGCTCCAGGAGGAGGCGGTAGGCCCGCGCGACGTCACGGACGTCGGTCAGGTCGCGGCGAACGTCGACGTTCCCGACGCGGACGGTGGGATCGCCCAGCCGGCGAGCCTCGAGCACGCGGCGCGCGAGCGCCGGAGCCACGAAGACGTCGCGCTGGCCGGGACCCGCGTGGTTGAACGACCGCGTGACGGCCAGCGGCACGCCGGAACGCAGGGCACTCGACCTGGCCACCGCCTCCTGGCCCAGCTTGGACAGACCGTAGGGATGCTTTGCAAGCAGGGGCGCGTTCTCGGTGAGCGGCAGATCGGATGGGCGGGGGAAGCCGTAGACGTCGGCCGAGCCCGCCACGAGGACGGGCACTTGGCAGTCGGCGGCTTCGAGCGCGGTGAACAGCGCCTGGGTGCCGCCAACATTGATCCTCACGGCCTGCTCGCGATTGCGCAGCGCATCGGGGGCGAACGCGACGCCGGCGAGATGCGCGACCGCGTCCGGCCGGCAGCGCGCGATGTGCCGGGCGAGCGCGTCGGCATCCTGGATGTCGAGCTCGCTGCTGCGCGGGGTGCGCTCGGGCCGGTGGCCCGCCGCCTCCAGCTCCTCCACCAGCCAGCGGCCCACGAAGCCCGTGGAGCCGGTGACCAGGACCTTCAAGGCTGGACCGCGGTGCCGGCCTCCGTCGCCAGACTCTCGACCGGTCGCGCCCGGAGCACCGCTTCCTGGCGTACGATGTCCGCGTCGACCATCATCGTCACCAGCTCCTCGAAAGAGACCTTCGGGCGCCATTCGAGCTCGGCTCGTGCCCGGCTCGCGTCGCCACGCAGGTGATCGACCTCGGCCGGCCGGAAGAGCGCGGGGTCGACGACGACGTGACGTTCGTAGTCCAGCCCGGCCCGCGCGAAGGCGAGCTGGCAGAACTCGCGGACGCTGTGCGCCTCGCCGGTCGCGATCACGTAGTCACCAGGCGTGTCCGTCTGGAGCATCCGCCAGATCGCATCGACGTAGTCGCCCGCGAAGCCCCAGTCGCGCTCGGCATCGAGGTTGCCCATCGGCAGCTCGGACGCCTGGCCGGTCGCGATCCGGGCGACCCCGTCGCTGATCTTGCGGGTGACGAACTCGATCCCCCGGCGCGGCGACTCGTGGTTGAACAGGATGCCCGACACCGCGAAGAGGTCATAGCTCTCGCGGTAGTTGACGGTCAGGTAGTGGCCGTACGCCTTGGCCACCCCGTACGGGCTGCGCGGATAGAACGGCGTGTCCTCGTTCTGCGGCACGGTGCGGACCTTGCCGAACATCTCGCTCGAGGAGGCCTGGTAGAACCGGATCTTCGGGTTGACCTGGCGGACCGCCTCGAGCATCCGGGTGACCCCAAGGCCGGTGAACTCGCCGGTCAGGACGGGCTGGTTCCAGGAGGTCGGCACGAAGGACTGGGCGGCGAGGTTGTAGAGCTCGTCGGGCTCGGCCGACTGGATCGCCGCGACGATCGACGCCTGGTCGAGCAGGTCGCCCTGGACGAGCTCGAGGCGGTCCAGCACATGGGCGATGCGCTCGTCGCCCGCGGTGCTCGACCGCCGGGTCATGCCGACGACCCGGTAGCCCTTGTCGAGCAGCAGCTCGGCGAGGTAGGAGCCGTCCTGTCCGGTGATGCCCGTGATCAGGGCGGTCTTGGTCATTCGGCGGAGTATAGCGACGGGTCGACGCCGTTCCGGACGAACAGCTCGCGCCAGCGAGCTCGAAAGACGGCCACGGAGAACGACTCCGCGCGTTCGCGGCTCGCCGCAGTCAAGCCCGAGCCGCGGGAATCGGGAGAAAGCTACCCCGATACCGAACGCAAGGAGAGCGGCGAGCAACGCCGGCATGAGCTTCGAGGCGGGTAACCATGCCGGAGCTCGAATTGCCGCAATGCCCCATCCCGTTAGCGCAATCGCGATGAGGACGATGCTGGCTGACCTGATCCCACTGACATAGATTCCCGCCCAACTCCCGCCCACGAACACGAGATACGCCATGAGAACGGCGAGTGCCAGCCAGGCCAGAAATCGGACGCGTGAGTGCGCGGGCACATGGGGATCGTATCGTCGCCACGGTGCCCGTTGACACCCTCGGGCGGCTGGAGGTCCAGCAGCGTGGCTCAGCGAGGGGGTCGCGATCCGTAGACTTGCCGGGATGTCCATCACCCTGATCCTGCCGGCGTACAACGAGGTCGACCGGCTGGAGCCGGCGCTCGACGAGTTGTTCGGCTGGCTCGATAGCGACGACGGTCGGGCGCTCGGCGACGTCCGGGTGCTCGTCGTCGACGACGGCAGCGACGACGGCACGCCCGATCTCGTCCGGCGTCGCCCGGAGGCGCAGAGGTCGGGCTCGTCGGGCGCCGGGCTCCGGGTCCTCACCGTGCCCCATCGAGGCAAGGGCGCCGCGGTGCGGGCGGGCATGCTCGCCGCGGAAGGCGACCTCCTGATCTTCACCGATGCGGACATGGCCACGCCGCCCAGCGAGATCCCCAAGCTCGTCACCGCCCTCGCGTCGGCTGACGTCGCCCTCGGCAGCCGGATACAACCGGACGGCTCCGACCACCGCGCGAGCCAGCCGGCGATCCGGCGGGCCCTCGGCAGGGCGTTCCGGCTGTTCGCGTCGGTCTGGGTAGCCGGCCCCGTGCAGGACACGCAGTGCGGGTTCAAGGGCTTCACCCGGAGCGTCGCTCGGGACCTGTTCACGATGCAGCGGGTCACGAGCTTCGCCTTCGACGTGGAGCTGGTCTATCTTGCCCGTCGCCGTGGCTACCGGATCGAGATCGTGCCCATCGAATGGGCCGATCGACGTGGTTCACGAATGCGCGCCAGCCCGGCGCTGGCGCTTGGCGTGGCTGCGGACCTGCTGCGGATTCCTGTCCTCCACCGGCGGGTTGCCAGGGTTCGGCCCGCCGGTCCGTGAACGCGGTCGCGACCGAGCAGCCCGCCCGCCATCGGGCCGTTGCTGCCGCCGATGGCGATCGCCGTGTTCGGGCTCGTTGTCGGAGCCGTCGTGCTGGCGGCGGGCGACACGCTTGGGTTCGATTTCCTGGCCTATCATCAGGCGGCCGGTCCGGTCCTGGCGGGCGAGCGGCTGTACGATCCGAGCGTCCACGAGACCGGCGGGTTCGGGCTCCTCTACTACCCGCCGCCGTTCGTGCTGCCCCTGCTCCCGCTCGCGCTCCTCGACGGATCGGCGGCGACAATCCTGTGGCTGGGCATGACGCTCGCCGCCTTCTTCGCCGCGGTCGCCCTGATGCCCGTCAGCCACGGCGTCCGCTGGGCGATCGTGCTGCTGGCGGGGCTGATGTGGCCGGTCGCGTGCCGTAGCTCCGAGGCCAGAGCACCAGCAGCGCGGCCACGGCCAGGTCCACGGTGCCGGGTTCTGTCGATGGACCTGCCAGGCGAGGATCACGGCCGGAATGCCCCACCAGGCGAGGATGGCCAGTCCCTCCGGGAGCAGAGCCAGGGGCACGAACAGCCACAACACACCGGCGGCGGGTAGAGCACGTCGAGCATCAATGCGAGTTGGTACTCGCTCTCGAGCTGCCGCGGAAGGTACAGCTCCCCCCGCGCCAGCCGGCGCTCCCCGGCGTCGCGTAGAAGCGGAAGTCCTGCCCGATCCGGCCGGGGTCCTCCAGGATGGCCTGGACCATCAGCACCACCACGACCATCAGCGTGCCGATCGTCAGGCCGGCCGGCAGAGCGCGGGTTACGAGTTGGTGGCGCGCACTGTCGGTGCCAAGGGTAGCCTCGCCGACTCGGCGGAGCGTCCACGGGGGCGGTGACGGCCGCCGGGACACCTGTCCGCTATTCTCCAGCACTCACCTCAAGGATCTCCAGCGCAGCGACACCGTTGTACAACCGGGAGCTGCCGCCCGATGCGTCGTTCCAGCCTCGTCTACCTCATATTCGTCCTGTCCGGCGCCGCCGGGCTGATCTACGAGATCGTCTGGGCACGCCAGCTCGTGCTCGTGTTCGGCAATACCACGCAGGCCGTCTCGGCGATCCTGACCGGCTTCTTCGGCGGGATGGCCATCGGGAGCATCGTCGGCGGACGGATCGCCGATCGGGTGCGCTCACCGCTCCGGATGTACGGACTGCTCGAGATCGCGCTTGTCGTCGTCGTGCTGCTCACCCCGCTGACGTTCCAGCTGATCCACGAGCTGTACCGGGGCGCCTACGGGGCGCTGCAGGAGCAGCCGCAGGTGCTGGCCCTGCTGCGGTTCGGGCTGGCGCTCCTCGCGCTGGGTCCGGCCACGGTGATGATGGGCGCGACGCTGCCGACGCTGACGCGGCACTTCGCCGGTGGCGAGCACCTGAGCGGCGCCTTCGGGCGGCTGTACGCGCTCAACACCGCCGGCGCGATCATCGGCACGCTGCTGGCGGGCATCGTGCTGATCGAGCTCCTCGGCCTGACCGGCGCCCTGATCGTGGGAGCGACCTGCTCCGGGGTAGCCGGTGTCGCGGCGGTCGTCCTGGCCCGCGGCCATCGCGAGGTCGGCCCGGAGCACCCAGCGGCCGCGGCCGCCGCATCCGCAAACGTGGTCCCGCGGCCGACACTCGCCCTGGCGGTCGCGTTCGTGTCGGGGCTCACCTCGCTTGGCTACCAGACCCTGTGGACCCGCCTGCTCGCATCGGGGACGGGCAGCTCCACCTATGTCTTCACGGTGATCCTGGCGCTGTTCCTCACCGGGCTCGCGTTCGGTGCCGTGCTGTTCGCGCTGATGCGGCGGCGCCGCAGGAACTGGATCGCCGTGCTGGCGGCGTGCCAGCTCGCGACCGCGGCGCTCGCAATGCTCGGGCTGGTGTTCGTGATCTCGCGCCCCGTGCCGATCAACGCCTACGACCTCGGTCATGTCTTCGAGGTCCTGTGGGCGGCGGCGATCCCCGTCGTCCTGCCCGCGACCATCGTGTTGGGGCTGGCGTTTCCGGCGGCTTCCGCGCTCCTCGACGACCGGGCGGGACGCGTCGCGACGGTCGCCGGTCAGCTGCTCGCGGTCAACACCCTCGGCGCGATCTGCGGGACGTTCCTCATCCCGTTCTTCGTGATCCCCGCCATCGGTTCGCCCGCCGCCATAGTGCTTCTGGCGTTCGTCAACATCGCGACGGCCATCGTTCTGGCGGGTACCCGGCTCCGCGCGGGGCCGCGCATCGCGATCGCCGGCGGAGGGGCGGTGGCAGCCCTCGTCCTGGTCGTCGCGCTCGCAACACCCGGCATCGTCGTGGACCCTGGCGTCGCGCGCATCCGCGACGGTGGCGGGCGGGTCGATGCCAGCGCGGAGGATGAGATCGCGTCCACCCAGGCCGGCCAGGTGGGCGGCAGGGAGCTGCTGTGGGTGGGCGGCACGACGATGACGCTGCTCACGGTCGATGCGCGGGTGATGCCGGTCCTGCCCCTGATGACGCGTCCTGACTCGGATCGCGCCCTGACCGTGGCCTTCGGGATGGGCTCGTCGTTCCGGAGCGCGCTGATCGCGGGCATGGAGGTGGACGCGGTCGAGCTGGTGCCATCGGTCCCGTCGATGTTCGGCTGGTTCTATCCGGATGCGGAGCAGGTGCTCGGCAACCCGCGCGGCGACGTGATCGTCGCCGATGGCCGGAACCACGTGGAGCTGACCGACGAGCGCTACGACATCATCGTCACCGACCCGCCGCCACCCATCGAGAGCGCGGGCGTCTCGGTCATCTCCTCGTACGAGTACTACCTCGCCGGCCGCGAGCGTTTGACCGAGGGCGGCGTGATGATGCAGTGGGTGCCCAACGCCCAGACGCTCGCCGAGTTCCAGGCCCACGTCCGCTCGTTCGATCGGGCCTTCTCGAACACGATCGTTGCGCTCGGACCGGGCGGCTACGGCTTCTTCATGCTCGGCTCCCAGGCGCCCCTCGCGCTGGACGACGACGCGATACGCGCCGTGCTGGCGCGAGCCGGCGTGCTCGAGGATCTCTCGACCGCGTTCGACTCGCGCGCGAGCACGGTGGACGAGTGGATCGCGCTGGTTCACTCGCTCGTCATCGCCGAGGGTGACGCGGTTGAGCGCATGGCGGGTGACGGGCCGCTGATCACCGACGACCGCCCATTACCCGAGTACTTCGTCCTCCGCCGGCTGTTCGGTCCGGAGTCGCCTCCGGTGTCAGTAGGGGCCCTGCGCGCGCTTGCGGGCCCGTAGCGAGGACGTGTCACGCGTCCGCAACGCGGGCCAACCGTTGCGTGCGCAACGTCCGACGGGCCTCCGTTGTAGGCTTTGCTGGTGACCGCCCTCGCCATCGAGCCTGCCTGTCCGGATACGGATACCGCCACCAACCAGTCGCCGCCGCCCGTGCCGCGGCTGCGCGCCGAGCGGCGGTCGTTCGATTCCCTGGATCCCGCCACGTGGGACGCGCTGGCCGCGGCGAACCCGTGGGCGACGCCCTTCGCTCGGTGGGCGTTCCATCGGGCCTGGTGGGATGCCTACGGTGCGACGGCCCACGACCAGACGCTCGTCGTGGTCGATGAGGCCGCTCAGCCGGGGACCGCGCCCGTCGCGATCGTCCCGCTGATGCACCGCCACGAGGTTGAGCCCACCGACGACGAGCGCCGCACGACGATGCGCCACGGATCGGGGGCGGAGCTGACGCCGGTCGAGCCACACGCCATGGCCGTGTTCTTCGGCGCGTCCTACCATGCGGACTACGCGACGCTGCTGGTTGCGCCGGCCGATCTGCCGCGGGTCGCGGAGGCCGTCGTGCAGCATCTCGCCTCCCCCGATCCCGCGGGCGAGACCCATCCGATGCGCTGGGACGTGGTCGACCTGCGCCGCCTGCGCTGCGGCGATCCCGCCGGCGACGAGCTGGCCGGGGCCTTCGGGCGTCGGGAGATGGCCGAGGGCTGGACGCTCAACCTCGAGCGCGAGGACGTCTGCCCAGTGGTGACCCTGCCCGAGGGCGGGTCGTTCGACGACTATCTCGGCTCGCTCGGCAAGAAGTCGCGCCACGAGATCAGGCGCAAGATCCGTCGGGCAGAGGCGGCCGGCGAGGTGGTGCTGGAGGACAGCGCCGACCCGCTGGGCGACCTCGACGCATTCATCGACCTCCACCAGCGTCGCTGGGGCGACGAGGGGCTGTTCAAGCCGGGACCCGGTGGCGACGCCAGCCGGACGTTCTTCCGGCGGCTGTTCGAGCTGCTCGCGCCAGAGGGCGCCGTGGCGCTCACGTTCCTGCACGCAGGCGACCGCCGGATCGCAGCCGGCGTGCATCTCGAAACGGACGATGGGTACCTGTACTACAACGCGGGCGTGGACCCCGAGGCTCGCGACCTGTCGCCGGGCGTGGTCATGATCGCCCGGTACGTCGAACGGGCGATCGCCGCGGGCAAGCGACGGCTCGATTTCCTGCGTGGCGACGAGCCGTACAAGTACGAGTGGGGCGCGGTCGACGAACCCGTCCAGCGGCTGCTCGTGCGGCGAAGGGACGGCTGATGGGCACGCCGCAGCCCATGGATCCCTGTCTCGTGCCGGTCCAGCGGAGGCCGCTGTCCGGCGGCAGGCGTATCCGCGTCGTCGAGGTGCTCGCGACGGGCACGAACGGCGGCGCCCAGGAGCACCTGTACAACCTGGCGACCCGGATCGACCGGTCGCGCTACGAGCTGTCCGTGGTATCGCTCTCGCCGGGCAGCGCCGTGCGCAAGCTGGAGCGGGCGGGCGTGCCCGTCCTCGTGATCGACGAGCCCGACGACGCGGTGGCGGCCCGCTCGCTGGCCGCCCACCTGGCCGCCGTGCAGGCGGACATCGTTCACAACCACATGTTCCGGGCCGAGATCGTCGGCACCCGGGCGGTGGTGAGCCTCGCGGGGACCGGCCGGCGGCGGCCATTCCTCATGTCCACGGTCCACTCGTCGCGCATCCGGCCGTACGAGGATCGCGCCGAGCTCCGGCAGCTCACGCCGGAGATGGACCGGCTGATCGCCGTCTCACGAATGATCCTCGCGAAGCTTGCCGACGAGGGCCGCGACAGCGTCCCCGTCGACCTGATCTACAACGGCGTCGACCTGCAGCGATACGCCCACCAGGAGCCCTGCTGCACGCTTCGCGACGACTACGGCATGGAGCCCGGCGCGGTGATCGTGGGCGTCGTGGCGCGGCTCGAGCCGGAGAAGGGCCACCCCACGCTGCTGGAGGCATGGCCGCGTGTCCTGCAGCAGGTGCCGAATGCGTACCTGCTGATCGTGGGCGAGGGCGGCCAGCGCGAGGCGCTGGAGCGGCAGGCCCGGGAGCTGCGGATCGCCCACCGGGTCGTGTTCACCGGACGCCGCGACGACGTGCCGGCGGTCACCGCGGCGCTCGACTGCGCGGTGCTGCCCTCCTACCGCGAGGCGCAGGGACTCACGATTCTCGAGGCGATGGCCCTGTCGCGACCGGTCGTCGCCTCGAACGTCGGCGGCATCCCCGAGATGATCGACGACGGGGTCTCAGGGCTGCTCGTGCCGCCACGCGACGCCCCTGCCCTGGCCGCCGCCATCAGCCGCATCCTTCTCGATCACCCGTTCGCCGACACGATCGCCCGTGCCGGGCACGATCTGGTCCACGACCGCTTCTGCGTGGAGCTGATGGTCCGCGCGATCGAGACGATCTACGACGACGGCGCGGGCATCCTCCGCCTGCCTGAAACCGCCGCCGGCTAGTACCACCGACCGGGTGCGCGTGCGCACCGGCCGGGTAGGATCGGCGCCGTGTCCGACACGCAGGGTCCGGGTCTGATCGCCCCGGTGGCCCCCGCCGCGCCCGCCGGTACCGGCAGTACCGGATTCACCAGTTCCGAGCGTGGCTGCTGGCGCATCCGCCCGCGACCGAGCACGGTTGTGAGCAAACCGGTACCGAGGGTACCGGGCCGGGACACGTGGCCGGGCCGGGATAGGTGGCCGGGCCGGGATTCGTGGCCGGGCGATCGATGACCCTCGGTGCGCTGTGGGCGTTCCTCGCCGTCGCGCTGCCCGTGCTGGGCGCGCTGATCGCGAGCCTGCCCTCCGTGGACCTGGCGTACCACCTCCGCGCGGGCGGCCAGCTCCTCGACACTGGCGTGATCCCGATGACCGACACGTTCACGTTCACCGCCCAGGGCCAGCCTTGGCTGAACCAGCAGTGGGGTGCCCAGGCCCTCCTGGCCGCGACCTTCCGGCTGGCCGGCTGGACCGGGCTCGTGGTGCTGCGGGCCGCGCTGGTCGGCACGATTGCCGCGCTCGTGTTCGCCGCGGCCCGCCGCCAGGGGCTCGCGGTCCGGCCGGCCGCCTGGCTGACGATCGCGGCGTTCGCGCTCGCGTCGGTGGCGATGGCGCTGCGGCCGCAGCTGCTGGGGATGGCCATGTTCGCGCTGGTCCTGCTGCTGGCCGTGGAGCGGCGCCGCTACCCTCGACTGTTGTGGGCCGTCCCGCCAATCGCGCTCGTCTGGGCGAACGTCCACGGCAGCTTCTTCCTGGCCCCGGGGGTGCTGGCACTCGCCTGGCTTGCCGACGTCCATGATCGGGTGCCGGGCGCGCACCGGACGCTCGCCGTGGCGGCCGTCGCGGGGCTGGCCGCGTGCGTCAACCCGTTCGGGCCGTCCGTGTGGCTGTACGCCGCGGGGCTGACGACGAGCCCGACGATCACCGCCCGGATCACAGAGTGGCAGCCGACGTCTCTGCGGTCGCTGCCCGGGATCGCGTTCTTCGCGTCCGCCCTGCTGCTGGCAGCGGCGCTCGCGCGCCGTGCCCGGCCCACGCCCTGGCCTGCGCTGCTCTGGTTCGCGGCGTTCTTCGCCATCGGCGCCTGGGCGGTCCGCGGCGCGGCCTGGTGGCCGATCGCGGCGGCGGTTGGGCTCGCCGGCCTGGCGGGAAGCGGGTTCCTGGGCGCCGGGTCAGCTGGGCCCGTCGGCCGGCCGGACGAGGCACCCCTCGAGCGCCGGCGTAGGGCGAACGCGCTGATCGCCGCGGCGCTGGTGGTCGCGGGCGTGGCGCTCCTGCCCGTCTGGCGACCGACCCAGCCCGGTCTGAATGCCCCTGCCGGCGTCGTTGGGCAGGCACCCCCCGGGATCACCGCCACGCTCCGCGACACCGCTCGCGCCGGAGACCGCATCTACCTGCCCCAGCCCTGGGGATCGTGGGTGGAGCTCGCAGTCCCGAAGGCCACGGTCGTCCTCGACTCCCGGTTCGAGCTGTTCCCCGAGGCCGTCTGGCAGGACTACCTGCTCGTCGCCGAGGGCGGCGCGGAGTGGCCCGCCCAGCTGGATGATTGGGGCGTGACGCTCGTCGTCGCCACCGACGACCGGGTCGGCGGGTTGCTCGAGCAGGTCCGCGGGCACCCGGCCTGGCGGGAGATCCACCGGGACGGCGATGGCGCGGTGTTCGTCCGGGCGGATAGAGCCGGCTGACACGCCGCTGCGACGCTTGGCGGTTGGCGGGGGCGAGCGTCGGCCATCCACATGGCGCGATGGTGACGAGGCTAACGGAGGCAGACGATGACCAAACAACCCGGCAACCGCGAGCAGCGCCGAGCCGAAGAGCGCGGCATTCCCGACAACCCGCAGGACAACCTGCTTCACGAGAGCGAGAACAATCCGGCGTTCAGCGGGAGCGGTGGAGGCCAGGGCGACGACAGCGAGTCGTATGCCGGCCGGCCGGACCAGGACGTCGTCCGCCAGACCGGCGCCGGGAGCGGCGGGGCGACCGAGGACGACGGACGGATCACGAACCGCGAGGGCATCCACCTGGGCAACCGGCCCAACAGCTGACCCTCACCGGCGTTCCGCTGCGGCTCAGTCCTGCTTGGCCGCGATCGCCTCGCCGAGCTCCTGCTTCGTCATCCGCCACCGGCCCTTGATCTCCAGTCCCTTGGCGCGCTCGAGCAGCTCGCCCCGAGTGTGACCCAGCACGTC
>Ga0136621_1000256_pt1 | contig 20216 bp, 18 predicted proteins | sample AntDryUQ445A2306_FD_104673 | JGI IMG/M metagenome (GOLD analysis project Ga0136621, IMG submission 104673) | Polar desert sand microbial communities from Dry Valleys, Antarctica - metaG UQ445A (23.06) | ecosystem: Environmental > Terrestrial > Soil > Desert | place: Antarctica: Dry Valley...
CGCCGGGGTAGAGCACCCAGACGTTCCCGATCGGGAAGGGGAAGTCGAGCAACGCCCACTCGGTGTCGAGGAAGCAGAGCGCCGCGTGCACGTCGATCCCCTTAAGCGTCGGGTCGGCCTTGAGCGCCGCGATCACCGCAGCGACCTGCTTCTCGACGCCCTTCGCCCGGTCGCTGCGGTTCCTGCCGGCGATGTAGACCTCGTTCTCGCGCCGCCAAATCGGGCCGACTTCGCGCTTCTCGAGCCCTCGTAGGCGTGGACGATCTTGTCCTTGATCCGCCACGAGAAGATCGGCTCGAAGCTCTCCGGAAACACGAAGTGCGGAATCGCCTCGATTGCCGAAGAGGCCGAGTGCTTCTGCAGCGAATCGACGAACGCTCTGAACTCCCACGGATCGCCAAGAAGTCGAGTCACTGCCTCGGCTGGTAGTTCCTTCCAGCCCTTCGCGAACTCGAGCATGAAGCTGATCTGCGCGTCGATCCTGATCCTCGCCCAGGCGATGTTCGCGATCCCGGAATCGAGCGCCCCGTCCAGCTCCTCCGGCAACGCAAGCTGCTCCGGATGCCACGCGAGCACCGAGCTGAGGCGCTCGCGTTTGGTCTGCCGGTCATGTCGTCGCCGAGGTAGTGGAGGTACAGAACCTCCACCGCCAGCTGGATCACGGCCGGGTCGGCTCCACCAAGCTGGTCATGCAGCTTCTCGGTGAAGTCGCGGTCGCCAAGGTCCGGCGCATCCACGAAACGCCGGTAGAGCTCGTTCACGTTCTCAGCTGTCCAGACGGCGCGTCCGGGGACGAAGAGGGAACCGTCCGATCGCAGTGCTTCGTCGACGAAGCGTGATGCGGCCGAATACACCGCCTCGCTGGCCCATTGGGCTCGCGCCATCAAACTGCGGCCGTCGTCGCTGACGCGATCCTCTGGATCAGCGCCGGCACCTCGTTCATCGCGTGAGAGATCGCGTACTGCCACTCCCCGAACGAGCCTTCTGCGTTAACCGCCCGCACCCACCGTTCCGCCGCCTGCGTCTTCACGTCCTCGAGCAGATCGTGTCCCTTCGTCTCGAGCACGAGCCGCACGCCGTTGTCGAGGCGCACGATGAAGTCTGGGATGTAGCTGTGAAGCTGGCCGTTGTGCAGGTACGGGATCGAGAACCCCAGGCCCTGGTTCTTTACGAACGCGGCGACCCGCGGGTGCTGGTCGAGGCGGTACGCCGCCGACTGCTCCCACTTCGAGTCCTGCACGACGTAGTTCAGATGTGACCGCTGGACGTCGCGCACCTTCTTCGACGTCCAGAAGTCCACCTCCTCGGTCGAGCCCGCGCGGCGGTCACCCGCCTCGTAGCGGGGAATCTCAGGCAATTCGCCGTTGGCGGCATCTGGGTGCAGCTCCGCTTTCAACCGCTCGATCGCGAAGCCCCAATACGGTGCCATGAAGACGTCGACCCGCTTAGCCTCCGAATCGACCACGACCTTTTCGCGCACGAAGCGCTTGACGATCGCGAGCAATTGCGCAAAGAGGACATGTGCCGGCGCCTCGCACGTCTCCATCTCGGCGTACTCGCGCGTGAGCGCCGCCGCCATCTCGAACTCCTGCTGCTGCACGCGAGTGGCTTTCCGCCACGCGTCGAGCTTCAATGTCGCCGATCCTCCAGGCTCCGCGAATGACGGCCGCCGCTTGTTGAGAAGCGTCGCCTTGAGCCGCACCTCATCCGGAATCTTCATCGGGTCGACGACGACCGGGGCGATGTTGGCCCAGTCGACCACGACGCGGTTGCGAATCGCCTGCTGGTAGCCCTCGACGCGAGGGAACTCGATCGCGTACTGAGCCTTCTCGCGAAGCGGCAGTACGCGGTGCCGCCGAACCGGCGGCGGTGCGGGGCCGCGACGCTTCTTGAACGGCACGACCTCGAACGGGACGCCGAGAATCTTCGCCACCTCTTCCCCGAACCTGCCATCCTCGGTGAGCTCGTAGCTTCGCCGCCGTAACCCGCGTCCGACGACCTGCTCGCAGAGAAGCTGCGACATGAACGGCCGGAGCCCGACGATGTGCGTCACGGTGTTGCAGTCCCATCCTTCGGTGAGCATTCCCACGCTGACGATGCAGCGCACGTCACGGCCCGGCGGCGAGAGCGGCCGGGCGAGCTTCCCGGCCAGTTGCTCGAACCCCTCGGGGTAGACGGCTCGGCCTTGCTCGTCCCGAGTCCAGTCCAGCTTGCCGACCGTGTCCAGCGTGAAGCGCATCCAGCGCGATTCGTCGTTCTTCGCGCCCTCCACCTCGGTTTCGGACACGACCTTTGAGTCGACGCGGATGGTTACGCGCGGACCGTCGTTGCGCAGCTCCGAGATGTTCGCCGGCGGGATTCCGGCCGGCGCCTTGCCCTCGGCCAACCACTCGTAAATCACCCCTGCGAGCTTCGTGTTCTTACAGACGAGGATCAGCACCGGCGGCCGCTCGTCGTCACCCACTTCTTCCCATTCCTTCCTCAACTCGTCCCAAGCGAGGGCCAGCAGCCGAATCGGGTGTTCTGCCCACCGCAGGACGGCCTCCGGCTTGGCGTTTGCTCGCCGGCCCCCTCGCTCTGCGGCCGTCAGCTTGCTCATGATCCAGCGCCAGATGTTGAAGTACGCAGCCTGCTCCTCGCCTGCGGGATCCGAGTGGGCAAGCTGCGGGATCTTGACCAGACCCGATTCGATCGCGTCCGTGAGCCCGAAGTCGCTCACGACCCAGGGGAAGACGCGATTCGTGTCCTCTGCCGCGCGCGCGAGGTAGTAGGGCGTCGCGGAGAGATCGACGCAGAAGTTGATCCGCCGATTCTTGTGGATGCGGTCGAGCCCATCCATCCAAACCGTCGATTCATGCACCAGCTCCTCCGCCTCCTCTTCGACGGTCCATTCCGCGTCCTCCTCGGCGCTCTCGGTCGCTTCCTGCCTGATCCGGTAGGCGTGGTGCGCCTCGTCGTTCATTACGAGGAGGTTCTGCTTCGAGCCGACCTCGCGGCCGAGCAGGCGTTGCATCAGGCGAGCGTCGCTCTCGACGTAGCGCGTCTCCTCGAGGACGACCTCCTGCTTGGCAGGACGCTTGTCCTCGACAATCCGTGCGCCCTGCGCGACGGCGAGCTCGAGCGCCTGCTCTGTCATGTAGCGGCCCCCGCGACCCGAGGTCGTCTTCGGGCCGATCTTCACCGTCTGCTTCACCGGCTCGCGAACCCCCGCCTTCTGCACCTTCGCGCCCGCGCTCATACCCTTGCGCTCGAACTCGTGCCAGTTTTTGACCAGCACGCGCCCGCGCCGCAGCGACGGCATCAGGTGGCGCGGGACGAGATCGCGCGTCCGGTAGACCGAGGCCTCGTCCCGATTGGGGTCGAGCTCGACGAGCCGCTCGCGAATCGTCACGTTCGGGCAGACCACTAGCACCACGTCGGAGTAACGCGCGTCGCCGCGCGCGGCGAGCTTGTTGAGGATGCTCCAGGCGGCGAGCATCGCCATCACCGTCGTCTTTCCGGAGCCCGTCGCCATCTTGCAGCCGTAGCGCCTGAAGGGATCGACGCCGTCGGGCACGACCTCCGGCGGCACGTCGACGCCCTGAAGCAGGTCGGTGCGCGACTCGTTGAGGAAGATGACCGTCTCGGCCGCCTCGATCTGCGCGAAGAAGAGTCGCTGCTCCCTGCCTTCCCGTCGCCAGTGGCGGATCAGGTCGAGCGTCGTCCGCGTCGCACCTGGATAGCCCGCTTCACGCCATTGCGCGACGCGGTCGCGGATCAGGTTGACGAGCTCGAGCTCCTCCCAGTCTCCTCTGGAAGGCTCGCCCGGCTCCGGCTGAGGCGCCTTCGGATCGCGGTAGAAGTAGCCCGCCTGTCTCCTGCCAGACTCGCGCCTCGGCGCCTGCCCCTCCTGGATCAGCCAGTGCTCCGCAGGCTCCTCGAACGGGGAGTTGAGGATCGGCTGCTCGACCTCATAGGCGCTCATGTTGCTTCGTCGAGCGAGCGGACGACGAGCAGCTCGTTGCCGCGGTCGTCGAGCACCTTGACAGCGATCTCGCGTACTTCGCCGGCCGTGAACGGCGCGCTGACGGTGCCGGAGAGGTGATCCCAAACCGACTCCTCGAAGTCCGTCTTCAGCGCCTTCCTCAGGTTGTCCCACGCGCTCGTGCGCGGGAAGAACGCCTGCGAGACGTGGAACGAGAGGCCGTTCCAGGCTGTGTCGAGGAGCCACGCCGGCACATCGTCGCCGCTCGAGTGCTGCGCCTCGAAAGTGGTCGGATCGAACGTGTCGAGTCCGAGCAGCTCGACCTCATAGCGCTGCGGCCCACCCTTCTCCTCCGGGTCGACCTTGCGGACCGCGATGTCCGGCAGGCCGGTAACGGAGAAGATCTGGCTCGATCGCATCGTCTTCAGCAAGTCGCCCATGACGAGGTCGGGCGTGGCGGCGACGTAGGTGGCCGGGATCCCGACGAGCTGTTCTGTCTTGTCGACCATCGCCCGGGCGTTCGGCTCGATCGCGAACCCGATCACGAGCAGCTGCTCGTAGCTGCGCGCGTGCGCCTCGCGGGCGGCCTCGTAGACGAGCTTCTCGCTGATCGCGCCGTTCTCCGGCCCGATCACGATCGCGACCGGCTGCAGGTCCGGGTCGAGCTGCGCCTCGGCCGATAGCGTCAGCGACTGTGCCGGCGGCCGGACGTTCTTCAGCGTGAGCGCTCTGTTACCGTCGAGCTGGAGCGTCGCGTTCCGCCGTAGCGCCTCGAGCATGCGGTCGACGTAACCCGCGTCCTCGGACTTGCCCGAGTCCTCCTCGCCGCCGATGTCCACGGGCGTCGGGATCGTCGCCTCGACGACAAACGGGCCGCTGACCCGCGTGATTTTCTTGTCGACCTCCGGCCGGTCGACGAGCACCTCCTCGGCCGGAGGCTCGTCGTTCGCGATCGTCTCGAGTTTGACTCGGGGCACAATGCCTCCGATTTCGAGCCCCGTCTTACTTCGACGCGACTGAAAGTCAAATCCCCCGGCTGGGCCTCGTTTAGGGTCGAGGAGCTCAAAGTAGGGAAAAGTTCCCGTGAGTAGTCGCTGACGCGTCAGCGCTAGCGGAACCCGCGACGCGTCAATCGTGATCCAACGTCTCCCCCAATGCTCCGAAAGGTAGGCAGTCGTACCACCCCCGCAGGTCGGATCGAGGATGAGATCCCCAGGATCGGTGGTCATCAGGATGCAGCGCTCTACAGCTTTGTCGGGTGTCCTTACGACGTAAAGCTTCTCACCAGTGAAGTTCCCGGTTGAGGTATCGGTCCAGACGTTGCCGATCTCGGTGAACGGGAAGTCATCCGCGAACCGTTTGTAGCGGATGCTGTTCTTCGCGACGTGGATTCGCCCGGCGGCGGCAAGCCGCTCCATGCCCGTTGGATAGTTCGCTTTCCAATGGGAATTCGCCCCGGGTGAATAGACCTTCCCGTGGTGCTCGAATGGTTGCTGCTCACTCGCCGCGCCTTGCGATTGAAGGTCGCCAGGGCTGTATAGCCGTCCATCTTCTGGAATCGGCTCGTCACCGCGCTTCTCCGCAGCTCTGACGCCGCGGTAGGTTCCGTCGGCAAACACCATCCACTTCGCGTTCCCCTCACCCGGAACCACAGGCTGTTCGGCAAAGACTTTCCGAATCTTCACCCGACGCTTGTCCTTCGCGTACCAGAGCAAGAAGTCACCGAGAGCCGCGATCGTAGTAGTCTCGAATCCAGTCGTGGTCTGAAAGAAGATCTGCGAAACGAAGTTGTCTTCGCCAAACACCTCGTCGACCACTTGGCGCACGCGATGAACGTTCTCATCGCTAATCTGAACGAAGACGCTACCCGAGTCGTTCAGTAGATCGCGAGCCACGAGCAACCTGTCTCGCAAATACGTCAGGTACGAGTGGACACCGAACTCCCACGTGTCGCGGTATGCCTTGACCATTTCTGGCTCACGCGTCATGTCTTCGTCCTTGCCGTGCGTTACCTCCCGTTTCCGGACAAACGGTTGAAAGTTGGAGTTGTAATCCACGCCGTAGGGCGGATCGATGTAGATCATCTGCACCTGCCCGCCGAGCCCCTCGTACTCGAGCAGCGAGTTCATGACGACGAGCGAGTCGCCGAGGATCATCCGGTTGACCCAGCCGCCCTTGTGCTCGTAGGCCTCGAGCTGCTGGTGGAGCGGGAGCTGCGGGTCGGCGAAGAGCTGCATCTCCAGCTGCCGGTCGCGCTCGTGGCCGGCGAGCGTCTCGAGGATCGCCTTCGTCGAGAGCCGCTCGTGGACGAAGAGCGGCAGCGTCGGCACGTCGAACGAGAGCCGCTCGGCCTTGCCGGCCCAGTCGAGGAACGGCCGGCCGAGCGCCTTCAGCGCGTCGACCGCGTCCTGCAGCCCGCCGACCTCGACATCGCCGAAACGGCGCGGCTCGTCGAAGCGGTGCGGCGCCTCGAGTGCAGCCGCCTCCTCGATCTGCACGAGCAGCCACTCACCGAGCTCTCGCGCGGGGTTCTGTCCGTCCCAGTCGAGCGCCGGCGAGAGCGACGAGTCGTACCGGTAGGTCTTCGGCGGTTTGCGCTTCTTGAACTGCGCCTGCGTCCCCACATCGGGCCGCAGCAGCGCCTCGTCCTCGTGCCGGTAGCTCTCCGCTTTCGCCATCTATGCCAGTTCGTCTACCGAGGCGGTCGACGTTGTCCCGTCGAGTTCCGTCGTTGTGGCAGGCTCCGACATGAGTCGCTCGGAATAGATGTAACGCTGCCCCATTGTCCAAGCGGTACCCCGACCGGCTCCCGCGTGAATGATCGGCTCCTTCAAAGCGAGCGTGCTGGATGCGTCGTCGGCTGCACTGAGAAGGAAAACCTGATAAGGGTGCGACGCGACGTGGCTACCCGTATCCAAGGTCCCCTCGATCAAAGATGCGAGCCGATCGTCCAGTGGGGCACCTGTCTTGCGCAGTTCCGAAGCGTGGTCGGCCGAGAAGACGACCTGATCGCGACGAAGCAAGATCGCCGGGAACTCAGGCTCGATGCGCCCATTCCGGTAGAATCCTAGCCGCTTGATTTCTGGTCTGAACGCGCGGCCCGCCTGACAGACGTATGCGTCCCAACGGCGATAGAAGTTATAGGCGTGACGCGCTGCAACAACGACGATGTCCTGACGACCAAGCAGGCCCTCCTGAGCAAACAGGATCTGTAGCTCGCGAAGCAAAACCCGCTCATCGGCTGGCACATCTTCGCCCTGCACAGCGGCTTCGATCGCACGATTCAGATCGCTGAAGTTGAACCAGCGGATATTCTCGTCATTGACGTCCGCGATGAGCGCGGGCTGATTGGCGTCGGGTGTGAGAACGAAGAGCCGACGGTCAGAGAATGTGCCTTGCGCGAGGTGAGATAGGTGGCCGTCCAGCTGCTTCCGACGTTTGAGCGAGTCGTACTCCGTCTTCACCTCGAAGAGATACTTGAAGCTCGCCGCGATCGATGCATCCGGCACGGTGCCCGGTCCTTCGGGTTTCACGAGATCGAACCGCATGAGCTCGATGGACGATTCCTCGGTCGCGCCGCGAAGGATTTGCTCGAGCGTGGAGAGGTCCAGGCGCTCAAAAACGGCGAGAATCGAACCGGTCACGCGGTTCTCGCCCTGGCTGTAGCTCGAGAAGAGCGGGCGCTTGCTCACGCGGGCTTTCCATCAACGAGACCGAGGTTATAGAGCCGCCACACATGTGCCTCATCGCTCACGCCGAAGCGGTTTTCGCCGTGGGCCTCGCGGACGTGGGCCTCTGGCATCACGAGATTCGCTGCGAAGATGTTTGCCTCCCGTTCAAGCGCCCTTGCCTCCTGATCCACCCCGATCTCCTCCGCCCGGCAGTAGACCGGCTTCACTGTCCCCTCCAGGCACTGGCAGATCCAGTGCCCGAGCTCGTGGGCGATGGTGAACCGTTGCCGCGGTTCCGGCTCGGCAGCGTTGACAAGGATTCGGCGCTCCGCCGGCAAGAGCATTCCGCTCTCGTCCATCTCGCGCACCTCGACGGCCAAGCCGAGTAGGTCCTCGGCGATCGATTCGACCGGCACTGGCAGCTCGTCGCCGCCGAACGTGGCGGTGTAGCGCTCCCTGAGCTCGTGCGCGCGCGGATCGTCGTATTCGGACATTCCTCCGCAGTTCTCCTGTCAGCCGACGGAACGAAAGAGTCGATCGACTTCGTCGCGCTCGGACTCTCGTTGCTGGCGGATGGTAGCCCCAGCTTCCAGCGGTGCTCGGACTTCGGAACGACGATACGCCGCCTTCGCCTCGAGCTGCGGCGGTCGCCACGCCGCGAGCTCGCGGACGTTCGCCTTCAGGATCTCGGTCAGGGCTGTCCAGACGCTCGTGTCGACACCAGCCGGGTCGAGCTGGCCGGTCTCAAGCTCGTGATAGGCGTCGGCGAGCCGGTCGCGACTCCGCGGCTCGAGCCTGAGTGCGCCGAGTAGCGAGTCGACAACTGAGGCTCGCTTCAGCCCGAGCTGGACACGGAGCGCGAGCAGCGGCGGCTCGCGCTGGAGCCAGCCGGCCAGCAGCGCCGACTCCTCCGCGGTCGCAACCGGCCGCGGAGCAGCTTGGAGGAAGCGCTCGATCATCGTCGCGAGCTCGTCAGCCTCCGCCCCGGCCCGATCGAGGTACTCGCGCGCACGCGGCCGCTCGCCGCGGGCCAGCGCAGCGGCGTACTCAGCGAACAACTCCTCGACGGCCTTATGCAGCACGGAGTTTCTCCCCCACCTTTCGGTGACCCCGGTGCGCCGCCTGATCGACAGCGTTGCGCTCGATTCCCAACCGCTCCGCCACCTGTGCGGGCGAAAGGCCCTCGCGGTGGAGCAGATCGAGCACTTCGCGCTCGCGGTCAGGCAGGTCGGCGATCCACGTACTGAGGTCGTGTTCAGCCTCCCACTCCTCGTACTCGTCCGGCGCGGCAGCGTCCCAATCCTCGGGCAGCGTCGCGCCTTCCTTGGCAGTCCACTCGTAACCGCGGGCGGTCCAGTTCACAACGCTCCAGACGACGACCCGGTAAGGAAAGCGATAGGACTTGGCTGCGGCGAGCTCGCTCGCGAGGCGCAAGAAGACGCGCTGCACGACCTCGGCCGCGGCCTGCCGGTCGCGCACGCGCACCGCCGCCCACTCCTGGACGAGGTACACGTAGTTCTCGAGGAGCTGCTTGTGCTCCTTCGCCTCCAGCAGTCTCTTGTCCTCAGCATCCCGCGCATCGTGCATCGAGGAGAGAGTCTCTTCGGACACGGCCGGATCTTACGGCGACCTCGTCAACTTCCGAACGCGCGGCATGACCGCATCAAGCTCGTAAGAGCGTCGCCTCGATCGTCAGACTTCACACCGTGGCTGGAACACTCGATCAGGAGGTCGCGTCGCCCGGGGCGAAACGGCTCGGCGGCTTGAGCGTGCGATCGAATTGGCCGACGGCGGAAGATCATGTGGCTGCTGACGCCTGACGGCTTCTATTCGATCGTCCAGAAGCACGGGGAGACCGACCTCTGCCTACGCGCGCGTGTTGCTGCCGACCTCAATCGGCTTCGCGAGAGGTATCTGCCGTCCTTGACCGCAACGACCGAGACACCGAGTGGCGACTATCGGTTTCGCGCCTGGGCGTCTCATGAGGCCGTTGCCGAGGCGCTGGCCACGATAGCCCGCGAGCTCGACTACGACAATTTCAAGAGCGAGGTTGCGCGGAACGACCATGAGCGCGCGCACGCCTACCACGATGTCTGGAAGGTACTCGGGAGGCTTCAACCGGGCGGTCCGTACGGCTTGGACGAGTAGTAAGAAACGTCGTCGAACGCGGTGACTCCGGGAAAACGAAAGGAGTCCCATGTTCGAAGGAACCATCCAGTTGGGCGAGCCGGTCGAGCACCGCGGCATCGTCATTGCACCGCTCTTCCCGCGCCACACGCCGGTGGCGGAGTACGCGACGCTCGAGGACGCGCTCACGCTCGGTCTGCGGATCCACGAAGTCAGCGAAGCCGGCGTCGTGCCCGAGCTCGCGGTCACCAACCCGACCGACGCCAATGTCCTGCTCTACGACGGCGAGGAGCTCCTCGGCGCGAAGCAGAACCGGATCCTCAACATCACCGTGCTGGTTGCGGCGCGAAGCACCACTCCGATCCCCGTCTCCTGCGTCGAGGAGGGGCGCTGGAGCCGCCGCTCGGCGAGCTTTGCGGCCGCACCGCACGCCGCACATCCGGAGCTGCGGCGCCGGAAGGCGCAGATGCTATCCGCCGAGCCGCTCGCCCACGGCGTCGCCCAGAGCGAGGTCTGGGACGAGGTGCGGGCGAAGTCAGCCCGGATGGGCGTCCATTCGCCGACCGGAGCGCAGGCGGACGTCTTCCGCTCCCGGGAGGAAGGAGTGCGCGAGCTCGAGCGGGCCTTCCCGCTCCAGCCCGGCCAGTGTGGTGCACTGCTCGCGCTCGGCGAAGATCTCTGCCTCGACTACGTCTCGCGGCCGGAGGCTTTCGCGCGCCTCTACTCGAAGCTCCGTGCCGGCTACCTGCTCGACGCGCTCGAGCGGCTCGATGCGAAGCCCTCGGACGGAGACCGACTGGCGGGATTCGTCAAGTCGATCGGAACGGCGACCCGGGCACGACAGGCCTCGGCCGGCCTGGGCGAGGACGTTCGGCTCCGCGGCGAGCGCGTCGTCGGCTCGGGGCTAGAACTCGACGGCGAGCTGCTCCAGCTCTGTGCCTTCACTGGCGATGAGCGCAGCGGTCGGATCGCGAGACCTAGCAGGCGCCGGTAATAGAAGATCAAACGATGGTCCGCGCTCCGCATACGCAATTTGCTGTTCGTCGACACACGCGCTTCGCTGCGCGCAGTCATCCCTCGGCCTGAGAACTGGGCGCGTCCTAAAGCCTCGCTTCGGCTTAGAGTGCCCGCGTGAGCAGCACAGTCACCGTTCCCCAAGCACTACGCGAAGCCTGGGCCGATGGGGCCGTAAGCAGCGAGATGATCCAAGGCGGCCGAATCCCAGAGTCCAAACCCGAGGCAGCCGTAATCAGCACCGCCCTCGCAGCTCTCAGCGGGAACCGGTGAGCAGGCTGGCGCGCGGGCTTCTCGTCGCCCTGTCGCTTACCGTGGCGTTGGCGGCAATGGGTCTCATCGGTCTCAACTGGAGAGACCGCGCCGACGACATCTGCCGGAAGGAAGCGCCCGCAACGGGAAGCAGCTACACGATGACGTGGAAGTGGGACGAGTTCGCCTACGTATGCGACTACCGCGCGCCGACGGAGCCCCTGCGACGCGTCAGCGTGATCGACGCCTTTCACAGCGGCGGTCCTCAGCGCCACGGGGGTTGAGCCAGCCGGTCGCCAGCCTTAACTGCTCGCGGACGCGACGAAACGTAGGGCGCGCTCGGAGCACCTTTCGGCGCCACCGGCTGCAGATACGGCTCCCAGTCCGGAATCGAGTCACGCTCATCTAGTTCGATCGTTCCTTTGAAGGGCTTGCTCACCGTCTTCTCCCTCCAGCTCAGCGAACATCGACGGTCGGCACCACGGCCGGCCGGCAGGCATCCTCGTGAAGCTACGCGGTCAGCAGCGGGCAGTCATCACCCGGCCGGGATGAACTCAAGCCGGGATCGGAAGCTGCGACGTCTCGCCGGCGGACTATTGGAGCGCTGCGTCTGAAGAGCGTGGACAGCGCTGCGAATTCGAACGAACACGCGCCGGTTTATCGTCGCTTCGTAGCGGGGAGCGCGAGAGCGTCTCACAAAGGACGGGCGATGGCGGCAGGCTCAGGAGCGGCGGCGCCACTCGATCGAGAAGGTCCACTTCGGCGCGCGATCAGCCGTCGGATGCTTCTGTTCTTCATCATCGGCGCCGGCATCTACGCCCTTGTGGGCGAGGTGGGCGGCGCGATCTGGATCGCGTTCACCGTTGCGCTCGTGCTCGCGCTCTGCACCGCGTTCGCGTACGCGGAGCTCGTGACGAAGTACCCCCACGCGGGAGGCGCTGCGCTCTTCGTCCACCGCGCGTACCACCTCCACGCAGCTCTACCTCCTGCTCCTGCTCCTCGGCATCGCCGTTGCGCTCTGGCTCGTGAACCGCTTCCTGTTCGGCCGGACAGCGGAGCCAGACTCGGCCCTGCTCGAGACGTGAAGCACCAGACCAATGCCGAGGCGGCGATCGGGACCGCCAATCCCTGAACGACGCGCTCCAGGGAGCGTGCCCAACCGCGGTTCCTGCACGCGTACGCGCCGGCCACAGCGGGGGACCTGGGGCGCTGGTGGAGGGAGGATCGATCGGGTCGGGGTCACCCCGATGATCGAGGCACTGGCCACGAGGTCGTCGAGGTCGACGTTGAGGGAGAGCGCGGTTGGCCCTCGCCGCGGACGTGCCGGACGCCGGTGTCTGGAGCCACAGGCGCACGGGCCGACGACTGGACGTCGAGCTCGAGCCGTTTCAAGCCGTTGCCCACCTGGGCGAGCCGGCAGCGCGCGGCCGAGACCCGTCGGCTCGCGAAGTTCCTGGACTGCGAGCTCTCCGCGTGACCTCGCAGCGAACGAGTTGCGACGTCAGGAGAGCGCGAGCTCGAGGGCGGCCCGATCGGTCGGCCCGCCGTGCGTCGCGAGCACGTGCTCGACCGGCGGCTCGAGCAGCGGGCGCAGCCCCTGGGCGATCTCCTCGCGCGTCACGCCAGGGCGGAGCCACCTCTCGTTGATCTCGAGGCCGCGGCCGAAGTCGACGAGCGTGTCGCCGGAGATCACCGCACGCTGGCTCTCGACCCAGAGCACAGTGTCGTTCGCCTTATGCCCGGGGAACACGTCGGCGCCGAACGGCAGCCGGTCGCCGGACGAGTACGGGCGTGCCTCGCCTTTCTTCTCGCGGAGCAGCCAGACGACGTCGGGACTGCCGTCGCCGGCCTGCTCGGCAGTGAGGCCGTACGTATCCATGAGGAACTGTGCACTGTCGGGCAGCGGGGTGTAGACCGGCGCGCCCAGCCGCTCGACCAGGCTCTGCGCGTCGCGCTCATGCCACGGCGCAGTGAGCACGATCGCCGTCTCGCGGCCGGCCGCGAGCGCCTCGATCTCGCTCGGCACGCCCAGCGGGTCGAACAGCAGCAGGCGTTCGTCGTCGTCGATCGCGTAAGACGAGACGTTCTGGTCCCACGGCTCGCTCGGCACCCAATCCGGATGGGGTGCCTCCCAGTGCCACAGGCCTGGCCGCAATTCGCGCAAGGCGCGATGCTACTGAATCGACGCGCTCGGTATTGGAGGACGTCGATCCGCAAACGCAACGACAGCATCCCGCACCGATCCCGATCGGCCGGATCAGACGGCAGATCCGGGGCGACTACACAGACTTTCGCTCGTACCGACCCGGAAGCGACCCATACGAATTCAACCCGATTTTGGTCGAGTTCAGGCGGGTCACGAAGGTGGCGTGCGACTACACGAAACGACCGGAGGTCAGGGCCGCGTCGCTCGTCGCGGCCAATCTCCAGGTCCGCGCGGCGAGCGCGTAGCTCGACCCGGGGACCGCCAACTCGGGCTCCTGCCACCCGGTGCCCTGAGGCCGATTCGTTCCGGAATACTGCGCCGGTGGAATTCGCCATGCGCCGCTCGGCTCTCGCCGCCGCGCTCCTTTCCGCTGCGCTAGTTGCGTGGGTCGTCAGCGCGCAGCGGATGCGTGGAATGGACGGTCAGACGTCATCTTCGTCTGGTCGATGGGCCGCCACGACTGAGCCCCGGCATTAGGCGCGGGAGCTCCACTGGCGTAAACAATTCTCGCCGAACGGCGATCAAGATGATGTGACCAAGCATGCTCGGCTGGCCGAGATCGAGGATCTCTACCGCGCTCGCTTTCCGCACTTCAAGCGCGTCGCAATAGTTTCGATTTGTGTTAATATTTGCACCGATGTCGATGACGAGCGAGTTGGCTCCGCTTCTCACAGCACTTGGGGACCCGACCCGCCAGCGGGTGGTTCAGCTGCTGAGCGAGGGTCCGCGCCGCGCGGGCGAGCTGGCCGCCGCGTCCGGCACCTCCGCGCCAACGATGAGCCGGCACCTGCGCGTCCTGCTGAGGGCGGGAATCGTCGCCGACGAGCGTCCATCCGACGATGCGCGGACGAGGGTCTTCTGGCTGCGGCCGGAGTCGATCACGCCCCTGCGGGACTGGCTCGACGAGCTGCAGGTCTCGGGCGACGAGCAGCTCGCATCGTTCAAGCGACACCTCGAAGGAAGGAACGGAGTATGAGGGACGGCCGGTCCCGCTCGTCCATGGTGGAGGTAGCGGCAGACCCCCACACCGCCTTCGCGGCTTTCACCGGCGAGCTCGACCTGTGGTGGGTGCGCGGACCGATCAACGCCTACGACACTGGCAGGCTGGTCGAGATGCGGTGTGAGCCCGGGGTTGGTGGGCGGATCATGGAGGTGTACGACGCCGAGAGCGGAGAGGGGCTCGAGCTCGCTCGCATCACCGTGTGGGAGCCGGGTAGACGCCTGGCCTGGAAGAGCTCCCTGGACGACGTGACGATCGACGTGCGCTTCGACCCGACCGCCACCGGCACGATCGTTCGGCTCGAGGCGACGGTTTCGGAGGGCGGCGACGACAAGGGCGGCTCGTCGTTCGTCTCGGTGACACCCTCGTGGTTCGGCGCGTGGATGGGCAGGCGCGACAGGGCGCCTCGCGAGGCTCACGACCTTGCCCGGGTCGCTCTCACCCTCCACTACGCCCGGCCGGCCGCCGCGGCTCGCTGGCTCGCCGACGCGTTCGGCTTCGAGTCGCCGAACACCCTGCCGGAGGGAGAGGATCCGCTCTCCGACGACGCGTACGGGTTTCCCTGGGTCGAGTTCCACGTGGGCAACGCCTCGCTCGTGATCGAGCCGCTCGCCGGTCCGCCCCTGGATCACGCGCAGGTCACGCACGTTCCATGGGTGTTCGTGGACGACCTCGAGGCACACCTCGCACGCGCCCGCGAGAACCGGGCCACGATCGTGGAGGACATCGAGAGTCACGGCTTCACGTCGTACGTCGCGCTCGACCTCGAGGGACGTCGCTGGCGCTTTGCCCAAGCTCGCCCGACCCAGCCACGCTGAGCCGGCGTTTGCGCTGGGCTCAGTCGCGGAGAAGACGCTTCGGCGCCCGGATCTCCCAGGCCTGGGTAAGGAGATCCGCGAGCATCTGAGGATCGACACGACGGAGATCCACGCGCACGGCCGCAAGGCGCTTGCCCCACCACACCTCGGCGCAGATCTCGGGCTCGCTGTGGATCGCGGTGAGGATGCCACCCTCGTCGAGCATCACGTTCATGTGCTCCTCGTCACGCAGCGTGGCGAAGATCCTGCCGGCGACGCGGAACGAAGGCCGCCCGTGATGATCCTGCTCGATCGCCTCGGGCAGAGCGAGCGCGGATTGCCGCGCCTGTTCGGTGGAAACCGTCAGCGGTGTCTCGGACCGGTCACGTCACTTTCGGATGGTATGCGAGAGGACCGCGACAAGGTCCGGGCCGCCGCTCGCTGCCTCACTTGCTGCGCTCCGGGACGCGTCGCGCGAGGTGCATCATGTACTCGCCCAAGTTGAGCGGGTTCGCCGTCGTCCGCCGCCGGGTCGGCTGGTCGCCGCTGACCGGCTGGTAACCGGCGAAACCGGACTCGAGCACGCCCTCGCCGCCCGTCAGCCCCGGCAGCTGCCGCTGGAGTTGATGGGCCCGCACCGCGGGCAAGATCGTCTCGATCGTGGAGAGTTTCCCCTGCAGCGACGGCGTCCCGACGGCAGCACCGCGCCGCGCCAAAGCGGGCATGACCGCTCCGATCGAGTCTGTCGGGATCTCGAGACTGGCTCGGACGATTGGCTCGCAGACGACCGTCCCCGCCTCCCCGAGTGCGCGCATGACGACGATCGGCGTCAGCTTTCGGAAGTCGGCGGCCGTGCTGAGCGGTCCCCTTCTTGATGGAGGGCCGTCAGGGACGCTGTAGGTGCACTCGGTCAACGTCACGATGCAGTCTGTGACCTGCCAACCGAAGAGACCCTCCTGCAGCGTCTGGCGGACGTACCGGCCCATGTGTTCCGTGAAGCTCTCCGCCGTCTTGTAGACGTACAGCGGGATTGTGCGAGTGTCGACCTGTAGCCGGAAATCGATCCCCGAGCCGTTGAGCGCAGGATCGATGCGCAGCCCGACCGTGGCGAGAAACGGATTCGACTCCGCGTGGAGAAGCTCGACCGCCTCGCCCGTGCCGATCGGCCGCTCGATGCAGATCGTGGTCGTTTCGCGGAACGTGACGTCGAGACCAAAGTCGTTCGCCAGGGTCGCCTGGATGACCTCCTTCTGGACCTCGCCATAAAGCGAGACGGACAGCTCCTGGTGGACGTCGTCCTGCCGGACGTCGATCAGCGGGTCCTGCTCGGCGAGCTGGGCGAGCGCGACGCGGAGCGCCCCCTTGTCGTGGGGATTGCGCGGAACCACCACCGTCTCGAGCGTCGGCGGGGCGAAATGATGCTCGACGGCCGTCCGCGATCTGCCGACCGCGTCTCCGATCTGGATCTCGCCGAGACCCCAGAGCTTGCCGATCTCCCCCGCGGACACCGACGCGCGCGGGACGGCCGAGCCGCGGTCGAAGACGCTAATCGCGGTCACCTTCGCTTCGGCGTCGACGCCGAAGTGCAGCCGATCGCGTGTTCGGACGGTGCCGGAGAACATGCGGACGTAGGCGATCTTGTTACCGGCGGGACCGCGCTCGATCTTGAAGACACTGCCCGATACGGAGCCGTCGGCGTCTCCTTCGGCCGCAGGGAGTAGCTCCGCGATCCCGGCCATCAGCGAATCCACACCTGCGCCCGTGATCGCCGACCCGAAGAAGACGGGATGCACCAGCGCTTGCCCCGTCTGCGTCGCGAGCTCCTCACGCAACCGTCGATACGGGATTCCATCGTCGTCGACGTACGCGGCCAGGATCGAATCGTCCTGCTCGGCGAGCACCTCAGTCAGCCTCGTCCGGAGGGCGGCGTCGCCGGCGTCGCACGGCGTGAACCGGGCAGCTCGTGTTCCGAGGCCGTCGACGGATCCCATCGCGACGATCGCAGGAGTCAGTCGGTCAGAGATCGCCTCCAGCACGCGCTCGTAACCCGCACCGGCGCGGTCGATCTTGTTCACATGGAGGAGCGTCGGAATGCGCAGCCGCTTGAGCGCCCGCATGAGCAGGCGTGTCTGCGGCTGCACGCCCTCGGCGGCGGAGACCACCAGAACCGCACCATCCAGGACACTCAGAACGCGGTCAACCTCAGCGATGAAGTCCGGGTGGCCCGGCGTGTCGATCAGGTTGACGGTGACGTCCTCGATCATGAACGACACGACGGCCGACTTGATCGTTATGCCGCGCTGGCGTTCCAGCGCCAATGAATCGGTCTGGGTGCTGCCGTCATCGACGCTGCCGATCTCGTCGATGACACCGGCTGCGTACAGCAACCGCTCGGTGAGAGTTGTCTTACCGGCGTCTACATGCGCCAAGATCCCAAGGTTCAGCGTTCGTCGAGACAAGCGTCATACCCTCCGAATAGGTCGAGAAGCCCTTTTCGATGGACATGAACGCTGCGCGCATCTCCGCTCCTTGGTCGATCGGCGCTGTTACCGAGAGTAAAGCATAGGACTCAGGACGGGCCGGGCGGGCGCGGTCTCCTCCAACTGTGTGAGCGTTGCGTAGACGTCACCCGGAAGCCGGCGCCGACGTAGAGCCTGCGCGCGACGTCGGTGCCGTAGCCGACCTTCAGGCGGCGTGCCCCTCGCTTCGCCAGCCGATCGAGACCCGCGGTGAGCATCGCACGGGCCAAACCGCGCCGCTGGTACGCATCCTCGACTCTCATCGGCTCCACCAGCCCAACCTCGGTCACGGGATCGAACCAGAAGAGCGCGTAACCGGCAGCCTGACCGTCAGCAGCCTCGACGGCGAGATCGAGTGCCGGGTCGTAGAGCGAGCACTGACGGAGGCGCGCCTCGACCCCGTCGCCGCTTCGTCGCCGCATGGGGTGCGGTTTCGTCGTCTCCTGGGCACGATCCACGAGCACGAATCCGTCCGGCAGGGCGGCCACCTCCGGCCGATCCTGGGTGTCCATCCACGTGATCCCGGATCGGTCGTCGCCGGCCACGAAGCCGGCGTCGGCCAGCAGGCCCAGTAGCTCGAAGTCGTCGTCACGGGCGAGCACTTCGACCGCTTCAAGCCCCAAGGCATCGATGGCTTCGACAGTGCGCGCCCAGACCGTGGGAAGCGGAACGGTGGAGACACCGGGAACGACGATGGGATCGCACCCCCATGCTCGACCCCAGTCCGTCAGTACGACACCCGCGACAGGCCCCTCGTCATCGATCCAGAACAGTTGGTCGATCGCGTCCGATGGACGAGGCGTGCGCCACCACCACTGCAGATCAGCAGCCTCCCATGCCCCCGCCTCCGCGTCCGCCAGGCGAGCGCGCTGAAGAAGCTCCGTCGCGAGAGCCAGGTACTCGAGGCCCGCGGCCCGCACCTCATGAATCGCCATGCGCGTCGTGCGGCCTCTCAGAGCAGTTCGGCGATGAGAGCCGCCGCCCGAGCAGCCCCGTCCATCTCAACCGGCCGGTAATCCACGTCACGGCCGATCTCTTCCGCAATCGCCGCCGCGATATCGCTCTCGGTCGCCACCGCGAAGTCCATGCACCGGCCCGCCCCGTAGCGCTCGAGCCGGTGTCGGACGTGGAACTGCTGCTCGAAGTGGTGACGAAGCGGGAAGTACAGAAATGGTCGCCTGTTCGCCGTGAGCTCCATCGTCGTCGTCAGTCCACCCTGGACGACCGCGAGATCGCAGGCGGCGAGGTGCCGGTAGAGGTCGTGCACGTAGGCGCGCACCTCGAGGCCGTCGTGCGACGGGAGGCCTCGCGGGTCGATCCGCGGCCCGGCGACGACCACCATCCGCAGCTTCGGCACCCGCTCCTTCGCCTCCGGGAAGGCTTCGATCACCCGCCGGAGCAGATCTTCTCCGACCCCCGAGCCGCCGACCGTGACGATGCAGACCTGCTCGTCGTTGCGGTAGCCGAGCTCGGTGCGAACCAGCTCGCGGTCAGGGAGCTCGGCTGGGTCGAAACCGGTGATGTACCCCGGAAACGAGAAGTGCTGCTTCGTCCAGTCCGGGATGTAGGGAAGCCCCGGCCCGAAGTACTCCGGCGTCACGTCCTCGAGGTTTCCGACGAAGAGCGCCCGGTCGCGGACACGGGGGAAGCGCTCGATCAGCTCGAGCTTCTCGGCGTTGTGATCGGCGGTCAGAAACGCCTCTCGCTCGCCCCCGTCCGGCATCGGGATCCAGCCGACGAAGTCCGTCAGCCAGACGTAGGCGGCGGTCTTCTGCTCCGGGTTCTCGTGCAGGTAGTAGTCGAGCTCCCAGGCCTCGTCCCCGATCCAAAGGTCGTACTGCTCCTTGCGGACGAGATCGAGGAAGACCATGAAGTTCGCGAGCAGGATCTCGTCCATGCGACGCCACGCCTGGAAGCAGTGCAGGTCGTGCTCGCCCGACTCGGACACCATGTGAGCGGACTCGTTGGAGAGCGAGGCGCTCGCCGGGTGGATTCGCTCGCCGCTGGCTTCCAGGACGGCCGTCACCGGGTGCTGCGCGAGCCAGTCGACCTCGAGCTCGGGCTGCAGCTTCCGCAACTCGTTTGCGATCGCGACGTCGCGTCGCGCATGGCCGAGCCCGATCGGCGAGGAGACGTAGAGCGCCCGCTTCCGCCGTGCTCGACCGCGCGGCCAGCGCCCGGTGAGGGGAGGCCGCGGCGCAACGAAGTCCCGCACGAGCTGGTTGACCTTGACCGGATCGCGCCCCTCCGGCACATGGCCCGACCCGTCGAGCTCGAACAGCCGCCCGCCGGTTAACCGCGCGAGCTCCCGAGCGTGTCCGACGGGACGCACGGCGTCGTCGGTCCCGTGGATGACGAGCGTCGGACAGCTGACCTTCGCGGCGAACTCGCGCACCGCATCCGCGTCGCGGACGCGGTCGGCGGCCTCCATCGTGGCGACGAGACTCTCCGGGGCCGTCTCGAGCGCCCAGCCGATGCAATCCTCGATCTGCTTCGTCGAGTGCGCCTCGGTGAAGCACTGCGCGAAGAAGAACTCGAGGAAGTCGCGGTAGTGCTCGAGCCAGTAGTGCCGGTTGAACTTCTCCCAACCGTCATGGCTTTCCAGCTGCCGATCGAAGCGAATCGCATCTGCACGGGCGGGATCGAGCGGGCCGAGTGGGAGCGCA
>Ga0136621_1000257_pt1 | contig 20125 bp, 17 predicted proteins | sample AntDryUQ445A2306_FD_104673 | JGI IMG/M metagenome (GOLD analysis project Ga0136621, IMG submission 104673) | Polar desert sand microbial communities from Dry Valleys, Antarctica - metaG UQ445A (23.06) | ecosystem: Environmental > Terrestrial > Soil > Desert | place: Antarctica: Dry Valley...
AAACGGGGCGAACATGGCCCCGTGAGCGATGAAAAACGGGCTTAACGGCCGCGTCTCCGTCTGCAATCGATTCGTATACACGCTGTACAACCATTTTTGATACTTGTTCAGAGGTTCCCTAGCGTGAACGCCATCGTAATACCCTAAGTCTACGATTCATATGATTCGATCCGTTTGGGGACGCCACAACGAATGGCAAGGGAAAAGACTGCAGACTGCTGTGCGGGTGCGTTTGTACCTTCCATGTTCTTACCATGTCCATGCGCGGCGCTGACGGCCGTTTCTCAATAATGCGGAGCGAAATAATAAACCCTCTTGCCCGCGTTCCAAGGACAGCAGATGCACTATCCCAGGCACTAACCATACTAGAGCCTGATCGGGTTCAAATGTCAATAGTGGACTACAAATACCTCACGCAATAAGTTATAGTCGTTAGCACTTACGGCGCTTACGGCGTGCCCGAACGGAGCGAGCTTGATGCGGGCCGATCTATTCGGCGCCAAGACAGCAACTCCACTCCATTAGCGACGATAGTAACCGAATAGAGTAGTATAGGGACGAGACAGTGTGAGGCTACGGTTCGAAAGTCCTAGTTGGGAATGTATTAGACACAAGAGAACGGGAGTTAGAATAAGAAAATAACTAGATCCCTGAAAGACTTGTACGGTAAACTTGCCACGTCACAGGATGCTGGCCGAGCATATGGCAAGTTTAGGATAATCAAAGGAGAGATGCGCAATGAATAGCGTTCAGTACATGGATAACACAAGGGGTTTTTCTCGTGGATTGATTCGCCCCTATCAATCCACGTTGACAGCGATGCTCCGCGTAATAGATGCAGCTATTATCGCCGGGAGCTTATGGGCTTCCTGTTCGATTTATGGGATGCGGTGGCTAGTCCAATATAATTGGGTGGCCATTTGCGCCGTAGCCTTGTTTCTATGGTTCTCAGAAAATAACGGCCTCTATAGCTCTCGGCGTGGCATTCTATTACGCGACGAGACGATCCAGGTTATAAAGGCATGGCTGTATTCCGTTGTGGGCCTGTTGCTCCTAGCCTATCTCACGCATAAATCAACTGCGTACTCCCGGCGAATAATATTAACCTGGGTTGCCCTCGCGCCTGTATGCCTAGTCGGTATACGTTGTGGTTTGCGTATTCTCCTACGCTACGTTCGCGCACTAGGATACAACTCGCGCAAGGTAGCGATCGTAGGATTATGTGAATTAGCGGGTCGGTTGGCCCAGGTAATTCATGGTAGGCCAGATCTCGGTATGGACTTGTCCGGGTTTTACGACGATAGGCAGCCGAATAATGGTAGAAAGCCCGTTATTAACCCAAACCTTGCTCCTATTCGGGGTGGTTTCGATACCTTACTGCAGGATGCACGTACAGGGCTAGTAGACGTAATCTACGTTGTTTCGCCGTTACGTGCCGAACAGCGGGTAAAAGATCTGATTTATAAGCTCGCAGACACTACAGCGTCGGTTTACGTAGTGCCAGACTTTTTTACGTTCGATCTGTTGCGTGCTCGTTGGATGAGCCTTGATGGGATCCCGGCGGTGAGCATTCATGATACGCCGTTCGATGGCGTAGACGGCGCATTTAAGCGCATGGAAGATATTGTCGTTGCTAGAATTTGTTTAGTCGTTGTTGCAATTCCAATGGTGTTTATTGCTATAGGCATAAGGCTTTCCTCTCCGGGCCCGATCCTTTTTAAGCAACTCCGTTATGGCATCAACGGGGAAAAGATAGACGTTTTGAAGTTTCGAACAATGACCGTCTGCGAGAACGGAGCGAGCGTAAATCAGGCAATAGAAAATGATCCGCGCGTCACCACGTTGGGTCGCTTCTTGCGCAGAACATCGATGGATGAGTTACCGCAATTCATTAACGTATTACAAGGTCAAATGTCCATCGTCGGCCCACGTCCACATGCTGTAGCCCACAATGAAGAATACCGTTCATTGCTCCAGGGTTACATGTTACGGCATAAAGTAAAACCTGGTATCACCGGTTGGGCTCAGATTAACGGCCTGCGTGGTGAGACAGATACCATCGATAAAATGCAAATGCGACTAGAGTACGATCTCGACTACATTAGGTCGTGGTCGCCGTATTTCGATCTGATAATTTTGCTTAAGACAATATCTATAGTCGTTCTCGGAAAGAACGCCTATTAATACTCTCTGTAGTGACTGGAGATTGCAGGAGATCCGTGTTGGAACCGTATATCGGAAACATTAACGCCGGGCTTTGAAATCGTCCTTCGAGGGATGTATCGATTGGGACTGGTAGTTTTTTAGGGACCGCGCCCCAAGGGATGCGGATTCATATTACTCAGGCGGCATCCACGGCCATAGCTGTTGAATACTTAGCTAAAGTAACTCAGGGAGTTGAAATATGCGTGTTTTAGTGACTGGACATTGTGGCTACATTGGAAGCGTGCTCGTACCGATTCTTCTCTGTGAAGGGCATGAGATTGTCGGACTAGACAGCGACTTATTCGAACGCTGCACCTTTACGGGAACGCTAGCCGATGTACCGCATGTAAAAAAAGACATCCGCGATGTCAATAAAACCGATCTCGTCGGGTTTGATGCGATTATTCACCTGGCCGGATTGTCAAATGATCCCCTGGGAGATTACAAACCAAGCTTAACCGAGGAAATCAATGAGAAGGCATCCATACGCCTCGCCACACTCGCGAAAGAAGTCGGCGTTCATAGATTCCTGTTTGCTTCGTCTTGCAGTAACTACGGTGCCGCCGGCAGCGATTTTCTAACAGAAACAGCTTCGTTTAACCCTGTAACACCTTATGGCTTATCCAAAGTGAACGTGGAAAAAGCCGTCTCTAAGCTTGCGGATAACACCTTTAGTCCGACCTTTTTGCGTGCCTCTACCGCCTATGGTCTCTCGCCGCGCTTACGCTTTGACCTAGTCTTAAATAATCTAATCGCCTGGGCGTTTACTTCAGGTCGCGTATATATGAAAAGCGATGGAACACCTTGGCGACCTATCGTGCACGTGGAGGACATAGGGCGGGCATATGTGAGTATTTTAAATGCGCCGCGCGAGCTGATACACAATGAGGCATTCAATATAGGCGCGACGTCGGAGAATTACCAAATTCGCGACCTTGCAGAAATCGTAAAGGATATTGTGCCGAATTGCCGTATCGAATATGCGCCCGATGCGAGTCCCGATTTGCGCTGCTACCGAGTCGATTGCACCAAGATGGCAAAAACTATACACGATTTTAAGCCTCAATGGACGGCACGTAGAGGGGCCGAGCAATTGTATATGGCATATAACAAAGTGGGCTTGACTATCGAAGATTTTGAAGGGGAGAAATTCAAGCGCATTTCCCACATAACAAAATTAATCGCGGACGGTTTGCTGGATGACTCGTTACGTCCGCGGTCCGCCCAAAAACTCGCTGCTATGGCGTAAACGGCTCGCTAGGAGAAAAAGACCAATAGATAGCCCGCCACCTATCGTTGTCACGGCCGGTGCAGCGAGAGGGCATCGTACTAAGGTGACTGAGGAGAGACGTTAAATGAAAGCGGTGATACTCGCAGGTGGATTTGGCACCAGGATCAGCGAGGAAAGCAGCGTAAGGCCTAAGCCGATGGTGGAAATTGGAAGCCGACCCATACTATGGCACGTAATGAAGATCTATTCCGCCCACGGTATCAACGAATTTATCATCTGCTGCGGCTACAAAGGGCACGTGATCAAGGAGTTTTTCACAAACTATTACCTGCATTACTCCGATGTAACCTTCGATATACGAAATAATTCAATGAAGGTTCGTCAATCCAGTGCGGAACCTTGGATAGTCACGCTAGTCGATACCGGCATTGACGTTATGACTGGAGGCCGAATTAAGCGGGTACGCGATTATATCGAGAACGAAACGTTCTGCCTTACCTACGGAGATGGTGTTAGCAACGTGAACATTCGTGAGCTTGTAGCCTTTCATCGCGGGCAGGCGACCTTAGCTACCCTCACCGCTGTACAGATGGAAGGACGGTTTGGTGCGTTTAAGCTTGACGAATGCGATACAAAGATTGCGAGCTTCCGGGAAAAGCCGAGAGGTGATGGAGCGTGGATCAACGGCGGTTTCTTTGTACTGGAACCGCAAGTCATCGATTTAATCGCCGGAGATTCGACCGTGTGGGAACAAGAACCGCTTACCAGATTAGCGCATGAAGGACAATTGTCGGCGTACCGTCACCCGGGCTTTTGGCACTGTTTGGATACTTTGAGGGATAAACACGTGCTAGAGCAGGCTTGGCAAAGCGGGAATCCCCCTTGGAAAGTTTGGTAAAAGCATGTAGCCTTTTTGATGCGCTGCCTAGAACGTATTTCCATCATTCCTCCGGACGAGTTTGCCCGAACCCAGTTATCCCGCTAGCCGCGACGGCTCGAGATCGCGGCTACTGAAACCAAACCTTTTCTGGCTACTTCAAGTAGGCAAAGCCGGATAACAAAAAGCAACGGACCATGGCTAGCGCCCACGACTTGTCGGTGAGACGTGCGGGGCTGGAACGGTTCTACACTGCGGGAATTAGAATAAGACGGTTACCAGGATGCTATTTTTGGAAACGGCATTGAAAGGGGCATATCTGATCGATCCGGAACCGAGAGTCGATCCGCGGGGCCTTTTCGCGAGAACCTTTTGCGTCGAAGAATTTAAAGCCCATGGTCTAAACGTTTTCGTTGCTCAATGCAATCTATCGTTGAACTTTAAACGAGGGACCTTACGTGGGTTACACTATCAGGTCTCTCCCGCGAGCGAGACCAAGCTAGTCCGCTGCACTGCGGGTGCGATCTTTGATGTCATCGTCGACCTGCGTCCCGACTCTTCCACCTATCTGGGCCACTGCCGCATAGAATTAACCTCGGAAAATCGGCGCATGTTATACATCCCCGGGATGTTCGCACATGGATTTCAGACTTTGGTTAACGACACTGAGGTCTTTTATCAGATGGGTAGCTCTTATATCCCTGCTTGTCAGCATGGTTTGCGTTACGATGACCCTACGCTCGATATTAAATGGCCAATTCCGGTAACCGAAATCGCTGACAGGGATCTTGCCTGGCCACTGCTGGAGACAAGTCAGCATGCTCGGTGATCGCTCTAACAATAGGCAGCCAGAAACTAAAGGTTTCGCAGTAATTGGATTGATTCCATCCGCTCCGGTCGGCGTTCGGACTTCAAGTTCGACCCCGCCGTCACAGCACGGCTACGACTGAGTGTATAGCACTTCTGACGGTTAAGCCGTGCCGCTCACGCCTCGTCGGTCTGAGGCAAAGCCTCGCTAAGCAGTGGCTTAGCGGTGTGAGTTAGCGTCAGCGTAGAAAATTTGTTATAAATCGACCTCGGTAGCATGTAGTTAAGGCATTCCTCCCTCGCACCGCTTTTCAAAAGCATGAATCGACTCGACAGAGCCAACCGCCGAGCCGCGTGGCGGCTTGCTTTAGCTTCGTTGGCGATGTTTGCTCTCGGCTACGCGCTGGTGCCGCTCTACGATGCGTTCTGCGAGGTGACCGGCCTGGGCGGCAAGATGCGAGTGGTATTGCGGTCGCGACGGCGGCAGTAAAGGAATATGCTCGGCACCCTAGAGCTTCAGTCCACGGCCTCGTGGCGAGCGTATGTTGATCTGTGTAAGCCGCGCGTGGTTGCATTGATCATGCTTACGGCTATCGTCGGCATGCTGCTCGCGCCATCGCTTGCGCTCCAACCCTTGATTTGCGGTACGGCCGGAATCGCATTGGCGGCTGCCGCGGCCGCGGTTATCAATCACGTGGCTGATCATCGAATCGACGCACTGATGATCCGGACCCAACATAGACCGCTTCCGCAAGGATCCGTAGACAAGTCCCGCGCGCTGATCTTCGCGGCGATTATGGGTACTGCGTCGATGACGCTATTGGTCACTTTCGTCAACGTGTTGACGGCGGTCTTAACGGCGGTATCTCTCATAGGCTATGCAGTGGTATACACGCTGTACCTGAAGCGAGCGACACCGCAAAACATCGTCATCGGCGGGGCGGCCGGGGCGGCGCCCCCGGTCCTGGGCTGGGCTGCGATGACCGGCACCATCGATCCCCATGCCTTGTTGTTGTTCCTGATCATCTTCGCCTGGACGCCGCCGCACTTTTGGTCGCTGGCCATTTACCGCCGCCACGACTACGCGCGCGCGGACATCCCGATGCTGCCCATTACCCACGGGGTCGGCTACACGCGCCTACAGATTTTTCTTTACACCATGATTTTATCCGTGGTGAGCTTACTGCCCTTCGCGACTTATATGAGCGGAGTGCTTTATCTTACGGGCGCCATGGTTCTCGATGCGCTCTTCCTGTATCACGTCATGCGCATGCAACGCGATCCTACCGACCGCTGGGCAATGAAGACCTTTACCTTTTCGATCGCCTATCTAGCGGGGCTGTTCTTGTTGCTCCTGGCCGACCGCGTGGCGACCCTCTATGCCCTCCTTTAGGTCGACTCCGGCGACGGAAACCGCTCTCCAAGAGCTGCCGCGCTGGGCCTGGCTGGCGTTCCCGCCGGTGTTGATCATCGTGCAGTACGCCATTCGTTATTACGATACCGCGGCTTATAATTTGCTGTTTGAAAGCGAGGTCGGCATCGTGGAGCTCGCCACGCCGGCGGTGTTGCTCGTGGCGATCGCCGCCGGTGGCGCGGCGTTGCGTTATCGAGGGCGCTTCCTGGGCGCGTGGTTGAACCTGTGGGTTCCGCTGTTAACGCTCGCGTGCTTTTATTTCGCCGGGGAAGAGCTTAGCTGGGGGCAGCACCTCTTCGGCTGGGCGACCCCGGAGTACTTGAATACGATTAACGATCAGGGCGAGACCAGCATTCACAACATCAGCAGTTGGTTCGATCAGAAACCACGCCTGGTACTGGAGCTTTGGGTATTGGGTGGGGGGGTTATATACCCGCTAAGGCGCCGCCATCGGGAAGCGCGCATCAGCGATTGGGGTTATTGGTTCTGGCCGACGTATGTTTGCTTTCCGGCCGCCCTGCTGGCCATACTGATCCGCTTACCGGACCGGCTTGAAGATTGGTTCGGGATAGGCCCGTTACCGCTGGCGATCCGCTACAGCGAACCGCAGGAATACTATTTCGCCGTTTTCCTAGCGCTCTATTTGACCTCGATCTGGTATCGCGTGCGCCAACTCCCGGCGGATCACTGACTGGGCGCGGGCAGCAATGCCGTAACGTCGAGCGTCGAGCGAAGTTTTTTGAAGGCCGACTGCTCGAGTTGCCGGATCCGTTCCGCCGAAACCGCGTACTCGCGCGCGAGATCGTGGAGCGTGCATTTGTCCTCTTGCAACCACCGCCGGGTCACGATGTCCCGGCTGCGTTGGTCAAGGGTGGCCAGCGCCGTATGCAGGAGCTCTTCCCGGTCGTGATGCGTCTCGTCATGTTCGACCAGCGCCTGAGGCTCGAAGCGCCGATCCTGCAGGTAATTCGCAGGCGCTGCGGCATCCTCATCGTTGGCGTGATCATAGGATGTGTCGTAGGCGTTGAGGCGCTCTTCCATCTCCACGACGGTCCGTGGATGCACGCCGAGATCCCGCGCCACGTCTTGCACTTCCTTTTGGCTCATCCACCCGAGCCGTTTCTTGGCGTTGCGCAGGTTGAAGAATAGCTTACGCTGGGCCTTGGTGGTGGCGACTTTGACGATACGCCAGTTGCGCAAGATGAACTCATGCATCTCGGCGCGGATCCAGTGCACGGCGAAGGACACCAACCGTACGCCGACGGCCGGGTCAAATCGCTTGACGGCCTTCATGAGACCGATATTGCCCTCCTGGATCAGATCCGCCTGCGCCAAGCCGTAACCGTTGTACCCGCGCGCCACGCGCACCACAAAGCGTAGATGCGACATGACCAATTGGCGGGCAGCGTCTAGGTCATCATCGTGGCGATATCGCAGCGCCAGTTTCTGCTCCTCGGCGGCGCTCAGCATCGGGATCTGATTGACCGAATTGATATAGGTCGCGAGCGAGCCCGTGGGCAGCGTTAGCGGTATTTCCAAGGCTTGAGTCATCGAAGCTATTCTCCCCGGTTGCATTTCACTATACTAGCACTCCCGAACTAAGAGTGCTAATTCAACCATAGGTTCCTGCCGCGGCGCGCCCACAGCGCGGACTCAATGGTCACGCTTGGGTCCATCTAATAAGGCATCGACGAACTCCGCCGGATCGAATTCCTTGAGGTCATCGATTTCTTCACCCAGCCCGATAAATCGGATCGGGATCTTGAGGCGTTCCGCCAAAGCAAAGACGATTCCTCCGCGCGCCGTCCCGTCGAGCTTCGTCAAGGTAACGCCGCTCAGCGTTACCGCCTCATGGAACTGAGCGCCTTGATTGAGCGCATTTTGACCGGTGGTTGCATCGACCACCAGCATGGTTTCATGCGGGGCGCCGGGATCGATTTTGCCCAGCACCCGGCGGATTTTTTTCAACTGGTCCATGAGGTTTTGTTGCGTATGCAAGCGGCCGGCGGTATCGACGATCAAAACCTCCGTGCCGCGCGCCGTCGCGTTTTCAAAGGCCTCGAAGGCGACCGCGGCCGGATCGCTCCCCCCCGCCTTCACCGTGACCGGGACCCCCGCGCGCTCTCCCCAGGCGGTCAGTTGCTCGACCGCGGCGGCGCGAAAGGTATCGGCAGCCGCGACCGCGACGGAACGACCACTAGTGCGAAAGAGGTGAGCCAGCTTTCCAATCGTGGTGGTCTTTCCGGTCCCGTTGACACCCACCATCAGTACGACAAAGGGGCTCGGGGGGCTTGGCGGGATGATGAGCGGGCGGGAGACGGGCGCCAAGTTTTCGAGGAGCTCCGCGCGTAACGCTTGGAACAGCCGATCCGTTCGGCTAAGCTCGCGCCGTTTCACATGCAGCGCGAGCCTAGCGATGATGCGCTCGGTGGTTTCAACTCCGACATCCGCTTCGAGCAGCAGCGTTTCAATCTGTTCCAAGGTCGTAGCGTCGATGCTCGCGCCCACGTGCGTGAGCCGCACGAAGCCCGCGCCGAGCCGTTCGCGGGTGCGTCTTAGGCCTTCTCTAAAGCCCGTGGTGACGAAGCTCTTGGTCGGATCATGCATGTAATGTGTCGGGTGGAAGTTTGGCGGTCGGATGAGTAGGCATGAATGCGGGCGTCCATCCTACCACCCTTGCCATCGGCTTACGAAGGGCAGTCTGGCCCGGCGGCGTTGGGCTAGCTAGGTGGGTTCCGGTATGCTAGCTTGCAGTTGCGTTTCCAACAAGGTTCGAAAGGAGGGGCATTGTCGAGGTTACTTAAATTAACGATGGCGAGCCTGGCGTTCACGGCGATGGCGCCAAGCCAGGCCGCGGCCGAGGCGCGCGAATTCTCACTTGAAAACGGGCTCAAGGTCGTCGTGCAGGAAGATCATCGCGCGCCGGTGGTGGTGTCGCAGGTGTGGTACAAGGTCGGATCGAGTTATGAGCACGGTGGCATCACCGGGATCTCGCATGCGCTTGAGCACATGATGTTCAAAGGCACGGCGCGACACGGTCCGGGCGAGTTCTCGCGCATTATTTCGGAGCACGGCGGGGAAGAAAACGCCTTCACCGGGATCGATTACACCGCCTACTTTCAAAAGCTGGACCGGGCGCACCTAGCGGTGAGCTTCGAGCTCGAAGCGGATCGGATGCGAGGACTGACGTTGTTAGACCAGGAATTCGCCAAAGAGATCAAGGTGGTCATGGAAGAACGGCGGTTGCGCACGGAGGACAACCCAGAGGCCCTGGTTGACGAGACGGCCCGGGCGCTGTCGTTTCAAACGAGTCCATACCGGCAGCCGGTCATCGGTTGGATGAACGACATTGAACAGCTCAACGCGGCCGATCTCCGCGCTTGGTATCAGCGCTGGTATGCGCCGAACAACGCAGTCGTCGTGGTGGTGGGCGATATCGTCACCGATGAGGTGGCCGCGCTGGCTAGGAAATACTTCGGCCCGGTGCCCAAGTCCCCCGTGCTGCCCGTGAAGTCCCGCACGGAGGTGGCGCAAAAAGGGATACGTCGCGTGACCGTCCGGCAACCGGCGAAGGTGCCTTATTTGTTCATGGGTTTTAAAGTCCCGGTTCTGCGCACGGCCATCGGGGGGTCGAAGCACGTCAGCCGCGAAGAGGTGTATGCCCTTGAGGTGCTCGCGGGTGTGCTCAGCGGCGGTGACAGCGCGCGCTTGAATCGGCGGCTGGTCCGTGAGCGCCAGATCGCGGCCGCGGCCAACGCCCAATATAGCTTGACGGATCGCTTGGATAGCCTCTTCGTGTTGGAGGCGACGCCTGCCGAAGGCCGCACGCCCCAGGAACTGGAAACGGCGTTGCGTGAGGAAATCGCGCTCCTCAAGACCAAGGCCATCGATGCAGCGGAACTGCGGCGCATCAAGACCCAGGTGATCGCCAACGATGTCTACGAGCGCGACTCGATGTTCTATCAAGCCATGCAGATCGGCCTCATGGAAACGGTGGGGCTCGATTGGCGGCTCAAGGATCAGTATGTCGACAATATCAAGGCCGTGACGGCCGAGGAGGTTCAGAGCGCAGCCCGCAAGTATTTTGTTGACGACGGATTAACCGTTGCGATTATGCAACCGGTCTCCTCGATCAGCCTCCCCGCAACCGCTGAAGGAGCGTTATGAAAAATCGTTGCTTCATCCTGTTGCTGATGCTGTGCACATCCGCGGCTGCTTCCGCCGGGCCGCGGATCGCGTCCTGGCAAACCGCCTCCGGCGCCAAGGTCCTTTTCGTCCGGGCCAGCGAGATCCCCATGGCCGATATCCGCGTCGTCTTCGATGCCGGCAGCGCGCGCGACGGCGCGCAATGGGGATTGGCCGGCTTGACCAATGCGATGCTGGCGGAAGGCGCTAACGGCCTATCTGGGCAAACGATCAGCGAACGCTTCGATAACATCGGCGCCCGCTACGGCAGCGGCGCCCTCCGCGATATGGCCTGGGTAAATCTCCGCAGCATCACCGAGACGGCGAGCCTGGAGGCAGCGCTCTCCACGCTCGCGCAGGTCTTGCAGTCACCCGACTTTCCCGTCTCGGCCTTGGAACGCGAGCGCAAGCGGATGCTAACCGGATTGAAACAAAGAGAGCAGGACCCCGGCGCCAAGGCTGAGGACGCGTTTTATTTCAACCTGTATAAAGATCATCCCTATGGCTCGCCGCCTCAAGGGAGCGAGAGGACGTTATTGGTGTTAAAGCGCGAGGATGTATTGGCGTTCTACCGGCGCTATTACAGTGCGCGCAATGCGATCATCGCGATCGTCGGCGATCTCGATCAAGACCGCGCGGCGGCAATCGCGGAACAACTCGCCTCCAAGCTGCCGGCGGGGACCAAGCCACCGTCATTGCCGCCGGCGCCGGCGCTAAACCAAACCCTGGAGGTCAAGGTTCCGTTCGAATCGACGCAAACGCATGTCTGGCTGGGCGCCCCCGGGATGGCGCGCGGGGATCCGGACACCTTCCCGCTGTACGTGGGCAATCACAGCTTGGGCGGAGGCGGATTCGTATCACGCTTATATGAGACCATCCGCGAACGGCGCGGGCTGTCTTATAGCGTTTTCAGCTATTTCATCCCCATGCGCGTCACGGGCCCGTTTATCGCCGCGTTGCAAACCAGCAATGCGCAGGCGGGCGAGGCGCTCCATCTGCTCGTCGACACCGTACAGGACTATATCGAGACGGGACCCTCGGTGGCGGAGCTCGATGCCTCAAAGAAGAATATCCAGGGCGGGTTCCCGTTGCGGATCGACAGTAACAGCGAAATCGTCGAATACCTCGTGATCATCGGCTTCTACAATCTGCCGCTCGATTATTTGGAGACCTACGTGGACCGGGTCAAGGCCGTGAGCCTCGCTGCAATCCGCGACGCGTACCAACGGCGGCTGCACCCGGCGAATCTCGTCAAGATCATCGTCGGGCCGGAACGCGCCGAGAGCGCATCGGCACTGCCGGCGGCGCCCCCGCCGCCGCTTCGGCATCTCCATGGTGGCGGCACTCCATAGCAAGGCCCCCGGCAGCGTCCGGATCATCGGTGGCCAATGGCGCCGGACACGGCTGCCCGTGCTCGATGTTCCCACCCTGCGGCCGAGCGGCGATCGCGTGCGCGAGACCCTGTTCAATTGGCTCCAGCCGCTGATCGCGGGCAGCCGTTGCTTGGATCTCTTCGCGGGCACCGGTGTATTGGGGTTTGAAGCGGCTTCGCGCGGGGCTCGCGAGGTGGCGATGGTGGAGCAAGACCATAAGGTCGTACAAGTGTTGTCAGAGGCCGTGCGGCGATTGAGCGCGCAAGCAGCGGTCACGATCGTCAACCAGGACGTGCTCGCGTATTTGGATGGCCCGGGCCGGCCTTTCGACATCGTCTTTATCGACCCGCCCTTCGCGCACGGACTCTGGCAACCCTGCATGCTCAAGCTGCAAGCGGGGGCATGGTTGCAACCCGGCGCCTATGTGTTTCTCGAAACCCCGCATGGTATCACCCTTTCTTTGCCGGCTCGGTGGAAGGTGGAACGCAGCGGTCGCGCGGGAAACGTGGACTACCTGCTCGCTCGTGCTCATTGATCCGCGGGCTAGCATGCGCATCACCGCCATCTACCCCGGCAGCTTCGATCCGATTACCCACGGCCATACGGATATCGTGATCCGGGCTAGCCGCCTTTTCGAGCGCGTGGTGGTCGCCGTAGCCGCTAGCACCACAAAACATACCGTATTCACGGCGGACGAGCGGGTCGCGTTCGCGCAGACCGTTTTTGATGGAGTACAAAACGTCACGGTCTGCCGCTTCGACGGACTGTTGGCCGATGCGGCGCGCGAGCACCGGGCCAGCGTGATCTTGCGCGGGCTGCGCGCCGTCTCCGATTTCGAACACGAGTTTCAGATGGCCGGCATGAACCGCAAGCTGGTGCCGGAAGCCGATACCCTGTTTTTAACCACAGCCGAACAGTACGGCTACATCTCTTCGAGCTTGGTGCGTGAGGTGGCCTCGCTCGGGGGAGATGTGAGTGAGTTCGTGCATGCCTCGGTCGTCGCGGCGTTAAACCGGCGGCTGCCACGGCGCGGGTGAAGACCTCGGCGTCGAGCTGCCGCCTGGCAATCCTTTTTAGCCTCTGGTTTATCTGTACACCGCCGTCCCGCGCCGGGCAGGGGACACAAGCGGCCGTCGCTAGCGCCCACCCTCTCGCAACCGAGGCAGGGGCCGAAGTCCTCGCGGCCGGGGGCAATGCCTTCGATGCCGCGGTGGCGGTAAGCGCTGCCTTGGCGGTGGTGGAACCGTACGCTTCCGGGCTGGGCGGCGGCGGGTTTTGGCTCCTGCACCGCGCCCGCGACGGCAAGCAGGTTTTCTTGGACGGGCGTGAGACCGCGCCGCTAGAAGCAGCGCGCGACATGTACGTCCAAGCGATTCCCGGTGCATCGATTAACGGCGCGCTCTCGGCCGCCATCCCCGGTTTGCCGGCGGGGCTCGCGCACCTCGCCGCGCACTACGGCCGCTGGCCGCTCAAGCAATCCCTTGCTCCCGCGATACGTCTGGCTCACGCCGGCTTTGCGGTCACACCGCACTACCGCGAAATGGCGAAGATGCGACTCAATGCCTTGCGCGCCTCCCCGGCCGCCACCGCGGTGTTCTTGAGCGGCGGCGAGCCGCCGTCCATAGGCTACCGGATCGTGCAGCCCGATGTGGCTAGTTTGCTTGCAGATCTCGGCGAGCGTGGCGCGGCGGCATTTTACACGGGAGAATTCGCCGCCCGGTTAGTGCAAGGCATCCGGGCTGAGGGAGGCATCTGGAGCCGGGGCGATCTTGCCGGCTACCGCGTCGTCGAGCGCGAGCCTATCCGAGCGGATTACCATGGCATTCGCATCGTTACCGCGCCGCCGCCCTCATCCGGGGGGATCGTGCTAGCCGAAGCCCTTAATATCTTGGAAGGGTATCAGCTCGATCGCTTCGATGCGCCCACCCGTAAGCATGTGATCGTCGAGGCCTTGCGCCGTGCCTATCAGGACCGCGCGGAGCACCTGGGCGATGCCGATTTTGTCGCCGTTCCTCTAGAGCGGCTCCTGAGCAAGGGATACGCGCGTGCGCGCCGGCGAGGCATCGATCCGGGAAAAGCGACGCCGAGCCATCGCTTACCGGCAAACCCGGTGTCCGGATCCGGTAACACGACGCATTTTTCGATCATCGATTGTGGGGGTAATCGCGTGGCCGCGACTCTCAGCATCAATAACTGGTTCGGCTCGGGTTATATGGTCCCTGGGACGGGCGTGCTGTTGAACGATGAAATGGATGACTTCAGCATCAGTCCGGGCGTGCCCAATCTGCACGGCCTGGTGGGCGGGGAAGCCAACGAGATCGCGCCACGCAAGCGGCCGCTCTCGAGCATGACGCCAACGTTCCTGGAAGATCGCGATCGGCTCGCGATCGTAGGAACGCCGGGGGGTAGCCGCATCATCAGCCTGGTGTTGCTCGCAGTGCTCGATTTCGCCGCCGGGCGTCCGATCTCGACTTGGGTGGCGCGCCCCCGGTTCCATCACCAGTATTTACCCGACCGCATCGAACACGAACCTTTCGCGCTCACGCCGAACGAAGGAGCCGGATTGCGGCGGCGCGGCCATGCGCTGACGCGTTTAACGCGCCGCTACGGGAACATGCAGGCAATTTTCGTGGACGGAGCCGCGCATACTGTTCACGCGGCCAGCGATCCGCGAGGCGAGGGGACGGCACGCGTCTTGAGCCACGGCTTGTGTGCGCCTGCGCAAGCATCGAACGCGCGCTAAGGCGCCCGTGGCGGAGACACACGTGCCCGGTGCGGATCCACGGTTTTATGTATGGACACGGATTTCAGGACTTAAATGGCCACATTGGGGAAATCATCTTTATGGAGCCTAGCGCAATAAACAAAGGCTAAAATGCGATGATTTGACCCGCCGTGCTGCTCATGCACGGCTTCGCGACGTTCTCGCACATGTTCCGGCACCTGATCCCGGCACTCACTGACCGCCGCCGCTGGGAATGACAACCGCACGCAAGGTCTTCTAAGATGCGAGTTAGCAACTCTGACCGCAAGGAGCAGCCATGACCTCGATATCGCGTCGGCCTTCCCGCCGTGCGGCTTTTTTGCCGCGGGCATCACTGCCTCAAGCTGTGCCGGCCACTGGCTCACTGGCCCTGCTCGTCGGCACGCGCAAGGGCGCGTTCATCCTGCATAGCAATGCGAAGCGCCGCGAATGGCGCCTTGCCGGTCCGCACTTCCTCGGGAGTACCGTCCACCACATCGTGCTCGACCCGCATGATCGACGCACAATGCTCTGCGCCGCGCGCGCCGGCCATTTTGGTCCCACCGTGTTTCGCTCCGTGGACATGGGACGAACCTGGAAGGAGGCGGCAAAGCCGCCGGCGTTTCCCAAAGCGAAGGAGGGAGAAAAAGGACTGGCGGTGGACCATTTGTTTTGGCTGACGCCTGGACATCCAAGCGAACCGGGTGTGTGGTACGCAGGCACCTCACCGCAGGGATTGTTCCGCTCGGCGGACGGCGGCGTGAACTGGGAGGGCGTCGCCGGTTTCAACGCGCACCCGTTGCGCGCGGCCTGGTGCGGCGACGAACAGGCCAGCCCGCCCGACGGCGCCACCTTGCATTCCATCAACATCGACCCGCGCGATCCCAAGCACCTCTACATCGGCATGTCCTGCGGCGGCACCTTCGAGAGCCCCGATGGCGGCAGCAACTGGGCGCCGCTGAACAAGGGCAGCATCGCCGACTTCCTACCCAATCCGAACCCGGAGTACGGTCAGGCCGGGGACCAGGTTCCCTATTCAATCGGCATGGGGTTCTCACTTAATGACCGGGTGAGTCTTTCCATGGCGATGGCTGGTGCGGCGATTAGGCGCAGAGAAATAAACGGAAATGAGATCAGCGGTTCCGGACTAGACATCAATAGCCTCCAGTTTACGACCACCGTGCAGCTGGCGAAGCGAGTGTATGTGGAGCCCTTTGTAGGCTTTGGTCTGACTGACGAGGCTGCCGATTTCTTGGTGGGGATCAATATACCGGTGGGGCTTGAAGGACGTTTTCCCCTCCCGTTTTAATCGAAGGACTTCTAAGGGTCGGGCCTTCTGTTCTACCGTCCAGTACAGAACGCTGTAGCGACTACACCGGTGTTTCATAATGGAGCTGGTTCCGTGACAACAATACGGCTTGGGGAGCCTACTAGCATTGCGCACGATTCCTGGATGGGGTATGGTAATTGTATGCCCTTTTCCATCCTTCCCCCTGGAAAGGGGGAAGGATGGGATGGGGTTGAGTGTCTTAGAACTATGCGACGCTCAACCCCTACCCTCGCCCTCCCCCAGCCAGGGGGAGGGAATAAGCTGGTGGTCGCCAGACGATTCACAACCGTCCTCATCGAGGCGGCTCACGCCTTCCGCAGCTACGCGGAGCAGAGGCTCGGTGTACCCGCGCGGCGAGACCCGCCGATCCGACATCGGCAGAAATGCGACGCGCCCGCATCGAAGCAAGCCTAGCCCGGATGGAGCACAACGCGATCCGGGGACGTCGTTCAGGCTAAACGGCCCCACGGTACCTTCGTCACTGGATGGCCCGAAAGCCGTGGCGCAGGACTGGGAGGCGCGAGCCGGCCCCCACGCGCACACCCAGCTGCTATGCTGCCGACCCGCTACTAGTACAGGTGTAGGAAGAAAGGCCCGGCGCCGAATGACAACACGCCGGCGTCGTTCCGACTGAGGGTCGTGACGAAGAACTGCGTCGCGGGGGGGCAGTTGCCAAGCGCGTCACCGAACCCCAACAGACCGGATTCGAAGAACGCGCTGGCGAGTATTTCGGGGGTGACCTGACCACCCTTGATGGCAGACAGGCCTGAGAAGCAGTATATACCAGGAGAAGGCTTTGTCACGTTCCCCGAGGTGACGCCCTGCGAGTTCGCCGGATCGACGGTACCATCCGCAGCCACGCGCGCGAACAAGACGGGGTTCGCGCTGCTCGCGGTGTTCGCCGTGTTCGCGCTCTGGGCGCTGACCGCGCTGCCGACGGACAGCCCCGGCGCCCTTTTATTGATCTGCTGGTTCGCGATCCTTCTCACGCTCGCCGAGCTGGTCGCCCTGGCCACTGTGTCGGTCTCCGCAACCGCCGAGCTGATCGCCCTGGCCACTGTGTCGGTCTCCGCAACCGCCGAGTCGGGGAGCACGAACGAAAGCGCAATGACGGTGACGGCCATCGCCGCCGGCTTGGATCTGTAGTACGACTTGCTCATGGTGAACCCTAATTCTAAAATGGTTGTTCCCCACGGCCCTAGGATCGAGCCCCCGGGAGTCCTAGGCATTCTACGAGCCCCCCGTCGAGAAGACAACCGTGGCAGCAAGCGTAACGCCGAACCGCACCCTATCCGGTGTTTCCCGTGCACGACAGCAACGTACCGGGAAGACCATGGGCGATCCCTGAGTTGCGCCTCGCCCCATCGAGGATATAATAAAAGCCTCCTCAGGAAAATCTGTGGGTGAACTTCGGCTCGGGTAGGATGCCAAGTGCATGATACAAAGCGACTTCCAGCCCATGATAGGTCCGAAAACCGTAGGCCTTTCTGGTAGTGAGTTTGGCCTTGGCATTGAAGCCCTCGACCACGCCGCTCGAGAGCTGGCCTTTGGCTCGGAACCAGTTGAGGATAAGCGGTCGATGGCCCCGCGTGCGGGCGATGCGCTTCATCGGCCCGATCTTCGATCGCATCGTGCGCATGCACCATCGGTCGAGGAAGCACCCGGCCCAATAGGGCGAGCGGTAGCCCCAGAAGAACTGGAAGTCCTCCTTGAGCAGGTAGCTCCGCACGCTGCGCAGGTTGTACGGCAAGAGATCCGCCAGCCGCACTTCCTGCTTTTCGGTGCCGGGTCGCTTCAGCAACAGCCACCGCGTCTTGGTCAAGACGGGCTCCCCACCCCGGGCCCTGAGCTCCCGGGCCTCCTGGGCACGGACCTCATCGATGGCCTTGCCGAAGTGCCCCATGATGCGAAAGCGATCCAGGACGTGAATGGCCTGCCCCGCCTTCTTGGCGATGACCTTGAGATAGGGCATCCACATGTCACTGCAGATGAACCGCAGCGCCGCGCTACGCTCCGGGCCCGGCCAGTGGAAGAACGTCAACAGCGTCTTTACCGTACGCTTCTCCCCCACCCACAAAAGCCGCTTGCAGTGGGCGTCGATCTGGTAGACGACGGTCAAGTATCGATGGCCCCGCCCCCAGGCGATCTCGTCGATGCCAAGAGATTGGATCTCCGACAGATCGAGGTGCTCCCGGCCATAGGCCACCGCCATCTCGACCGCCCCGAAGACCACGTCCCAACTGCTTTGGAAGACCTCGGCCACCTCCTTCCAGGAAAGACGCTTCGCCCAGCTCGCCAGAAACCAGGCGTAGGTCCGGGTCACCGGATGTTTGCCCTCCGCCAAGGGCATCTCCTCCACCCGTACCCCGCAGCGCGTACACGCCACCCGTCGCGGCGCATAGACCAAAAACACCTTCATCCCCCAAAATGGGACGAACTCGAAGCGCCGGACCGGCAGCCTATCGTACCCCGGGCCGCTCCGCCCACAGCCCGAGCACCCCGGCCGGCTATTGGCCCGAGGATGCAGTTCCACTTCCAGAGTCGGAGAGCGGGCGCCCTCCACCCAGCGAACCGCACCATACACGAACGATTTGATTTTCTGGACACGATTGAGGATAGTCTTGAGCTGCATCCCGTTCCCCTCCCTCTGGGTGTCGATGGTTTGTGCACACTGCCATCTTCCCAGAGATCGGAGCGGGATGCTCCCCTAGACCGAACCGCCCGGCCCCCTTTGCTGTTTTATCATCACACTCCCATGCCCTCACAGGCTCGCAACCACCCACAAATTGTCCTGAAGAGCCGTAATTTTATGAGGGACGCCAACAGAGGCAGGGAGAATAGCGTCGCCATACCCGCTTATTCTTAGAATGCGCCGATGGGGGGAGCGGCGTGTTGCCCGAAGGGGTGTCGTACCCTGCCCCGATTGGGCATTGATTAGGGAAATACGATGAAAAAAAAAGGCACGTTGTTAGGTAGTGTGTTGGCCGTCACAGTGTCGTCCGCCCCCGCTTTGGCGGCTGACTTCGATACCTCCGACGGATTACAAGGAACTACTCCCTCTCCCCTCCAAAACACAGCGTTGGGCGCCAAGGAACTCGGGGCGAAATGCGAGTCGGTTGATAACTCGACCGCCGCTACTTGGAATGTCGGAGAGTTTTGCTTAGCTTCGGACCACAATACGTCGACAACGGACTTGGCGGGTCCTGCGGTTGCCAAGGACGCCGCCGTAGCGGGCTCACGGGTCCCGCTTAGAGACGGCGGCTCACATAGTGAATCACGTCGTTCCCCGAGTGCCGGTGCACCAATGGGGCCTGAATGCGTGTCGGTTGGCGGCTCGACCGCCGCTACTGCGGATGAAGGAGAAGGAGGGTTTTGCCTAGCTTCGGACCTCAGCACGTCGACAACGGGCATTGCGAATTTTGCGTTTGCCAATGGGTTACCCGCAGCGGGTCTGCAGTTCCTACAGGTGACGTCTCGAGACGGCAGCCAATTTGTTGGATCACGTCCTATCCCGAATGCCGGTGCGCCAATGGGTGCGAAATGCGTGTCGGCTGGCCGCTCGACCGCCGCTACCGGGGATGACGGAGGGTTTTGCCTAGCTTCGGACCTCAGCACGTCGACAACGGGCATTGCGAAATTTGCGTTTGCCAACGGCTTACCCGCAGCGGGTCTGCAGTTCCTACAGATCACCTTCGCGGACCGCGGCTCGCCTGGTGGATCACGTCATTCCCCGGGTACCGGTGCGGAATGCGTGTCGGTTGACGGCTCGACCGCGGCTACTGGGGATGGCGGACGGTTTTGCCTAGTTTCGGACCTGAACACGTCGAGCACGGGCTTCGCGAATTTTGCGGTTGCCAATGACTTACGTGTAGCGGGTTTGCAGTACCTACAGGTCACGTTTGGAGACGGCAGCCCATTTGGTGGATCAGGTCATTCCCCGGGTGCCCGTGCGGAATGCGT
>Ga0136621_1000258_pt1 | contig 20122 bp, 25 predicted proteins | sample AntDryUQ445A2306_FD_104673 | JGI IMG/M metagenome (GOLD analysis project Ga0136621, IMG submission 104673) | Polar desert sand microbial communities from Dry Valleys, Antarctica - metaG UQ445A (23.06) | ecosystem: Environmental > Terrestrial > Soil > Desert | place: Antarctica: Dry Valley...
ATCCGCCAGCGCGATGCTCGGACAACTCAAAGGCCTGGGCGTCAAGCTGCAAATCGACGACTTCGGCACCGGCTATTCATCGCTCTCCAACCTGCATAACTTTCCAGTGGATGTGTTGAAGATCGACCGTTCGTTTGTGAATCGAATGGGGCCAGGAGACAAAAACTCGGAGATTGTGCAAACGATTGTTCAACTGGGGCATAACTTAGGGATGGAAGTAACCGCGGAAGGCGTTGAAACAGCCGAACAATTGAATCGGCTACGCGCACTGGGGTGCGAATACGCGCAAGGTTACCATTTCTCCAAACCGGTTGATGGCGAATTAGCGGAGCGGCAGATTGTGCACTGATTTCTGTGCCTGCTCGAAGAGCGCCGCGGCCAGAGGAATAACCGGGCCTGGGGAAAGCCCGTCGAAGGGGTTATTGCCTTGCGATAAGGGTTGATCGATAGCACCGCCGCGTGCCGCCACCGTCGTAGCATACATGTCGGACTCTTCTCGCTTAAGCGCTGATGCCATACACTCTCAGTTTGGCGCCTCGATGCCGTTAAAACAACGGGAGGAGTCTATTCCACCACCGCAGCCGACCGCCCGGCTACAGCCTCACCCCGCACAGTCATTCGTGGCGCGCGGCGGCTGAGCTTGATCGATAGATGCAACTAACGGCTCTTCCGCCCAACGCCTTGTGCCAGTGAATGACCGCATAGTTCTGATGATAAGCGGTATATTTTGATCTACCCTTAATTTTCCCAAGAATTAAGCATAGGAGTGGATAAGCCCGGCGGGCTTGCTGTTTAGCTCGCTTCGCCGGATGACGGTGGATCATGAAAGACGCGGCTACTTTTGATCAAACCACCTGCTGCGTGGTCGGCGCCGGTCCGGCCGGCGCGATGCTGGCTCTGCTGTTGGCGCGCAACGGCGTGCCGGTCACGTTGCTGGAGATGCATCAGGACTTCGAGCGCGAGTTTCGCGGCGACACCCTGCACCCCTCGGTGATGGAGATCATGGATGAACTGGGCCTGGCCGAGCCATTGTTGCAATTGCCGCACACCAAATTGCGCCAGTTCGGTTTTCAGACGCCCACGCAATCTTTCACGATCGCGGACTTCAGCCGGCTGAAGACGAAGTTTCCGTATATCACCTTGATCCCACAGGCCCGGTATCTCGAATTCGTCATCGCGCAGGCGCGACAATATCCGCACTTCACCCTGCTGATGGACGCCAACGTGCGCGAGCTCATCCGCGGGGACGACCGCGTTCTGGGTGTGCGCTACACGCGGCGGGACGGTCAGGCGCACGAGCTGCGCGCGGATTTGACGGTGGCCGCGGACGGGCGCTTTTCGCGGCTGCGTAAGCTGTCCGGACTGACGCCGGTCGCGAGTTCGCCACCCATGGATGTGCTGTGGCTGCGCATGCCGAAACGTCCGGGCGACACCCTGGCGTTCGGTGGCCGCATCGGTGGCGGGCACATCCTCGCGATTCTGGAGCGGCCGGATCATTATCAGTTGGGCTACGTCATCGCCAAAGGCAGCTACCGCGAGCTGCGCGAGGCCGGCGTACAAACCTTGCGGGCGTCGCTGGCCGAACTCGCGCCGGAACTGGCCGACCGCGTGGATCATCTGCAATCGTGGAGTCAGGTTTCCGTGCTTTCGGTGGAGTCGAATTGTTTAAGAAAATGGCATCTGCCCGGTCTGCTCTTGATCGGCGACGCGGCGCACGTCATGTCGTCGGTCGGAGGCGTGGGGATTAATTACGCCGTACAGGACGCGGTGGTCGCCGCGAATCTTCTGACCCGGCCGCTGCGGACGGGAACTGTTCACGAATCCGATCTGGCCGCAATGCGCAAGGAACGCTATCTACCGACGCGCGTGATCCAGACTTTCCAGGCGTTCGTGCAGAAGCGGGTTATCCAGCAGGGCTTGAGGCCGGATGCCACGTTCAAGCCGCCGCTGGCGTTGAGATTGCCCGGCCTGCGTGCGCTGCCGGCGCGACTGATCGGGTTTGGCATCCGCCGCGCGCGCGTGGCGCGGGCTTGATCGCATCACGGCTACGAGTCGCTCCCGCGTGCGCTTAGCCAGCACCTCACGCGTACTAATGCGTAAGCGGCTAAGTCAGGCGACGTTCTGTAGTATGTTCGCCAGATCACGCCCAGAAGTAGCGGGCGGCAAAGGTTTTTCATCGTCGCGATAAAGATCGATAGCTTCGTCTACTATTCGACACAATTCCTCGAATACCGCCTTTTCGTCGTCGCCGTGACAGCCGCCATAAATGAGCCCTGGCGAGCTGCCGACATAACACTGGTCGTCCTCCGACCACTCGACGATTTTTACGTATCTGGCGCTGTCTCTCACTTCTCCGACTCCTCGATCGCAAGCTCGACGGCTCGAATCTGATAATGTTTTGCATCATCGCCGAACCTGCCGGATATCGTCACCGGACGGGCTACTCGAGGATGAATGTAATTTCGGTGACTACCCTTGCCGCCTTTGTTTACGAAACCAGCCCGTTCGAGCCGCGCGATCACTTGTCTGACCTTAGGCGGCAACGGGTCAAGCCAGGCGCGTGCCGAGCACCACTCCGGCCTTATACAACTGCGTGAGCGTCTGCGCGCCGCCCTGACGAACTACCTCTGGCTGCGGGTGGCTTAATTCCTTGGCAATCTGCGTAAGCAGTTCACGGCCCGTTTTTTCCGGCGATTCTTCGAGCAGCGCCACTAGGCGCGCGGTGACCGGGTTGATCTCCGTGAAACCTAGCTTGTCCTGCGCGTCGCGGTGAACAAGCAGCCAGGTCGGCTGCTCGGCTGGCGCCTCGGGCCTGAAATCGGGACCAATTCTGTGTACCGGATACTGATAACTCAACAGCCACGCCAGCGGTGACAGCACCGGGCGGCCTTCCAGCAGATCGCCGTCAGGATCTATGATCGACCTGTCCGGTTCGTCCTCGGCAACCGACAGCGCCAGTTCCACCCATTCGTAATGGGCCAATTCCTTGATAAACGGCGGGTCTTCCGGCTGGGGCGCGCGTTCTTCCCGCAGATACTTCAAAAACTCCTGCGAGATCTCCAGAAAGTATGGCGTGTGGCTGCGGTGATGCGCGAAGAAATCTCGCGTCATGCGGTGCCAGTCGGCATCGTTGTAGAGCTGGCGCAGCACCGGAAAACCGCTGGCGATGAAGCCCTGGATGTTGTTGTAGAACAGATTGCGATAAATCGCCATGCGCCGGTCTTCGATATCTTGTGGCCGCGCGTTCACCTCCGGATCGCGCACATGCGCGGTGAATGCGAATTGCGCGCGCTGGAATTCGGGCAGGGCCTTATCCATGCGCGCTGACCGCTGGCGCGGCTTCGACAGTTTGCCATTTGCGCTGTAAGGCGTGGATGGTCTCGACCTCAGTCAGCAACTCGGGCAGCGGCGGGAAGTTGAAATCTCGCTCCAGCATTGTGGGGAACACGCCGAAATGCGCGTAAGCCTCATTCAGCAAAGTCCACACCGGATCGACCACATCCGCGCCGTGGGTGTCGATGATCAAATCCACGTCTTCGCGGTAATGGCCGGCCACGTGACAGTAAGCGATGCGCTCGCCAGGCAGGGATTGCATGAATTCCAGCGGATCGTAACGGTGATTGACGGAATTGACGTAGATGTTGTTCACGTCCAGCAGCAGGTCGCAGTCGGCTTTCTCCAGCACCGCGTTGATGAACGCGGCCTCGTCCATTTGTGCGCCGGGCGCGGCATAGTAAGAAACGTTTTCGATCGCGATGCGGCGTTCCAGTATCTCCTGCACCCGGCGGATGCGCCCAGCCACGTAGTCCACGGCGTCTTCGGTGAACGGGATCGGCATCAGGTCGTACATGTGGCCGTCGTCCGAGCAGTAACTCAAGTGCTCGCTGTACGCGCGGATACGGTGCGTATCGAGAAATGCTTTGATATCGTGGACCAGCCCCTCGTCCAGCGGCGCCGGCCCGCCCAGCGACAGAGATAGCCCGTGCGTCACGAACGGGTAGCGTTCCGTGAGCGCGGACAAGCGTTTGCCGAGACTGCCGCCGACGCGTATCCAGTTTTCCGGCGCGACCTCCATGAAGTCCACCTGCGTCGGCGGCGTTTCCTCCAGATCGTTCAGCAGATCGCGGCGCAGTCCCAGTCCCGCGCCGGAGACGGCGTATTGCCTGTCGAAGATGGGCTTGCCGGGTATGGCTTTGTCAGCGATGGGCTTGTGCGGGATGGCCATGTTGCGCTCCTGTTGCCTGTGAATATTAAGTGTTGTAGCAGAAATTGGACGCCGTTGCAGACGCCGCGGTTCAATCGCATACACGTGCGTGGCGCGGTTGTTTCAGTCGCGTCCGCAAGTCATGCCAGGAACCGCCGTGAGAGCAGATAATCCACGCTCGCCTTGCCCGCGCCGCTGAACAGCAGCGGCAGCAGCAAAATCAGGTACATCAGCGGCAGTTGGAAACCGTTGTCGCATACGTTGTAGCCGAGGCCCGCGTGCACCGTGTACCAGGCCACCAGGTCCAGGATGATGAAAGTGGCAGCGAAGAATCGCGTGCCCAGACCGACCGCCAGCGCCACGGCGCCTATTAACTCCGACCAGGTCGCAATTGCCCAACTAATGTCGGTCGGCACCACATTAAACGGAAATGGGAACATGTGCATTACGTCCCCAAACCAGTTCTCGCCGCGCAGTTTTTCCACGCCCGATCCCCAGAATTCGTACGCGATCAGCGCGCGCAGTCCCAGTTGCGGCAGCCATTCGCCAGTTCTGTTCAGTCCGTCGATCAGCGGGGTTGCGGCGCGAATCAGGGTAATCACGGTGGAGGCTCCTTCAATGCTATGTGGCCGGCCGGCGTAGGGCAGGTCTGTATTGAACGCTATGGTGGATATCAAAAACCGGCGGACCGGAGACCGGCCCGCCGTGTCATTGCAGGGCTGACCGGCAGCTTACTTATTCTCTCCGCACTTGCCCTCGCCGCATTTACCTTCGCCCTGTTTGTCTTCGCCGCATTTGCCTTCCTTTTCCTTGTTCGAGCCGCACTTGCCGTCGGCGAAGCGGACGACGTCCAGGTCAATGCCGGCGACGCTGTAGCCGGATGAAAGTTCGGTCATGCTGAACGGATTCTGCCCGGCGTTGGCCGCTGGTATGGCTGCCGCGCCTGCCGTCAGTGCCGTGCCGGCGGCGATCGCCAGCATCTTGAGGTTGCGTTGTGTGTTCATGTGTCAAATCTCCGTTAAGGGTTATGTAATGTTTTGTTCGGCGTTACACCCGTCTATTCGTTATCACCCCGGCAAAGGTTACACTGCGCCGAAAAAAACACGGTCGATGTAAGCCATTAACGGTGCTGATCACAACGTTTCACCCATCGCAGAGTTTGTATGGAGAGACAGGAGGACGACGGGGATTCCGGACTGCGCCGCCTGATGAAAGCGGCGCAGGAGGGCGATCGTGTGTCTTACGACTGTCTATTGCGCAAGCTCGTCCCCAAGGTGCGCAACGCAGTGCGTGTGCAGCGGAGTTATATCCGGCCAGTGGATATCGAGGATATCGTGCAGGACGTGTTGCTGTCGGTGCACGCCGTGCGGGCGACTTACAGCCCCGAGCGCCCGTTCGCGCCGTGGCTGGCCGCGATCGTGCGCAATCGTGTGGCCGACAGCGGGCGACGTTACGTGCGCTTGAAGTCGGCCGAACAGGCGGCGGAAGGGTTTTATGAAACCTTTTCGCCGGACGAAACGAATACTACTAATGAAAACGGATCCGAGGACGGCGAAGCGCTGCTCCACGCCATAGCAAGCCTGCCCGCCGGACAGCGCCGCGCGGTGGAACTGGTAAAGCTGCGTGAAATGTCCTTGAAGGAGGCCGCGCACGAGTCCGGCATGAGCGTCGCGTCGCTGAAAGTATCCGTGCACAGGGCGATCAAGGCGTTGCGCACAAGGCTTAAGAAACCCGAATGATGGAAACGACAGACGATCTGATCCGTAATCTGGTGGCGTCCGACACAGGCGCGGGCCGACTGCCGTCCCCGTGGCGGCGCCTGGCTCTGTGGCTCATCGTCGCACTGCCTTGCGTCGCGCTGATCGTGATCGGCATGGGCGTGCGCGCCGACCTGGACGAAATCGCCAGTACCCGTTTTCTGATCGAACAGACAGCCACCCTGCTCACGGCGGTTTGCGCCGCGTTCGCCGCGTTCTGCGCGGTGATCCCCGGCATTTCACGCCGGCTACTGTTGTTGCCGCTGTTGCCGCTCGCGGTGTGGTTTGGCAGTCTGGGTCACGGCTGCCTGCAGGACTGGCTGCGCTATGGCGCGGCGGGTCTGACTATCCAGCCGGACTGGCACTGTGCGCCTAAAATCATGATTGTCGGCGCCATCCCCGCGATCGCGATGTTCGTCATGTTGCGTCGTGGCGCCCCGCTGGCGCCGCGTATGACCATGGCAATGGGCGCGCTGGCCGCGGCCGCGCTGGGTAATTTCGGCTTACGGCTTTTTCATCCGCCGGATGCGAGTCTAATGGTGCTGGTCTGGCACTTCGGCGGAGTGGCCCTGCTGAGCGCGCTGGCGGGCGCCCTTGGGCGTTATCTTCACCACTGGCCGAGGACGTCGCGCCGCGCGTGACGACATCATCACGTCGTCAGGGCATCGGCGTGCGAAGCTACAAAACGCAGCGCTAGGAAGCCTCTGCACAAGGCGCAATGACGACTTTCTTATCAGTGGTCTGCGTCAACAAGCTTTTTTCAATTCTTCAAGATTACGTCATCCTTTAGTCACACGGCCCCCCGATACTCCTTCGGTAGTTGAACCAGAAGTTCAACGCGAAGAGGGCACTGAACATACCTCCTCAATCCGCCATCTGGAACAGGCGACATTCCTGTTTTTCCAATCACTGGAGGTAATAAATGAATCATCGAAATCCATTTCATTCGGCGTTTGTGGCCGGCGCTGTCGCCGCCACGATGCTGGCCAGCGGGTTGAGCGGCGTGGCGGCGCAGAGCGAGGGCGTGAATATCGCCCGTCCAGGCCAGTGGCAACCTGTCAGAGGAGAGGTTTTGCCTACCGGCATGCGCATCACACCAGAGGCGGCCGATACAGCGAGTTTCGAACCGCTGAACCCGAACCTGCCGGCGTTTCCGGATTATCGCGCGGGCCAGGCGGTGGACACGGCCATCAGTCCCGACGGTGATACGATGCTGGTGCTCACCAGCGGCTACAACCGTCTCAACGACCCCAGCGGCGAGCAGGTTCCGGAAGCCTCCAACGAATACGTATTCGTCTACGATATCAGCCGCGGCAAGCCGCGCAAGCAGCAGGTCTTGCAGGTGCCGAATGCCTACAACGGCGTTACCTGGAATCCGGCGCGTCAGGAATTCTATGTATCGGGCGGCGTGGACGACAATGTGCACATTTACTCGAATGCCGGCGGCGCCTGGGCGGAAGACGGCATGCCGATCGAGTTAGGGCACGACGCCGGTCTGGGCGTCGACGTGGCCCCGCTCGCTGCCGGCGTGGCCGTGAATTCTTCAGGTGACCGGCTGCTCGTGGTCAATCTGGAGAACGATTCGGCCAGCCTGATCGATCTGGATCTGCGGGTCGAGGTCGCGGAGCAGGATCTGCGGCCTGGTTTGATCGATCCCGGCAAGTCCGGTGTCGCGGGCGGCGAATTTCCGTTCGGCGTGGTTTTCAAGGGCGACGACAAGGCTTACGTCACCAGCCAGCGCGATCGGGAGATCGTGGTGCTGTCGGTAGAAGACGACGTCTTGAGCGTGACCGGCCGCATCGAAACCGACGGCCAGCCCAATCACCTGGTATTGAACGCGGCCGGGACCCGCCTGTACGTGGCCAGCGACAACAGCGACACGGTGGACGTGGTCGACACGGAAGCCGACGAGATCATCGAGCAGATCTCCACCACCGCGCCAGAGTCGATTTTCCCCAACGACGAAGGCTTCAAGGGCAGCAACCCGAATAATCTTGCCCTGTCGCCGGATGAGGCAACGCTATTCGTTACCAACGGCGGCACCAACTCGGTGGCCTTTGTCGAACTCGGCGAGATGGCGCTCGATCCCGCGCTGGCGGAGGCTCGTCATGCCGAAGCTGCCGAAGAAGACAGCCTTGCGCAAAACAGCGATGTGGTCGGCCTGGTTCCGACCGGCTGGTATCCCAACGCGGTCAGCGTAAGCGCCGACGGCGGCTGGTTGTACGCAGTCAACGGCAAGGACGAAGCCGGCCCCAATCCGGGCGGATGCACCGACAATCTGTCCGAGGAAGAGGATGCATCCGCTGAGTGCAGTGGCAGGAACCTCTATGTGTGGCAGCTTGAAAAAGCCGGGCTGCTGGCGATGCCGATGCCCGATGCACAGCAGTTAGCGACGCTGACCTGGCAAGTGGCGGCCAACAGCAATTTTCCCACCGCGCGGGATCACGCACAGCGCAGCCGCATGATGAACTTTGTCCGCAACCGGATCGAGCATGTGATCTACGTCGTCAAGGAAAATCGCACCTACGACCAGGTGCTGGGCGATCTGGAAGTCGGCAACGGCGACCCGAGCCTGGCCATTCTTTCCCCGTACGCGCCTAACCATCAGCAGTGGGCGCGCCAGTTCATCACCCTGGACAACTTCTACGACAGCGGCGAGACCAGCAACACCGGCTGGAACTGGACCACGGCCGCGCGCACCACCGACTACACGGAGAAGTCCTCGCCGGTCAACTACGCCGGCCGCGGGCTCACCTATGACTGGGAAGGCACCAACCGCAACGTCAATGTCGCCTACAAGAGCATCGAGAAGCGGCAGCTTTCCAACCCGGCGGTGCCGTTCGACCCCGATCTGCTGCCCGGCACAGCGGACGTAGCCGCGCCCGACGCGCCGGAGAGCGAGATTGAGGAGAACGAAGCCGGGACCGGCTACCTGTGGGACACGGCGTTACGCGCGGGACTCACGGTACGCAATTACGGGTTCTACGGCGATCTTAGCCGGTATTTCCTTTCCGAGGACGATCCGAACTTTATCCCGACGGTACAAGACCCGTTTGCGCACGGCATCCTCCAGTTCTTCCCCACCAAGCAGTCGTTGATGAACATCACCGATCCCTACTTCCGCGGCTACGACCAGAAGTACCCGGACCTATGGCGCTATCAGGAATGGGAACGCGAGTTCGACCAATATGTCGCCAGCGGCAATCTGCCTAACCTGAGCCTGGTGCGCCTTCCGCACGATCACTTCGGCGACTTCGATACCGCAGTGGCGGGTGTGAACACGGTGGAGACGCAAATGGCCGACAACGACTACGCTACCGCGCTGCTGGTGGAGAAGATTGCCAACAGCCCGTACGCCCACAACACACTGATCTTCGTCATCGAAGACGACGCGCAGGACGGCGGCGATCACGTGGATGCCCACCGCAGCATCGGCTACGTCATCGGGCCGTACGTCAAGCAGGGCGCGGTCGTGTCCGAGCATTACACGACCGTGAGCATGCTGCGCACCATCGAGGACGTCCTCGGCATGCAACCGATGGGGCTGAACGACGGACTGGCAGAGCCCATGGCCGATGTGTTCGACCGCAACCAGATCGAATGGGATTACAAGGCCATCGTGCCCGAAATCCTGCGCACCACGGAGCTGACCCTGCCGCCGAAACGTGCGGGCGCCAGGTTTGCCGCGGTCGATTACCCTATTTGCTTCGATGAGCCACAGCAGAGCGCGGTTTACTGGACGCGCGCGATGCGTGGCCAGGATTTCACGGTCGAGGATAACCTCCATACGGCGCGCTTCAACCACGCCCTGTGGGCCGGTCTTAAAGGCGAGGACGCGCCTTATCCGATGATCAGACACGGCAGGGACATGCGCGAGAATCGTCAGGTGCTGCTCGCACGCCACGAGACCAGTCTGCGGAAGGCCTGCACTCCGCAAGCTGAGCGGATAGCTAAGCGATAACGACGTCGTAACGCGGCTTGGCGGCGGTCACAGGAGACCGTCGCAAGCCGTATGGGCTTCGCGCCAATTGACAACTCGTAGAAAACTCCAGCGAGCAGTCGAAGTGCACGGATCGCGCGCTGCCTGTTGGCTAACAACTCGAATACCACGGTTTATCAAAATGTTCGGACAATCACGCATCAGCCGCTGCGCCGCACTCGTTTTGCTCAACTCCAGCAGCACCCTCGTTGTTGCCCAGAAACCGCTGCTGCTGCCGCAAATAACCGTCACCGCCGCGCGGGTCATGCGCAGCGATTTCGATACGCCGCGAGCTACCACGGTGATCGGCCAGAAGGAAATACAGCGGGCCAACACGTCGCGCACGCCCGACCTGTTGCGCTACGCACAGGGGGTCTACATACAAAACACCAACCTCGGCGGCGGCTCGCCGTTCATCCGTGGACTGACCGGCAAACAGGTGCTGATTCTCGTGGATGGCGTGCGCCTGAATAACTCGTTCTATCGCTTCGGTCCGCACCAGTATCTGAACACGATTGACCCGAATCTCATCAAACGCATCGAAGTAGTGCGGGGTCCAGGCTCCGTGCTCTACGGCAGCGATGCGCTGGGGGGTGTCATCAACATTATCACGAAGCGACGCACGGATTTTTCGAGTTCGGCGGATCTGGGCGGGCTTATCGAAGGCCGCTACGACAGCGGGGTCGACGGCGGCAGCGCGCGTGCACAGGTCGAAGGCAACCGGAGCGACATCGGGTTCATTGGCGGCGTGACCGGCAAAATATTCGATGACCTGGAAGGCGGCGATGGTGTCGGCGAGCAGGTTCCCAGCGGCTATGACGAACTCGACGCGGACTTGAAGCTCAACTGGCGGGCCGACGAACACAGCGAGTTCATCGTCGCCGGCCAGTATACCCGCCAGTACGACGTCCCCAAGACCAGCGAGGTCACCTTGGGAGATCTGCTCAAATTCAACTACGAACCGCAGGAGCGTGAGCTGGCTTATGGCGAGTATCGCGGGCAGGACTTCGGGCCGTTCGATCAGATCAGGCTGAATGTCTCTTACAACCGCCAAAAGGAAGGCGAAGAGATTATCGACGGAGAATTGCCCCTGATCGAAACACGCGAACTGACGGGCGTAGAGACCAAGGGTGCGACGGCGCAGTTTACCAACCTTATCGGCGAGAGCCATCGTTTTACTTACGGTGTGGATTACTACCGGGACGACTACGACACCGGCAAGATTGAGATCGACAGAACTACCGGCGTCGAGACAGCCGTCCAGCCCGGCACGCCCGACGACGCGTACTACACCAGCATCGGCGCCTACGTGCAGGACGAGTTGGCGCTGACCGATCGCGCGGATTTAATTGCCGGCGTTCGCTACAGCCGCTTCGAGACCGAGGGTGAGTTGGGCGCGGAAAACTTGAGTCTGGAGACTGACAAGGTGACGGGAAGTCTCAACGCGCTATACAGTCTCACGCCCTCGCTGAATCTCGTAGGCGGTGTCGCGCAAGGTTTTCGCGCGCCCAACATGGAGGACTTTTTCGGCCGCGTGGATTTCTTCAGCGAGATCCCGAACACGGAGTTGAAACCCGAGGAGTCGATCAACGGCGAGATCGGAGTCAACTTTTTCAAGGGCGGCACGTCGGCGGACGTTTATTACTATTACAGCGATTATGAAAATCTCATCGACCGCGTTGAGGTCGGCACGCAGGCCGACGGCACGCCGATTGAGCAGCGGCAAAACATAGATGAGGCGCGCATCCACGGCGTCGAGGCCGGAATCACGCAATCTTTCAGCCGCCACGACCCTGGCGTGGACCGACGGTGAAGATACCAGCACAGGCGAACCGGTGCGCCGCATTCCGCCGCTTAACGGGTCACTGCGTGTACGTTATTTACCGAGTTCGCGGCTGTGGTTCGAGGCGGCCACCCTGGTGGCCGATCGGCAGGACGAGCTTTCGAGCGGTGACATAGAAGATCCCCGTATCGGCCCGGACGGTACTCCGGGCTACACCGTATTTAATCTTGGCGCGGGTTACAGCCCGACTCCGAATCAGCAGGTTCTGGTCACCCTGGAAAACCTGGGCGACAAGACATACAAGACCCACGGCTCCGGGATCTTCTCGCCAGGGCGCAGCGTCGCGGTCACGTACAGGGTTGGATTCGAATAATTCGTGCTAAAAAATGGTGGGCCGCGCAAGCGGCCCACCATTTATTGTCAGCAACGGAGCGAGCGGTTAGTTCCCGCCGCACTTGCCCTCGCCGCATTTCCCTTCGCCTTTTTTATCTTTTCCGTACAGCTTCTTTTCGTCCTTCATCTCGCCGCATTTCCCCTCGCCGCACTTGCCTTCGCCCTTCTCGGCTACCGTGTAGCCGGAAGACAAGCTGTTCATGCCGAACTGGTTGGCATCGGCGTTGGCGGCGGGCATAGTCGCGACGCCGGCGGTCAACGCCGCGCCGGCTGCGATGGCCAGAGGTTTGAAATTGCGCTTGCTCATTGAATAGTCTCCATGCGTGAACGTTGGGTTACCGGCTGCCCGCCAGAGGGCGCACAACCCGGCGCCATGGATCATCGGCGCCTTAGTTGCTGAAACGGATATGGCAAAACCGTTCCGCGCCGACAAGACAAACCTGAACAATCCGATTTAAAGTCTCGTGTTTCATCGACCATGTTTTGCGATGCGGGCAGCCTGCGCATCAGGCCGTGGACGGCACGGCCGGCGTTTTATCCGGATATTCGCAAAGATCGGCGATGACGCACCGCGGGCACTTCGGGCGGCGCGCGACGCACACGTAGCGCCCGTGCAGGATCAGCCAGTGATGCGCGTTGCGGCGGAATTCCACGGGCACCACGCGCAGCAGCCTGTTTTCGACTTCGGTAACGTTGCGGCCCCTGGCGATGCGCGTGCGGTTGGCGACGCGGAACACATGCGTATCCACCGCGATCGTGGCCTCGTCAAAGGCGTTATTCAGGATCACGTTGGCGGTCTTGCGCGCCACACCAGGCAGCGCTTGGAGTTGTTCGCGATCCCGCGGCACCTCGCCGCCGTGGTGCTCCAGCAGCATATGGCAGGCGCCGATAATGTTCCTGGCTTTGCTGTTGTAAAGTCCGATGGTTTTGATGTAGCTCTTAAGCCCGTCTTCGCCGAGTTCGAGGATTGCCCGCGGCGTGCCGGCGACCGAAAACAGACGTGCGGTGGCCTTGTTGACACTCACGTCGGTTGCCTGCGCCGAGAGGATTACCGCCACCAGAAGCTCGAATGGCGAGGCATACACCAGCTCGCCGCGCGGCTCCGGCAGCGCGGCACGCAGGCGCGTGAATATTTCGTGGCGCTTGCGCGCGTTCATCGTGTGTTGGTCAGCTGCCCCGCCGCGCGCTTCGCTTTGACCCTTGCCACCGCCGCGCGAATCACCGCCTGTTTCTGCTCCAGCGTGGGCCGCGCGGGTTGCGATGCTAACGCAGGGTGGGCAGCTTCCCGTTCCGCCGCGTCGCGCGCCAGGCGCAGGTTGCGCCACTCGTATCTTGCTCGCGCGCGGTGGGCCTGTTCACGCGCGCCGTCATCGATCGCCGGTACAACATCGGCGCCGGCCGGAACCAGATCGATGCAATCGACGGGGCAGGGCGGCAGGCACAGCTCACAGCCCGTGCAGGCGTCCGCGATAACCGTGTGCATGAGCTTCGCCGCACCCACGATCGCATCGACCGGGCAGGCGGCAATGCACTTGGTGCAACCGATGCAGGTGTCCTCGTCTATGACGGCGCGCACGGGCGCATAGTGCGTGCCGCTAGAATGGTCGAGAGGAACGACTTCGCGGTTCAGCAATCGCGCTAGTTCCATAATGGTTGCCTCGCCACCCGGCGGACACCGGTCGATTGCCGCCTCGCCTGCGGCGATGGCGTCCGCGTAGGGCCGGCAGCCCGCGTAGCCGCAGCGCCGGCACTGCGTTTGCGGCAGCAGTTCATCGATGTACGCGGCGAGGTTGGCATTATGCATGCTGCGATTCTAGAGCAACGCGGCGCGCGCGTCAGGCGTTGCGTTGCTGCGCCCATTTCAGTTACGGGAGAACGAAATATGAGTCAGCTCGGCAAATTGCATCACCTCGCCATCTGCGTCAGCGATATGCAGCGCTCGGAGAAGTTTTATGCTTCACTGCTGGAACATCTGGGTTATGCCGCGGGGCAGGAGATGAAAGACGAGAACATTTCAAAGCACGTGCCCGGCGCAAAAAACACGTTCATTATCTGGGCGGGGCCGGGCGGCGCGTTCAGCATCTGGCCGAAAAATCCGGATTCATCGAACCAGAACTACGAAATGTACTCGCCCGGTCTGCACCATCTGGCGCTGGCGGCCGACAGCCGCGAACAGGTGGATGAACTGCACCGGCACTTGCAAAAAACCGGCGTCGATATTCTCAACGAACCGGCGGAATACGATTACATGCCGGGCTTCTACGCCGTGTTTTTTACCGATCCGGACGGCATCAAGCTGGAGCTTGCGCACACGCCGGATTTTCCGCCCGAGTCGTGATGCCCGGGCCGGACGCGGAAACACGCGACATACGCCATGCATGATCCAGGGATTCAGCGCACGCCTTCGATGATCACGGCCACAGAGTAATCGCGTCTGCTGTAGCCGATGTAACGATAGTCAAGATTGCGCGCCCGAACCAGTTCCTGAAATGCCTTGTACTCGTGCTCCTGCCAGCCGGGATAATTTAAATATTCGTCGAAGCGGATCACGGTGCCTGGCGCCACGCGATCGCCCAGCGTCTCGAAAATAGTTTTGGTTGACGAGTAGATGTCGCAGTCGATGTTCATGAACGCGACCGGCCCGGTGTGTGCGCTCGCAAACGCCGGCAGGGTCTGGTCGAACCAGCCATCGTGAAGTTGTACATTGTCCTCTACCTCGGGCAATTCGCCGTGCATCGAAAATTCGCCTTTGCCCCGGCCGGGAATCCAGTCTTTTGGCAAGCCCCTGAAGGAGTCGAATCCGTGCACGGTTTGGCCTGACGCATGCCGCGCAATGAAGTTGATGCTCCTGCCGCTGTACACGCCAAACTCGAGATACATGCCCGACACATTGACCTGGCGCAGGGCGGTTTCCAGCAGCTCGTAGCGGCCGTCGAAACAGGTGTCGCCGGTCATGTGCTCTTTTACATACGCGGCCGTCTCCTCAGTGGCCTGGAGGTAAAGGTTCGATTGAATATCCTGGGCTGCGTGACGCCCGACGGGCCGGTGCATGATTTCCCAGAGTTCGGTCCGCACCTCGGGGGTCTTAAGAATGCTGGCCACGACGCCAGCGATGCCGCGCCGCACCCTGGCCTTGATGCCGCGGCGCCTGGGTTTGCTGTTCGGGTTCATTGGTTCTTGTGTCAAAGGCGGGCCCCTCGTGTGAAATCAGGGTTCATTAGAATGTTGGATGCCGCATGCGACGTCGTGTTAGTGCGCATCACTGCGTAGGGCTGCACGAACTGCGCCACACGAAATGCACGCACGCCGAACGCCGCCGGCAATGCATGCAACATGTGCGATCCAATCCTGCCGTAGCAAGTTGCAGGTTAGCGGGTGCCGCGATAACGCATCCGCGCGGTGTTCTAGCGCGCAAATAGCTTTCGCAGATACGCACGCGACATGTCATAGATACCGCGCCTGGTGCTTTCGCGCGGGCCGGCGACATTGAGCGTTGCGATCGTGTTGCGCGTGATCCAGGCGATGACCGGCGCCAGTTCGACGGGTTCGAGCAAATTTACCTTCTGTAGCGGGCGCTGGTATTGATCGCGCGCGAGCCCTACCGTAAGCAACGTGCCGTTTTGAAGCTCGCCCCAGTACAGAACCAACGTACCATCCGCGTCGCGCACGTTCCACTCGGTGCGCTGACGGTAGTCGCGTTTCGGCGTCTCCTCAAGCGGATACCGATCGGCGATCACCCCGTCTTCCGCGCGACGCCCGCTCGGACACCAGCCGCCGACTTCAAGTCCCGCCGCCATCGCCGCATCCAGCGCCGCGCGATCTACGCCGGTCTGACCGCCGGAGATTACTTTTTGCAAAGAAGTCATTGGTAATGTGTCCACATGTGCAGGATATGCACGACTTGCTTTTCGAGGTCGACCCGATAAACCAAGCGATGCTGAATGCTGATGCGGCGGGAGTAGAAGCCGCTCAGATTACCGACTGACTTCTCAAAGCTGGGTAGTGTTTGCATTGGGTCTTAGTGCAGCAGATACAGCCAAACATCAGCCTTCGTTTTCGGCTCGGTCAGCCCAGGGGTTTCTTTGCGCCTCTGACCGCTTGGCGACTCAGCATGACTTCCCACGTGATGTGCTGGAACTCACCACTTGACCCTTCCCTTCAGCGTTCCGTACCCGAGAGACCTCTCGGCGGTTTGATGGATGCTATCAACGAAGCCAGTCGCTTGATTCACGTGCAGTGTTTTCTCGATCGTCCGCCAATCGTCGCAGACGAACACGACGAAGTCTTCGTCGTTGCGACAGCTGCCACGCACCACCATATGCTCTTGGATGATACAATATCTCAAAGTGCGTTGCGTCGCACCGCATAGACATCAACACACAGATTGGCTTATCGCCGGATTTGACAAAAAATGCTTAGCGGCCCGCGTTCTTTAGCGGCGAATGATGCCGAATGTGATAAGTGACGGAGTGAGGGCGGTTCGGCGCGCTTTCGCCCATTCCAACCATTTCTGGGGGTGGCGCGCAGCTCGGATTGTCGGGTATGCCCAGCTAACGCCGCGTGTACAAACCCGTATGCTCTTTGTTGTAATTGAAGAAGACTGCCATGCGCTGTGAAGTGATCGCCGTCGGCACCGATTTGCTGGTGTCGCAGCAGAAGGTGTCCACCACCTTTACGCAAGCTGTCATCGCGGTTGAAATACACGTCTGAGCATGCCCGAGATCAGCCGCTTTTTCGGGATAGTAATCGCCATGTTCTACAATGATCATGCGCCGCCGCATTTTCATGTGCGTTACTCGGAGCAGAAGGCGATCATTGCTATCGAGACGCTCGCTTTACTGGAAGGAACACTGTCGCCGCGCGTGCTGGGGTTGGTGACTGAATGGGCGGCGGCCCACAAGACAGAGCTGATGCAGGACTGGAAGCGCGCGCGTGAACAAGCGCCCTTGGAGAAGATCGCACCGCTGGAGTGAAATCGATGCTGAAAGATATCGTGGAGGTCAAAACGATGGGTGGTCGCGTCCTCTATTTGAGGTTTGAGGATGGTGTCGAGGGGAAAATCGATGTTGGTGCATTGGTTGAGTTTAATGGCGTGTTCGCGCCATTAAGGGAGCCGGCACGCTTTGAAGAAGTGTACGTCAACCCGGAACTGGGCACGATCTGCTGGCCAAATGGCGCCGATCTTGATCCTTGCGTTCTGTACGCGAAAATCATCGGCGCGCCATTGCCCGGCGAGCAAAGCTTAGTCAGCGAAGGCTGATCATGGCAAGCGTCGCCAGCACGGATCAAATCGAGCGTCCTGAAACCGGTTCATTAAACCTCAAGGAGCTTGAGCCTTTGTGCGCGCCATGGAACAACCGAATGCGCATCGCCAGCGTGGAGCTACGCCGGGCGCACCGGCGACAATAGTCAAAGGTCGGCGGCCATCGCCACAGCTCTTATCAACATGGTGCGCAAGGCCGTATCCCATTGGCGTGATACGTTTTATGCGAGCTGAGCATGTTGCACGAATTTGGGGAGTAGCGCCCATCAAGTGCAAGTTTCGATAGCTTAAAACCCATCGAAGCGCACCGTGCACAAAGGCACTCTCTCTTCGCCCGCACGCCAGCAGCCATCACGGACGCACCGCCGGGCCGGGCCAGGTGCGCTCGGGATCCACGTTGCGCGCCATGCTTTCCAGCTCGTTTTGCGCTGCCCGCAGCAATCTTTCGTAGATAACCTTCTTGTCCGCGTTCATATTGGCGCGGAAATACTCACTGGTCATCAGCGACCCCTCGCGGCCAGGGTGCACGGACACGACATCGCCGAGAAAGAAGGTCGATACGCCTGTGTCCATCGTGTTGATTACACGACACTCGAGACCGGCCAGTACATCGACGAGCAGCGGGCAGCCGGTTTCGCCGACGTGGGTTTCCAGCCCGGCCAGCTTGTCCGGCACGTCACGCGCGCTTTGCAGGCCCAGCCGCCAGATCAGCGCCCACTGGTCGGTGCGCAGCAGGTGCATGCCAAACACGCCGCTTGCGTAGATCAGATCGTGCGAAGCGTTGGTCTTGGAAATGTACATGGAAACGCGCGGCACCGTCGGCACCAGCGACGCTCGCTGCGCGCTGTTGACGATCTGCCCATTGCGGCGCCCTTGCGCCGAACTGGTAATCGCCACGACCGGGGAAGTGAGATAACGCAGCATCTGATAAGTTGGATCCATCGAGCGAAAACCTCGTGGTGAAGAATGAATGTAGTGGGTGTGCCGGGCGCAGGTATTTTCAGGCGCGATGATACCGGATGCTGTCAGGAGGGTGCGGCAACGCAGATTCAGCGCAATCGCCGGGGTGTGGATTTTAATAAGACCGCGCGCGCGACCGCCATTGCAAGGTAGCCGACGCGATCAACCTGAACTGTCTGCGGCTGGAACTCGCTTTGCTCGGCGGTGGTCAGGCGGACGGTGCACCGCCGCTGCCTTCAGCGCATTCGCCATTGTAATACGCTGACTATCGAATCGCTCATATATCAGGGATTAGCACGACTCAACGTTAACTCGCTGCTGTTTTGCGAGGAACCGCTGATATGGAGACCGAATCCATAGACGGCAAGAATCTGCCCGCGTGGATGCTGGACACCGACTACAACGGTATGTGCTTCTACGCCAGCCAGGTGTTCTTCCCGAAGACATCGGCCTGGGACGACCTCAAGCGCTCGCTCGGGGCGAGTATCGACGAATCGGTGTGGGACCAACTTGCCGCAACACTCAGCGAACCCTTTTCGATCGGCGAACATCGCCGTATTGCCGTTAAGGTCATTGATGAGCGTGGCAACGAGTTGATGGCGGTGCGGGAGATGAAGGCATAGCGCCATTTGTTTGACAGCGGAAGGCAGTACATGTACCGTATTCCTGTACATGCTGGGAGTTCAGACTATGACGGTTAAAACTACATACACACAAGCAAGAGCCAATCTGGCTAAATTCTGTAACGAGGTCGTACAGAATCGCGAGACTGTAATCATCCGGCGCCGCGCGGCGGAAGATGTGGCGCTGATCGCCGCGGACGAGCTTGCCGGCTTGATGGAGACGGCGCACCTGCTTCGATCGCCAAAGAACGCCGAGCGCCTCCTGACGGCGCTGGCGCGCGCAAGGGGCGAAACGATCCCGCCGAAATCTTTAGAGGAGTTGCGCCGAGAGATTGGACTTGAAGAAACCGCTTAAGCCACCCACTAAAGCGGGTACGCAGCGTCAAGCCGTTTTTCAACCCGAGTTTCTGGAGGATTTGCGCTATTGGATCCAGACCGATCGAAAGATCGCGCTGCGCGCCCTGGCTCTAGTCGAGGCAATACTGCGCAACCCTTTTGCAGGCATCGGCAAGCCGGAGCCGCTTAAGTATCTTGCGCCGGATACGTGGTCGCGCCGCCTCACGCAGGAGCATCGGATTGTCTATCTCGTCGCGCGCGATCGGATCGATTTCCTGCAGGCCCGCTATCACTATTGACTGCGGTTTCCGAACTTATATGAAACTGGACGAAATGACGACCCAACCCTCCATACTCCAGCAACCCATCGTCAATTCACCGTTCGAGGCGCCGCACTCGGCCGGAAAAACGTCAGGGGCGCAAAGGCGAGTTACTACCTTCGGATGCCTGAGCGTGCCGCACGCGTAAAGCAGCATGCGCGTGGGCGTGAGCTGATCGAGGAGACTGATCGCGGCGAGGAATACGAACTCGCGCTGGTAGATACGATCCGTGCGCGCCTTACGGTCCGGCGCGAATACGGTTACGAAGGCGTCGCGTCCGTCACACAGAGGGCGTTAATGCTGGCGGGCGATCTACGTCAAAGGTGGATCAGCGAGCGCGGTCTCGAAAGTTCAGATGCGAGAACGCCAGGGGAGTAACATGAGGTGTAAGTCTGACGAGATGCGAGCCTCAACAGGGTCGCAGGTATATCGTGAAGCCGTCGAATATAGAACTTGGTTACAGCCTGGAAACTCGCCAATGAAAAATCGTGGCGCCCCATTCTG
>Ga0136621_1000259_pt1 | contig 20112 bp, 22 predicted proteins | sample AntDryUQ445A2306_FD_104673 | JGI IMG/M metagenome (GOLD analysis project Ga0136621, IMG submission 104673) | Polar desert sand microbial communities from Dry Valleys, Antarctica - metaG UQ445A (23.06) | ecosystem: Environmental > Terrestrial > Soil > Desert | place: Antarctica: Dry Valley...
GGTCGGGATCGAGGGCGTCGGCGTCAATGACAAGGGCAAGGCGCTTGAATCGACTCCGGCCAAGGCCCTCGGTTTCGGCGCCTTGGCGATCGGCAATGTCAAATACCAGGTTCATTATCGCCTGTTTCAACTCATGATTCAGGCGCCGAAACCCGTGTATCTCGATCACGTCAAGGCATTTGAAGTGGCCCGGGAGATCGTCGCTGGCTGAGTCCGCTTGCCTCATCATCGGCCAATCGGGCCGGGCTCTCGCCCAGTCCGCGCAGCGGAGCCGTGCCGCGGTGCATGTAGTCGATCTTTTCGCCGACTGCGATACGCATGCGTGCGCGCGGAGCGTAGCGCGCGTTCCTCCGGGACCGCAAGGCTTCGACCGTGAAGCCTTTTGCGCCGCGATCGAACGGGTAGGCGCACGCCATCGGATCGCGGGCGTGGTCGCCGGCAGCGGTTTCGAACAGGACCCAACGCTGTTGGACGCTCTGCCGGCGGGCCCGGAGTTCCTCGGTAACGCGGCGGAGATTGTACGTTCTGTTAAAGAACCCGCAAGTTTTTTCGGTGCCCTGTCGCGGTTGGGGATCCCGTATCCGGAAACACGTTCGGGCCCCGCCGGGGAGTCGCGCGGGTGGTTACGGAAGCGCATCGGCGGCTCGGGCGGCATGCACGTCCTGCCTCTGGGAGCGGACGGCCAATGTCCGCCGGGGCATTTTTTACAGCGCGCTGTCGCCGGGCGGGTCCATTCGGTAGTCTTCGCGGCGAACGGGCGCAGTGCGGCGATCGTCGGCTATAACGCGATCTGGCAGGAGCCTGGCACGTTCACGTATCGCGGCGCGATCGTGGATCGAAGTTTACCCGCGCGCGTGCGTAAGGATCTGGCGGAGGTCATCCCGGAGCTTACCGCGGCGTTTGGGTTGCGTGGTCTTTGCGGCGCGGATTTCATTGTCGATAATGACGCGCGCTGGACTCTCCTCGAGGTCAACCCGCGTCCGACCGCGAGCTTTGAATTGCACGAGAGGGATGGCGGATTATTCACTGTCCACGTGGATGCCTGCCGCGGACGGCTGCCGGCCCGAATCAGCGCACAAGAAAAAAAGATCGTCGCGGTGCGGGTTCTCTACGCGCCGCATGCGCTGCGGATCCCACGGCCATGGCCCCGCTGGAGCCGTGATCGGCCGGCTCCGGGTACGCGGGTGCGCGCGGGCGAGCCGATCTGCACGCTGCACGCAGTGGGGTGTGAGGCGGGCGCCGTGACTCGGCTCCTGAATACCCGATGTCAAAAGTTGCTGGCGCTACTAACAGCCGGGGCGCTGGCATGCAACTAATAAAGATGAATAACCAACCCAGTGTGAATGCTTTAGCGCAGCCTTTGGCGCAGGCTCTGATCGCCAATGCCGCGGCGCTGAGATTGGCGGTGGATACCTTAGCGAACGGGACTGTCGTTGTGGACGCCGGAATCGAGGTTTTGGGCGGGATTGAGGCGGGGCGGCGCATCGCCGAGATCTGTCTGGGCGGTCTCGGGCGGGTCAGTATCCGCGCCGGGGGGGACTTTTCCCATTCGCCGTGGCAGCTTGATGTGCATACCTCGAACCCGGTGCTCGCCTGCTTAGCGAGCCAATACGCGGGGTGGAGCCTCGAATACGGGGAGGGCAAGGGCGCCTTCAAAGCCTTAGGATCGGGTCCGGCCCGGGCCATCGGCAGCCACGAGCCTCTTTTTCAGGAGCTCGGGTATCGAGACGCTTTCGACCAGGCCTGTTTGGTCTTGGAGGTCAAGGAACGGCCTCCGGTCGAAATCGCCGAAAAAGTCGCGAATGCCTGCGCCATCAAGCCCCAGGACCTCACCTTGATCCTCACGCCCACCACGAGCCTATGCGGGGCGGTGCAAGTCGTGGCGCGTTCCCTCGAGGTGTCGTTGCATCGAGTGCATACCCTTGGCTTCCCGCTGTCCGCGATCGTCGATGGCATGGCGACGGCGCCGGTCTGTCCGCCCTCTAAAGACTTAATCACCGCGATGGGCCGCACCAACGATGCGATCATGTATGGGGGCTACGTAATGCTTTATGTCGACTGTAGCGATGGCGACGCACAGGATCTGGCGCACCAGCTGCCGAGCAGTTCCTCGCGTGACTACGGAAAACCTTTTGCCGAGATCTTTGAGGATTACAAGTATAATTTCTACGCCATCGATCCGGGGCTGTTCAGCCCGGCGCGCATCACGATAAGCTCGGTCAGAACCGGAAAGACTTACCACGGCGGCCAATTCAACGAAGCCTTGCTCGATCAGTCCTTCTCTTAATTTCTATGCCCTGCGTGGCTATCGTTACGGATGATCCCGGTTGGCACGGGGCGGTATTGAAACGCGCCCTCGCAGCGCGGGGTTTCGAGTGCCGCACGGTGTCCCTGACGGCATGCCGGTTCGATCTCAATCGTCCGAAGCCGGTCGTCATGCCGGGATTCGATCGTGAGCCGCCCGCGGGGGTGTTCATACGCGGTGTCCCCGGGGGCACCTTGGAACAGGTCATCCTGCGGCTCGATCTGCTGCATGTCTTGCGAGAGCTCGGGATCGTGGTTTACAACGATGGGCGCGCCATTGAGCGTACGGTCGACAAGGCCATGACCAGCTTTTTGCTCAAACGGGCCGGGATCCCGACGCCGGATACCTGGGTGCTTGAAGCAGAGTCGGAAGCGCGCGCGCTGGTCGAACGCGAGCTGGCGAGAAATACGCCGCTGGTGATGAAACCCTTGTTCGGCTCCCAAGGGGCCGGTGTCACTTTGGTCGATAGGCCCGAGGCCTTACCGGATCCGGAAGCCTTCGGCCGGGTGTATTACCTCCAGAGATATATTGACAGCCGCGACAGCGCATGGCGCGATTGGCGGGTATTGGTGATTGATGGCCACGCCGTGGCGGTGATGCAGCGCCGCAGCGCGCACTGGATCACCAATCGGGCGCGCGGGGGCCGTTGCTTTGCCGTCTCTCTCGATGCGCCGCTGGCCATGTTGGCCGAGGACGCCGCGCGGACAGTGGTCATCGATTACGCGGGCGTCGATTTGATGCAGGACCAGGACGGGCGTTTCTTGGTCACCGAAGTCAACAGCGTTCCAGCCTGGCAGGGCCTGCAGGGGGTCACGAGCTTCGATATCGCCGAGCGGCTCGTGGACCATTTTCTCTCGTGCATGAACGCGGTCCGGCCCCTCCATGGCGTAGATTCATGATGATCCGGATCGCCGCGCCCGCGGTCGCCGAGGCTTGGCTCTGGAGCTGCCGGCTGGATCTCGAGGCATTGAAGCCGGGCAACGTCAGCGTGCAGGCGCCCGGTCACGGAATGAGCGCCGCCGATTTTATTCGCAGCGCCGAAGCGGCGGCGCCGTTGCTCTGCGCGCAGGATTTGAGCGTTGGCGAACGCATCCTGCGTAGCATTGAGGCAACGCAGCGGGCCGTCGGATGTAACACTAATCTCGGCATCGTGCTGCTATGCGCGCCGCTGGTGCATTCTGTCCTCATGGAATCGCCGCAAGGGCGGCTGCGGCCGCGGCTCAAAGCAGTGCTGCGCTCGCTGACACACGATGACACAAATCGGGTGTTTGCCGCGATCGCACTGGCCGCGCCCGCGGGGCTTGGCCGGCGCGAGCGTTACGATGTACGCAGCGAACCCACCGTTGGCTTGTGCGCAGCGATGGCCGAAGCTCAGACCTGGGATAGAATCGCCTTCCAATACGCCAACGATTTTATTGAGATTTTTGACATCGGCGTGGCCTGTATCGAACCCTACATCAAGCCGGGGTGCAATGATGCGATGACGCTCCAATGGGCGACCGTGGCCTGTTACCTACACTTTCTGGCCGCGTTCCGGGACAGCCATATCCAGCGGAAATACGGACCGGCACGGGCCGAAGGAGTGCGCCGATTTGCGAAAGAAGTGGAATCCCGGTTCAAGGCGTGCGAAAATTTAATCAATGCAATGCCTTTGTTGCAGGAATTCGATAATAATTTAAAACGGGAGGGGCTCAATCCCGGGACCAGCGCGGATCTGACCGTGGCGAGCTTGCTAGCGTTCCATTTGGAAAACCTCCTGGCGGGGCTCAATCGCGATCAGGCTGTTGCGGCTGCAGTAGCTCGGTAATGGGGTGAGATCCTTTTCCGTAATAAATATAAGGTGGCAAGCGATGTCTATCTTCAGAACACTTGTCGGACAAACTTCAACTGGAGAAGTAATAGGAGCTAAAACTATGGCAGTCGTTGACAGAGTATTAGTCGGGGAATCCTTAGTGGGGGATGGCAACGAGATCGCGCACGTCGACCTCATCATGGGACCGCGGGGCAGCGCCGTCGAGGCCACGTTCTGCAATGCCTTGACCAACCAGAAGGACGGGTGCAGCACCTTGCTGGCATTGGTATCGCCAAACTTACCGTGTAAACCCAACACCATCCTTTTCAACAAGGTCACCATCAAGGGCGCCGCGCAGGCCGTACAGATGTTCGGACCCGCGCAACGTGCGGTCGCCATGGCCGTCGTTGATTCGGTCCAAAGCGGTATTATCCCCGCCAGCGAAGCGGAGGATATCTTCATCTGCGTGGGCGTGTTCATTCACTGGGAAGCCAAGGACAACAAGAAAATCCAAGATTTCAACTACCAGGCGACCAAGGAATCCATCGAACGTGCGGTCAAGCGTTTGCCGAAGGCCATGGACGTCGTCGCCAAGAAGAATACGGCACACCCCTTCGCCGACCACGTGTAACGGACAGCCGTGGTCTTCCCGACACGGCGCTGATTGTGGCATGCCCCGGTAGCCAATACCGGGGCATGTTGTTTCCAAGATGCCGCGCATCTTCGTGTGCGAGTATATTACCGGCGGCGGGCTCGCGGGCGAGGCGCTCCCGGTCGCGCTCGCCGCGGCGGGTGATGCAATGTTACGGGCACTCCTCGACGATCTGCGCGCGATCCCCACGGTCAAGACGGCGACCACACGTGACCCACGCCTGGCATCTTTGGATCCCGACATCGAGACGCAGGTCATTTTGCCTGCGGGATCGGTTTGGGAGCGCTGGGAGCAATGTATCGAGGCTGCCGATGCTGTGTGGCCGATCGCACCCGAGACCGGAGGTGTTCTCGAGCGTTTGAATCGCTGCGTGCTCGATAAAAACCGGATACTGATCGGTTGCCATCCCCAAGCGGTCCAGGTTACGGCGAGCAAGTTTCGCACGGCACGCGAGCTTAAAAGAAATCATATCCCGGTGGCGGACACCAGGTACCTGAACACGGAATTACCCTCAAGCGATAGCGGTTGGGTAATCAAACCGGACGATGGCGCTGGGTGTGAAGAGACCTATTATTTCCGGCGCGCGGAGGAGGTCATCCGTTCCGGAAAGCGGACCAATGGCTTAGTTGTTCAGCCGTATATACCCGGGATCCCGGCCAGTCTGAGCGTGCTGTGCTATGATGGATCGCACAGCTTACTCGCATGCAACGCGCAGCGAATACAGATAACCAACCACCGGCTCGTATATTCCGGCGTGGCGGCGAATGCGCTCGGGCATCGCCGGCATGAGTTCGAGGAATTGGTAAGCCGAATTCTGGAGGCGGTGCCGGGGCTGCGGGGTTATATAGGGATCGACCTCGTGATCACGGAGTTGGGTCCCATCGTGATGGAGATCAATCCGCGCCTCACAGAGGCATACGTAGGTTTGCGGCAGTCTCTGCGATTTAATCCCGCCGCACCGGTAGTGGATTCCTGTATGCGGATCCCGGTGCGGTAAGCGCGTATTCGTCTCGTGGCGCAAAATCAGGTGCAGGATCCGATTGCAGCAAAGACGTACATTGGGTGGGACCTTGGCGGAGCCCACCTCAAGGTGGCCAAGGTGGGAAACGGTGGACGCCTCCTCGGGGTCAGGCAGGTTCCATGCCCCCTATGGCAAGGCTTGGATGTTTTCGATCAGGCGTTGGCGTCGGTGGTCAACGAGATCCATGGGGACGCACATGCGGTGACCATGACCGGCGAGCTCGCAGACATCTTCCCTGATCGCTGCGAGGGGGTGCGGCGCTTGTTGGAACGGTCGATGGCGGTTCTCGGCGATGTCCCGTTGAACGTCTATGCGGGGAAGGCCGGTTTCGTCGCCACGGCGGATTCCGCGCGCTATTGTCACGAGATCGCATCGGCCAATTGGCATGCAAGCGCGCACCTCGCGGCAAGGTATTGTGATTGCGGGATCTTGGTGGATATCGGCAGCACGACCACCGATATCGTCGAATTCAGCCGGGGCGACGTTTGTTTTCGTGGTTACACAGATGCCGAAAGGCTCGGCAGCGAGGAGCTAGTGTACACCGGGGTAATACGAACTCCGGTTTTTGCCGTGGTGTCGCGGGCGCCGATCCGGGGCGAATGGCAGTCCGTCACCGCGGAGCGTTTCGCGACCATGGCCGATGTCTACACGCTTACCGGAGAGCTGCATGAACCCGCATTGGGGTTTCTAGCACCGCGTGAGACCGCCGACGGCGGGGGTAGCGACATCGAGGCGTGTGCGCGGCGCCTAGCGCGGATGCTAGGGCGCGATGCCGGTGCAGGTGAAGCGGATAAATGGCGTGGGCTGGCACGTTATATCGCCGGGGTGCAGCGGCAGGGAATCAGGCAGGCGCTGGAGCGCATGTTTTCCAGACGGCCCGCCGCGCAGGCCCTGCCCTTGGTCGGCGCCGGGGTCGGCCGATTTATTGTCCGTGATCTCGCGAGCCAATTGAACCATCCTTACATGGATTTCGCCGACTTGCTGCCCGAGGCCGGCGCCTACGCGGAGGGGGCGGCCCTATGCGCACCGGCGGTTGCCGTCGCGTATCTGATCCAGGATCACCCATGGGTGCGAGCGTAGAGGAGCTTAATTATACGCAGGATACCGGCGCGGTGTTTGCTGCGTTCGCCGACCGGCCGTGGTCGATCTTTCTCGATAGCGGCGCGTACGGCGGTGAGCGCGCCCGCTACGATATTTTTTCGGCGGAACCCTCGGTGACCCTGACGACTCGGGGTCTTCGGACTGAAATCAAGACCCCGCGCTCGCTGGAGATCTCGGAAGAGTGTCCCTTCGAGTTGGTCAAGCGATCGCTGGGAGACCCGCGTCCCGCGCCGATGGGTCTCCCGTTCGCCAACGGGGCCATGGGCTATTTCGGCTATGACCTGGCGCGGCGCCTAGAACGCCTGCCGGTCATGGCGGCAGCCGATTTCGATGTGCCCGACATGGCCGTCGGTATCTATGACTGGGCGGTGGTGGTCGATCATGTCGAGCGGCGAACCTTCTTGGTCGTCTCGGATCACGGTTCCCGCGCTGCGTTGCTCCAGATACGAGCGACATTAGGGCGCTCGGTGAGCGACACCGCCAGACGCTCGTTTCGAGTCGTCTCACCCGTGCATTTCAATATGACCCGGCACGAGTACGGCCGCGGCTTTCAGCGTATCAAGCGCTACCTTCACGACGGGGATTGTTATCAAGTCAATTTTGCTCAGCGCTTTTCCGCCTGCGTAGAGGGCGATCCCTGGCTTGCCTATCGTGCGCTTCAGTACCTCAATCCCGCGCCGTTTTCGGCCTACCTGCGCCTACCCGATCTGGTGGTGCTAAGCTCCTCGCCCGAGCGGTTTCTGCACGTGCGCGACGGCGTAATCGAGACGCGGCCCGTCAAGGGCACGCGCCCGCGCTCGGCGAGCAAGCTTCGCGACCAAGCGCTGGCGGAGGAGCTGCGCGTGAGTGCGAAGGATCGCGCCGAGAATCTAATGATTGTCGATCTACTGCGTAACGATTTAGGCAAGAACTCGGCGCTAGGATCTGTCAAGGCCCCGGCGCTGTTCGAGGTGGAAAGCTTCGCCACCGTGCACCATCTCGTCAGCACCGTGACCGGGCGCCTAGAGACCGGACGGCATGCGCTCGATTTACTCGCCGGCTGCTTCCCGGGCGGATCGATCACCGGGGCGCCCAAACTACGCGCGATGGAGATCATCGAGGAGCTGGAGCCGCATCGCCGCAACGTTTACTGCGGCGCCATCGGGTACATCGGCTTTGACGGCGCCATGGACACCAACATCGCCATCAGAACACTGGTGATAAAAGATGACTGGATCTACGGCTGGGCCGGCGGAGGCATCGTCAACGATTCCGAGCCGAGCGCCGAGTACCAGGAAACCTTGGACAAAGCCGAGGCCATGCTCAAGCTGCTGAGCGCCGCGCCCGCGATCCATGTGGGTGGTTAAGTTAGGCGGCAGCCTGGCATACGCGAGCGAGCTGCCGCGTTGGCTCAGCGCTCTGGCCGTAGGCGCAGGGGGGCGGGCGATCATCGTGCCCGGCGGCGGGCCGTTTGCCGACCAGGTGCGCCATGCCCAATCCGAGTGGAAGTTTTCGGATGAGGCGGCGCACGCAATGGCGGTGCTTGCGATGGAACAGTTCGGTCTGATGATGACCGGGATCGAACCCCGTCTTGCGCCGGTGCGGGATGGGGCGCAAATCGAGAATGCGCTCGCCTCGGGGCGCGTCGCGGTGTGGCTGCCGCGGGATATGATGGGGGGGCATGATGGAATTCCGCGCTGCTGGGGTATGACCTCCGATAGTCTTGCCGCCTGGTTGGCCCATACACTCGCCGCTCGGCACCTGCTATTGGTTAAATCGGTAGCGGCGTCGCCGGGAGATAGGGTCGTGTCGGACCTGGTGCGCGAGGGAATCGTGGACGCGGAATTGCCGGGGTTTCTCAGGGATGCGTCGTACACGACGTGGTGGGTCGATCGCTCACACTACTCGGAGCTTGGCGCCATCATGGAGGAACGGTACGCGCCCGGCAGCCGCGTCGTTTACGCGCTGTGACGGGCCAGCGCAGTGCATCCGAGGGCGCGCCCGGCTTAGGGAAGCTCTGCAAAAGTTACTGCGGAGCCCATCTCCTTTGTCGCGTACTCGCTCGTCGCTCGCCTATCTACCTGATATGTCTCGCGACTCGCTCCGCGGCTTCGCGCATCTGGGCTTGCTCGCGACACTTTTGCAGAGCTTCCTTAGTATGTTTCGCGCCCGATCGAGATTAACATACGGGGAGAGGGGTTCACCGGCTACTTGCCATGCGTAAAATCTCATGACTACGCTGTTTCCGATCATACTTGCGGGGGGCGGCGGGACGCGCCTTTGGCCGCTGTCCCGTGAGCAGTACCCGAAACAGTTTTTGAAGCTCGGGAGCGCGGCGACGTTATTGCAGCAGACGCTGCGGCGGCTGGATGGTCTTGCTTCGCTGCCGGACAGCGCCGCCCATTCTCTGACATTGCCGGCGCCGATCGTCGTATGTAACGAGGACCACCGGTTTCTCGTGACCGAACAGGCCCGTCAGGTGGGGGTGGAGCCAAGCAGCATCATGCTCGAGCCGATGGGCCGAAACACGGCGCCCGCGCTCACCTGTGCCGCACTGGTGTGCCAAGCACGCACTCCCGAGTGTGTCGTGCTCATGATGCCGGCCGATCACGTCATTCAAAACCCCGAGGCGTTTTGTCGGGCCGTTCTCAGAGGCATCGGATTGGCGCAGGATGACTATTTAGTCACCTTCGGGGTAGCGCCCACCAAACCCGAAACCGGGTACGGATACATCGAGCGCGGCGCGGAGAGCGATAGCGGTCGCGATGCAATCGCTCCACACAAAGCCTATCAAGTAAAGGCCTTTGCCGAAAAGCCCGACGCGGCGCGCGCGCAATTTTATATTAACGCCGGGAATTTTCTTTGGAACAGCGGGATCTTCATGATGAAGGCGTCGCAGTGGCTCAAAGCAATTGGGCATCTCCGACCGGACATTTTGGCCGCGTGCGAGCGCGCCTGTGGCGAGGCGCAACTCGACGGCGGTTTTTATCGTATCCAGCGCCAGGCTTTCGAAGCCTGTCCCAGCGATTCGATCGATTACGCTGTGATGGAAAAAGTTGCCGCCGGCTCTCTTTTCCGCACGGCGATCGTGCCACTCGATGCAGGGTGGTCGGATGTCGGGGCCTGGTCGAGTCTGTGGGACATCGCCGAGCGTGATAGCGACGGTAATGCCGTTCTTGGCGATGTCTGCGTAATCGAGGCGCGGAACAACTTGTTGCTGTCGGAATCGCGTCTCCTCGCCGTGCTCGGGTGTGATGATCTGGTGGTCGTGGAAACCGCGGATGCCGTGCTCGTGCTCCCCAAAGACAAAGCCCAGGAGGTGAAGCAGGTGATCGCGTGGATGCGGGAACACGCCCGGGAAGAGCGCGTGAATCACCGCCGCGTCTACCGCCCTTGGGGAAGCTATGAGAGCATTGACCAGGGGGAGCGGTTTCAGGTCAAGCGCATTACCGTGCAGTCCGGCGCGAAGCTGTCGCTGCAGATGCACCATCACCGCGCGGAGCACTGGATCGTCGTCAAAGGCACGGCGCGCGTGACGCGCGGGGAGGAGGAATTCCTGCTGACGGAGAATCAATCGACGTATATCCCCCTCGGCGTCCAACACAGACTGGAAAACCCCGGGACGATCCCGCTCGAGATCATCGAGGTGCAATCGGGCGCGTACCTGGGCGAGGACGATATCGTGCGCTTCGCGGACGCGTACCATCGCGTGTAGTGGTCAGCGCCACGCGGATTTTTCTGGATCTTGGAGCTAACGACATGAGTAGACCGGTAAAAAAAGCAGTCTTCCCCGTGGCCGGTTTAGGGACCCGTTTCCTCCCGGCGACGAAAGCCAATCCGAAAGAGATGCTTCCCATCGTGGACAAACCGCTCATTCAGTATGCCGTCAAAGAAGCGGTAGCGGCGGGCGTGACGGAGCTCGTATTCATTACCGGTCGCAATAAACGCGCGATAGAGGATCATTTCGACAAGGCTTATGAACTGGAAGCCGAGCTAAAGAAACACAATAAGACCAAGATGCTGGATCTCGCCACCAACATACTGCCGCCAGGCGTGTCCTGTATCTATATTCGCCAGCCCGAAGCCTTAGGGCTCGGTCACGCCGTCCTTTGCGCGCGACCCGTGATTGGCAAAGAACCGTTTGCCGTCATGCTCGCCGATGACCTGATTGACGGTAATCATGCCGGCTGCCTTTCGCAGATGGTCGATCTGTATTCGCGCTATAACTGCGGGGTGCTTGCAGTCGAACCCGTACCGCAAGAGGAGACCAGCAGATACGGCATTGTGGTCTCTCAAGCCATTGAGCCACGGGTTGGTAAGGTGCAAAGCATCGTCGAGAAACCCCGGCCCGAGGACGCCCCCTCGAACCTCGCGGTGGTCGGCCGTTACATTCTTACGCCCGACATCATGCCGGTCCTCGAACACACGCCAGAGGACGCTCGCGGCGAGATTCAGCTTACAGACGCCATCGCGAAGCTTCTCGCCAAGACAACCGTCCTGTCGCTAGAGTTCGAAGGGCAACGCTACGATTGCGGGTCAAAACTCGGTTTTCTGCAAGCGACGGTGGGATACGCGCTGAAACACCCGGAGGTGAGCTCGGATTTCAGGAAGTACCTGGACTCGCTGTATGGCTCGATGCACGCTTCCGAACGCGCCTCGGAAGCAATTGTGGTGGCACATAATCCAACCAGAAAATTGCGCGACGGAGGTTAATGCAATAGAATTCGCGGCGCTGAAAACAGCACAGAGCGCGCCCGCGTGCGGGCCGCACTATAGCAACTCCTTGCCTTACCGCGGAGCGCCGAGAGCGTCAGCCGGGAGGCGATTACCCATGAGGAGCGACTAATGCGACATTACGAGATTGTATTTCTTGTTCACCCCGATCAGAGTGAGCAAGTCCCCGCGATGATCAATCGCTACCGTTCGATGATCGAAACGCGAGGCGGGGTTATCCACCGGCTCGAGGATTGGGGCCGCAGGCAATTGACTTACCTCATCGAAAAGGTCCACAAGGCGCATTACGTATTGATGAATGTGGAGTGCGACGGGGAGACCTTAAGCGAGCTGAACAACGCTTTCCGCTTCAATGACGCGGTCATCCGCAATCTGGTAATGCGCCGGGATGAAGCGGTGACCGAACCTTCGCTGTTAGCAAGACCCGCCGACGACGAAGAGCCGGTCGAGGTCCCAAGATCCGTACCGGAACCGAGCGCGGTTGAAAGTCCGGATCCCGCGGATTCGAATGCCGGAGAGGAAATAGCGGATGTTGGCCAGGTGAGAGGTTCTGAATAAATCGTCGCGAGCAGCCCCGAGCGCCAGGAGCCGCGGAGCGAGCGACGAGACATATCAACTAGATAGGCGAGGAGCGAACGAGCACGCGACGCCGCGATCGAGATGCGCAGCAGATTTATTCACAACCTCTGAGGTGAAAGTATGTCAAGATTTTTTCGTCGTAAGCGGTTTTGCCGGTTCACGGCCGAAGGCGTCAAGGAGATCGATTATAAGGATCTAAACACGCTCAAAGGTTATCTAACAGAGACCGGCAAGATCATGCCGAGCCGCATCTCCGGCACGAAGGCGCGTTATCAACGCCAACTGGCAACGGCCATCAAGCGGGCAAGATTCCTCGCGCTGCTTCCCTATTGTGACTCTCATTAAAAGCGCCACGGCCGGCCACCGCTGGCTCGGTCCGGCGTGATGGCGTGAAGATCCTCGCCGAATATGTGATGCGCGGGCGCTTGCAGGCCGCCGGGGTCGCGGGTCTTTGCGGTGTTTTGAGCTGGCTCATGCCCCCGGTTTCCTACCTGAGCGGTGCTGCCGTCGGTCTGGTCGCACTGCGGCACGGCGCGCGCGAGGGAACGTTTGTCATTGCCGGCGCCGCCTTTCTGAGCGGCGCGGTGGCGTTCGGCGGTTTTCGTAACCTCCTGCCGGTGGCTTCGCTCCTCGTCGCGCTGTGGCTGCCGGTATGGCTCGCGGCCCTGGTGTTGCGCGTCTCGCATGAGCAGGGCGTGATGCTTTCAGCGGTCGGCGTGATGACGGGGCTTTTCGTCGTTGCGATGCGCACTACGCTGAGCGACGTTGATGCCTGGTGGGAGGAGATATTGAAGCGCGTGTTTCGGCAGGCCGAGTCCGATCGCGATGTTCTCGTCCCGGAGGAAATGCTCGTGGAGCTTGCCGCGGTGATGAATCCGCTTATCGCGGCAGCCATAGAATTCAGCATCGTCGTTACACTTCTCCTTGCACGCTGGTGGCAGGCGGCGCTCTATAACCCGGGAGGCTTCCGCGTGGAGTTCGAGGTGCTGCGCTTGCCCGGGATGCTGGCGTTTTCGACTGTGGCGATGATCAGTTACTTGGTATTCGAAATCATGAGCCGGGCGCGTCCCTACGGCATGATCGCGGATCTGGTGGTCGTGGTCTGTGTGCTTTATTGCTTTCAGGGGCTCGCGGTCGTGCACCACCAGCATAGGGCCCGGGGATATTCCAAGGCTTGGCTCGTGATCCTCTATGTGGTGCTGTTTATCACCCCGCACTACACCGTGTTCGGTCTTGCCGCTTGCGGCCTGCTGGACCGGGCGGTCAATTTCAGAGGCCTACCGCCGCCTAGTTTTCGCGGGGGCGCTGCAGCCTGAGCGTTTGTGAAAAAACCTACTGCGCTCGGGATCTCGCGTTCCGGCGGTGCTCGGAATCCTCATGTATTTCAACATACACTCCGGTTCCTGCGCTCCGGCGGAAAGCCAGGGCCAGGGATTGGCCCTGTTTGGCGCGCCGAGGATGCAACGCGACCTCCCTTCGCTCGCGACGGTTCTATCACAAACTCTCAGAGCTTGTGAATAAATCGCCTCCGGCAGCCCGGAGGGCGAGGCACCGCAGAGCGAGCGAAGAGACATACCACACGATAGGCGAGCATGGTATCGTGTGGTGTCTCGGCGCATCCGGCGATCAAAAAGCGTTTAGCGAAAGCAATGAGGTGAGGTAATGGAAGTCATTCTAATCGAGAGAGTGCACCGGCTCGGTGATCTCGGCGACCGCGTGAAGGTGAAACCAGGGTATGCGCGTAACTATCTAATTCCAAGCAGGAAAGCAATACCGGCAACGGCCGCCAGCTTAGCCAAGTTTGAAGCCGCCCGAGGCGAGTTGATTAAGTCCCAGGAGCTGGCGCTAGCGGAGGCGCGGTCGCTGGCTAAGGCGGTGGAAAACTTGTCCGTTACCATTCGGGCCCGGGCGGGGTCCGAGGGGAAGCTGTTCGGGTCGGTCGGCACTCTGGACATCGCGACCGCGGTGACGGAAGCGGGGGTGGCATTGGAAAAGAAACATATCAGACTACCGCAAGGGCCTCTGCGCGATATCGGCACGCACGAAGTCCGAGTGCATCTGCACCCGGACGTGGATGTGGCCACCAAAGTCGTCATCGCGGCGGAGGACGAAGGAACCTCCTAAGCGCTTAAACACGGATAAGCGCATGTCAGTCAAACTGCGGCGGCGAGCCCTCGGCCCTGCAGCGCTACGTCTTGGAGCGGCCGGTCTACGAGCGCGGGCCGGCTAGCGTGGAGTATCGCGCTTCCAATCCCCGGGGCGCCGTTCGAGAAGGTCCTAAGGTCCCGCCGCACTCCGTCGAGGCCGAACAGTCGGTATTGGGTGGTTTGTTGCTCGACAACGAAAGCTGGACCCAGGTTGTCGAGCGCCTCACCGAGCATGACTTTTATCGTTTAGAACACCGGCTGATCTTCCGCGCGATCGAAGCGCTTGCGGCGGAGAGCAAACCTTACGATGTGATCACGCTGTCCGAACGGCTCGCGACCACGGCGGAGATCGAAAAGGCCGGCGGACACGCCTATCTTGTCGCGCTGAACGAGAATACGCCCAGCGCCGCCAACATCGCCGCCTACGCGGACATCGTCCGGGAACGCGCGGTGCTGCGGCAACTCATCCATGCCGCCACGGAGATCGCTAACGGCGCCTTCAATACCGAAGGACGCAGCTCCGATGAGTTACTCGATGCCGCGGAACGCGTGGTCTTCGAGATCGCCGACCACCAGCAGCGCGGCCGCCGCGGCTACCTGAAGGTTCAGGAGCTATTGGCCCATGCCCTGGACCGCATCGACACGCTCTTTCGCAAGGGCAGCGCGGTCACGGGTACTGCAACCGGCTTTACCGATTTCGATGAGCTTACGGCGGGGCTCCAGCCCTCGGATTTGGTCATAGTCGCCGGGCGGCCGTCGATGGGCAAGACCTCTTTTGCCATCAACATCGCGGAACACGCGGCGATCATGGATGACCTGCCGGTCGCGATTTTTTCCATGGAGATGTCGGGCGAGCAACTGGCGATGCGCATGATCGCCTCGCTCGGGCGCATCGACCAGAGAAAGGTGCGCACCGGGAAGCTGAGCGACGATGATTGGACCCGCGTCACCTCGACGGTGGCGATCTTGGACAAAGCCAAGATGTTTATCGACGACACGCCGGCATTGGCGCCGGGCGAGCTTTGCGGCAAGTGCCGGCGCATTGCCCGCGAGCACGGGCTGGGCCTTGTGATCGTCGATTATCTACAGCTCATGCAGGTCCCGGGAAACAAGGAAAACCGGGCGACCGAGATCTCGGAAATATCCCGTACTCTCAAGGCCCTCGCAAAAGAGCTGCATGTTCCGGTCGTCGCTTTGTCGCAGTTAAATCGCGGTTTGGAGCAGCGGCCGGATAAGCGCCCGCGCATGGCGGATCTGCGCGAGTCCGGCGCCATCGAACAAGATGCCGATCTCATCGTCTTCATTTACCGCGACGAGGTCTACGACGAAAACAGCGCCGACAAAGGGATCGCCGAGATCATCGTGGCGAAACAACGCAACGGTCCCATCGGTACGGTGCGTATGACCTTCTTGGGGCAATTCACGCGCTTTGAGAACTTTACCGCCGAGAGCGATGGGCGGCCGGCTAGGGATTATGGATGAGCCGTCCCGCGCGCATCGACTATGACCTAGAGGCCGCCAAGGCCAACCTCCAGCGCGTGCGCGGTCTAGCGCCGCGGCAAAAGATTATGGCCATCATCAAGGCCGATGCCTACGGGCACGGCCTCCAGCGCATGGCAGCGGCGTTTTCCGCGGCGGACGCATTCGGAGTGGCCTGTCTCGAAGAGGCGCAAGGCTTACGCGACCGCGGGGTGAAACATCCCATCGTCCTGCTCGAAGGCCCGTTCTCGCCGGGGGAGTTGCGGGAAATGCAGCGCTTGGCATTGGATATCGTCATTCACCACGACGAACAGATTGCGATGTTGCGGGATTTACCGGAAGGGCATCGCCTCGGCGTTTGGCTCAAAGTCGACTCGGGCATGCACCGCTTGGGGTTCGCGCCGCAACGGGTCCGCGGCGTGTGGGAAGATTTACAGCGGTGCGGCGCCGTCGCCCCGCCCGTACGCTTGATGACGCATCTCGCATGCGCCCATGAGCGCGGCCATCCCTCGGTGCCGGTACAACTTGCGTGCTTCGCGCAAGCCTGCGCCGATATCCGCACTGAGCGCTGTATCGCCAATTCCGCGGCACTGCTCGCCTGGCCGGCGGCCTACGCCGATTGGGTCCGGCCGGGGATCATGCTCTACGGGGTTTCGCCGTTCACCGATAGCAGCGCCGCCGCGGAAGGTCTACGGCCGGTCATGTCCTTAAGATCACAACTCATTGCGGTCAAGACCGTGCGGGCGGGGGAGGGGGTCGGGTATGGCGGTGACTGGCATTGCCCCGAGGACATGCCGATCGGCATCGTCGCCCTGGGCTACGGAGACGGTTATCCTCGGCACGCCCGCCCCGGAACCCCCGTGCTCGTGAACGGAAAAAGAACCGCCTTGATCGGCAAAGCCTCGATGGACATGCTGAGCGTGGATTTACGTCCCGTTCCTGCCGCTGCCGTCGGGGATCCGGTGCTGCTCTGGGGCGCGGGATTGGCCGTGGAGGAAGTCGCGCGTTGGGCCGACACCATTCCTTACGAGATCTTGTGCGGCGTGCGCGGCCGGCCGCGGTTTCTCGATCCAAATGCGGGCTAAATTCGCGTATCAATGCCAGGGCTGCGGCGCGCTCGCGCCTAAGTGGTCGGGTCAGTGCAGCGATTGCGGCGCCTGGAATACGCTGGTTGAAATAGCCTATTCAGGGCGGCCGGGCGCGGCGGAAAACCGCCCCGGAGACGTCAGTGCAGAGCCGCCCCGCGCCTGCATGCTCGAGGCGATTTCTCCCGCCGAGGAAGCCGGGATCCCGAGCGGTGTGGGGGAGTTGGACCGGGTCTTGGGCGGCGGCATCGTGGCGGGCGCGGTGGTATTGATTGGAGGCGATCCGGGCATCGGGAAATCCACCTTGTTGCTGCAGATGCTGGCCGCGGCGACTGGCGAGGGCAAGTGTTCCGGCCTGTATGTGAGCGGTGAGGAGTCGGCCCAGCAAGTCGCTCTGCGGAGCCGTCGGCTTGGGATCGATGGCGCGCGTATCAAGCTCCTAACCGAAACCCGCCTGGAGTCGATCCTCGGCGTCGCCGCGCAAGAAGCGCCGAGGGTCATGATCATCGACTCGATTCAGACCGTTTTTACGGAGGCCTTGGCGTCGGCGCCGGGAAGCGTCGGTCAAGTGCGGGAAAGCGCGGCCCAACTCATCCGCTTCGCGAAGAGTTCCGGCGCCTCCGTGTTTCTGGTCGGGCACGTGACCAAAGAAGGCATGATCGCCGGACCCCGCGTGCTCGAGCACATGGTCGATACGGTGCTCTATTTCGAGGGCGATGACAGCAGCCGCTTCAGGATCTTGCGCTCGACCAAGAATCGCTATGGGCCGGTCCACGAGCTGGGTATTTTCGCCATGACGGAGGGCGGTTTGCGGCCCGTGACCAATCCCTCGGCGATCTTTCTGCAACGGCATGCTCAAAGCGCCGCCGGGAGCGTGGTGATGGTGTGCCGCCAGGGGACGCGCCCGCTATTGATCGAGGTGCAGGCCCTGGTCGATCAGTCCTTCCTCGCGAATCCGCGCCGGGTTGCAGTCGGTTTAGACCCCAACCGCCTCGCCATGCTGCTCGCCGTTTTACACCGTCACGGCGGGATCGTGACCCATGACCAGGATGTTTTCGTCAATGTGGTCGGCGGCATACGCGTCACCGAAACGGGCGCCGATCTGGCGGTCACCCTGGCGGTGCTGTCGAGTTTGCGAGGCCGTCCGCTCCCGGCGGATATGGTGGTTTTCGGCGAGGTGGGTTTGTCCGGCGAGCTGCGGCCCGTCCCGAACGGTAACGAACGGCTACGCGAAGCGGCGAAACACGGTTTCCGGCGCGCGCTGGTCCCGAAAGCGAATGCCCCTCGGCGCGAAATGGCCGGCCTCGAGATCACCGCGCCCGCGCGGTTGGAGGCGGCCCTGGCGTCGATCTGAGCAGCGTCCCGTTATGTCGCGTCCTGGGCTGCCGCGCCTACCACGCCAGGCGCGCGGTCTGCTTGCGCCGCTGGTCGATCGTGCGGTGGTTGGCGATGCGATAGGCCCGCACGGGGAGGTGTTCCCCGGATCCGGCCGCGGGTCCGGTGTAGAGCCGGAGGTAAGTCTCCTGGCAGAGATCGGCCGCGGACTCGCGACAGCGCAGGCGGCGCACGAGATACCGGAGTAGATCATCCCCACAATCCGCTACAAAGCGTGTGAGGAGCGCGATGTCCGAAGAATTCGACATGCCGAAGTACGGCACGGCCGCGTGGCGAGACCTTATGCGTGTCGCGCTCGACACAGTCGCGGTTGGTCGAGCAACCTATCTGAATGATGCGGACAGTTGCCAAAGGTCAGGCCAGCGGAACTCCCACAACCGGCAGGCCATGGGCCTGCGCACCGAGGGCGAGTGCGCCATCATGCGTCGCCATGACGAGAGGCACCCCGGTCATCTCCTTCCACAGGAGAGCTGTCGCGAGATGGATCGCATCGAGGGTGCCGAGCTCCGTGGGCATGGGTTGTGCCGCACGATCGAGGACAACCCCATCGATTTCGACGAGCTCGAGCGAGGCGATGAGAGCCAAGATCGTCGCGCGCTGGCTTGCGACCGCCGCATCTCCGAGCTTGGCGCGCAGCCGAAGGCGATCCAAGGTACGCAGACTCTCGGTTTGGACCAATGCGCTTGAAACACCCTGGTCAATGTGACGCCACTCGGACAAGGCGTCCGGCTGCCGGAGGGCGACGCGGAGCAGCACGGACGCATCCACGTAGGCAATCACCGATGGCCCTGGCGTTCTTCGAGAAGGAGCTGCACAACGTCCACCGGCAGCTTCGCGGGTTTGGGCAGCGGGACACGATTGGGCGCCGGCGTGCCTGGGGCCGGCTTCCGGACCCGTAGCGCCGATCGGTCACGGACAGGCACGATTTGGGCGACCGGCGTGTCACGGTCGAGGACCACGATCGTCTCACCGCGTCGAACAACGCGAAGATACTCGCTCAGTCGTGCCTTCATTTCGGCGATGCGGACTTGCTTCATAGTCATAGTATGACTAGAAGTGGTCACTTTCGCAACAACGCCCGGATGTATGGTCCGCGTTGGCCGCTCGACTGGTATTGAGAACCCCAAGCTGATGTGTGGATGCAAATCCGGGCTAGACCCTGGGGTCTATTCCATGCGCAACATGACGAAGCTTCCGACCTACACGGGCTACGATTTTTACTACCCCACATGAGCAACACGGGATCCATGGAGCCGGGGGTGGCGACCGGAGCCGCCATCTCAATTCGGGAACCATCCGTATCAAAGCGCTCCAACGCTTTGCCCGTGGCCAAACAGCCGGCTGATTCAAGGCCGCCCGGTTAAAAGCAGGTTAAGGTTAAAGGGGCCAGGCTCGATATATAATCGATGCATGCTACGCCTCCGACGAATGGCCCGACAAATCCCCACTTTGTGATAGAGACCACAGTTTGGCGTCTGGTGCGCCCGCGCGTGATTGACAAAGGAGTCAGATGAACTTAAGGATAATACTGAGAGAGGGGGGCATGTTAACTAACGATAATGCTAAAAGGTAGAAAAATGAAATACCCTGCTTTTAAGTTTGCTGCTACGATTACCTCTCTCCTATTAGTAGCTGGCCTGGTCGGGCAGCTGTTATTCAACAGTAAACCCCCACCCGAAGAAGTGGCGGAGGCTGTCCTCGGCAATGCCAGGAACCTTAAGATCGTCTACCAGCAATGGATAACCCAAGCGAAGCAAAACGGAGCAGACCGAAACCTCGTCCTGGCACTTTCCTACATCAAGGGTCTCTCGGCTGAGAGGCTGTGAATCAATTGTCATTTGAC
>Ga0136621_1000260_pt1 | contig 20090 bp, 12 predicted proteins | sample AntDryUQ445A2306_FD_104673 | JGI IMG/M metagenome (GOLD analysis project Ga0136621, IMG submission 104673) | Polar desert sand microbial communities from Dry Valleys, Antarctica - metaG UQ445A (23.06) | ecosystem: Environmental > Terrestrial > Soil > Desert | place: Antarctica: Dry Valley...
CAGAACTACACCGCCTACCCGACAGCGTTCGTCGGCGGCGCGACTCGGGGAGCGATCGTGTACGGAGGCTTCCGGGCGGGACTCACGCGGGCTGACGTGCAGACGCGCTAGTGGCACAGATCGCTTACGTCCACCGTTTCAACGGCGCCAGCGACTACATCCGGCTCACGAGCACGGACTTCGTGACTGCCTTCGACCGATGAAGGTAGCAGCGATCATCAAGACCGACGTCGCGGCCGCTCTGGCTGCTCACCGACGGGGCCGGTCAGAGGGTCATGTCGAACCACAACCGCTGGATCGAGATCGTGTGGGGCATGCGCTTTGCCCCGACTCGACGGGTTGGCTCGAGGTCTGGGTGGACGGCCAGAACGTGTATCCGCGCAAGAACCGCTCGACGATGTTCGCGGGCGACTTCGGCCAATACCTCGTGCAGGGCTCTACAAGGTGCAGGATTCGCACTTCCCGGAAACCGGTCGTAGTGTCGTCTACTTCAGGCGCACCACGATCGGCTACTCGAAGCCGTAGAAGTACGCCGACGAGACCCTGTCGAGGGCGTCGAACACCGGGTCACGTGACGCGGCGACGAATTCGAGCCACGATGCGGCGAGTGCTTCGCACCGGATGACGAGCTGCTCGACGCGTTCGCGCGGAGAATCGCAGAGCGCTGAACCGTGCAGCCCCAACTCGTTGCAACCCCCGCGTGCGGTTGAACGGATACGCGAGCAACGCCGGCCACTCGCCCTCGATCAGCTCATGGGTCAGGTCGTCGTTGAGTCTCACCGATTTCGGAAGGGAGAGAAGAGCCTCGAAGATCTCCCGATGTGAGAAAGGAAAGAGCTGAAAGCGTCCGTCTTGTGCGAAGCCGTACGGGAATACGCCACCCCACGTGCCCAGGCGTTGCTCGATGTAGAAGAGATCGACGACAAAATACGGATCGTAGGACTGCACCGTTTCCAGCCATTCGCCGATCGTCGCTCGGCTCAGCGGATGCCTTCCTCCGTTGAGGGGGAAGTAAAGGTTCAAGAAGAAGGTGAGCAGCTGGTCAGGGCTGAGCTCGGGGTCTCTGGCGTCGCCGGGCCAGAAATCTGGCATTCCCTCCGGCCAGTGCTCAGCTCGTCCGAGCTCCCCGCACATGCCGACGAGATCTGCGTGACCGGGCGGCAGGCTCTTGAACGTGGTGCATGCCTGTCGTCCTCTCTCTTCGCCTACGCTCCATCCGGTCCGGACGAGCCACTCGTCGAGGTCTTCGCGCTTCGGTCGTCGATGCGAGAGTCGCATGTAGCGGAGGCCGAGATCCTTCGCGATGCGCGAGCCCGTGCTGCAGTCGAGCCACGAAACCTCGTCGGAGCGCCCGTGCTCGGCGGTGAAGAAGGTGATCCGATCGGCAAGTGGCCGGGCGCAGGCGAGGAGCATGCGAGAGTCGCGGCCGGCCGTAAGGCGAAGGAGTACGGGCCACCCGTCCAGGAGTCCACCGATGTTGAGTCGCACACGATCCACGACACTCGCTACGACGTCGGCGGTGTCCCGAACCGCAAATGTATTCGTCTTCGGCCAATGTCGTTCTGCCTCCCACGTGCCAAGGTCGAGGAAGTGGTTCGGCAACAATCGCAGGACATTCTTTCTCGGCGTCAGGTGGAGTGGATACATGCCAACCCCCGGAATCCCTACAACGCTCATGTGCTCGGCGATTTCCTCCGTATCTCCACCTCTCGGAACGAGCGAAGTCGTCGAGGCAACGCATTCCAGAACCGCGCAGTAGACGGCTGACAAAGAGCCGCACGGATCAAGGTAAAGACGTGCAGAGGACGACGTGAGCACGATGGCAGCGAAGCGGCCTCCGTGGAGGTAGATCCAATCCTCCAGTTCGTCAGTCGCCGCGGACGGGACCATGGCGGTCTGCCCGCCTTTGAGTAGTACCCCGCTGTCATCGACAGCGTAGCCGAGAAGCCAGCCCATGGGGGCTCCGTGGGTATCCGAGAGTCCTACGACTGGGAGTGACGGGTGATGCCCGAGGCACCACGCTCGCACGAAGAACATCGGCCACCCATCGGGAATCTGCGCTGGGTCTCGGCACAGGATGAATTGCTCGGGAAAAGCGGAGCGATCAGTCATCTTGTTGCGGTGCGCAAGCTCAGGGTTCGCCTTGTGGATGGTCGGGCGCGGCGTGGGTCGGGAGTGTCGCAGATGAGTTTGATACGGCGAGTCGACGCTGATGTCAACCGCGCGGGTCACTCGCCCTGACCCGTTCTGCCAGCATTCACTGGCGAAGTTAGAATTGCCTGCCGGTGTCGCTCGCCCTGGAAAGTCCAGACGGTCGCGTCCTCGTAACCGAGCTGGGCGCCGGTCGTCGCCGCCTCGCGGTCGAGCTGGCGTCCGGGGACGAGGCGGAGCGCATGATCTGCGAGACCCGCTACCCGGTCGAGCTCATCCGGCAAGTCCTCACCGTGCGTGGGCTCGCTTGGCTTTGTGACGAGCTCGCCCGCGACGAAGATCGAGCCTACGTCGAGCGGTATCTCCGCTACGGGATGTTCGGGTACGTCGAGGAAGAGCGGTTCGCAGGCAAGCGATTACTGGATTTTGGCTGCGGCGCCGGCGCCTCGACGATGATCCTTTGCCGGATGCTGCCGGCCACCGAGATCGTCGGCGTCGAGCTGCTCGAGGATCATGTCGAGGTCGCCAAGGCCCGGGCGCACTTCTACGGCGCCGAGAGCATCCGTTTCCTGGTCAGCCCCGACCCCGAGCACCTGCCGCCGGACATCGGGAGCTTCGACTTCGTGAGCTTCAGCGCCGTCTTCGAGCACCTGCTGCCGTCCGAACGCCCGGTCGTCATGGCGAAGATTTGGTCGGTTCTCCGCCCAGGCGGAGTCCTGTTCGTCAACCAGACGCCACACCGCTGGTTCCCGCACGAGTACCACACGACCGGCCTCCCGCTCGTCAACTACCTTCCCCGGAGCCTCGCCCTTCAAGCTGCGCGCCGGCTGTCGAAGCGGATACGTCGCGGCGAGAGCTGGGAAGAGTTGCTCCGGAAGGGCATTCGGGGCGCGACGGAGACCGAGGTGCTGAACGCCATCAGATCCGCCTCGGACGCGACTCCTATCTTGCTGTCGCCGTCCGCCATGAAGTTGCGTGAGAAGGTCGACCTCTGGTACGCGTCGTCGATGGCGGGCAAGCGCCCGATGCGGGCCAAGCGTCTGGCACGCCTCGCGTTCAAGGCGATCAGCCACGCGACTGGGCACGATTTCACCCCCAGCCTCGAACTCGCGATCTTCAAGGCCCGAGCAGGCTCCGGACGGCACCCCTCTCGGCCGGCAAGGCCGGCCTCCGGCGACGGGAGCTTGTGAACGGCTCATCCACCCCACCGCGCCACCCTCGGCAGCCGAGCCCCCAGTAGCTCAGTGGATAGAGCAGCCGTTTCGCAATTGCTCGGAGCGGTCATTCAAGACGGTCGTCCAGATCTATGCGGATCGTGTGGGTGCGAGCAGACGTCGCTACCTCGATCTGGGCGACGCCGCCGTCGAGCTTCAGGAGAAGGTCGACGTGAGGCCGTTCGGCTTCGACTCTCACGGGGCTGAGCAGCGTCACGGCGTCGAGTCGCCCTCGGAACTCCGCGTCCCACTTGACGAGCGGGGCTGGGACGAGCTGATCGAGCCGTGGCGACGACCAACCCTCGAACGGCTGTCGTTCGCCGTGTGCAAGCGAGATCGACCCGGAGCTCGTCGCGGCCATCCTCAAGAGAAGGCCCGTTTGTGCGCGTGCCCCGGCATGTGCCTCTCCAGGCGCAACCACCTCCGCGCTCAGGGATTCGTGGAGCGGCCAGCGGACCGAGGCCGCGTGCTCGCCCTCGCCCTCGATGCGATCGTAGACGAGGACGTCCCCAGACTCGAGCACGAGCACGGCGCGGCGATGCCGCACCGGATCGGCCTGCTCCAGATACCCGTCGTGTTCCGCGATCACGATGCCGTTTGGAAGATCCATGCGGCGGAACCGGCTGCGAGCGTGCCTGGACCACAGGAAGGGGCCGCCGGAGACCGACTGGTCCTTACCGTCGACGAGGACAGTCGCGTGGAAGCCCGTTCCGCGAAACGCACGACGGATCCGTGGGGCGCGCCCGAAGTACGTTCCGCTTCCGGGATCGACGACGAGGTCGGCGCCGTCCGTGGAGAGGGTGACCGCGAGTGCGTCGGCGTGCCCGTGCGCCGCGAGACTGAGGTAACCGAGCGGACCTGCGTCCACGGTGACCCGAGTGCCCCCACCGCGCAGGATCGCGAGGCCGGCGTTCTCGAGGAGGACGCTGCCCGGCAGCTCCGCCGGGGTTGTGCGGTCGAAGCGATCCCTGCCCTCGACGCCGAACATCCAGCAGGCCGCTGGGTCGAGACGCTCGGCGACGGTCCGGGCGAACGTGCTTCCGGTGCGGGCGCAGATCGAAGCAGCAACACCACGACCCGGCCGCGACTGGAGCCCGTCGAGGCGAACTACCCGGCCGTCGTCGTCGTCGCCGTACGTCGGATCCTCTTCCTCCGGTCGGCCGAGCTGTGCCCACAGGGCACGACCGGCTCGCTCGAGCGCATCGAGCACCTCGTCAGGCGGGTTGCAGCCGGTCGCGTCGAGCAGCGCGACCGCCACCAGCAGGAGGTCGATGACGAAGCGCGTGTACGCGAACGACTGCTCGGCGCCCGCGCCGTCGGGGAGGATCTGAACAGACGCCTCGCGGCGCAGTGCGTCGAGCGCCGCGGACGTCCAGCGCTCGGCTTCCGGAAGCTCAGGGGCGAGCCGCGCGACGGCGAGGAGACCGACCAGCTCGCCGATTCGGTGGTTGTTCGCCGAGCTGTGCGTGGACGGATCTCGCTCGATCCAGCGGGCGTGCTCCCAGAGCGAGCCGATGACGGGCTCACGTAACCGGTCTTCGAGGTCTTGCCGCGCCGCGATGGCGTCGTACGCGAGGGCAAGCGAGATGGCGCGAATCCCGGCCTCGAAACCGTTCGCCCATGCGATCCCGCGGCCGGGAACCTGGTGCTCGAGCCACTGCAGGAGCGTGGATGCGGCAGCTTCTTCGTAGCGTGGGTCGCCGGAAACGAGCGATGCCGCTGCGAGGACTGGGAGCTCCTGGCAGCGGTTGACCTCCCAGATCGTCTTCGGATTCGCCGGGGAGTCTCGAAAGTCGAGCCGCTTCCCGTGGTCGTTCGGCCAGAAGAAGCCGGACACTGGATCGACGGCGAGATCGCGTCCGCCGAGCTGCGAAACCGTGATTGGGTAGCCGACCGTGGACGTGTCACCAGTCAGAACGGCATCGGCGCGCGCCACGATCATCGCCGCGCCCGCAGCATCGAGTTCGGTCAAGACTCGCGCCCGTTCCGCCGTCATGAACCCGAGCGGTCGCGCGATGAGGCCGTCGTGCAGTCGAGGAGGGCTCCACCGGCGACGCCAGAGCCCGGGGGCGGCTCGCCACTCGAGGTCGTCGACTCGGTGGCGAACCTCCCGTGCCACCCGCGCTCCGATCTCTCCTGTTGACATCGCGCGCAGTCGCCGGAGGTGCCAGCGAGCTCCGGCAACCGGCTCCGTGCCCGTCGGCTCGGGACCCCCTCGCCCAGTCGGGTCAGGTGCCATCAACGCCTCTGGCGCGAAGGGTTCGTCGTCCACACTTCAGCATGTAACACGATTCGAATTCAGTCCGATCCGCTGGTGGACAATGGAAACCCTAGTGGTACTGTGTGACGGAGGGGTCGTAAGTCGTCGCGACGGATCGCATTGATGCACGCAGAAATCTCTGAGACGAAAGTCTCTCGGGAACTAGCCTCGGGTTCGATCACCATCAACCATGGATAAACGCCTCGACAGCAAGACCACCCTGCGCGACTACATCGCCGTTGTCGAGCGCAGCAAGTGGCCCGTCCTCACGGTGGTCGTCCTCGTCCCGCTCGTCGCCGTGCTCCTGTCTCACGCGCAAGACCCGCAGTACACAGCGTCGGCAACCGTGCTCTTGAACCGGCAGAGCCTTGCCGCCACGGTCACCGGCGGCCAGGACCCCAACCTCCTGCAGGATCCCGAGCTCCTCGGGCGTACCCAGGCGCAGGTGGCTGGGGTTCCCGAGGTCGCACGGCGGGCGCTCCGCGAGGCCCGTGTCTCGGACCGCTCGCCTGGCGCGCTGCTCGGGGCCTCGAGCGTCGAGACCGTTCCGCAGACCGACGTGGTCCTCCGGTTCAACGTGAGCGATCCGTCCCCGCAGCTCGCGGTGGTGCTCGCGACCGCCTACGCCCACCAGTACACGCTGTACCGGAGGGACCTGGACACCACGGCGTACAAAGCGGCTCAAAAGGAGCTCCGGGAACAGATGGCGAAGCTCGGGGCGTCTGGTGTCGACCCGGAGTCCAGTCTGTATTCCAACCTGCTCGAGCAGCACCAGAACCTGAGCACGCTCGTCGCGCTACAGGTGTCGAACGCCTCGGTTCTACGGGAGGCGGAGGGGGCATACCAGACGAGTCCGAGGACGAAGATGAACGGGGCGCTCGGCCTGTTCCTCGGCATCGTGATCGGGCTCGGCCTGGCGTTCCTTCGGGAGGCCCTCGACAGGCGTGTGCGAGCTGACCAGAACCTCGACACCGTGATCGACCTTCCGCTCCTCGGCCGCTTGGCGGCGCCCCCGAAGCAAGCGGAGGCGCGCCAGCTCGCGATGATCTCGCGACCCACCACTCCGGAGGCGGAATCGTTCCGTCTTCTCCGCGCGAACCTCGAGCTCGCCAACCTCGATCTCCACGCTCGAACGATCATGGTCACCAGCGCTTCGCAGCAAGAGGGAAAGACGACGACGATCGCAAACCTCGCCGTCGCTCTGGCGAGCTCAGGTCGTCGAGTGGCTCTCGTCGACCTCGATCTGAGAGACCCGGCGCTCGGGCGAATCTTCGGACTGCAGATGCGGGCCGGCGTCACCCAGGTCGTGCTGGGAGACGTACAGCTTGCGGACGCCTTGACCAGGATCCCCCTGGCCTCCGAACAGATCGGTCCCAGCGGGCGCGCGCCCTACACGATCGGGACGCTCGACGTCCTCCCCGCAGGCTCGATCCCACCAAATCCCGCCGAGGTCGCCGCGTCTGCGGCCGTGGCGGACATCCTTCGCGAGCTGGCCGAAAGCGTCGATATCGTGCTGGTCGACGTGCCACCGCTGCTGGTGGTTTCAGACGCGGTGACGCTTGGCGCGCGCGTCGATGCCGTGGTCGTCGTGATCCGCCTGAACGTCACGGATCGAGGTACGCTCCATCAACTCACTCGCGTGCTCAGCTCCGTCCCGTCAGCCAAGCTCGGTTACGTGCTCACCGGCGCCGAAATGCCCGAGGGATATGGATTCAGGACGACTCCCGAACAGCCGGCGCGAGATCTGCGCGCCAGCACGGCACGGCGGCGCCCGGTCGAAGTGCTCGAGCCGACGCCAGAAGAGGCCCGCGCCTCTGACTTGCGACTCGGGTGAACGCATGGTGTCGCCGCGAAGTCCGACGATGGGCGAGCTCGGCGTTTGGCGTGTCGTAAGGCGCACGCTGCGCCTATAGGGAGCCACCTCGTCGATGGGTACGGTCTGCTTCGTGGTTGGCGCTCGCCCCAACTTCGTCAAGAGCACCCCGGTGCTGCTGGCGTTGCAGGGCCTGGGCACACCTGCGCTGCTGGTGCACACGGGTCAGCACTACGACCGTGAGATGTCGGAGATCTTCATCTCCGAGCTCGGTCTGCCCCAGCCTGACATCTTTCTCCGCATCGGCTCGGGTACGCACGCGGAACAGACGGCTCGTGCGCTCGTGGGGATCGAGGCCGTACTGCGTGAGAGGCAGCCTGACCTCGTGGTCGTCCCCGGCGATGTGAACTCGACGCTTGCCGGTGCGCTCGCTGCCGTCAAGCTCGGAATCCCGGTCTGCCACCTGGAGGCGGGGCTGCGCAGCTTTGACAGGTCCATGCCCGAGGAGCACAACAGGCGGCTCACGGATCACGTCAGCGATCTGCTGCTCGTCCATTCCGAGAGCGCGATTGCGAACCTGGCCGACGAGGGCATTCGACGCGATGTGCTCCTCGTCGGTAACACGATGATCGACTCACTCCTCACGCACGTCGAAGCGGCACGAGTGCTGCGAGTTTGGCAGCGACTGGACGTGTCGCCAGGGGAGTACGCGCTCGTGACCCTGCATCGGCCCGCGCTCGTCGACGATGCCGAGCGTCTTTCCGGAACTGTGAATGCACTGATCGAACTGGCCGATTCGGTCCCGGTCGTCTTCCCGGTCCACCCCCGCACGCGCGCGCGGCTCGAGTCAGGCGGGCACACGCGGCGCCTGGAGCAGTCGAGGGTAGTGACCAGCGAGCCTCTGTCCTACCTCGAGTTCCTCGGTCTCGAGGCGGACGCTCGCGTCGTTGTCACTGACTCGGGTGGGGTACAGGAGGAGACGTCCGTGCTCGGTGTGCCGTGCTTCACGATCAGAGACTCGACCGAACGCCCCGTGACGGTCGACCTGGGCACGAATACCGTGCTTGGTGGCCGGCCGGAGTGCATCGCCGAGGTCGCGCGTCTGCTGGACGAGCCGAAGCAAGGCGGGCCGATCCCGCTCTGGGACGGGAAGGCGGGCCGTCGAGCGGCAAATGCGCTCGTCGGTTTCCTCGAGAGGTCGTGACGTCGCGTGGCTCCGGCGACGGGCCAGCCCTTGCACGCCTGGATCGACATCGAGAACCCGCCGCAGGCTCAATACCTCGTCCCTCTAGCGCGCGCTCTGGAGCGCCGCGGGGCAGCCGTCTTCATCACCGCACGTGACTACGGCATGACGTTCGACCTCCTCCTAGCCGGAGACGTGCAGTTCGAGCCCGTAGGGCGCCACTTCGGCTCCTCGAAGCGGGCCAAGGTCGCCGGGACGTTGCGACGAGTACGTGATCTGCGACGTATTCTCCGAGGACGGCCTCGCCCGCATGCCGTGCTCTCGGTCTCGCGTTCGGCGTCACTCGCCGCACGGTCGCTCGGGATCCCGTCCTTCGCCCTGTGCGACTACGAGTACGTCAACCTCTCGGTCTTCCGACTGGCCGGAACCCACGTCGTCCATCCCGATGTCATCTCGGCGGAAGCCTTTCGAGCCCGCGGTGTGTCGCCGGAGCGGCTCATCCCCTTCCGCGGAATCAAGGAGGATGTCACGTTCGCGGACCTGGACGTCGAGTCGATCCCGGCACACACGTTTCCGGAGCTCGAGGGATCGAACGTGCTCCGCGTCCTCGTCCGGCCGCCCGCGGAGGAGAGCCACTACCACCGCGCGGAATCGAGCGAGCTGGGCCGTCTGACTCTCGGCCGCCTGGCGCGGGACGAGAACGTCGCAGTGATCTTCTCTCCCCGCTACGACTGGCAGGTCGAGAGCCTGAGGTCCGTGGAGTGGCGGGTACCTCCTGTCGTACTGCGAGACCCAGTGCCGTTCATCTCGCTTCTCAAAGCCGTCGACGTCGTCGTCTCGGGAGGCGGCACGATGACGCGGGAGGCGGCTTACCTGGGGATCCCTGCGGTCAGCGTGTTCCGTGGCGTCGCGGGCGAGGTCGACCGCCATCTCGAGGCCACCGGCCGCTTGACCATCGTGCGATCCGCCGATGAGCTCTTTGCCCTCGACCTACGCAGGCTCGCGCGCGTCGAGCCGATGTTCACGAACCGTTCCGCGCCCGACGACATCGCGGACGCCATCGTTCACGCGATCGAGTGGGAGGGTGGTCGGACGGCGACGCTCTCCAAGAGCCGCGCGTAGTCGTCCACCATCCGATCCGAGCTGAACCGCGTCGCCCGAAGCTGTCTCGCGCGTCCTCCGAGGCGCATTGCAAGACGCGGAGAGTCGGCGAGGCGCAAGAGCGCGCTCGCCAGCTCCGCAGGGTCTCCTGCGCGAACGAGTAGGCCCGTCTCCTCGTGCTCGACCGCATCACTGATGCCGCCGACGTCGGTCGCCACGACCGGCTTGCCCAGAGCCATCGCCTCGAGTACCACCATCGGAAGCGCTTCCGTGTCGCTCGAGAGGCAGACGGTGTCGGCCGCTCCGAGGATGTCGACGACGTCGCTTCGCTGGCCGAGCACCCGCACGGCGCCATCCGTGGCGCGAGCCAGTGCCTCGATACGCGGGAGCTCCGGGCCGGCGCCCGCGATCAGCCCGAGGACGCGGCCGTTCGCCGTATTCGCTCGTGCGACTGCCTCCACGAACAGATGCGCGCGCTTCTCCGGTCGCAGCGTTGCGGCGAGGATCGCGACGAACGCGTCGTCAGGGAGGCCGAGTTCCCGGCGAACCTCCTCGGGCGACCGTCGGGCGACGAGCTCTGCGATTCCGTTCGGTATGACGCGAATGCGCTCGCGCCTGAACCCGAGGTCGACGAGGTCGGAGACCTGTGACGGGCTCACGGCCACGGCTGCCGCCACGTGCGGTGAGAGCAGACGGAGAACCGCGCGTTCGTGGATGCGCCTGTGTAGACCCGGGCCGTGGTGCTCGGTCGTAACGTGTGGAACCCGCGCGCGAACGGCAATCGCATGGGCGACCACTTGACCCGCGAAGCTCTGGCTGACGACAACGTCCCCGGCGCGCGCGTGCGCGATGGCATGGACGAGTCCGTGGAGGTCGGTTCGGCCTGTCATGCGGGCGCTTTCGGTCGTCACGCTCTGGCGCCGCAGCTCCTGAGAGATCGAGCCCGGGTCGTAGAGGGTCAGAACCGACGGCTCGAACCCGCGCCTGCGGAGCTCAGGAATAAGCACGGCCCACTGACGCTCGGCTCCCCCGACGCCCAGAGTGGCCGACACGAACAGGACGCGGAGTCGACGCACGGGAACTCTGGATCAGCCGTTCACGAAAAGTGGCAGCGCCCGTGCGAGAGCCGATACGGCGGCCCTCACGCAGGCGACGCTTCGCTCCACAGCCCTCTGCGCAATAGGCCCACGGCGCTCCATGCGAGCGCCGGAACGAACGAGAAGAACCGCATGTCGGTGGTTTGCGCCGTGAGCACGACGACGGCGATGATCGCGAGCAGGCTGAGCACGTACCACGATGGATAAGGCATGGAGGAGAATCGCCGGATCGTGGACCACACCACGATGAGCCAGGGCAGGAAGGCAAGCACCAATCCGGCGATGCCGATTTCGACGAGGATCGTCAAGAACGTGTTGTGACTTGTGTATCCGTACACAGACGCAGACAGGGGGCCCCTGTACGACGCGGTACGGTTCTTGGCCTCGTCGTACTGCCCGTATCCCCAGCCGAGGAGCGGTCGTTCAGCCGCGAGCTGGAGCCCCGCTTCGTTCTGAGCCTGCCGACCTCGCACGTTGTACGTATTTGCGGCACGCTGCTGGTAGACCGAGCTGCTCGAGATATCGCCCCAGCTGAACCACGCCATGAAGATCGCGAAGATTGCGAGGACCGCGGCGACGACTCGCACGCGCGGCCGCATTGCGACGAGCGCGGCAGTCACGGCGACAGTTGCGAGAATGCCTCCGCGGGTGAAGGTGAAGAAGAGAGCCGGAAACGCCAATACCAGCGTGACGACCGACAGGCGCCGCAGGAGTGGAGGTCCGCCCCAGCCGAGAACGGCCGTCGCTGTGACGATTCCCGCTCCGTAGAACGCTCCGAGAACGGCAGGGTTCGACAGCGTGACGACGATGCGCAGCGGATCGTCGACGCCATCCCGCAGCTGTTCCATCCCCCACAGGTTCCAGTGCGTGAAGTGCTCGAAGATCCCCAGAGCTGCGACGAGCGAGCAACTCGTCAGGACCGCGGCACAGACGTGACGCGGCGAGAGTCGCTGCAATGGACCGAAGGCGCAGATGTAGTACATCGGAGGGCCGATGAAGATGCCGGCGTGGAGGAGGCCGGTGTAGAAGCCCGGCTGCCGGAGCTGAAGCGAGTCCACCAGCGCCTGAGAAAGGATGGTCAGGCAGACGTAGCCGGCTGGAAGCACGTCGTACCAGCGGATGTGTCTGGCTAGGCTGTTCGATCTCGTCATGCGGATCAGCAGCACACCGACCGGCAGCACGTAGAAGACGTTGGTCAGCACCCACCCGATCGCCGTCTCTCGAGCGTTTTCCTGGATGAACGGTGAAACGGCAAGCCAGCCGACGAAGAGGAGATCCGTTCGAACGGTGGAGTAGAGCGCCAGCACGACCAGCGCCAGAGGTACCCACAGGAGGACGCTTCCCCGTGCGACGTTCCAGCCCGTGAACAGGCTGAGCGCGATCACGGCGACGACGAGCAGCGGCCCGCCGAGCACGACGGATGGACTCGTCCGCGAGAGCTCTCGCGCGGCCCTCAGCCCTGTGTCTGCGTGCACCGCCACCTCTCCACGAGTCTCACGATAGTGACGGCGATCGTCGACGACACCAGCACGGTGGGATACGTCGCCAGCCCAGCATGTTCACGCCGCACGCAGAGGCGGCTGACCCTCGCTCGTCCGGGCGAAGACGAACTCGTTGCACGCGAGCCCGCCGCCTGCGGTGACGAGCTCGCGCAGCTCGAAGCCGCGGTCGCGACAGAAGCGGAAGACCTCCTCCGGCTTCGCGACCTCGAAGGGATAGCCCCCGACCCAGTCCAGGAGGTCGTGCCAGCGACTCATACCTCGCGGGCCAGGCTCCCTCCAGGAGCGGAGGTACGAGCGAAAGCGACGGCGCACCAGCCTGCGTGTTGCCGTCGAGATCTCGCGGGGCGCCCAGACGAGAACGGCGTACGGTTTGCGGAACGAGGTCGGAACCGTGTTGTACCGGCGCTTGATCGTCCGCCAGCGGATGCTCTGTCGTCCCTGGTCGTTGTAGATGGAAACGAAGAGAAGGCCACCCGGCGAGACGAGCCCACAGGTGTTCTCGAGGGCACGCCAGAGCGCGCCGGTGTGGTGGAGCACGCCCCAAGAGTAGACGACGTCGAACGTACCGAGCGCAGTGCAGTACGCCTCGTCCGTTACGTCGCCCGGCTCGACGTGCCAGCCCTCCTTGTCGGCGAAGAACCGCTCTCTGACCGCGGCAGTGCAGGCGACGCTGTCCGTGTCGTAGTCGAACGAGTGGATCCGGCGCGCCCCGAGGCGGGCGGCTGCCAAAGAGAAGACTCCGCTTCCCGAGCCCACGTCGAGGAAGCTCTTTCCTTCGAGATCGTCGACGCCGAGCATCGAGCTGAGCGAGGACTCGGCCTCCGCGATTCTCGACTCGTCCAGCAGGCGGGCGAACCGGCTCCAGTTCTCTCCGAACGCGAAGCGATCGACAGTTGCGACGTGCTCCATGACGTGTCGCATAGTAGTTCTCGCTCCCGGATTCGCCTGGTCGTCAGACCTCCGCTACGCTTCGCGCCCGATGTGCGGGATCGCAGGAAAGGTGTCAGCCACTGGTCCCGTCGACGGTCTCCTGCTCGATCGCATGTGCTCGGCGGTCGAGCACCGAGGCCCCGACTCGCGCGGCGTGTTCGTCGAGGATGGGGTGGGCCTGGGAGTGCAGCGCCTGCGGGTCATCGATCTCGTCACCGGGGATCAGCCGATCTACAACGAGGATCGGTCGGTGGTGGTCGTCCAGAACGGCGAGATCTACAACTACCAGGCGCTGCGCGTCGAGCTCGAACGCCGTGGCCATGAGTTCGCAACGAGGACGGACACCGAGGTCATCGTCCATCTGTACGAGGAGCACGGAGCCGACTGCGTGCACTGGCTGCGCGGGATGTTCGCGTTCGCGCTCTGGGATACCGAGCGGCAGCAGCTTCTGCTCGCGCGTGATCGTGTCGGCAAGAAGCCTCTCTTCTACGCGATCAAGGGCGCCACGCTCTGGTTCGCCTCGGAAGCGAGAGCGATTCTCGAGGACCCGGCAATCGAACGGGACGTCGACTTCGACGCCGTGGACAGCTTTCTCCAGTTCCAGTACGTGCCCCACCCGTTGAGCGCGTTCGCCGCCCTCCGGAAGCTGCCTCCTGCGCACACCCTCCTCTGGCACGAGGGTCGAGTTCAGATCGACCGGTACTGGCGGCTCTCGTATCGACCGGGGGACGTCGCCGATGAGCAGGAAGCGCACGAGCGCATCCGGGAAATGCTGCTGGAAGCGACCTCGCTGCGGCTCCGCAGCGACGTTCCACTCGGCGCCTTTCTCTCAGGTGGCGTCGACTCGAGCGCGGTCGTCGCAGCGATGGCCGCGCAGGGCGGCCGTGTCAAGACCTTCTCGATCGGATTTGGCGCCGAGGGCTACGACGAGACGGCGTATGCCCGCGAGGTTGCGACGCTCTTCGATACCGATCATCACGAGCTGCGCGTCGAGCCCAAGACGATCGAGATCCTTCCCCGGCTCGTGTGGCATTACGCCGAGCCATTCGCCGATCCCTCCGCGATCCCGAGCTTCTACCTTTCGGAGCTCACACGCCGACACGTCACGGTCGCGCTCAACGGGGACGGCGGCGACGAGAGCTTCGCGGGTTACACGCGCTACCTCGGACGTCGTGCGGATCGCATCGTGGCGCTCCCGAGGCACCTACGCGCCGCGCTTGCACGCGCCGTGCGACTCTTGGGTCCGGGCGAGACCGATCATGGATTCCGGGCGCGGCTCGAACGTGCGACGTACGTCGCCCAGTTGCCCGCGTACCAGCGGTACGCGACCTGGGTGGCGTACTTCGACGAGCGTGAGCGCGCTGAGCTGTACACGCCGGAGTTTCGCGAGTCCCTGGGTGCGCGCACGACTGCCCCCACCGTCATCGCGGCGCCGTATCTCGAGTCTGACGCTCAAGACGACATCAACAGGCTCCTGGACGTCGACGTTCAGACCTACCTGCCTGGTGACCTCCTCGTGAAGATGGACATCGCGAGCATGGCGCACTCGCTCGAGGTTCGATCCCCGCTGCTCGACCACCGGCTGATGGAGCTCGCAGCTGGGCTCCCTGGAGCCTGGAAGCTCGCTCGAGGGACGACGAAGAAAGTATTCAAGGACGCGCTTCGTCCCTGGCTTCCCGAACACATCCTCGAGCGCCCGAAGTGGGGCTTCGCCGTCCCTCTCGGGCGATGGTTCCGCACCGAGCTCCGACATGTCCCACGAGAGACGCTCCTCGATCGCCGGTCTCTCGACCGCGGCTTCTTCCGCGAGAGCCGCATCCGAGAGCTGATCCGACAGCACGAGACGGGCGCTCACGACAACACCGAGAAGCTGTGGGCACTCATCCAGCTCGAGCTCTGGCTGCGGACCTTCGTCGACGCGAAGCCGACGGGGCCACTGGTCATGGATCTCGCTGCGACGTGATGCCGGAGACGCCTAGACGTGTCCTGCCGCCGCCCGCAACGCTGCCAGGGTGACCGCCATCGTCGCGAGCGGGTCAGGGGGCTCGTGGACGGGGGCGCCGTCAAGCGCCTGGCGAAACGCGACGAGCTGCGGTCGATGACCCTTGTCTCGCGCTCGACGGGTCGCTCGGCGAGCTCGCCTGTCGCCCAGGAGCCGGAGCGAGCGAAAGTCGTCGAGGATCGCTGAGCGGCCACCGCAGTGTGCCTCGACGTACTCCTTGCCTGCGGAGGTCGCTCCGTGGGCCGAATAGAGAATCGAGGCGAGCGTGCCGTTCGGGAATGACAGCGAGACCACGAACGACTGGGCGGCCGCCAGCGGGCGACCGGGCTCCGGTCGAAGCATGCATTCCACGCGCTCGGGTAGAGCCCCGGCAACCCAGCAGGCGAAGTCGACGAAGTGACAACCTTCGCCGAGCAGGCGGCCACCACCTTCGTCGGGGTCGTTGAGCCAGTGGCTGTCGTCGAGACGACCGGCGTTGACCCGGTAGAAGACTTCGAGGGGGTTGTCGGCCATGCCGACGAAGTCCCGCAGCTCGCGCGCGAGCGGCGCGAAGCGACGGTTGAAGCCCACCGCAAGCAGTAGCCCCGTCTCGTCGCGTGCTCTTACGAGCTCGGCCAGACTGTCCTCGGTCAATGCGGGCGGCTTCTCGACGAAGACTGCCTTGCCTGCGCGCAGCGCCCGCGTCGCGAGATCGGCGTGGGAGGAGTGTCTCGTAGCGACGACGACGGCGCAGAGCGACGGATCCTCGATGACCTCGGCAGCCGTTGCCGCACGCCGGAAGTCGAAGCGCTCGGCGGCTGCACCCGCGGACAGCCCACCCGCGCTCGCCACCGTACCGAGGGTGAAGCCCGCATCGCGAAGCGCCGGGATCAGGATCCGGCCGGCGAAGCTTCCAGCGCCGATCACACCGACGGCGTCGACGGACGAGAGCGGCGCCGGGGTCGCGGGCTGAGAACGGTTGGGCTCCACTCTGCTCGGCTCGGACATAAGAACGATCCCGAGCGGCGATCGCTCAGCCGAGACGATCCGCTCATAGGCTTCGGCGGCCCGCTCGAGCGGCAATCGCTCGGAAACGAGCGGCGTGACGTCGATCCTGCCTGTCGCGAGGAGCTCGAGGAACGCCTCCATGTTGCGCCGCTCCGTCCAACGGACATAGCCGATGGGGTAGTCGAGCCCACGCTCCTCGTACTCGCGGTCGTAGCGCCCCGGGCCGTAGGAACGTGAGAGCCGTAGGTCCAGCTCTTTGTCGTAGAACGCGGCCCGGGGAACCTGCAGGCCGACGTCTCCGACGATGACGATCCGGCCGCGATCCCTGCACAGGCGCGCCGCGAGCTCGATCGGATCGGACGACGGCGTCGCCGCCGTGATCAGCACGGCGTCGCAGCCGCCCGCTTCGTCTGGAACCTCTTCGCGCAGCCAACCGATGTCGACGGCGCCGATGTCGACGGCTTTCCGGACGAGCTCCTCGGAGAGATCGACTCCGAGCACGCGGCATCCTGCTGCCCGGAGGATCTGCCCGGCGAGCTGGCCGACGAGTCCCAGGCCGATGACAGCGACCTCTTCGCCGATCGAGACCTCGGCCTGACGTATGCCGTGTAGCGAGATCGCCCCGATGGTGGCGAACGCGCCGGCTTCGAACGAGACTCCGTCGGGCAGACGCACGCAGAGGTTGCCCGGTACACGGTTGACCTCGGCGTGCACCGCATGGTCTGCGCCGCCACACGCGACGCGGTCGCCCGGGACGAGGCCGCGAACGCGCGATCCGACGGACGTGACCACACCAGCCGACGAGTAGCCGAGGGGCATGGGCTGCTCGAGCCGCAGGCGGACGGTCTCCATCGTCTCGCGGATACCGTCCCGTTGCGCCTTCTCCAGCACCTGGCGCACCTGATCGGGGCGCGCCCTCGCTTTGCCGATCAAGCTCTTTCGAGCAGTCTCCACCTTCGCTCTCTCGGTGCCGGTGCTGAGCAGGCTGGCGCGCACGTCCACGAGGACGGTGTCCGGCGTGAGCTCCGGAGTCGGCACGTCCACCACTTCGATGTGGCCGTCTCGGATTCGCTGAGTCACCTGCTTCACGCGTCAACCCCGAGCGCCGGCCGGTCGAGAAATGCCTGTTGCCAGAGCTCGAGTGTGAGGAACGCCCAGAGCTGGAACGCGTAGTCGCCCCGCCGCTCGTCGTTCAGCTTCCGGATCCGCTGGACCTCGTCGGGATCGAGCAGCCCGCGACGGCGGATCGCGTCGGGCGACAGCACCTCGTCGAGCAGCGGGGCGAGATCGCCCACGAGCCAGGATCGAATGGGCGCGCTGAAACCGGCCTTGGGACGTCTGATGACCGACCTCGGGAGGACCGGCTCCATGCTCTTCTTGAAGATGTGCTTGCGGTTGAACCTCCGCAGCTTCAGCTCCGGTGGGATGCGGCCGGCCAGCGCGAGGACTTCGTCGTCCAGCAGCGGCACGCGGACCTCGGTCGAGGCGGCCATGCTCATCTTGTCGGTGTACGTGAGGTTGAGGCTCGGCAGGAACGTCTTCAAGTCGACGTACAGGAGCCGGTTCAGCCAGTGTTCGTTTGCGGTGTGATCGAAGTACGCCCGGTGGTGGCGGAACGGGTCGTGATCTCCCAGCTCGGCGCGAACATCGGGCGCGAGGACGCGCCGAAGCTCATCCGGGCGGTAATAGGAGCAGTACGTGAGGTAGCGCTCGACCGGGTCGGCGTCGATCCCTTGCGCGAGCTTCCTGAGGTTCCGACGCGGACGGCGAAGCCGTCCGGGCGCGCCCAGGCCGACGTGCTCGTCGACCAGGTGTCGGAAGCCGGAGCGCACGCCTGTGGGCACGCGGTCGGCGAGGCGCCCGATCTTCGCCGCGAGGTGTCGGTAGTAGCCGGCGAACACCTCGTCGCCGCCCATGCCGCTCAGAATGACGACGAGGTTCTCGCGCGCGGCGGAGCAGATCAAGTACGTGGTGATGCAGGCCGGATCTGCGATCGGCTCGTCCAGATGCCACACCAGCTTCGGCAGAAGCTCGACCAGGTCCGCGCTCAGCGTCGACTCGTGGTAGTCGACGCCGAAGAGCCGCCCGACCTCACGTGCGTAGCGGACGTCGTCCGGGGCGATCTCGTATGGGAGGTCCTCGGCGGCGAAGCCCACCGTGTAGGTCGTGAGACGCGGGACCATGGCGCTGGCTTCGGCGACAATTGCGCTCGAGTCGATGCCGCCGGAGAGGAAGCTGCCGAGCGGAACGTCGGAGACCATCTGCCTCCGGACCGACTCCTGGACCGTCTGCCGTAGCTCCCGAGCCCAGTGCTCCTCCGGTCCCTCCTCGGGCTCGAACGTCACGTCCCAGTACTGCCGAATGCGGAGCCGGCCGTCGGCAAACACGCCGCAGTGACCCGCGGGGAGCTTCCACACCCCCTCGAAGATCGTGTCCGGATCCGGCACCCACAAGAACGTGAGGTAATCGGCGAGCGCATCGTGACGGAGACGTCGCCCTCCGATAGCAGGGAGGAGGGCCTTTACTTCCGAGGCGAAGTAGAAGACGTCGTCGCTCTCCGCGTAATAGAGCGGTTTGACTCCGAGCCGGTCCCGCGCGATGAAGAGCTCGCTTCGTACGGTGTCCCAGATAGCAAGGGCGAAGATGCCGTTCATGTGGTCGAGCATCCGCTCTCCGTGGCGGGCGTACATCGCGAGGAGAACCTCGGTGTCGCTGTCCGACTCGAAGCGGGCACCGTCCCTCTCGAGCGCGATGCGTAGCTCGCGGAAGTTGTAGAGCTCGCCGTTGTAGGTCACCCAGTAGCGGGCGTTCGCATAGGACATGGGCTGCGCGCCGCGAGGTGAGGGATCGATGATGGCGAGACGGCGATGACCGAGCGCGGCGGGCGGGCCGCTGTCGTTGCCGAGAAACACTCGGGTGCCCTCGCCGTCCGGCCCACGATGTGCGAGCGTGGACGTCATCGCCGATATGAGTCGCTCATCGGCGCGTCCGACGAATCCGGCGATGCCGCACATGACGGACGAAGAGTAGATGGAGGCCTGGAGCAGCGTTAGGATCTCGCGCAGGGACATGTCGTGATCGGTCCTTCGCGCGTTAAACGGGTGGTAGCTGCAATGCGAATCTTCATGCTCGTTCAGCGCGAGGGCATCCGGGGCGCAGCCCCCAAGCTCAGTGCTCGTCTCATAAGAGCGCTCGCCCCGCTCGGCGTCACTGTCGTGACGCATCAGTGGGGGAGGAGGAGCGACCGCGAGCGCATCGTGACAAGGCTTCGAAGGGCGCTCGAGGACGTCCTTTCCGTACGCCAGGTCGTGCACGGCGTGGACTTCGACGTCGCGATCGTCAACACCGCCCACGACTGGCGCACGGTCCTGCGCGACATCGCCGTAGCTTTCGTCCTCAGGAGGCGGCGTCGACCCGTGCTCTTGCAGCTGCACGGCAGTCGCACGGCACAATTGGTTCAGCCCGGCGGCGGCGCGTTCAAGTTCGCGACTGCTCTCCTGCTTCGCATGACCGACGGCGTCCTCGTGCTCTCGAGCGAGGAGCAACGTGAGCTGCAGGCCTTCCGTCCGTCGACGCGTGCGTTCGTGGTCAAGAACCCGTACGAGCGAGTGCCGTTCCCCGACTCGAACGGGCGCGGACGGCCGCCCGGCCCCCCGACCCTTCTGTTCGTGGGCCGCCTGCTGAGGGAGAAAGGGGCGCTCGATCTCATCGAGGCGATGCCGTCCGTGCTCGATCGAGTCGCGTGCAAGCTCGTCATCGTCGGGGAGGGTGAGCTCGAGGGGGCATTGCGCGACCGGATTCGGCAGCTCGGCCTGGGGGAGCCGGTAACGATGGCCGGCTACCTGGAAGG
>Ga0136621_1000261_pt1 | contig 20087 bp, 23 predicted proteins | sample AntDryUQ445A2306_FD_104673 | JGI IMG/M metagenome (GOLD analysis project Ga0136621, IMG submission 104673) | Polar desert sand microbial communities from Dry Valleys, Antarctica - metaG UQ445A (23.06) | ecosystem: Environmental > Terrestrial > Soil > Desert | place: Antarctica: Dry Valley...
ATCAGCTCCTCCCAGGCGACGTCCTCGATCTCCTCGATCTGCGTCGTCTCGAGGGCGGCGGCGCCGCCGCCCTCGAGACGACGCAGATCGAGGAGATCGAGGACGTCGCCTGGGAGGAGCTGATGCCCGAGTGCCTCTGGAAGTTCCGGGTCAAGGACTTCGGCCCACTCACCGTCGGAATCGACGCGCACGGAAACTCGCTTTACCACGACGTCCAGGCGGCCGCGCAGGAGAAGCTGAAGGAGCTCTATGCCCGGCTTTGACGGCTTTCTCGACCTGCCTCCGCGGACGCCGAAGCCTCGCCAGAGCGGATTGACGCACGTCATGGACAAGGGGCTCAATCTGCGCGAGATCGAAGGCCTCTTCGACACCGCCGGCGAGTACGTGGACATCGTCAAGCTCGGCTGGGGCACCAGCTACGTGACCCAGAACCTCGAAAAGAAGATCGCGCTCTACCGGTCCTTCGACACGCCGATCGTCTGCGGCGGCACGCTCTTCGAGGCCGTCTACGCGCGCGGGAAGCTGGACGGCTTCAAGGGCTGGCTGAGCCACTTCCGCTTCTCGCACGTGGAGATCTCGGACGGCACGCTCGAGATCCCGCGGGAGCGCAAGCTGGAGCTGATCGCCGACTTCGCGCGCGACTTCATCGTCCTCTCCGAGGTCGGCTCGAAGGACGCCGAGGTGAACTTTGCGCCCTATCTGTGGGTGCAGTGGATCATGGAGGAGCTCGAGGCGGGCGCGTGGAAGGTGATCACCGAGGCGCGTGAGGGGGGAACCGCCGGCATCTTCCGTCCGACTGGCGAGATGAGGACAGGGCTCGTCGACGAGATCGTGCACTCGATCGACTACCACGACATCATCTTCGAGGCGCCGGCGAAGAGTGCGCAGGCGTGGTTCGTGAAGCACTTCGGCCCCGAGGTCAACCTTGGCAACATCGCGCCGGAGGAAGTGATCCCGCTCGAGACGCTGCGGCTCGGTCTGCGCGGCGACACGCTGAAGGAGATCCTGCTCGCCGACGAGCCTGCGTCGGCTTCCTAGCAGCGTCTTGCTCGCTCGCGTGAGCAGCTCGACGCCGCGCGACCTCACCCCCGGCATCCTGCTGGCGTGCCTCGGCGCGAGTGTCGGGTTCGCCGTTCACGAGCTCGTGCCCGGCGTGCCGGTCGTCCTCGTGGCGGTTGCGGCCGGGGTGCTGCTCGCGAACACATGGGGCACTCACGCCGCGGCTCGCTCCGGTCTTGTCCTCGCCTCGGGAGCGCTCCTCAAGCTGGGCATCGTTCTCCTCGGCTTCGAGCTCGTCTTCCAGGAGACGCTCCGGCTCGGTGCGCGCGGTCTCGCAGTGGTGGTCGCGGTCGTCGTCGGAACGTTCTTCGGCACGCGGTGGGCAGGCAGGCGGCTAGGCGTCTCCGATGGACTCACCTTGCTCGTGGCGACTGGGTTCTCCATCTGCGGGGTCTCGGCGATCGCCGCCGCCCGGGACGTGAGCGACGCCGACGAGGAGGAGGTCGCGTACGCGATCGCGCTGGTGACGCTCTGCGGCACCCTTGCGATCGTGCTCCTGCCGACGCTGGGCGAGGTGCTCGGGCTCGACGATCGAGGCTACGGCATTTGGGTGGGAGCGAGCGTCCACGACGTCGCCCAGGTCGTCGCGACCTCGTCGGCGGTCGGAGGCGTTGCGGTCACGACCGCGATCGTGGTCAAGCTCACCCGCGTCCTGCTGCTCGGCCCGCTCGTGGCGTGGATCGCGTGGTCGCAGGGACGGAGCGCCGGCGTCACGCGAGGACGGCTCGCCCCGCCGCTCTTCGTGCTCGCGTTCCTCGGTGCCGCGATGCTGCGGAGCGGCGATCTCGTTCCCGCCGGGCTGCTGCCGGCGATCGACCATGCCAAGATCGCTTTGCTGGCGCTCGCTCTCTTCGCGGTCGGCGCGCGGGTCGAGTTCCGGCGCTTGCTGGCCGTCGGAACGCGTCCACTCGTGCTCGGACTCTGCTCCTGGGCGATCGTCGCTGCGGTCGCGTACCTCGGCGTCCGAGTGGTGGAAGGGTGAGCTCACCCCGGTCGTTGACGTGGAACGAGGTTCGAGCGCGGCGGCTCGCACGCTCGCACCTGATCCAGCGCGCCCCGCTCGAGCAGCTCGTCGAGGTGGTGCGGACCGTAGGCGGGATCCATGCGCAGGTCATGGGCTCGGCGGAGCTCCAGCTCGCCGCTCGGGTCGAGGGGATCACGCAGGACGACGTGCGCGAGGCACTCTGGGAGCGGCGCGAGCTCGTGAAGACTTGGACACTGCGCGGGACGCTCCATCTACACCCTGCCGATGAGCTCCCATCATGGATCGCCGCGAGACGGGCGGTCGGCGGCGACAAGGAGGAGCAATTCCCCGAGCACGCGGATGAGGTGCTTGCCGCGATCGCCGCGGCACTCGACGGACGTGCGCTGTTGCGCGAGGAACTGGCCGAAGAAGTTGCGCGGCGGGTCGGGGAATGGGCTCGCGAACCCCTGTCATCTGGATGGGGCCATCTGCTCGGCCCGGCGGTGGCTGCAGGACGGCTCTGTCACGGCCCCCCGCGCGGGACCCGAATCACGTTCGTTCGCGCCGATCAATGGATCGGCGGCTGGGTCGACGTCGATCCGGCGCAGGCGCTCGCGGACGTCGCGCGCCGCTACCTCGCCACCTATGGGCCCGCGCGCCCTCAGGACTTCCGAGAGTGGTTCACCTCCCGCTACTTCCGTCCTGCTGCTGCGCGCATGCTCTTCGCGCAGATGGAACTCGCCGAGGTTGAGGTCGAAGGCCGGTCGGCATGGTGGCTCGGGGACGAGGAGCCACTGGGGCAGGTGGTCACCGTGCGGCTGCTGCCCGAGTACGACGTCTACGTGATGGGTTTCCGCGAGCGGGAGCACCTCGTGCCGCCCGCGGTCCGCGAGCAGGTGGCCGTTCACGGCAAGGGCCGCTACGAGGGCCCTGCGGCCACGCCGTTCCTCCTCGTCGACGGCGTCTGCGCGGGTGTTTGGAGCCGGAAGAGGAGCGCGAGGAAGGTCGAACTGACGGTTGAGCCGGCGCGGAAGCTGACGAAGGCGGAGCGAAGCGGCGTCGAGCAGGAGGCGGAGCGGATCGGCGCGTTCTTCCGCCTTGAGCCGAGGCTGACGCTCCCCTGAAGTCCGTGAGCTCACGGCGTGCCGTCGGTGCGATCTGTTGTCCGTCGGGCGAGAAACGAGCGGACGGGGAGCCGCGTCGAGGGGAGTGTTTGCTACTCGGGGAACTCGGGGGGACAGACGACGGGCTCGTCCTCGCCGTAACGGGCGTAGGCTTCTTTCGAGTCCGTCGTCTCCTTCTCGACGCCTGCGCCGTGCCTCAGTGCCAGCTCGTCGACTGGATAGCGGATGCCGCGTCCCTCTCTCCGAGCGCCCACGCCGAGGACGAGGCACGGACCGTTTCCTGCCCCGACGAAGATGTGCTCCGTCCACGGAGGGCAGTGGACGAAGTCCCAGGGGCGCAGCCGTCGCTCGTCGCCCTCGATCAGGAGTAAGCACTCACCGGAGAGCACGAGGAAGTCCTCCTGGGCATCCTCTCCGTGGTACAGCCCGCTCGGCTCGCCGGGCCTCAGGATGCCCAGGCCGAGGCCGACCTGGTCGAAACGTGCGTTCTCGGGCTCGAAAGTGGCGTAGAAGCCGCAACCGTCGCTCTCAAACCACGGCAGCTCGCGGGCGTTGACCACAAACCAACCCTCTCCGGAAGGACGCACACCGGTTTCGACCCGCTCGAGAGGCGCTTCCGGAACCACCGCCTCCAGCCTACGTCACTAGCTGCCCGATTCATCACCTCTCGTCGGCTCCTCATACGCGAACCTGTTTTCTCAGTGCTGGAGCGCCTTCCAGAAGATGGTTGTGTCGCAGGGCCGCCCGTCTGGGTACAGGGCGTAGCCGGGGATCACGCCGACCCTCATCCAGCCCAGTCGTTGGTAGAGACGTTCAGCATCGTCGCCGGTGACCGTGTCCAGTACGAGCAGCGTCTTGCCCTCGGCTCGGGCCTCTGCCTCGGCGCCCGCCATCAGCAGCTCGGCAATGCCGCGCCTGCGTGCTGAGCGGTGAACGAGGAGTTTTGCGATCTCGGCGCGGTGTGGCTGATTCGGCGGCAGCGCGAGGATCAGCTGCACCGTGCCGACCAGATCGCCGTTGGCGAAGGCACCAAGTAGCAGTCGGCGGCCCTGCTCGACCTCGACCGCTACGGCTTCGAACGCGGCCCGCGCTTGCTCGTGCGAGAACGGCGCCAGGTAGCTGACAGACGCGCCTCCGGCGACGCAGTCGACCAGGATGGCCGCGAGCCCATCAAGCTGCGCCAGCACTTCGGTCACACCAAGACGGCGGATCTCGATCTGCTCGGTCGCGGACATCGGGTCAAGTCTCGCATCGCCTGAAACGAACGGTGCCCGGCGAAATCGACAGCACCCAGCGGCGGCCACTTCCCGCCCTACGAGCCCTAAGCTGTCATCCGCGACGCCGCGAGGCCATAAGCTCCGGGCACCTGGCTCCACCGGAGCCCGAACAGGACGAGGAGATCCGCCATGCAAGCCGTGGTGATGCACGAGACTGGTGAGCCCGGCGTGATGCGTTACGAAGAGACCGATCGCCCTGAGCCTGGCGAGGGCGAGGTGCTGATCAAGGTTCACGCCGCATCGGTCAACCCGGCCGACTGGAAGTACCGCGCGCGGCGTCATGGAGAAGCCGCTCCCGGCGGTCCTCGGCAGCGACGTGTCGGGCACGGTCGTGACCTCGCGCGCTGAAGGCTTCTCCGGAGGTGACGAAGTATTTGGCATCTCGGCGAGCGGTGGGTACGCGGAGTACTCGACCGCGTCCGCCGAGGCGATCGCACAGAAGCCCGAGAGCGTGAGTCACCAGCACGCGGCAGCGATCCCGGTCGCCGGCCTCACCGCCTGGCAGGCTTTGTTCGACCGCGGCGCGCTCCACAGCGGACAAACGGCACTCGTGGCGGGCGCCGCCGGCGGCGTCGGCCATTTCGCCGTGCAGTTCGCGAAGCTGGCGGGCGCGCGGGTGATCGGCACCGGCTCCACGCGCAACCGCGACTTCGTGCTGAGCCTGGGCGCCGACGAGTACGTCGACTACACGGGGCAGGACGTGGGCGAGGTGGTGAGCGGCGCCGACGTCGCGTTCGACACCGTCGTCGGCGAAACGACAGCCTTGCTCCTCCCAGTCGTTCGCGAGGGCGGGATACTGATCACTATCGCCAGCGCCCCGCCCGACGAGGCCGCGCGCAGGCGCGGCGTGCGCGCCGAGCTGCACGTGATGAGCCCGAAGTCCGAGCAGCTTGCGCGGATAGCCGAGCTGGTGGCAAGCGGAGACGTGCGCGTGGAGATCGCGGAGGCGATGCCTCTCGCCAACGTAAGCGCGCGCACGGGCTCAGTGAGAGCGGCCACGTCCGCGGGAAGCTCGTGCTGACCGTCACCACGTGAGCTCCCGACACGCTCTTCTCGCCGCTCGCACCGAGCCCACCAACCTCGCCACGGTGTGCACGATAGGAGATCCTTCATGACCGTAACTTCGAAGAAAGATCCGGAACTGGGTTCGTGGCCGACGGGTATCGGTGCCATCACGCTGTTCGTCGAGAACCTTGAGGCCACGAAGCAGTTTTACCGGGAGGTTTTTGGCCTGCCGGTGACGTTCGAGGACGACGCCTCCGCCGTGTTCAAGTTCGGGGACACGCTCATCAACCTGCTAAGAACCACGGCGGCACGCGAGCTCATCGAGCCTGCAGCGGTGGCAAGCCGTGAGGCCGGAGCTCGCTTTCAGTTCACCCTCGAGGTGGAGGATGTGGACGCAATGTGCGCGGAGCTGGCCACCCGTGGAGTGGAGCTGTTGAACGGCCCGATGGATCGGCCATGGGGAATCCGAACCGCCAGCTTTAGAGATCCCGGCGGCCACATCTGGGAGATCGCGCAGTAGCCGGCTGAACGCCCCGACCGGGCGAGTGTCCGCGAATGTCCCGAGGCACGGACGGAGCTGGATAATCTGATTGTTCTTGGCTTCGCCCGCTCTGCGACCAGAGTTCAGCTCCGACAGCGTCACGTACCGCTGGCGCGGCCCGTTGACCGACGCGGAGATGGTTGAGCTCGTGAATGCCCATGACGGAAACGCCGAGGTCGGCTGGTGGGACCGAATCCGTCCACACAGTCTCGGCTGGGTCACTGCCCGCGACGCCGGCGGAGGGCTCGTCGGCTTCGTTAACGTCGTATCTGACGGAGGAGACCATGCCTTTGTCATCGACACAAAGACGCACGGCGCTCACCAACGCAAGGGCATAGGAACGCAGCTTGTTCACTTCGCAGCGCAGCACGCCAGGGCCGCAGGATGCGAGTGGCTCCACGTCGACTTCGATCCCGAACTGGCCCCCTTCTACTTCGATGCGTGCGGCTTTCGCCCAACAGACGCCGGCTTGATCCACCTTCCGTCACTCGGCGATTCAGTGTGATTCGTGATCCAGGTTCCCGAAGTTGTCCGCCAGAAGGTTCTCGCCGTCGGTGCAGACGTGTGGCTCGACGATCTACCGCTGCTCGTCGTAAGGCTGGAGCAGGAATGGGGAATCGCGGTCGGCGCCGCCTACAGCGGCTCGACCGAGGCTTTCGTCGCCGAAGCAATCTGCGAAGACGGCACTCCGGCGGTGCTGAAGCTCCTCGTGCCGCGCAGCGGTGACGCGGCCGAAAACGAGATCAAGGTCTTGCGACTCACCGACGGCGAAGGATGCGTGCGGCTGCTGCGAGAGGACGCCGCGCACGGCGCACTCCTGCTCGAGCGTCTCGGCCGGTCGCTGTACGAGCTCGGACTGCCGATTCGCAGACGGCACGAGATCCTCTGCTCCACGGCGACGCGCGTCTGGCGACCCGCGCCTGACTGCGCTCTGCCAACCGGCGCCGAGAAGGCACGCTGGCTCGCCGACTTCATCACGGCGACCTGGGAGGAACTGGATCACCCATGCTCGGAGCGCGCCATCGACCACGCCCTCACGTGCGCAGGCCGGCGCCTCGACGCGCATCGCGACGAACGGGCCGTCCTTGTTCACGGTGACATTCATCAGTGGAATGCGTTGGAAGCGCCCGACGAATTCAAACTCGTCGACCCGGACGGCCTACTCGCAGAACCCGAGTACGACCTTGGGGTCATCATGCGCGAGGATCCACTCGACCTCCTCGACGGTGATCCCCATGAACGCGCCCGATGGCTCGCAGCACGTACTGGTCTCGACCCGACAGCCATCTGGGAGTGGGGCGTCGTTGAGCGCGTATCCACCGGGCTGCTCTGCACGCGGGTGGCCTTACAGCCGGTCGGCGGACAGATGCTTGCCGTTGCAGATCGAGTGGCCGTATAGGCGGCCGGCAGTAGCGCTTGAGCAGGCGCACGGCGTCGCGGGTGCTTTGCCTCGGCGATCCTGCGCACGATGTGGGGGGTCCCTGAGCCTGTACGTGTTCGAGCAGTGTCACTACAGAGTCGGCCGAGTATCTCCCGCCCTGGCGATGGTGACGATCTCGGGACTCTCGCGGGTGAGGCGTCCTCGTCTCCAATCTCCGTACTGCTCCTCGATCTCGAAGCCGGCGTCGGTGAGAAAGCTCGCGAGTGCGTCGACGTCGAGGAAGCGAAGGTTGGCACGATCTACTCGCAACGGGCCGCCGCCCGGCTCGCTCGTCGTCTCGGTGAACGTGACGACGTCGCCGACCACCGATTCAACCTGATGCGAGATCCGGACCGGCCGTCCCGATGCGTCAACGACATTGATCGCGTTCGTCGGGTTCCAGCGCTCCCACGCTCGCGCACGCGGATTTCGGGTCTCGAACGCGAAACGACCGCCGTCGACGAGCGTTCGACGGATCGCGGCGAGCGACGCCCGGAGCTCGTCATCGCTGACAAGTGCCTGGAACGCGTGACCTGTCATCGTGGCGAGATCGAACTCGCTGTCCCACGCCAGCGTCGACGCGGCGCAGAGCCTCCACTCGATCTCTGTCTGACGGCGCGCCACGTCAAGAGTTGCAGCGTCCGGATCGACGCCACACAGCCTTCCGGCATGACCGGCCAGCCGGGCGCGATGCAGCAATGCGCCTGTACCACAGCCGATGTCGAGCACTGACTTCGCGTCCAGCACCAGCGCGAGATAGAAGTCATCGCTCGGCCCCCACGGGTTGAGCAGCTCGTAGAGAGCCGCTGCCTCCTCGTCCGAGTACACCGCGCAGGAGCCTACGAGATGTCCCCTGGCCCGTCTAAGTACGCTCCCGAATGTGAAGCGAGTCCTAATCACTGGGATGTCTGGAACCGGGAAGTCGAGTGTCGTCCGCGAACTGGTCGCCCGCGGGTATCAGGCCGTCGACACCGACGATGGGTGGTGCGAGCCCCAACCGGACGGCCGTCAGATGTGGCGTGAGGACGCCATCCAGGCACTCCTCGCCACGGAGGACTCTGACGTCTTGTTCGTCGCGGGCTGCGAGGAGAACCAGGGGAAGTTCCATGCGCAGTTCGACCACATCGTTCTGCTGAGCGCGCCCGTCGAGACCCTTGCCGAGCGGCTGGCAACGAGGTCTAACAACTTATCCGGCAAGGCACCCGAGGAGTTCCGTCGCTTCCTTGACGACGTCAAGACCGTTGAGCCGCTGCTGCGCCGGATAGCCACTCACGAAGTTCGGACAACGGTGCCGCTGAACGAGGTGGTGACGACCATTCTGCGTCGATGCGAGGCGTGAAAACGTGCCGCCGGCCCCGGTTTCGCGATGCGGACTGTCCGCCTAAAATCGGGGTCAGGTCTTCCATTCCAACAAATCTCACCCTCGTAGACTTGCGCGATTGCAAGACCTGACCCCGTTCGTGCAAGACCTGACCTCGTTCGTGCGAGGATGAAAATCAGCGCCGCCGGGGCGGGTGCGATCGCAAAGGGAGGCGCGGCTCACGTGTTCCAAACCACCTCGATCCGTCGCTCGACGCCTGGAAGCGGTAGGGCGCCGGCCTCGGCCTCGATCGCATCGCGCGTCGCACGCGTGAGGCGGGTCCAGGCGTCGATCCGCACGGTGTGGTGCGCCCGTCGCCAGGTTCCGCGGATCTCTGCTTCGACCAGGAGCGCGCCTGGCCACACGCGAGGCGTCCAGAGCAGCTCCCGCTGATCCGCCCGCGGGATGAGAAGCTCCCGCTCTGCTCCGTCGAGCAGGAAGTAGGAGTCGCCGCTCGGCAGCAGGCGCGCGGGCGCGGGAGCCGTCTCGGCGGCGCGAATGGCCGGCTCGTCGTCTGCAAGCAGCCACTCGTCGCCGAGTGGCGTCCGGACCGCCAGAAGCGATCCCTTGAGCGAGGCGAACGCAGTGGCCGCGGCGCGTCGCGAGATCCCTGCCCACCGGGCGAACCCGTCAGCGGTGGTCGGCCCGAAGATGTGGAGGTAGCGTCGAGCGAGCTCGAGGCACGCGTCGGCCGGGTCGACCTCTGCGGCGGCCACGGTCGAGACGGTCGGCGCTCGTGCGCCATCCCAGCGGATGGCGACCGTGCCCGTCGTTGCGGCGTACCTAAACGTGTTCGGGTTAACGCCGAGCGCGCGCCCCGCCTCGCCGTCCGGCATGCGCGCGCCGTCGAGATGGGCGTGCAGCTGCGCGGCGATGTGCTCGGCTCGCAGGCGGCTCTTGACGTTGTCGGGATGCCTCCCCAACGAGAACAGCGCGAAGTCACGCTTGGGGACGACGTATGTGCTGTAGCGAGGCCCCCAGAGCTGGGCGAGCGACGGATCCTCCCACGTCGACGACTCAACCCCGTCGACCCGCGCGTGCAACGAGAGCAGCGCGGCTCTTGGCATGCTGTCCTGTAAGCCGGCCCACGCGGCCCGCCGTAGCGACTCCGAGCCCTCCGGCATTCGCTCGTCGAGCGCACCGACCCGCCGTCGGAACGCCAGGATCTGCTGCCGCGTGAGCCTCAGTCGCGTTTCCACTGACCTTCCCGTCGACCCTACAAGACCCGTGGCAACTCTCGGCCCTCTCGCCTGTGCGCTGATCGGGAATGTCGCTTGAGCCGTGTGGTCCGGAACTTTCAGTCGCCCGGTGCCAGCTCGAAGCGAGCGATGACTCCTTGGTCGCCGCCCTCGGGTACCGGGCGCTCAGGATGGCGCGTCGCCACCCAGGCAACTCCCTGCTCCGGGTAGGCGACTACATCTGGGAACCGCTTGGTCGAGATGCCAAGCATCCTCACCGGTTCATCCGTGGGGTTCGAGAACGTGTGCAGCCCGTCTGGGCCTTCCGGGAAGTAGACGACGTCGCCGGGTGATAGCTCCTCCTCTCCCTCCGAGGTGCGGACGCTCGGCGTCCCACTGAGGACGAAGAACATCTCCTCGACGCCGTAGTGCATGTGCATCGCACCTCCGGGCGACCGAGGCAGATACTCGATCAGCGACGCCCCGAGCTGGTCGGTCCCAAACGGGTGCCCGAACCAGCGGACACGGTTACCGTTGTCCACCTCATCCCAGGGGTCGTCCTGCAGAAAGTTCAAGCGGCGCATCCACTCCTCCCAGTCTGTCGGGTCACTGCAGGTAGATCATGCTCGGTTGCGCGAGTGTTCGGGAATGCACCCTGATCGGCGGCAGCCAAGATGCCGTCGCGTTACCCCGGCCAGCGATCAAGACCACGGATCCTCGTCGTGCTGGGGGAGGTCGTCGAGGATCTCATACCACGGAGCCTTCGACCCGACGAACATGTGGGCCGTCGGCTTGAGCGCCGGCTCGTCGATCAGTGACCCATACGGCACACGGATCTTGCCCTCGTAGTCGGTCCAATACAGCAGCGAGAAGCACTTCCCGCAGCGCCTCGCGTGGTGGCCGTCGACATCGCCAATCAACATCAATGAGTCCGAACCCTTGGTCACCCTTAGCTTCTCGGGCTCGATCTCGCCCCAGGGCAAGAATGCGGAGCCTGTCGCCGCACGGCAGTTCGAGCAGTGGCAGTTGTACGCGACGACGAACTCGTCCGAGACTTCATAAGCAATCGCATTGCATGCGCAGCGCCCTTCCAGCACGACAGCACTCTAGAGGAGGCTCCACCCTCGACTGCGCGAGCGTCCTCTCCCCGGACTAGCGGAGACTAGCTCGACGCGGAGAGGATCATCCCGGCGCCGACGGTGTCGTTTGTCGACTCGTCGATCAGGATGAAAGCTCCGGTCGTCCGGTTCTCCTCGTAGAGGTCGACTGCGAGCGGCTCGGCGAGACGCAGGCGGACGCGCGCGATGTCGTTCAGCTCGAGCCGCTCCGGCGACGACCGGTCGTCGAGCGTGTGGATGTCGGTCACGGAGAGGAGCTCGTCGGCGATCGCTCGCACCGAACGCGTCGTGTGCTTCACGACGAGACGCGTACGCGGCTCGAGCGGCCGCTCGGCCATCCAGCAGACGGTCGCCTCGAGCTCGCGCGCCACGGTCGGCGCCTGCTCCGGGTCGGCGAGCATGTCGCCGCGAGACACGTCGAGCTCGTCCTCGAGCCTCACCGTGACCGACATCCCCGGCACGGCGAGGTCGAGCGGCCCGTCGGCCGCCTCGACCGACGCGACACGCGAGCGGCGCCGCGACGGCAGGACGACGACGTCATCGCCGGCGCGCCAGATACCCCCGGCGACCTGCCCCGCATAGCCGCGGTAGTCGTGGTGCTTTTCCGAGATCGGCCGGATCACCCACTGGACCGGGAAGCGCCGGTGATCGAGATCGCGATCCGCGGCGATCTCGACCGTCTCGAGGTGCTCGAGCAGCGTCGGCCCCTCGTACCACGGCAGCCCGTCTCCGCGTTCGACGACTCCGTCCCCGCGAAGCGCCGACATCGGGATCACTCGCACGTCGCGGAGTCCCAGGCGCTCGCTTGTCTCGTCGAGCTCGGCCTCGATCTCCCAGAAGCGCTCCTCCGAGAAATCGACGAGATCCATCTTGTTGACGGCCACGACCACGTGCGGGATGCCGAGGATCGCCGCGATGTAGGAGTGCCGGCGCGTTTGCTCGACGACCCCTTTACGGGCGTCGAGCAGGATGATCGCGAGGTCGGCGGTAGAGGCGCCCGTGACCATGTTTCGCGTGTACTGGACGTGCCCGGGCGCGTCCGCGAGCTGAAAGCGACGGCGCGGCGTTACGAACGAGCGATAGGCGACGTCGATCGTGATCCCTTGCTCCCGCTCGGCGCGGAGGCCGTCCGTCAGGAGGGCGAGGTTGACGTACCCGTCGCCGCGGCGTTTCGAGGTCTCCTCGATGTGCTCGAGCTGGTCGACGAGGATCTGCTTCGTGTCGTAGAGCAGACGTCCGATCAGCGTCGACTTGCCGTCGTCCACCGAGCCCGCCGTGACGAGGCGCAGCAGCTCGGTCGCGAGAACCCGCTCAGAAGTAGCCAACGCGCTTGCGGTCCTCCATCGCCGCCTCGGAGGCCCGATCGTCCGCGCGCGTCTCGCCGCGCTCGGTCACGCGGGTCGCCGCGATCTCGTCGACGACCTGCTCGAGCGTGCAAGCCTCCGACGCCACCGCTCCGGTGCAGCTCATGTCGCCGACCGTGCGGAAGCGCACGGAGGTGCTGAAAGGCTCCTCCCCCTCCATCCGCTCGACGAAATCGCTGACGGCATAGAGCATCCCGTCGCGCCGGAACACCTCGCGCTCGTGCGCGAAGTAGATCGGCGGCAGCTCCAGCCGATCGCGCGCGATGTACTGCCAGACGTCGAGCTCGGTCCAGTTCGAGATCGGGAACACGCGCACATGCTCGCCGCGACGGACACGCGCGTTGTAGAGGTTCCAGAGCTCCGGGCGCTGCGCCCGCGGGTTCCACTGGCCGAAGTCGTCGCGGAACGAGAAGATCCGCTCCTTCGCGCGTGCGCGCTCCTCGTCGCGACGCGCACCGCCGATCGCGGCGTCGAAGCGGTGCTCCTCGATCGCGTCCAGAAGCGTCGTCGTCTGAAGCTGGTTGCGCGAGGCGCGTGGGCCAGTCTCCTCGACGACGCGGCCCTTGTCGATCGACTCCTGCACGGACGCGACGATGAGCGACTCGCCGAGCTCGGCGACGCGCCGGTCGCGGAACTCGAGCACCTCAGGGAAGTTGTGGCCCGTGTCGACGTGCATGATCGGGAAGGGGAACTTCCCCGGTCGGAACGCCTTCTCGGCGAGCCGCAAGAGGACGATCGAGTCCTTGCCGCCCGAGAAGAGGAGCACCGGCCGCTCGAGCTCGGCGGCGACCTCACGCATGATGTGAACGGCCTCGGCCTCCAACTCGTCCAGATGAGAGAGGTGAGCCGGTGCCCGCATTGAGTCAGCCGGGCTCAACCGCGATGCAGCCCGCACTCGGACTTTCCCGCTCCGACCCAGCGGCCCTCGCGTCCGGCGCCGGGCTCTGTGCAGTGGGTGCAGCCGATCGAGGCGTAGTCGCGGTCGTGGAGCTCATTGTAGGGGAGGCCACGTTCCCGGATGTACGCCCACACCCTGCCGCTGTCCCAGTCCGCGAGGGGATTCGCCTTCCAGAGCTCGTGACGCTCGTCCCAGCCGAGCTTCGGGGCATTCGCCCGGGTCGGAGATTGGTCGCGGCGAAGACCCGTGATCCAGCCGTCGAGACCGGCGAGGGCGCGGCCGAGCGGGCCAACCTTGCGGATCGCGCAGCAGAGGTCGGGGTTCCGCTCCCACAGCGCCTCACCGTGGATGGCGGCCTGCCGACCGAGCGACGGTCCCTCGTACACCTGGACCTCGATCCCGTAGCGCTTCTCGACCTCGCGCCAGACCGCGTATGTCTCCGGAAAAAGGACGTGCGTGTCGAGGGCGAAGACCCGGGCCTGCGGCTCGATCGAGAGCAGCATGTCGAGCAACACCGCCTCCTCCTTCTGGAAGGAGCAGGCGAGCGCAAGACGTGGGTGGAGGTTGCGGGCGAGCGTGGCGAGCAGATCCTCGGCGCTCAACGTCTCGGCGGTACCGTCCCTCGCGAGCTCGGCGATGGGGTCGACGTGCGTCGAAGGCATGGCCGGCAGTCTACCAAGCATAAGTCGAGCTAATCCACGCTATTAGTGGGGAATGGTTATTCTGCGCCCGGTGGACGTCAAGCTCTCGTTGGCCGGTCTCCTGATCGGGATCCTGGTCGGGATGACCGGGATGGGCGGCGGGTCGCTCATGACGCCGATGCTCGTCTTCCTCTTCGGCTTCAAGCCGACCGTCGCGATTGGAACGGACATCCTGCACGGCGCGATCTTCAAGTCGTTCGGGGCGGCGCGACATCGCCAGCTCGGTACCGTGCATGCCCGCCTGACACTCTGGATGCTGCTGGGCTCGGCCCCGTTCTCGCTCGTGGGTGTCGGTCTCTCCACATGGCTGAAGCACCGCTACGGCGAGGGATTCGAGGATACGGCGGCGATCATCCTCGGCCTCGCGTTGATCGCCGGCGGAATCGGTTTTGCAGTGAAGACGTTCGTCGAAGGTCGAGCGAAGAGCGACGCGCCGTTCCTGCTCGGGACGAGGGATCGGCGAGTAGCCCTTGTCACTGGCGCGATCGGGGGCTTCATCGTGGGGCTGACGTCGGTCGGCAGCGGCACCTTCTTCGGTCTCGTGATGCTGCTCGTGTTCCCGCTCACCGCCTCGAAGGTGGTGGGCACCGACATCTTTCACGCCGCCGCCCTCCTCTGGGTCGCGGGAGCGGGTCATCTGGCGGCCGGGAACGTCGACCTCGCCGCGATGGGGTCGCTGCTCGTCGGCTCGATCCCGGGCGTGCTGCTCGGTAGTCAGGTCTCGGTCAACCTGCCCGACCTGGCGCTGCGCCTCGGCCTCGCAATGACTCTGACTCTCGCGGGGCTGAAGCTGGCGGAGGTGCCGGCTGCCGACGTGATCATCCTGGTCGTGCTTGCGCTCGCCGCGCTGCTCCTCCTCGCGGCAGGAGCGCGTGCCTGGAGCCGGCGGGCCTCCCCCGCCCGGCGCTGACGCCCCACTAGAATCGGCGGGCTGTGGCCCGACTCGCCTCGACCGTGCTGGTGGTCGCGCTGCTCGCGGCCACACTCGCGGCATTCGCGCTCACTCAGGGGCTGAAGCAGCAGAAGAGCCCCGTCTTCGGCACCGATGTCGACCCGATCCTCTTCTCGCCGGTTTGCGGCTGCGAGACCCAGAGCACCACGATCGCGTTCCGCCTGCGCAAGCCGGACCGGCTCGACGTCACCATCCTCGACGGGAACGAGGTCGTGCGCACGCTCGCAACCGGGCGGCGGTTCGAGCGGGAGGTCAGGCTCGAGTGGGACGGTCGCGACGATGCCGGAGAGGTGCTGCCTGAGGGCGAGTACAGGCCGCGTGTGCATCTCGAGGAGGACCGGAGCACGATCACGTTCCCGAACGACATGCGGATCGACGTCACCCCGCCGACGCTCGAGTCGGTCCGCGTGGAGCAGCGCGTGATCTCACCCGACGGCGACGGCCGCCGCGATCGTGCCGTCGTCCGGTATGCGCTGAGCGACGACGCAAAAGCATTGCTCTTCGTAAACGGCCGCCGCCACACGGAGACCCGGTTGCGGTCTCGGGGCACGATCGTCTGGAATGGCAAGCAGGACGGGACAACGCTGCCTCCCGGTCTCTACACACTCTCCGTCTCTGCCCGTGACCAGGCGGGGAACCTCGCCGACGCGTCCGAGCAGGTGACCGTGCGCGTCCGTTACGTAGCCCTCGGCCGTGGGCGCATCCCGGCCACGCCCGGTCGACCCTTCGCGGTTCGCGTCTCGGCCGATGCGAGAAGGGTCCGCTGGACGCTCGGCGCTCGCAGCGGCCTTACGCGCCCGGGCACGCTCCGCTTGCGGGCACCGAGCCAGAAGGGACAGTTCACGCTCGTCGTCTCGGCCAACGGCCGCTCGGCCCGCGCGGCTGTGTTCGTCCGCGAACCTGCGAGCGAACGGCCGCGGTGAGCGAGCTCGCGCGCGCCGCCGGCCCCCTCGGCTGTGCCGGGCTCGCGGTACTGCTGCTCGCAACACGGCGCGAGCTCCGCCTCGCCGGCCTGGCCGCCTGGGGGCTGGGAGCGATCGGCCTGGCCGCGTACCTGGCGCCCGACGGGCGGGTCGGCCTGCTCGCCGCCGCAGCCGGGGCGGGCGCGCTCCTTGCCATGGTGGGTGCCGCCCTACTGCTCCGCTGGCCGTGGCTGCTCGCCTTCGCCACACTCGCCTGCGTCCCCATCCGGATCCCGGTGCAGATCGGTGACGAGGAGGCGAACCTACTGCTGCCGCTCTACGCGGTCGTCGCGGCCCTCGCCCTCGCGGTCGGGTGGCAGCTCCTGAAGGGCGATCCCCGAGTCCGAGAGCTCGGCTCGATCGCGCTCCCGCTTGCTGGCCTCGTCGCCTGGACCGGGCTCTCGCTGCTTTGGTCCGCCGATCTCCGCGAGGGAGCAATCTTCCTGCTCGCGTTCGTGCTTCCCTTCGGATTGCTGGCGATCGGCTTCGCGCGCCTGCCCTGGTCGCGGCGGCCGCTGCTCGCCCTCTATCTCGGGCTGACGGTCACCGCGCTCGCGTTCGCGTTCACCGGCCTCTATCAGTGGGCAACGCGCGACGTCTTCTGGAACCCCACCGTGATCGTGGGCAACGCCTATGCGCCCTTCTATCGCGTGAATTCCGTCTTCTGGGATCCCTCCATTTACGGCCGGTACCTCGTCGTCGCAATCCTCGCGACGCTCGCCTTGGCGCTCCTCGGCGTGCGGGGTCGTGAGCTCGCGATCGCGATCATCGTCATCGCGACCCTCTGGGTCGGCCTGCTGTTTTCCTTCTCGCAGTCCAGCTTCGCGGCCTTGATCGCCGGCGTGCTCGCTGCGGCGACGGTCCTCTGGCGCTGGCGCGCAGCCGCCGCGCTCGGCCTGGCGGCGGCCGCCCTGATCTCGGCCGGCTTCGCGACGCCGCAGGTACGCCACACGTTGCTGGACGAGTCGCGGGCGGGCTTGAACAACGCCACAAGCGGACGCGCAAGCCTCGTCGGGAACGGCGTTCGGATCGCGCTCGACCACCCCCTCGCGGGCGCCGGAGTCGGCGGCTTCAAGCGCGCCTACGCAGACCGCACCGGTTTGAAGGGGCGCGAGCCACGGAAGGCCGCATCGCACTCCACGCCCGTCACCGTCGCCGCCGAGACGGGCCTGCCGGGCCTGGCGCTGCTCGGCTGGCTCGCGGCGGTCGCCCTCGGCGGGACGCTCGTCAGGCCTCATCGCTGCGATGCGGGACGCGCCGCGCTGGCCGTCGGCCTTACGCTTGGCGCGATCGGCGTGCACAGCCTCTTCTACAACGCTCTCTTCGAGGATCCGATGACCTGGACCCTCCTCGGCCTCGCCGCCCTCACGATGGCTCGGCCGCGCGGGGAGGTCTCAGCCGCGTGATCGAGACCTGGCGACGCGTGCTCGTGCTCGCGCCGCACACAGACGACGGCGAGTTCGGCTGCGGCGGCACGATGGCACGTCTCGTGGAGGCCGGAATCGAGGTGCACTACGTCGCCTTCTCGATCGCGACGCGCTCGCTCCCAGAGGGATTTCCAGCCGATGCGCTCGCGCGCGAGGTGCGGGAGGCGACGGCCGCGCTGGGGATCCCGGAAGCGCAGCTCACTGTGCACGACTTCGACGTCCGGACGTTCCCCGAGCGGCGCCAGGACATCCTCGAGCTGCTCGTCGGGCTCTGGGAGGAGCTGCGCCCCGATGTGGTCTTCCAGCCGTCGCATCATGACGTGCACCAGGATCACCAGACGGTGGCACAAGAGGGGCTGCGGGCGTTCAAGCGGACCACGGTGCTGGGCTACGAGATCCCCTGGAACAACCTCGATTTCTCATACGGGGCCTACATCACGCTCGAGCAGCGGCACCTCGAGCGCAAGATCGAGGCGCTGGAGCGCTACGCCTCCCAGCAGCACCGCCGGTACGCAAACGCCGAGTACGTCTGGAACCTCGCCCGCGTCCACGGGATCAACGTGAACCGCGAGTACGCCGAGTGCTTTCAGGTCTACCGCGTCGTCGCCTGAGACGACGCGGTAGCCGGGTCGCGGCGGTTTGCACGATGGAATCCGTGTCCAGCGCCAGGGCCGTGATTGTCGCTCGCGCCCGGGGAGGGCGATCAGTGGTCGGATCCCGACCTGACGTTCGCCGTCTCACTCGCTTTAGGCCACCCTAAATCCGTCAGCTAGGCTTTAGGCATGGCTAAAGTGTCCGTGCTGCTCTTCTTGGTGCTCCTAACGGGCTGTGGCCCCGTCGAGCCGTACACGGCACGAGCGCTGGACGGCGAGACGATCCGAGTTGTCGCGACGATCGGGATGATCACCGATGCCGTGGAGCACGTCGGGGGGAGACGTGTCGAGGTCGAAGGGTTGATGGGTCCCGGCATCGACCCACACCTGTACAAGGCGAGCGAAGGTGACCTGCGCCGGCTGGAGCGAGCCGACGTGATCTTCTACGGCGGCCTACACCTCGAGGCCAAGATGGCAGAGGTGCTCGAGCGGATCGAGGATCAGCGCGCGACGAGGGCGGTCACGGCGGGGATCGCTCCAGGCCGGCTGCTGCGTCCCGCTGCCTTCGCAGGAAGCTTCGACCCGCACGTGTGGTTCGACGTCCGGCTCTGGATGTCCGCCGTCGGACAGGTGCGGGAAACGCTGATTGACCTGGATCCCGGCAGCGCAGCGCTCTACCGGCGCAACGCCACCTCGTACCTGAAGGAACTGGACGCGCTCGACGGATATGTGCGAGAGCAGGCACAAAGGGTGCCCGCCGATCGCCGCGTGATCATCACCGCCCACGACGCGTTCAACTACTTCGGCCGCGCCTACGACTTCGAGGTGCGCGGACTGCAAGGGATCTCGACGGCAGCCGAGGCCGGCGCCGGTGACGTGCAGGGACTCGCGCAGTTCATCGCGGCGCGGCGCATCCCCGCGATCTTCGTCGAGTCGTCGGTGTCGCCCCGAACGATCGAGGCCGTGCGGGAGGCCGTGCGCAGCCGCGGTTTCGACGTCGAGATCGGCGGCTCGCTCTACTCGGATGCGATGGGCGACGAAGGAACGCCGGAGGGGAACTACGTGGGCATGGTGAGGCACAACGTCGACACGATCGTCGGGGGCCTTCTCGGATGAACGCCGTTGAGGTCACCGACCTCACAGTCGCCTACGGCGACAAGCCCGTCCTCTGGGACGTCGACCTCGAGGTGCCACAGGGAACGCTCACGGCGATTGTGGGGCCTAACGGCGCGGGCAAGACGACGCTGATCCGGACCGTCCTCGGCATGGTCAAGCCCGCCGCGGGGCAGGCGCGGGTGCTGGGACGACCGTACGCGGAGCAACGTCAGCTCGTCGCCTACGTCCCGCAGCGGGGGACGGTGGACTGGGACTTTCCGACCAGCGTGCTGGACGTCGTGCTGATGGGTCGCTACGGCCGCCTTGGGTGGGGGCGCCGGCCCGGCCAGGCAGATCGCGCAGCCGCGCGCCGGGCGCTCGAGCAGGTTGGGATGAGCGAGCTCGCCGGCCGACAGATCAGCCAGCTGTCGGGTGGCCAGCAGCAGCGTGTGTTCCTCGCTCGCGCGCTCGTGCAGGAGGCGGAGGTCTACTTCATGGACGAGCCGTTCCAGGGGGTCGACGCGACGACCGAGAAGGCAATCGTCGAGCTGCTGAGGACGCTGCGCGAGCGCGGAAAGACCGTGCTCGCCGTCCACCACGATCTGCAGACCGTACCCGAGTACTTCGATCGGGTCGTCCTGCTGAACGTCCGCCGGATCGCCGCGGGGCCGGTTGCCGAGGTGTTCAACGAAGAGAACCTCCGACACACCTACGGCGGGCGCACCCCGTTCTTCAGTCAAAACGGGACCTGAGTTGTGTCCGGCCTGCTCGCGCTAGAGCTGCTCTCGGACTACACCCTTCGCACAGTGGCCCTGGGCTCGGCAGCAATCGGGGTCACGAGCGGCGCCCTCGGCACTTTCGCGGTGCTCCGGCGCCAGAGCCTGCTCGGCGATGCGATCTCTCATGCAGCGCTCCCGGGCGTCGCACTCGCCTTCCTGCTGACGGGCAGCAAGGCGCCGCTCACGCTGGTGATCGGCGCCGCCCTGGCCGGATTCATCGGGACACTCGTCGTGATCGGGGTCGTGCGGACGACACGGATCAAGTACGAC
>Ga0136621_1000262_pt1 | contig 20058 bp, 18 predicted proteins | sample AntDryUQ445A2306_FD_104673 | JGI IMG/M metagenome (GOLD analysis project Ga0136621, IMG submission 104673) | Polar desert sand microbial communities from Dry Valleys, Antarctica - metaG UQ445A (23.06) | ecosystem: Environmental > Terrestrial > Soil > Desert | place: Antarctica: Dry Valley...
GCCCAGCCCGGCCACATCGGCTCGATCACCGGCTCATCCGCTTTATAATGCGCCACCACGCGAAACGGGCGACTGGCGCTGGTATTGTCGTATACATACGTTTCATCCGCGAGCGCAATCGCCCCGCCCATCGTACAAGCTCGAACTCGTTTCTCCAGAGCACGCGGGGCGTGAAGATTTCGTTGACACCACGAGCGCGGACATATCAAAACGGATCGCAAAGGTGATGGAAAAGCGCATTGGCTGGAGCACTGTCAAAACGCGGCTAAAAGTCTTTGACCGCGAGGGTCTTATGGGGTTGATCCAGGATCTCTACGGGTTGAGCCAAGACAATCGATCCTTCCTGCATGCCCGTTTCTCGCTGGGCGCCGATCCACTCGACGTGTACAAGCAACGGATGCGCGCAGCCTTGTTTCCGCCGTTGAACAAACCGGTACGCGTGGCTGATGCCCGGAGAACACTCTCTGAGTATCGCAAGGCGATCGGCCGACTGGAAGGACTGCTGGAACTGCATGTGTTCTGGTGCGAGACGGCCTGCCGGTTTTCGATGGACTACGGCTATGCGGAAGACGCGTATTTCGATCCGCTACTGCGCCAGTTCGAGGCCGCGCTTAAACTTCTGCTGTCCGTGGATTTGTCGCCCCGCGAAGCAGCGCTCGCGAGACTCGTTGCGGTCCGCGATGAGATGGACGTGGGTTACGGCGTACAGGATGAAATGAGCTGGTTGCTGGAACAAGCCGGGGTGCGTGATGAAAGTTAACAAGGCCGCCTACATAGCCAGGTGGCGTATTGCCGAGATGGAAACCTGGAATCAGGAGTTCGTGGACATGGAAGTACCGGGTCATTTTACATTCGCGCGTGACGGACTCGGCTCCTTTCAGTTTGGCCTGGTACAAGGCGAGATTGACTGGCGGATCGAGGCGATCGGCGCTGACACGCGCCTGACGTTTTCGTGGGCTGGGAGCGACGACTGCGATCCTTCCAGCGGGCGCGGCTGTGCGCGGATCGAGAACGGCGAATTAAGCGGACGCATCTTCATCCATCTCGGCGACGAGTCCGGATTTCGCGCCGTCAAAACGGGTTAAGCGCGACGCGCACGCGCACCTCACGGCACGCGGGCTTCGTCCAGATCCTCAAGCAGTTGTTCCACGACAGCTTCTTCGTGGACCGCAAATCCGACCTCCATCATGGCCGCGGTGAGTTCAACATCCCAAGCGGCTGTAACGGGATCGCCCGCCAGAGCGTGCCCATGCTTACGACGTGCGCGCAAATACTCTTCCGTGCCGTAGCACCAAGGCGCGGTCGCGAATGCGCGCATGACGAAGTTGCCGATGTGAATACCCGGCCAGTCGAAGTCGCCGTGATAGCAAAGCCTTGCGCCCGCGGCGGCGAGTTGGGCGAGCAAGGTGCGTTGCGCGGCCGCCGGCATGCCATCCGTGCAGACCAGCGGCGCGCATGTTGCGCCGAGGCGATCGGCGGCGATGGCGACGACCGACGGGTTTTCACACACGTAGATCGTGCAACCCGACACCCGCCAGCGCGGCGGCGCGCGCAGCAGCCCCCGCAGCGAGAAATTCAGCGGTTCGCCCTGCGTCCGCGCCGCCTCGGCCAACATCCCCAGCGGCATGTCGCCATGCGCGCGCAGGTTTAGAGCCAGCGCGGGTCTTGCCAGCTCGTTGACCAGCACGCCCGCGCGCGCCCAGATGTCTCGCGCGCCAGCTTCGGCATCGGATGCTTCCTGCTCCGCGCGCAGAGCAGCGACTACCAGCGTGGCGACCGGGCGGCCTTTGTCCAAAGCATGTGCGTCGCCGAGTACTTCCGCGGCGAGCCGGCTGCGCGGTACGCCGGTCGCGGGCAGCCGCGCCAGCACGCGCGACGCGTGGGTGAGCAACCGTTGCGCGAGATCGGAATCGGCGACCGCGAGACGCTTGACCATGCCTTGTGCAGCCGTATGCTCAAGACACTGGATCAATCGCGGCTCGGCGATGGCGGCAAAGACGGCTTCCCACGATCGCTCGCGAGCGCCGCGTTCGGCATTAAGATCCGGGATATGGCCATCCAGCGCTTCCAGCGCATCGCGCAAGGATTCCGCGACACCGGCACGCCGCAGAGCCTCGTCAACTTCCGTCAAGGTCATGCGCATGGAATCCGCGCGGCGGGAGCGCCGGCCCAGCAATCCTTCCAGCACCCGGCGTTCGGCCGAATTCAAACGCGACAACGTAAACTGCTCGCGCAGCGTGCCCCGCTCAAAGCGGGAGCGCAGCCGCTCCCGAAGAATTTTCAACTCAGCGCCGCCCAGCAATCTTGTCAGCCGTTCGCGATCCCAGTTCATGCCGGCAAGCCTGGGAACCGTCGCTCAGGATCGTCCTCCCGCCGGCGTGTCTTGCCGTCCCACTGCCAGCGCGAGACGAACACCGCGTCCGCGCCCTCGCGGCGCACGAGCTGGCAGATCGCCACACCCGGCAGCTCGGCGTAACAACCCCACTCACGCTCGCTGGTCATGACGAAATCCAGATCGAACTCGCGGATCAGCGCCATGCAGTGCGCACGCGCGTCGTCGTCGATGCCAGCAAATGCCTCGTCCAGCAACACCAGCCGCGGCGCATTCGGCGCCGCGCTGTGATAGTGACTGCTGGCGGCGGCGAACAGCGGCACCGTCAAACCCAGCGCGCGCTCGCCACTGGACGCGGGTCCGGACAACGGTTTCCAGTCGCCATCCTGGCGGCGCTGCACGGCGAACCGATGCCAGTACCGATAATCCAGCGCCCGCGACAGGCTTTCCAGTTGCGTGAGCTGCTCATCGCGGATGCGCTCGGACGCGATGCGGTTTTGCAGAAACTCACCGACCGCGCGTCGATCCTCCATCGACCAGGCTTCGGCGCTGGTCCGCAGCAGACGCCGACGCACCTCCGCCAGGCCGGTGGGCGCGCCGTCCACGGCCTCGTTTAGTGGCTGCCAAACAAGCCGGTAGCGCAGGCCGGTGGATGTCGGACGCCGATAGAGTTCCTCATTGATTGCCTGGACACGCTGCTCGGTGTCCTGGATCAGGCGTTGCAACTGCGCCGCGACTTCCTGCTGGAGGTGATTCTCCAGCACTTCGCGTTCGCGCGCCGACAGCAGGGCGCGTCGCTCGCTCCGCTCGGCTTCGAGCTTGCGCTCCAGTGCGTCCGGTCGCTCCGGCCGCTGCTGATAGACAATGCGCACGAGCAGACAGTCGTCGGCGACCTCGGCGCTTGCCTCATGTCCTTGCGCGGACATCGCGCGTTGCAGTTCCGTATAGTCATGGCCGATGCCACTCTGGATGCGAGACCAGTCGGCGTCTTCGGCGCTGATCTCGACAAGCGTCTGCTCCGCCCGCCGCGCCACTGTCAGCGCGAGTTCCACGCCCCAGCCGGCGCCGGGCTCAGGGAGGGACACGTCAGGCAGCGCGCTCGCAAGCAGGCCGGTGACGGCGAAGCTTTGCAGACCCTCGATCGCGCGCCGGCGCGCCTCACCACGCTCATTGAGATCCTCACGCAGACCGCTGGCCTTCTGCGCGGCGCGGGCCTCCGTGCCGCTGCCTTCGATCAAGTCTTGCGTGGCCGCCTTCAGCTCAGTCTCGTGCTGGCGCCGGGCATGATCGGCTTGAGCGATCTTGCGCTGCAATGCCTCTACCTGGTCTCCGACCGTTTCCAGCAAGGTGTTCAAAGTCGCTTGCGCTTCGATCGAGGCGCGCTGACGATCATTGGAGTCGGCCTGACTCGCCGCAAGATCATTGCTGGCCTGCGCCTCGCGCTCCAACTGGTGTGCAAGTTCAAACAACGCGCGCCGATGATCGCGTAATGCATTCGAAAACTGGTCGACCGCACCACGGTATTCGTTTAACCCGTGCTCGACGGCTTCCAGACCCTCCCGATCCGTCGGAAGCCGCGTATCGGCGGCGTCCTGCTCCAGTGTTTCACGCGCCCGGGCCGCGGCCTGCTGAAGCTCGGCAAGGCGCGCTTCGATCTCGCCCAAACGCGCCTGGGCCGCGCGCCGATTGCCCTCGGCGGCAATGAACGTCGCCTGAACGCGGAGTAAAGAGTCTGCTTTGGGCGCGGTCTCGAACTCAGCCTGCGCCGCCGCGCGCCGCGTTGATATTTTCTCGAGGTCAAGGCGCAACTGATCCAAAGCCGCGCTCAGGTCGTCAAGCCGCAGCGAGATCTCCGACAGCCGCTGGCGCCGCGCGGCCTCGCGCGCCGCATGACCGATGTACTGCGCTTGCGGTTTGGACCACGCGCCGTGCGCGGGACCGACGCGGAATTCGCCGCTGCGTGATACCCATGCTTCCGCCTCTGCTGCGTCCTGATCGCAACAGGCAATGCATTCGAGGATTCCGGCTACCGTCTCGCCGCCGACCGCGGCGCCCGTGCCGCTGTTTGAAATCGTCGGCCGCACCCACTCGGCGAGCGAGGGCGCGGCCACAGGTTCGCGTGCGATCAGCCGCAGGTCGTGGGTGGCGGAATCGTGCACTTCGCCCTGTGGCGTCACCCATGCATCAAGCAGTCCGGCCGCCTCCAGCGCGGCTTCGATGCCGGCGCGCTCGGCCGCCGGCACGTGATCCTTAAAGTCGACCAACTGCCACAGCGCGGCACCCGCTTGCCCGGTCCGCGCCTGCTCCGCGCGCGTGTGAGGCGGCGGCGGTGTGCGATCTTCGCCCTGCTCCAGACGCTTCCGCTCGGCTTCGCGCTCGGAGTTTTCTGCTTCCAGTTCGCGGCGGCGCCGCAATAGCTCCGCTTCTCGTGCGGCTAAGGCTTGTTCCTGCTCACGGCGGGCGTTCTCCAGCGCCGCGTGCATAGGGTTAAACCCGGCACCGGTCTCAACCCAGTCCTCCAGGTTTGCCAGCGACTGCTCGGCGTCCGCCAAACGCAAGATGCGCAGCGCGCCAGCATGGCCACGCCAGTCGGCTACCAGGCTTGACGCGGCTTGCCGTTGCGACTGCAAGGCTTCCGCCACGGCGGTGCTCGCCGCATCGAAATCGTCGGCCCGTGCGCGGCGCGTTTCCTGTGTCTGCCGCTGGACCAGCCGCGCCTGCTCGAACTCGCGTACGCGCTTGCGGATGAATTGCACCTGTTCAGCGCGAGCCAGTGCCGCTGCGCGCAGTTCACGTTGCATCCTTTCGGCGAATCCTGTGGGTTCGTTGGCCACGCCATCCGGCAAGTCAAGCTCGCTCAGCTCCCGCGCGTGCACGGCTTGCAGCCCAGTCTCGGAGGCGGGCCGCGCGGCGTGCTCCTGAGTCCCCGCAAGACTTGCGCGCGACAGTGCGGCGTCTTCGCGGCGCTGTGCGGCACCGACGCTTTCTCGCTCCAGTCGCTCGCGATCCGCCGCAAGGCGTGTTTCCGCGCCATCGTGATCCAGTCGCGCCTTATCGGTTTCGGTGCGCGCCCGGTCAAGCCGGTTGGCGTCACGATTGACTGGATCTTCCTTAAGCGCGCCCAGACGCGCCCGATCTTCGATCAATCGTGCTTCCAATTCCGTCAGCATCATGCGCACTCGCGCGACCTCGGCTTGCACCTCCCGCAGTTCCTGCTCCGCGGCGTTGAGATCGCGGCTGGTATGGTCGTGCAGAGTTTGCGCGCGGCGCAGCACCGCTGCGCGACGCCGGCTCGCGACCTGCGCGTAACGCCGGTAACGCCGCTCGAAGGCATTGACGGCTTTGCACATCGCGTCCAGCTCTTCGAGCTCGCGGCGAAAATCGTCCAGCTGATTCATGGCCTCGGCGACGTCGTCCAGGGTAGCGCGATCCAGCGGCGGCAGCGCCTCGGTGAGCGCGGCGGACAGACGTTTTTCGTCGGGCTGCTTGGAGAGCTGCGGCTGGCGCAACTGAATCAACGTGTCGATCAGCGCACCGTAGCGCTCGGCGCCCAGGCGAAACAGACGCTCATCCACCGCGCGACGATAGGTTTGCGCGGTCTCGAATACCTGACCCCGACTGCCCAGCGCCTCGATCAGACGCTCGCACGAGAGCGCGGTGCGCTCCGGCGTCGTCAGCCACAGATCCTCGCCGGGACGCTGAGCTGTTACGAAATACCAACTTTCCACCCGTGTACGGCCGACGACCGCGCGCAGACCGCAGCCCAGGGTGAAGATCAGCACTTCGCCCGCATCGTCAAGGCGACCGAATTCTACCCAGGCGTAGCCGACGCGGCGCTCGTGGCGATTGCCCATGAGCAGATTCCAATCCATGCGCTTGCCGCGATCGCCATCCGGCTCGAGACGCACGGACGCGAGATTGGCGTCGAGCAGAAACGGCAAGGTCAGCGACAGCACCTTGGACTTTCCCGTGCCATTGTTCCCGCGCAGCAGCAGATGGCCATCGCGAAACCAGAACTCCTCCGCGTCGTAGTGGTACAACTCGACGAGTCCCATGCGTAGCGGCTGCCACCGCTCGCGCTCAGGTTGTGGCAAAACCGGGACGTGCGTGTTGACGGTGAAATCGTTCACAGCAACGAGCTTTGCTTGCCGATCAACGGCGCTTCGAACGCGAAGCGCAACAACGCGGGCCGCGCCTGTACACCGCCTTCGACCGAGGCGACCAGCTTGAGCGCGCTTAACCGCGCCAGCGCCTGCTCGGCCAGACCCTGCTCCGCGCCAGGCTCACGCGCTGCCTTCTTCCAATAACGGCCATGCCGATCGGCGGCTTCGCGCAAGAAAGCCGCGATCTCGGACAACGCGTACAAACGCCCAGGCGCCTCGCGCGCGCCGGCGGCCAGATGCTCGGCGACCAGCAGGGTGGCGTGCGCCTCCGTGCCGACCGCGGGCATGCGCTCGTCGGTCAGTTCGCCATCCGGATCGACTAGCGCAAGGCCCTCCGCGCGCAGTTCGGCGGCCAGTCCAACCGCACTGGCCAGGCGCGCCGCCAGCGGCCCACGCTGTGTCGCCAGATACTCGCGCTCCGCCTCGCTCAACTCGTCGTGATACGTCACGGGGTCGTCCAGCAACCGCCGCGCGAGTCGATGCCGAACCGCTTTGCGGCGGCCTTCATCGCTATCCGGGTCATACGCCTCGACCAGGGCGCTCAAGCGCGCATCGAAGTCCAGGCCCGGCCGGGTCGCGGCGATGTAGCTCGCGCCCAGTGCGCCGCCAGGCAGCGCGGCCAGCACGCGGCGCTGCACATCGTAAAGCACGTCGCCCGTACCGATAACATAGGCCTCCTCGTCGCCGGCCACGCGCGCGAGCACGCCAAGTTGCAGGAGATAACGACAGACGTGCACGAGGGCGCGGCGTTCGCGCATCGGTTCCAGGGTAAACCCAAACCCGCGCGCGGCGAGCTGCGGCTCCGCTGCGGCTTCGAGCATGCGGCTGCCAAGCATCGCGAGCGTGATCTGCGGCTCGGCACGCTCCAGCACCGCGCAAATCAGGCACAGCAGCACGTAACGCTCGCGGCCAAGCTCGCCTGCGAAGCCGGGCGCGCCACGGGTGGCATCGTCAAGCGCGGCCGGGCGCTTGTAGAGCCGCGCGCATTCGCGTTCGACGTGCAAGGTCCAGCCGGTTTCACGCGCCAGCCACTCGCGCAGACTCGGCGCGTGGCGGCGCACCGGCGCGTAGTCGGGATCCGTGGCTGCCAGGAGCGGACGCATCAGCAAGGCGCGTAAGGCCCGCTCGCGCTCCGCGTCCTGCTGACGCGCCAGCACTTCGGCCGGCTCCGAACGGACGGCGTCGCGGGCCATTGATTACAGCGCGCGGATCAGGACGAGATGATCGCGCCCCATAAAACGACCAAGCTCGGTCTCGATCACGGCCACACTTTCGGCACTAAGCGGCTCCAGACGAACGAGCAGCAGACCGTCGTTACTGGCGCGTTCCACCGGCAGATGCGGTGCTACCTGTACTGCGAGCGCCTCGCCAAGCAGATTCAGAAAAAGCCTGAAGGCATGCCGGTCCAGCGCGCCCAGCTCCGACAGTCGAATGTCGCGACCGGTGGCCAGACGCGCACGCGCGGCTGCAAGCTGCGCGGCTTCCTCAGCCAGTTGCGCGGCGAGCAGCGCGCGCTCGCGGGAGCGATCCTGGATCCTGGGCGGCCCGCCGCGGGTTGCGAGCTGACCGACCTCGCGCAGGCGCGGATGGATTGGCAGCGGCGGCGCATCCCGCCACGAGGCCGCCGCGCTGACTTCTTCGCCTACCGCGAGCGACAAGTGTCGCGCTGGCGCCAGACCGAACGCGGCACGCCACAGCCGGTGTGCTTCGCCGACGTTGCGCGTCTCCGCGAACCACAGCGCCAATGTACGAAAGTCCGCGCTGCGATCGCTGCGTCCAGCGCGGCGCTCGTTGAGCGTGGACACCGCACTGAGCAGGCGCGGAATCGCCGCGCGCGCGCTGGCGCGCAGCAATTCTGACTGCGACTGCGCGCGACCATCGGAGACGAACCAGCGCAGCAGCCCCGACCAGCGCTCCTCCCAGGCTGCTATTCGTTGCGTTACTGCATCGTTGCGCGCCTGTGCATCGCCGGGCGCGGCATCGTGTGCCTCGCGCTCGGCTGCAATCCGCAGCAGGTTTGAGCTGATGGAGCCAAGTTCGCGCAGCTTGAGCGAGATGCGGCTGGAGCGCTCGACCAGATCGCCGATGAAGCGCTCCAGGTAGTCGATCAGGCGCGTCTTGAACGCCATCACCGCGTCCAGCTCCGCGCGCTGCAACTCCAGGGTGCGCGCGAGACCCGCCATGAAAGCTTCCGCGTTCTGTGCCAGCCCGGCGAAAACATTGACCAGATCGCGCAGCGCCTCGTGCACCTTGGCGGTGTCCGGCGGCGTGTCGCGCGCAAGCTGCGCCAGCCCCTCAAGCCGGTCGAGGATGTCGGCCAGCGCCACCGATTGCAGCTCCCCTTTACGCGCCAGCGCCTCGGCAAAGGCCTGTAGGCCGACCTCCGCGGCCTCACCGCCGGGCGTGAGCCGATAGAGCAGACGCTTGCGGTAAAAGTCCTCAATAGTGGATACGCGGGCGGTATCCGGCTGCGCCTGCAGATTGCCCCAGTCCACCAGTTGCGCAAGCCACGTGGTCAGTTCGTCCGCGCCAGGCGCCGCGGCTGGCCATTGCGCGTCCAGCAAAATCTCATCGGGCCGCAGGTGCAGACGAAATTGCCGCTTGGCTGCGGCAAAGCAATGCATGATCGTGCGGTAGTTGTTCGCGTGATCGGTGGTCACGTGGCGGAACAGCGTCGCGTTGGAGGTTGAGATCGAATCAGTCATGGCGCGGTCGTTCGCTGACCGCTATCGGTTCGGCCGTTGACCATTTCTCTACGTTCTAATGGGCTGTATGCGTCGATGTTTCGATGCTTGGAGTCTAGCGCCGCGCCTGGCGGAGAGTCCAATTTTCAAAAGTGGGAACCCGCCGCGGATCGCCGCCACACGAGACATCGGTTATTCGCCGGCATCGCTCGGTCCTCCAGGAGCCGCAGCCCGATAGCCCGCGCGAGATCTTCCACGGCCTCGAAGTCTCGCACTCCCATGTGCGGCGCTTGTGCCTTCAGCCAGTTGTCGAACGTGGCGTTGCTGTCGCTGGTGTAACGACCGCCATAGTTGAACGGGCCGTAGATCGCAAGGATCGCATCGGGCATCAGCACGTCCGGCAGACCGGTGAACAGCGCGGTTACCTCCGGCCAGCTCATGATGTGCAAGGTGTTGGCGCTGAACACGGCATCGAAGTGCTGCGTGGGCCACGCGTCGTTTACATCCAGTTCGAGTGGCGCCGGTGTGTTCGGCAACACAGCGTCGGCTAGCCATAGCCGAATGCCCGGCACGCTCTCCGCGCGGTCGGATGTCTGCCAGGTCAGGTGGGGCATCGCGGCGGCAAAATAAACCGCGTGCTGACCCGTGCCGCTGCCGATCTCCAGCACGCGCTTGCGATCCGCGAAATGGTCTCGCAGCACGGCCAGAATGGGATCGCGATTCTGGTCGCAGGCCAGTGAATAAGGTTTACTGATCGTCATCGTGTCGGTCAAATGCGCTTTAGTCGCTATCAGCTTTTCAGCCGATACCCCGTGCGGAAGATGAACCCCACGATCGCGAGACACAGCGCGAGAAATCCCAAGGTTGCGAACAGACTCACCCCGACGCTCACATCGGACGCGCCGTAAAAGCTCCAACGGAAGCCGCTGATCAAATACACCACCGGGTTGAACAAGGTGATCGTGCGCCAGGTGTCGGGCAACATGTCGATCGAATAGAACGCGCCCCCCAGGAACGTCAGCGGGGTCACGATCAGCATGGGGACAAACTGTAATTGTTCGAAGCCTCTTGCCCAGATGCCGATGATGAAACCGAACAGACTGAAAGTCGTGGCGGTGAGCACCAGAAACGCGATCATCCACACCGGATGCAGAATCTGGATCGGCACGAACAGGCTCGCGGTGGCCAGAATAATCAGCCCCAGCACGAGCGACTTGGTCGCCGCCGCCCCGACGTAGGCGAGTACGATCTCAAACGCGGAGACAGGCGCGGACAGTATCTCGTAAATGGTGCCGGTGAACTTGGGAAAGTAGATGCCGAACGAGGCGTTGGCGATGCTCTCGGTGAACAGGCTGAGCATGATCAGTCCCGGCACGATGAACGCGCCGTAGGGCACGCCGTCGACTTCCGTCATGCGCGAACCGATCGCGGCACCGAACACCACGAAGTAAAGCGATGTGGTGATCACCGGCGCCACCAGACTCTGCCACACGGTACGCAGGAAGCGCGCGATTTCGAACTTGTAGATGGCCCACACGCCGTGGCGGTTGAACGCAAGACTTGTTGCGGCCGAATTCATTGCCCGCCTCCCGCGCGTTCGCTCACCAGACTGACAAAGATGTCCTCCAGCGAACTCTGACGGGTATTGAGATCCCTGAAGCCGATGCCCAGATCGCTCATTCGCCTGAGCAGCGAAGGGACCCCGGTATGCTGTTCGTTGGCGTCGAAGGTGTATTCCAGTTCATACCCATCGGACTTCAAAGCCAGCCGCAAATCGGCAAGCGCGGCCGGAATGACCGTCATCGGCTCCTGCAGTTGCAGGGTGAGCTGCCGCTTGCCGAGCTTCTTCATCAGTTCGATCTTCTCCTCGACCAGAATCAGTGTCCCCTTGCTGATCACGCCGATCCGGTCGGCCATTTCTTCCGCTTCCGCGAGGTAGTGCGTGGTCAGGATTATAGTCACGCCCGTTTCGCGTAAGGCACGCACCAGCGCCCACATGTCGCGCCGCAACTCCACGTCCACACCCGCGGTCGGTTCGTCCAGGAACAGGATTTGCGGCTCGTGGCTTAGCGCCTTGGCGATCATCACCCGCCGTTTCATGCCGCCGGACAAGGTCATGATTTCCGCCTTGCGCTTGTCCCATAAAGATAGATCACGCAACAGCTTTTCGATGAACGCCGGGTTCGGCGCGCGCCCGAACAGGCCGCGGCTGAAGGTAACTGTCGCCCATACGGTCTCGAAGGCGTCGGTGGTCAGCTCCTGCGGCACCAGCCCGATCTTGGTCCGAGCGGACCGGTAATCGCGCACGATGTCGTGACCGTCGGCCGTGACAGTCCCTGCTGAGGGCGTCACGATTCCGCAGACAATGCTGATCAGGGTCGTCTTGCCCGCGCCGTTCGGTCCCAGCAGGGCGAAGATCTCCCCTTTTCGAATGTCGAGAGTGACTCGTTTAAGGGCATGAAAGCCGGACGCATAGGTCTTGGATAGACTGGATATCGAAATGATGGGCTGCATGGGCGCGATTCTGGCGTATTCGCCCGACGAGACCCGCGTCGGCCGCACGGCATCATCGCTGCTAACGGGGGAACTTAACGGGCTGCGCTGACCTTCACTATCGGTACGCTGGTTCATAGGTTCTCAATCGCTCTTCGATGGTTTGTATTGCTGTCCGCCACGTTGAAAATGTGTGGCTATGGCTGGTATGGCCATGCGTTCGTGGCAGATTTTTCCAGCGCCTTCACGCGGCGCCGTCGCCCACCAGTGCAACTGCCAGCATCGTCGCCATCGATTTCCGGGCGCGAGCGGGTTCCAGCAACTCGCCGTCGGCATCGAACTGCGCCCACACATTGGCGAAGCTGACCGAATCCCTGATCGCGACGGCGTGTAACTCCGCGAACACCAGGCGCAATTGCTCGACGGCCCGCAACCCGCCGGAGATCCCGCCGTAAGAGACGAAGGCGACCGGCTTGGCTTGCCACGGGTCGTAGATCGAATCGATCAGGAACTTGAGCGCCGCGGGGTAGCCGTGATCGTATTCCGGAGTGACGATCACGAAAGCGTCGGACTGTGCGAGGCGCCGCGTCAGGGCGGTCAACGCGGCGTTTCCTCTGGACTGGTGGCGAGTCGGCAGCGCCAGCGCCGCAGGATCGATCACGTCCAGCGAGAATGCGCTTTTGCTCGCGATCTGGCCGCCTGCCCACGTCGCGACCGTATCACAGAAGCGTCCCTCGCGAGTGCTCCGTAGATTAATGCAACATTGATTTTGTCGTACATAACTGCGCTCCGATAAGAATTGTGAATCGATGTCGCGTATGTTAAAACCTCAACTTAAGTTTAGGTCAAGCGAAAAATAACATGAGCAAACCCGATCCGAAACAGCAACAGTGCAGGATAGAAATCACCGTGGGCGAGCTCGCGACACGCAGCGGCGTGACCGTCTCCGCGATCCATTTCTACGAATCCAAAAGACTCATCCAGAGCCGGCGCAACCAAGGCAATCAGCGCCGCTATTCGCGCGAAGTGCTGCGCCGGGTGGCCGTCATCAAGGTGGCGCAGAGAGTCGGTATCCCGCTCGCGTCGATTCGCGACGCGCTGAATACCTTGCCGGAGGAGCGCACGCCCACGGCCGCGGACTGGCGCAAGCTCTCGGCCACGTGGAAAGCGGAACTTAACGATCGAATCACCCGGTTAACTCAACTGCGCGATCAGCTCAACCGTTGCATCGGCTGCGGTTGCTTATCGTTAAAGGACTGCCCGTTACGTAATCCCCGGGATGAGCTTTCCGCACAAGGCCCCGGGCCGAGGCTGCTCGATGCAGGCTGAATGCTTCGCGCGGACACGCGGCATCGTCGCTAGAGGCCATGGGGGCGCTCGAACCACGTAGCATTCGGCGGCGGCACGTGATCGTTAAGGACGCGTTCCGCGCGGCGTCTCCACCACGACGGAGAACACGAGCAGGGTGAACCCGACAAGCCAGGCCACGAATGCCGCCACGTGCCCATACTCCCATCTCTCGCGAAGCCGCGCGAAGGCTTGCGGCACGGCTTCCGGCGCCGTATGCATGACTTCAAGCCATGCCGCGTTCACAGGCGCCACCAGTGCGCCCCACAACACGAGCGAGAACACCAGTCCAAGCGCGCCCAAGAGTGTGAGACGAAACGTTTGCCGTCGGCGGACGAGCATTACAAGTACAACCGCGGCAACCACAGAGCCAATCTGTAACAGCGCGCCCACCGAGCCGTAAAGTCTATAAAGTGTGCTTGTCACGGTAGCGTAAAGCTCCTGCCCGCATCTGTTCCATAGAACTCTAGCGAGCGCGGATCGGCATGATATGCCGCAAAGGCAGGCAGATCGCCGTCCACGAAATCGCGAAGCAGGAATCGCCTTGTTACGATTTCCATGGGCTCAACGGGTTGTTAGATGACGACCGCAAGTCAGACGTAGAATAAATCATTCAATGGTGGTCCAGACGTGGCCGCGACAAGCGCAGACTTAACTCCTCACGCTCCGACCGCGTCAATCTCGTATGCTTTGCCATGCAACACCTGTCTCACCATCACAGGCGTTGCACTAGAATCTTGATACCAGCCTATGAAAAGCTAACGCGTTCGCGCCACGGCGATCAGCCCGATTACAAAAAACGCCAGCAACGGCAAGGTCGCGCCCTGCAACGGATCCAGACCATACACAAGTGCCAGGTGATTGAGCGCGCGATTGATGAGATGAAACGCGATGCCGATCAGAAGACCGATAAACAGCCGCTGCCCCGCGCCGCCGGTGCGCAACGAACCGAACACGAAAGGTATCGCCAGCAGCAACATCACCAGACTGGACAACGGCGTTGTAAACCGCGTCCAGAACGCGAGTTCGTAGCTTTCTGCCGCCAGATGATTGTCCCTGAGATAATCGATGTAGCGCGCCAGCCGCCACGCCGGCATGTGCTCGGGCTTCTGCTCGATCACGCTGAACAGTTCCGGCGACAGCAGCCGCCGCCATGATTCCCGCGGGCTGCGTTCAGTAACGATGCGCGCGTCGCTGATGGTGCTGCGACTCACATCGCTCATCCGCCATTGCCCGTCCCGGTAAACCGCCGCCGTGGCGAACGTGGCCTGCACCAGACGCTGCGCATCGTCAATCAGGTACACGCGAACATCGTTAAGGCGCAGGCCGGGGAAAATCTGCTTGATGTTGATAAAGCGGTTGCCGTCCTTGGCCCACAGTTCGTTCGTATCGCCCAGAGTGATGCTCCCGCCCTGCGCCCATTTCTTCAGATCCTGCGCGCGCTCTTGACTCGCCGGCGCGATCACCTCGCCGATGAACACGGCGAGAGCCATCAACAGCAGGCCCGTGGCGAGCACGGAGCCAATAAGGCGCGCAATGGAAATGCCGGCCGCGCGCAACGCCACCAGTTCGTTGCTGGCGGCAAGATTGCCGAGCCCAAGCAGTCCGCCGAGCAGCACCGCGGTGGGAAAAAATTCGTACGCCCGTTGCGGCATCTCCAGCACGGTGTGAAAAAGCGCGAGCCATATGGTGTAACCGTGCTCGCCTACGTCCTGTATTTCGTCGATGAGATCAACAAAGCCGTTCACCGCAACCAGGATAGCCAGCGCCAGCCCGCTGCCGGCGATTACGGCGCGGCCGAGATAGCGATCGAAAAGTTTCATGCGGATCGCGACAGCAGGCGGCGCCAAATCCAGCGCAGACCATACTGCCGCAGCAACAACACCACGGTCAGCAACAGCAGCAGGCCATGCACCCACCAGATGCCCAGCCAGCCCGGCAGCACACCGCGTTCCACCCAGTTCACGGCGATCAAACCCAAGTTCGCGTAAACGATGTAGATGGTGATGCCGAGCGCGAGTTTGCCGAAGCGCCCCTGCCGCGGCGTGGTGTAACTCAGTGGCACCGCCAGCGCCGCCAGCAGGATCACGGACACCGGCACCGACAGACGCCATTGCAGTTCGGCCACCGCGGCGGGATGCGACGAACCCCACAGCCCAGCGGTCGGCAGCGCGTTGCGGTCTGCCTCGGGCGCGAGCGCGGCCTGTTCCACCGGGATGCGCATGGTGTGCGTCGCGAACGACAGAATGCGGAAGTCTCCACGCCCCGGGCGGCCTTCGTAACGATGCCCGTCGCGCAACTCCACGATGCGCGCGCCGGTAAGTGGCTCGATGCGTTGCGTCGCGCGCGCGGCGGTCTCGATCACCGTGCGGCCATTTTCCAGGGTGTGAATGAAGACGTTCTCGATATCGCCGCGGCTGCTGTCAACGCTTTCGACGAAAAACACCAACTCGTCATCCCCGGTCTCGATAAAGCGGCCGGGCATGACGCCCATCAATTGTGCCTCGCTCTCCATGCTGGCGGTAATCTCGTCGGCGAGCCGCGCCGTCCAGGGCGAGATGTATAAGGCCACCACGGCAAGCGTTGCCGCCAGCGGTACCGCCACCAGCATCACCGGACGATAAAGCCGCTTGTACCCGATCCCGCACGCGCGCAATGCCGCCATTTCGTTGTCGCGGTAAAGCCGCCCCATGGTCAGCATCACCGCAAGCAGCAATGATACGGGCATCAACAGAATGAGCGATTCGAAGCCACCCAGCACCAGCAGTGGCAATATCAGGTTGGCGGGGATCTGCGCCTCGGTCGCCTGCGCCAGCAGACGCACGAACAGATTGCCGAATACCACCAGCACCAGTACGCTGGCCGCCGCGAACAGGGTGAGCGAAATTTCGCGCGCCAGGTAACGGTCGAGCACAGCGCGCACGGTCAGCGTCCCGGATATGCGTGATTCGGCGGCGCTTTTCTCATAGAATCTCGTATCGATATTTGGACTTATTGTCAGACCCGTGCCGTGACGGGGTCTGCTTTCCCCGGATCAATCCTTTAATGGGTCGGCTCGCGGAGAGCATCCGGTGTGCCGAGAAAACCTCGGCATTAATAGAACGATTTCGCTAGCGGTCTATAAAAACACAATCGACGCGGTCGGTTCGATCGACTGCAAACTAACAAATCGGAGCGTACGATGGAATTTTTGCTTGAAAGCGGCTCGCCCGAAAAACAGCGCGTGGGCTGCGTGGCGGTCGGCGTGTTCCAGCCACGACGCTTGTCCACTGCCGCGAAACTGCTGGAAGACGCCAGCGGCGGGTATATCGGCGCGATCCTCAAGGGTGGCGACATGGAGGGCGAAAAAAACCAGACGCTGCTGCTGCATAACGTGCCCAACACGGCTTGTGAAAGGGTGCTGTTGATCGGGCTGGGGGAAGAGAAGGTGTTCGATGCGTCGGCGTTTCGCAAGGCGAACACAGCGCTTGCGCGCGCGCTAAAACAAACCGGCGCCGCCAGTGCGGTATCGTATCTCACCGACCTTGAGCCTGACGGCCTGGATGTCGAGCAGCGCGCGCGCCAATCCGTGCTTGCTATCGAGGATGCGCGCTACCGCTTTGAGCGCATGAAAAGCGAGGTTAAGCCGGATCGATCGAAACTGCGCAAGCTGTCGTTCTTCGTCGCCGACCGCGCCGCGCAAACGGCCGCCAAAAACGCGATCCGCGAAGGCCAGGCGATCGCTGACGGCATCTCGCTGGCCAAGGATTTAAGCAACCTGCCGGGTAATGTGTGTACGCCACCGTATCTGGCCGAGCAGGCCAAAGTCTTAAAAAAAGGTCAGCGCAAGCTTAAAGTTTCGGTGCTGACCGAGATCGAAATGGAAAAACTGGGCATGGGCGCGTTGCTGTCGGTCGCGCGCGGCAGCGAACAGCCGCCGCGATTAATTACCTTCGAATACAAGGGCGCGGACAAGAAAACCAAACCGGTGGTGCTGGTCGGCAAGGGCATTACTTTCGATACCGGCGGCATCTCGATCAAGCCCGGTCAGGCCATGGACGAGATGAAATTCGACATGTGCGGCGCGGCCAGCGTGTTCGGGGTCGTGAAAGCCGTGGCCGCGCTGGACCTGCCCATCAATCTGGTCGGTATCGTCGCCAGCGCCGAGAACATGCCCGACGGGCGCGCCACCAAACCCGGCGATATCGTCACCTCCATGTCCGGGCAGACCGTGGAAATTCTCAACACCGACGCGGAAGGCCGTCTGGTGCTGTGCGACGCGCTGACCTACGCCGAGCGCTTCGACCCCGCCGCGGTCGTCGACATCGCCACCTTGACCGGCGCCTGCATCGTAGCACTTGGCCATCACGCGAGCGGGCTCATGACCAACCACGAACCGCTCGCCCAGGCGCTGCTGGAAGCGGGCCAAGTCAGCGGCGATCGCGCCTGGCAGTTGCCGCTGTGGGACGAATATCAGGAGTTGCTCAAGAGCAATTTCGCAGACATGGCCAACATCGGGGACCGCTCAGCCGGCAGCATTACCGCGGCTTGTTATTTGTCGCGGTTCGCGCGCAAATATCACTGGGCGCACCTGGATATCGCCGGCACGGCCTGGCATAGCGGCGCGAAAAAAGGGGCTACGGGCCGCCCTGTACCGCTATTGATGCAATACCTGATGAATCAGGCCAATGGTGCGGGCAATCCTTGAACGTCAATGATTCTTGCGAGAATTCAAAGGGCGTGTGAACGGATGCCAGTTTTAGAATACGTATTGATGACCTGATGCCGACAATCGATTTTTACGTACTGCCGAATGCTGATGCGCAGGCTCGCCTGCTGTTCGCATGCCGGCTCACTGAGAAGGCGTTCAACATGGGGCGGCAGGTGCATCTGCATACCGACTCGGAAGCCAGCGCCCGGCGCGTCGATGACCTGTTATGGACGTTTCGCGATCGCGGCTTCGTGCCGCACGGCATCGCTCCCGATCAAGCGCACGATTATCCGGTCACCATCGCTTACGGCGGAAACCATGGCTGGACACCGCCGCGCTGCGACGTGCTGATCAATCTCGATTCGCAGACGCCGGCGTTCTTCGACCGTTTCGAGCGCGTGGCGGAAATCGTAGACAACGAGCAGCGCGAGGCGGGTCGTGCGCGCTATCGTTTTTATCGCGAGCGCGGCTGCGAACTCAGCCACCATTCGATTAGCGGCGATCAGGTTCGGGGCGGCTAGGTCCGGGATGTTGTTCAGACGCAAACACGCGCGCGACGAGATTCCGACCCTGCACGATCTGGTCGAAGACGAAGCACCAACGACGCTAAACACGGATACCGCGCGCGTCCCCGCGCGCAAGCATGCGCCCTCGACTGCGGAAGAAAACAAGGTAACGACCGCGACGAGCGCGCAATCGCGTTCCACGGTAGAGACGACGATCGAAGCCATGATCGGCGAAATCCTCAACCGCCACATGCAAAACGCCCACAAGGAAATCACCCGCGCGGTGCTGACGGAAGTGCGCGCACGCTTGCGTCGCGACGAGCGCGCAAAGACCAGTTAAACATCAGCCCTCATGCGTCCTTAAGCTTGCGGCCCGAGAACCTGTGGAACAAACCGCAATGAATGTCGAACCCGTGCTTGAGTCGGTCATTACCTGCCCCGGTTGCGGCTACGCGCAGCTCGAAACCATGCCGACCGACGCCTGCCAGTGGTTTTACGAGTGCAAGCACTGCCGAGCGCTGCTGCGCCCAAAACCTGGAGATTGTTGCGTATTCTGCTCATACGGCTCAGTGGCATGTCCACCGATACAGCTTGAAGGTGGCTCCGGAAGCTGTTGTTGAAGTCGCGCCGTACTGTTTGAACAACACGCCTTAAGCACATGGAAAAAACCTACGACCCGCACGCGATAGAGCAGCGCTGGTACGAAACTTGGGAGCGCGGCCGCTATTTCGCGTCGCGCGGCAATGGTGAGCCTTACTGCATCATGATTCCGCCGCCCAACGTCACCGGCACTCTGCACATGGGCCACGCGTTCCAGGACACCTTGATGGACGCGCTCACCCGCTATCACCGCATGCGCGGCTTCAACACCTTGTGGCAACCGGGCACGGACCACGCCGGCATTGCCACGCAGATGGTGGTCGAACGCAAACTCAACGCCGAGGGACAAACACGGCACGATCTGGGTCGCGAAGCGTTCATCGAGCGCGTGTGGCAATGGAAGCAAGAATCCGGCGGCATGATCACGCGCCAGTTACGCCGCATGGGCGCGTCGCTGGACTGGCAACGCGAACGTTTCACCATGGACGAAGGTCTGTCGCGCGCCGTCATCGAGGCATTTGTGCGCCTGCACGATGACGGTCTGATCTATCGCGGCAAACGGCTGGTCAACTGGGACCCGGTGCTGCGCACGGCGGTGTCCGATCTGGAGGTGACGTCCGAAGAAGAAAAAGGCCATCTCTGGCACATGCGCTACCCGCTTGCGGATGGCTCCGGACATCTCGTGGTCGCGACCACGCGCCCAGAGACGATGCTGGGCGACGCGGCGGTCGCCGTGCATCCGGACGACGAACGTTATCGTCATCTGATCGGCAAACAGGTAAAGCTGCCGCTCACCGGACGCACGATTCCCGTCATCGCCGACGAATATGTCGATCCCGCCTTCGGCACCGGCTGCGTGAAGATCACGCCGGCGCATGATTTCAACGATTACGCGGTCTGGCTGCGACACAGGGACGAGCCGGATATTCAGGCGCAGCCAAACGGTGGACTGATCAATATTCTCGCGCCGGACGCGAGCTTACTGAGCGGCGCGTCGGCTGTGATGCGTGCAGTGGGCCAGCGTGCATCGATCTCAGGCGTGGGGAAATTCATCCCCGCGGACTCTGATGAGTCAAACGAAATTTTTGCGGACAGGATAATCCCGGAAGCTTATCGCGGTCTCGATCGCTTCGAAGCGCGCAAGCGCATCGTCGCCGATCTCGCATCGCTTGACCTGCTGGAAAAAGTTGAAGACCACAAGCTGGTGGTACCGCGCGGCGATCGCACGGGCGCGGTGCTCGAA
>Ga0136621_1000263_pt1 | contig 20016 bp, 19 predicted proteins | sample AntDryUQ445A2306_FD_104673 | JGI IMG/M metagenome (GOLD analysis project Ga0136621, IMG submission 104673) | Polar desert sand microbial communities from Dry Valleys, Antarctica - metaG UQ445A (23.06) | ecosystem: Environmental > Terrestrial > Soil > Desert | place: Antarctica: Dry Valley...
CACGTTATCCGCGACGACGCCGACCCGCCCGCGTCCGAGCGAGCCGAGCGTATCCGTCTCCGGCTGGCCGACGCATGGGGCGCGATGGCTGGCGCGATCCCCCACGCGGCGCCCATCTCGCCCCATGCGTCGGCCAGCCGGAGACGGATACGCTCGGCTCGCTCGGACGCGGGCGGGTCGGCGTCGTCGCGGATAACGTGCGCCTTGACAGTAGCCGGTTGGGGGCCCATAACGTGCTATGTGAGGGTAGCACCAGATGAGACGACCATCGATGGCGCCCACGAGCGGCCGTCGAGGTTGATCGGAGCCCTGCTCGCCCTGTGGATCGCGGCCGTCGCATACGTCGCCGAGTCGACGATCTTCCAATCCTCGGTCTCGGTCGGCGGCCTGGTCGTCGGTCCGATCCTCGGGGCGGTCTTTGCCCGCCGCGTCAGGACGGATGAACGACCGTACGGCTGGGTCGCGTTCAGGATGGCCGCGACGTCGGTCATCCTGGGCGCGCTCGCGACCACGATGATCCTGTGGGCGGATGGGGCGCGGCCCGATCAGCTCTCGTACGTGCCCGCCGTGCTTGGTCTGGGGCTGGCAATCTTCGGGCTGCCGATGCTGGCCGTGACCATGGTGTGCGCGGCCGTCTGGATCGTCGCGCTCAAGCGGCTGACGCGCGTCTGAGGCGTCGGCGTCACGGAGTGGCGAGCGACGCGAACGCGTTCTCGACCGCGAGGAAGAGCGGGTCGGCCGGATCGATCTCCACCTCGCACGACGCCAGCCGGACGGGGCCCGCGGGTGTCGTGAACGTGTAGATCTGCTCCTGGCCATCGAAGTTGACGGGGCATTCGCCCGTGAACGGCCTGCTCTTGAGGCGTTCGAAGTCGGCAGAGCGGACCGCCTGCTCGAGCGCCACGCGAAGGTGATCGGGAATCCGGCCCCGATCCGCGGGCTGAGGAGCGATGTCGTGCACGCGGCCGTCGCGCTCGATCGCGACCGTTCCGCCGCACGCGCCCTGGACGCACCGCCCGCCACGCGTCTCGAGCGTCACGAGCGGTCCCGCCGGGCTTGCCTCGAGTCCCGGCAGCAGCCCGCAGGCGGCGAGCCCGGCAGCGGCAAGGACGAGCATGACCGGCAGGGTGAAGCATCTGCGCACGGCTCCCCGGACGATAGCGCAACGGATCCGGTTCCCAGCGCGGCCGCCGCTCGTATGATCGGCGGGATGGCCGTCCTGCGCAGCCGGCTCGATCCCGCCAGCGCCGACGCACGAGCGAACCACGAGGCGATGCTCGCGCTGGTCGCGGACCTCCGCGCGCGCCAGACGGCCGTCACCGAGCGCGGGGCGGGCGGCGACGAGCGATCTATCGCGCGGCACCGCGAGCGGGGCAAGCTCCCGGTCCGTGAGCGGATCGACCGGCTCCTGGACCCGGGCAGCGCGTTCCTCGAGCTCAGCTCGCTGGCCGCCAACGGGCTGTACGACGACGATGCACCGAGCGCCGGCATCGTCACGGGCATCGGTCGGATCGAGGAGACGCTGTGCGTCCTCGTGGCCAACGACGCGACGGTCAAGGGCGGCACGTACTTCCCGATGACCGTGAAGAAGCACCTCCGTGCGCAGGAGATCGCGCTCGAGAACCGCCTGCCGTGCGTCTATCTCGTCGACTCCGGCGGCGCGTATCTGCCCCTGCAGGCGGACGTCTTCCCGGACCGCGACCATTTCGGGCGGATCTTCTACAACCAGGCCCGCATGTCGTCGCTGGGCATCCCGCAGGTGGCGCTCGTGATGGGCTCCTCGACGGCCGGCGGCGCGTACGTGCCGGCGATGAGCGACGAGACGGTCATCGTGCGCGGCACCGGGACGATCTTCCTCGGCGGACCGCCGCTGGTGAAGGCGGCGACGGGCGAGGAGGTGACGGCCGAGGAGCTCGGCGGCGCCGAGGTGCACACTCGACGGAGCGGTGTCGCCGACCACGAGGCGCTCGACGACGAGCATGCGCTGGCCCTGGGGCGGTCGATCGTCCGGAACCTCAGCCGGCGCGCTCCCGAGGCGCCCTGGGACCGCCGGCCGTCCGAGCCACCGGCGGCCGACCCCGCCGGCCTGTACGCCGCCGTATCGGCCGATCCCAGGCGGGCGGTCGACGTCCGCGAGATCGTCGCCCGGCTGGTGGACGGCAGCCGCTTCCACGAGTTCAAGCCGCTCTACGGCGAAACCCTGGTGTGCGGCTTCGCGCACCTCGAGGGCTGGCCCGTGGCGATCCTCGCCAACGACGGGATCCTGTTCAGCCAATCCGCGCTCAAGGGTGCCCACTTCATCGAGCTCGCGGCGCAACGCAGGATCCCGCTCGTGTTCCTCCAGAACATCACAGGGTTCATGGTGGGCCGCGAGTACGAGGCCGGCGGTATCGCGAAGGACGGAGCCAAGCTCGTCACGGCCGTCGCCTGCGCCGAGGTCCCCAAACTCACCGTGCTCATCGGCGGCTCGTTCGGGGCCGGCAATTACGCGATGGCCGGGCGGGCGTACCAGCCTCGCTTCCTGTGGACCTGGCCGAACGCCCGGATCTCGGTGATGGGCGGGTCGCAGGCGGCTCGGGTCCTCTCCACGGTCCGCGGCGGCTTCGCCGACGACCACGAACGGGACGCGTTCGAGGCGCCCATCCTCGAAACGTACGAACGAGAGGGCTCACCGTACTTCGCAACCGCACGGCTTTGGGACGACGGGGTCATCGATCCGTTCGACACCCGCCGCGTGCTCACGCTCGGAATCGAGGCGGCGCTCCACGCCGGGATCCCGGAGACGCGCTTCGGCGTCTTCCGGATGTGAATCGCATCCTCCGGGTCCTCGCGGCGGCATTGTTCGTGGCCGCCTGCGCGGAGGTCCTGCCGATCGCGCCCCAGCCGGTCGCGGCCGAGGACAACGATCTCGTCTTCAAGCTCGTCGTCAGGTCGCCGGCGTCGCGTTACGCGCCGGGCCAGCCGATCACCGTCTCGTCCGAGATCGTCTATCTCGGCCCCAAGGCGCGCGAGACGATGTATCACGCCTCCTCGCCGGTTGGCTGGACGATCGAGCAGCTCGATGGACCCGCACGGATGGGCGGCGGGATGGACCTGCCCTGTCTGCGGACCGAGGTGGCGGCGGGCGCGCCGCACAACGTCCCGTTCGCCAAGGGTGGGGTTCCCGACGATGTTGGGCCGTTCACGCGTGCCTGGTACCAGGAGCAGGCGCTCCGCCTACCGGCCGGACGCTGGCGGATCGTCGCCCAGCTGAGCGTCTCGCTCGACGACTGCGGGGGCGAGCCGCACGCCCTGGTCGTACCAATCGAGGTGCTCGTCGCGCCCTGACCGATCGGTACACTCAGCGCCGTCAAGGCAATGAAGCGGAGACGCGCGGTGCGAAGCCTGGGTGGTCTGCTGTTCTTCCTCGGCGCAGGCTCGGTGGTCCTCCACATGCTCAATGCCGGAACGTTCCTCTTCCTGAGCCCGCTCCAGCCGTACCAGCCGATCGCGGGGATCGTCGTCGCCGTGATCGGCGTGGTGCTGATCGCGCTGGGCGAGCAGCGCGACCGTGCGACGACGGTGGCGGCCGTCGGCGAGCGAGAAGTCGCGGCCGTTCCGGCCTCCGAGGCGACCGTGGACGCCGAGCCGCGCGAGGTGGCCCCGGGCGACATTGCGCGCCGCCCCTGAGGGTTCGAGCCGGTCGGTCGACCCGGGCGAGCATGGTCTGCCCACCGCGGGGTTCGTCCTCGCAAGGGGGTTCGCCCGCGCCAGGTGTCGTCCCGCGAACTAGCCCTGGGGATCGAGGGTCAGCACGGTGGGCACACCAACCAGCTGCCCGCATCGTCGCATCGAACGGCCCTGTGCGGTGGCCAAACGAAAGGAGCGCGATGATGCGAGTGGCGACTGACAATTGGCGGGCGCGCACGGTGATGTTGGGGGGCGTGGCGGCCATCCTCGTGGGATGCGCGGCGACGGCCGCCAGCCCCACACCGGCCGTCGCGCCGTCCGCTGCACGTGCTGCGCCGGTGGCAATCGGTGATTTCCCCCTCGGGAAATGGTGCATGACGGTGACCGAGGCGGACCTGAAGGCCGGCGGAATCACAGATCCGAGCCTTGTCGCCGAGAACGCCGGGACCGCCTGCACGACCTATAGCCCCGACGGGATCTGGCGCTTCGTGCAGGAGTGCACCAACTGCGAACAGCCCATCTGGTCGGGCACGTTCACGGTCAACGGCAACGGGCTCGACAAGGTCATCACGTTCCCCACGAGCTTCGCCGGCGAGCAGGAGCTCCACACCTGGAAGCTCGAGAATGACACGCTCGTGCTCGAGGTCCGTGGCACCCCGCCCGACGAGATCTTCCCGATCATCTGCTGCGCGCACCCGTGGCAACGCGGCTGAGGAGCATCCGTAGGTGACCACCCGAACGGCGGATCGCCCGATCCGCAGCGAACCCCTGGCGGTCCGGCGTTCGTGGCGACTCCTGTGGCCGGTGGGGCTCCTCCTCGGAGCCCTCGCCGGCCTCCAGGGTCTCCAGGAGAACCGCTCGGTCCTGTACGTCATCGGCGAGGTCCTCGTCGGCTGGAGCCTCGTTGCGGCGGCGCTGATCGCGCTGGAGCGGCGACTGCCGATCCGTATCGTCCTCGTCATCGGGGCGATCTTCGGCGCCTGGATCGTCAGCTCGTTCGCCCACTCGCCCTACCCCAGCGTCGAGTACGTAGCATCGTCGCTCCAGGGGTTCCACGATCCGCTGCTCGGGTTCCTGTTGCTCGCCTATCCGACCGGGCGACTCGGATCGCCCGTCGCCCGGCTGGTCGTCGGCACCTGGCTCGTCGCCCACGCGTCGATGGTGGGAGCGCGCTTTGCGCTCGAACGACCGCTCGACTGGTACGGGTGCCTTGACTGCCCGGGAGTCATCGACGCGTACATCGCCGACCGGACCCTCCTGGATCAGCTCGGCACGGGGTACGAGTCGGCGCGGGTTGTCGCTGCGAGCCTCGTCGTGGCGATCCTGCTGCTCCGGTTCGGGCGAGCGTCCCCACCCGCTCGCCGGCGGATGGCCCCCGTCGTCGTGGCCGGTGTGGCGCTGGCGGCCGGGATCGCGGTGATCGAGGTCGCGTTCGGGGTATGGGGCTCCCTTCTCCAGGGCGACGTGGGCTCGCTCGTCGCGTCGGCTCTTCCGGTCCTCCGGATCCTCGTCGCGGTCTCGATCCTCGTCGCGGTCCTCCGGGCGCGCCTCGCCCGCGCCTCGGTCGCCGATCTCGCGATCGAGCTGCAGCGCGGCGTTCCGATCGGGGGGCTGCGCGACGTCCTCGCCCGGGCGCTCGGCGATCCGACCGCCCAGATCTTGTTCTCCACCGGTCATGGGGCGTACGTCGACGTTGACGGCCGGCCCGCCACGTTGCCGCCGGCGACGTCCGCGCGAGCCGCGACCAGGCTCGGGTCCGACGAGCGCGCGCCGGTGCTGGTCCATGATCCGGCTCTATCCCTCGATGGGGGCGATCTGGTCGCCGCGGTCGGGTCCGTCGCGCGACTTGCGCTCGACAACGAGCGTCTGTCGGCCGAGGTGCGGGCGCAGCTCGACGAGGTTCGTGCGTCGCGTGCCCGGATCCTCGAGGCGGGAGACGCAGAGCGGCGGCGCGTCGAGCGCGACCTCCACGATGGCGCGCAACAGCGCCTCGTGGCCCTGGCGCTCCGACTTCATATGGCCCGTGATGCGACCAGCTCGGATGACGGCGGGGTCACCGAGCTGCTGGATAAGGCGAGCGCCGAGCTCGAGGGCGCGCTGGGCGAGCTGCGCGAGCTGGCGCGCGGCATCCATCCGGCCCTGCTCACCGAAGCGGGCCTGGGTCCCGCGGTGGGCGCCCTCGCGGAGCGGGCCCCGGTGCCGGTCGCGATCCACGTGCCCTCGGGCCGGTACGACAGGATGACCGAGGCGACGGCGTACTTCGTGATCGCCGAAGCCTTGACGAATGTCGCGCGCCACGCGTTCGCGACGCGCGTGTCGGTCTCGGCGATCCGCACCGACCAGGAGCTCGTGGTCGTCGTCCATGACGACGGCATCGGCGGCGCGAACAGGGAACTCGGCACGGGCCTGCGCGGGCTCGCCGACCGGGTTGCCGCGGCCGGCGGCACCCTCGGCATGGAAAGCCCGACCGGCCGCGGGACGACCGTCCGCGCCTGCCTCCCGCTCGGGTGACCCGGTGATGGCGCGAGGGTCCGCACCGTTGTTCGGCGAGGAACGGAACAGCGAGCATGCCTCGATGAGCGCCCCCGCACGGCCCCGCACCGTTCTGATCGTCGACGACCATCCGGTCTATCGGGCGACCGTGCGGCTCCTCCTGGAGAGCGCAGGGTTCGAGGTCGTCGGTGAGGCGGCGGATGGGCGGGCAGCGCTCGATCTCGTGATAAGGGTGCGACCCGAGCTCGTCCTCCTCGACGTTCGGTTGCCCGACGTCGACGGAATCGACGTTGCCTCCCGAATGTCCCGCGGTCCCGAGCCGCCGGCAATCATCCTGATCTCGAGCCGTTCCGCCAGCGACTACGGCGAGCGACTGGCGCTGGCGCCGGTTGCCGGCTTCATCCCGAAGGCGCGCCTGTCGGCATCGGCGATCGAGGCGCTGCTCGGATGAACGACACCGCGACGCTGCGCCTCGTGCTGGCCGACGATGCCGATCTCCTCCGCGAGGCCCTGGCCGAGGCGCTCGGGTCGCGCGGGTTCGCCATTTCCGGCCAGGCGGGCGACGCCGTCGAGCTACTCCGGCTCGTCGAGAAGCTCGAACCCGACGTGGTGATCGTGGATGTCCGGATGCCGCCGACGTTCTCGACCGAGGGGATCGAGGCGGCCCTGGCAATCCGCGCGCGGTGGCCGGGAACCGGGGTGCTCGTGTTGTCGGAGTTCATCGAGACGTACCACGCACTCGAGCTGGCGCGACGCGGGTCGGCTGGCGTCGGCTACCTGCTCAAGGACCGCGTGCGTGACCTCGGCCAGCTGGCGGAGGCGATCCGAAGGGTCGCCGTTGGCGGCACTGTGATCGACCCGGACGTCGTCGCCCGTCTCCTTGGCCGCCCTCGCACGCGATCGCCGCTCGACGAGCTAACCCCACGAGAGCGGGAGATCCTGGCGCTGATGGCCGAGGGTCGCTCGAACCAGGCGGTCGCAGACCGGCTAACGCTCGAGCTCAAGACCATCGAGGGGCACGTCCGCTCGATCTTCTCGAAGCTTGGGCTCGAGGTGACGGCCGAGGATCACCGGCGGGTGTTGGCGGTCCTCGCCTACCTCCGAGCCGACTGAACCGGGCCGAGCAACGCGGCGGCTACGATGCATCCGTGGCCGACGCCTTGCAGGTTGAGCGCAACGGTCCGGGCGGTGTGGTCGCCCGGGTAACGCTCTCGCGCCCGGCGGTCCACAACGCGTTCGATGCCTCGCTGATCGCGGAGCTGCGCACCGCGTTCGCCGCCCTTGGCCGGGAGGCGCCCGCCCAGCTGCGAGCGGTCGTGCTCGCCGGCGAGGGCCCCACGTTCTGCGCCGGCGCCGACGTCGCTTGGATGCGTGCCGCGATGGCGCTCGACATCGAGGGTAATGAGCAGGACTCGATGGCCATGGCCGACATGTTCGAGACGATCGACATGTGCCCCGTGCCGGTGGTCGCGCGGGTCCAGGGCGGCGCGCTCGGCGGCGGCATGGGGCTGTGCGCGGTGAGCGACCTCGTGATCGCGGAGTCGGGTGCGCGCTTCGGCTTCACCGAAACCCGGCTCGGCATCCTGCCCGCGGTCATCGCGCCGTTCGTGATCGCCAAGATCGGGGAGACGAACGCGCGGGCGCTCTTTCCGGGCGGCCGCCGGTTCGACGCGGTGCGCGCGCAGCGGATCGGCCTGGTCCACGAGGTGGTCGAGGGCGAGGACGCGCTCGATGCGGCGGTCGACGCAGCCGTGGCGGACGTGCTGGCGGCCGGACCCACGGCCGCCCGAGCGGCCAAGGCGATCGTGCGCGAGGTGCGCGGCCTGGGGCACGGATCGGCCAAGTGGCACACGGCGCGGGTGATCGCGCGGCAGCGCACATCGGAGGAGGCGCAGGAGGGGTTCCGGGCGTTCTCCGAGAAGCGCCGCCCGGCGTGGGCGCCGGATCGTGACGGCTGAGGGCCGCTCTGAGCCGTTCACTCCGGGTCGAACCGCCGTCTGCGACAATCGCGTCACACATGCCCGAGGAGTTGAGCCCGAGCCAGGTCGCGGCGCGACTGGGAGCCACGACGCGATCGGTCCAGCGCTGGATCGCGACTGGTCGCCTGCCGGCTCGGCGTGTTGGCGGGCGGTGGCGCGTCGCGTCTGGCGCGATTGACGCGTTTGACTCACTCGCTCCGGATCCAGGCAGGACCGTCATGCCGATCCGTACCCTCTACGTCGCGAACCGCGGCGAGATCGCCGCGCGGATCGCGCGAACGTGCCGTGCGGCGGGGATCGGGGTCGCCTTCGCGGTCACGGACGGCCCCGAGGCGGTCGACCTTCTCGACGGCGACGCCGTGATCAGGGCCGCCCGGTGGGCCGGCGCGGACGCGCTCCATCCCGGGTTTGGCTTCCTCGCCGAGCGCGCGGACTTCGCGGAGGCCGTCCTTTCGGCCGGCCTTCGCTGGGTGGGACCTCCGCCCAAGGCGATCCGGGCGATGGGCGACAAGGCGGCCGCTCGTCGACTGGCCGTGCAGCTCGGCGTCCCGATCCTGCCCGGCTATGACGGCGCCGACCAGTCCGACGCGGCGCTCGCGGCCGCCGCCGCCCGGATCGGGTTTCCGCTGCTCGTAAAGCCCAGCGCCGGCGGCGGCGGGAAGGGCATGCGGGTCGTGCAGGCGGCCGCCGACCTCGTGGAGACGCTCGCGACATCGCGGCGTGAGGCGCGGCTCGCGTTCGGGGACGACCGGCTCGTGCTGGAGCGTTATCTCGAGGGGCCGCGCCACGTCGAGATCCAGGTGCTGTTCGACGCCCACGGCGCCGGCGTCCACCTCGGCGAACGCGACTGCTCGATCCAGCGGCGGCACCAGAAGGTGCTCGAGGAGACGCCGTCACCGGCAGTCGACGAGGCGATGCGGGCGCGGCTCGGAGAGGCCGCGCTCGGGCTGGCCGGGGCGGTCGGCTACGTCTCAGCCGGGACCTGCGAGTTCCTGCTCGATGACGCCGGTGCGTTCTACTTCCTCGAGATGAACACGCGGCTCCAGGTCGAGCACCCGGTGACCGAGATGGTCACCGGGCGCGACCTCGTCGCTGACCAGCTGCGGATCGCCGCGGGCGAGCTTCTCGGGTTCAGCCAGGCCGACGTGCACGCGACTGGTCACGCAATGGAGATCCGGCTCTATGCGGAGGACGCCGAGGCCGGGTTCCTGCCGGCCACCGGCCGGGTCGACGCGCTCCGCTGGCCGGCCGGCGACGGGATCCGCGTGGACGCGGGGATCCAGGTCGGATCGGAGGTTGGTGCGCGGTTCGATCCGATGCTCGCCAAGGTCATTGCCCATGGGATCGATCGCGCGCAGGCGCTCGCGCGCCTCACCACGGCCCTGGACGAAACGCTCGTGCTCGGCATCGTCACGAACCTGCGCTTCCTGCGCTGGCTCGTCCGCGAGCCGGCGGTCCTGGACGGGGAGGCCCGGACCGACATGCTCCAGCGCAGCTGGCCGCCCCCGGACTGGGTGGCGCGAACGGCCATCCCCGACGATGCCTGGGACGCCGCCGGGCGGGCACTGATGACGGGAAGCGGCGGCTCATGGTCGGGCGGCTGGCGCCTGAACGCCCCGCCGACGGTGCGAGTCGCGACGGACGGGGACGAGCGAACCGTTCGGCCCTCCGTCGCGACTGACCAGCCGATCCGCCTCGTCGTGTCGGACGGCACGGCGCATGCCGACGTGGACGGCCTGAGCGTCGCGTTCCGACTCGCGCCGCCGCCCGACGTCGACCGGGCCGCGCGCGCCGCCTCGGCCGTCACGCACGCCGGCGGGCGGGCCGAGCTCATTGCGCCGATGCCCGGAGCAGTCATCGCGATCCACCTGGAGCTCGGCGCGGCCGTCGACGCCGGCGACCCGGTCGTGACCCTCGAGGCGATGAAGATGGAGCACGTCGTGACCGCTCCGACGTCCGGCCGGCTGAGCGAGATCCTCGTGGCGGAGGGGGACCAGGTCGTCCGGGGCCAGCCGCTCGGCTCGGTTACCGTGTGATCATGCCCGTGAGACAGCGGAGATGGACATGACCAACCACGATGCGCCGGCAGTCACGCCGGCGACACGCGCGCAGCTGATGGACGACTGGCGGGCGGCGCGGTCCCGACGGCACGCTGCGGGGCCCGACAGCGAGGCCTATCGCGAGGCGTGCGAGGACGTCGCCCGGATCGAGGTCGAGATCGCCCGGATCGAGCGGGCGATGGACCCGCCGCGGGTCTGAACGCAGCGTGTCCGGGGCGCTGACGGCGGCGGTCCGCATCTACGAGGTAGGACCGCGGGACGGGCTGCAGAACGAGGCGACGCCCATCCCCATCGACGCCAAGCTCCGGTACCTCGCGCTGCTCGCCGCGGCCGGGTTGCGCGAGATCGAGGCGACCAGCCTCGTGTCTGCGCGGGCGATCCCCCAGCTGGCTGACGCCGACGAGCTGTTGCGCGTGCTGCCCCGGGCACCCGGCGTGCGCTACCCGGTGCTGGTGCCGAACCAGCGGGGTCTCGCCCGCGCCGAGGCCGCCGAGGTCGACGCGATCGCGGTCTTCACCGCGGCCAGCGACGCCTTCACCCGCCACAACATCGGCATGTCGGTCGCCGATTCGCTCGAGGCGTTCGCTCCCGTGCTGGCCCGCGCTGGTGAGCTCGGCTGGTGGCGGCGAGCGTACGTCTCGACGGCGTTCGGCTGCCCGTACACGGGGCGCGTGGAGCCGGCGAGGGCGGTCGACGTCGCGTTGCGGCTGCTGGAGCTGGGTGCCGACGAGATCTGCTTCGGCGACACGATCGGGGTGGGGGTGCCGGGCCAGGTCGCGGCGCTGACCGGCCTGGCGGTCGAGCGGAGCATCCCGATCGACCGGATCGCGTACCACTTCCACGACACGCGGGGCACGGCGCTGGCCAATGTGTCGGCGGGTCTCGACGCCGGCGTCCGCTGCTTCGACGCATCAACCGGTGGCACCGGTGGCTGCCCGTACGCGCCCGGCGGGGCCGGCAACCTGGCCACCGAGGACCTCGTCTACCTGCTCGACGCGATGGGCTACGAGCATGGCGTCCGGCTGTCGGGGGTCCTCGAGGCGGCCCGGTTCATCGCCGCAACCCTGGGCCGTCCGCTCGCCTCGAAGGTGGGTCAGGCGGGCGGCTGGGACCCTGCCACGGGAGCTGCCACCGGCCACGCGCATTGAGCACGGAAACCCGCCGGCAAGGGCGCGCCGGGCGTCTCTGGCGGCGGCCGGTCGTCCTGCTACGATCCCGCCACCATGGACGGCGTCGTGCTCGTGCTGAACCAGAATTACGAGCCCCTCAACGTCTGCAATCTGCCGAGGGCATTTCGACTGCTCTTCGGTGAGAAGGCCGAGATCATCGAGTACGACCACCAGATGATCCGGACCGTGCGGACGGAGTTCCGCGCGCCATCGGTGATCCGGCTCCAGCACCTCATCAAGCGGCCGCGACCGCGGGTCAAGCTGACCCGACGCGAGATCTTCGCCCGCGACCGGCATACCTGCCAGTACTGCGGCCGCCAGACCCACGACCTGACCCTGGACCACATCGTCCCGCGCCATCGGGGCGGCGGCCACTCGTGGGAGAACCTCGTGACCGCCTGCAAGCTGTGCAACCACCGCAAGGGCGCCAGGACACCCGAGGAGGCGCGCCTGCGTCTCCGGCGCGATCCGTTCGAGCCCCGCAGCGACGTGTACTCGCTGTTCACGCCTTATCTCGCCGACGACCGCAACGAGGCCTGGCGGACCTACCTGTTCCTGGGCCGGAACTGACGGTCGACGCGCCGATGGAGGCAGCCACCGGCGTTTCCATTGGCCGCGCGATCCCGGGACCCGTGATGGAGGTGCTCGCGGCGCTTTGGGCGGCCGGCCACGCCGGCTACGCGGTGGGCGGCTCCCTGCGCGACCTGCTCCTGGGGCGCACGCCGGTCGATTGGGACCTCGCGACCTCGGCCCCGCCGGAGCGCGTAGTCGAGCTCTTTCCCGGGGCGATCTACGAGAACCGGTTCGGCACCGTGGCGGTGCGCCATGCCGGCGTGGTGCTCCAGGTCACGACGTTCCGGTCTGACCACGATTACGCCGACTTCCGGCGGCCGCACCGCGTGGAATGGGCGGACCGGGTCGAGCTCGATCTCGCGCGCCGCGACTTCACGGTCAACGCGATGGCCTGGGGCGCGGGCCGGCCGGACGCTCCGGCGGAGCCGACCCCGGACGCGCCTGACCTCGTCGACCGCTTCGGCGGTCGAGCCGACGTCGCGGCGCGGCTCCTTCGGGCGGTGGGCGAACCCGAGGCCCGCTTCGGCGAGGACGCCCTGCGCATGATCCGGGCGCCACGGCTGGCGGCAACACTCGACTTCACCATCGAGCCGGCGACGCTTGCGGCGATCCACGCCAACGCGCCGCTGGTGGCGCACCTGTCCGGCGAGCGCGTCGCGGCGGAGCTCGATCGGCTGCTGGCAGCGGAGCGTCCGAGCGTCGGGCTCCGGCTGCTCGAGACGACCGGGCTGCTCGCGGCGGTCAGCCCGGAGCTCGCCGCCCAGCGGGGCGTGCCCCAGAACAAGGTCCCGGGTGAGGACCTGTGGGATCACACCGTGCGCACCGTTGACGCGGCGCCGGCCGGCGCCCTGCTGGTCCGGCTTGCCGCTCTCCTCCACGACATCGGCAAGCCGTCCACCGCCGCTGATGGCCACTTCCTCGGCCACGAGCGGGTCGGCGCCGAGCTGGCAGCCGCGCTCCTGACGCGACTCCACTACCCGCGCCCCGTCGTGGACCGGGTCGCCGCCCTCGTCCGGCTCCACATGTTCTCCTACGACCCGGGTGCCAGCGACGCGGCGATCCGCCGCTTCATCCGGAAGGTCGATCGCGAGATCCTGCCGGCGCTCTGGTCGCTCCGTGCCGCCGACAACGTCGGCAGCGGCCGGCCCGCGGATGCCGGGCACCTCGGTGAGCTGCGCCGGCGGGTCGAGGACCAGCTGGCCGCGGACGTCGCGCTCGATGTCGGCGACCTGGCGCTGGACGGAAACGACCTCATCGCGCAGCTCGGGCTCGCACCCGGCCCGACGATCGGCCGCGTGCTCGCGGGTCTCCTCGACCGGGTGATCGACGATCCCGCGCTGAACGACCGCCCGACGCTGCTGCTGCTGGCACGGGCGATGCTGGACGACGAGCGGTGATCGAGATCCTGCTCGAGGCGGAGCGGGCGCTCTCGTTCGGCCTTCTCGGCCAGGCGGAACGGCTCTACCGCCAGGCCGCCGACGCCGATCCCCGCAACTCGATCGCGGTCGTGGGCCTGGGGCGCGTGGCCCTCGAGCGGGGCGACGAGGCGACGGCCCTCCAGCTGGCCGAGCGGGCCCTGGGGATCGATCCGGACAACGATGCCGCGCGGCGGATGGTCGACCGCCTTCGGGAGGTCGCGCGGCACCGCGTAGGCGATCCGGCTGCCCAGCCCGCGGCCGAGCCCGTGATGGGGCCCGAGGCCGTGGTGCCAGAACCCACGCCCGTGGTGGCACCAGAGCCCGAGCCGCGGCGACCGGGCTTCCTGCGCCGCCTGTTCCGTCGGCGTTAGGCTTCCAACAACAAATCCGGAGGAGAGCAGTGCGCGTCCTGGTCACCGGCGGAGCCGGCTACGTCGGTTCGGTTTCCGTCGAGGCGCTCGTCGCTGCAGGCCACGACGTGTCGGTGCTCGACGACCTGTCGTCCGGGCACGAGGCCGCCGTCGTCGCAGGCGCCGACCTCGTCGACGGGCCCTACACCGACGCCACGACGGTCGCCCGCCTGCTCGAGGCGCGCGACATCGAGGTCGTGCTCCACTGTGCCGCACGCTCGCTGGTGGGCGAGAGCATCCGCGATCCCGGGCCGTACTTCGTCCAGAACGTGGCCGGCGGGATCGGGCTGCTGGAGGCGATGCGGCTCGCGGGCACCTCGCGGATCGTGTGCAGCTCCTCCGCAGCGGTCTACGGCGTCCCCGAGGCCACGCCGATCACCGAGGACGAGCCGCTCAGTCCCATCAACCCGTACGGCGAGACAAAGCGCTCCTTCGAGGCCGCTCTCTGGTGGTATGGCCTGGCCTACGGATTCCGGGCGGTGACGCTCCGCTACTTCAACGTCGCCGGGGCCACCGAGATGAACGGGGAGGTCCACGATCCGGAGACCCACCTCATTCCGAACGTGCTGGCTGCGGTCGAGGGCAGGCAGCGGCTGACGGTATTCGGCGACGACTACCCCACGCCCGACGGGACCTGCATCCGCGACTACATCCACGTCGCCGATCTCGCCGAGGCCCACGTCCTGGCGCTCGAGGCCACCGCGACCGGCGATGACCGCACCGACCCGGCAGCGGGTCGCGGCATGCTCGTGTGCAACCTGGGCAACGGCGGCGGCTTCAGCGTGCGCGAGGTCCTCGCAGCCGCCGAGCGGGTGACACGCCGGCCGGTGCCGTACGACGTCGGGCCACGCCGGGCGGGCGATGCGCCGGTCCTTGTCGCGTCGGCGGCCCGCGCGGCGGAGACGCTGGGCTGGCGCTCGGCACGGCCGTCCCTCGAGGAGATGGTCGGCTCGGCGTGGGACTGGCGCCGGCAGCACCCGTCCGGCTACGGCGAGTAGGATCGCCCGATGATCAGCGACGTCACGGCAACCGACGGCTGGCTCCTGCAGGAGTTCGGGAGACGGCACGTGAGGCAGATTGCCGACCCGGTCATCGAGCCGCTCTGGTCCGGGCTGCGTGTGCTGGCGCTCGTGACAGGAACCGATGTCGAGCTTCGCGAGGGCAACGGCGAGGTGCAGGACAGGCCGGCGATCGCGGCCGCGCTTCGCACAGCGTTGCGGGCCGACGAAGCGGTCCTGGACGGCTATCTCACGATCGAGGGCGCGCCAGCGGGCGTCGGCGTGATGCCGACCGTCGGTCCCAGGGGTCCGACGGCGGCGGAGCTGGCGCGGCGCATGTGGCTTGGCGGGATTCGCCAGCGCAATGAGCCGATCGATCCGGAGGAGGCCGGAGACGAGGTCCGCGAGGCCGACGAGGGCGTCATCCTCGTTGCCGTGGACCTGCTGCTGATCGACGACCAGGCGCTTTTGGACGTCCCGCTGCTGGAGCGCAAGCGCCTGCTCGACAGCGTGGTCATCGCCGGCGACCTGATCCGGGTGGGCATCCACGTCCGGGCGCCAGTGGACCATTGGCTCGGGACGTGGCGCGGTGCAGGGTTCCGGCAGCTCGCCTACAAGGAGGCCAACGGGCGCTACCGGCCGGGCGAGGTGAACGACGGGTGGGCCACGGCCGACATCCCGCACCGCTGACGGCCCGCCGCTGCCGCGTGGAACCGTCGGTGGTACGGTGGCTCGGTGCCCGCGACCGCCCTCACGCCGGCCATCCGCGACGAGATCGCCCGCCTCGGGCGGGCCGACATCATGGTCGGGATCCCCAGCTTCAAGAACGCCGCGACGATCGGCTATGTCGTCCGTGCGGCACAGGCCGGGCTGGTCCAGTACTTCCCGGACCTGAAGCCCGTGGTCGTCAACTCGGACGCCGGATCGCCGGACGGGACCCAGCGAGTCGTCGTCGAAACCGAGCCGCCCGACTACATCGAGCAGATCCTGCTCATCCGGCCCACCAACAAGCTCGACAGGGTCTCGCTGACCTATCCGGAGATCGACGGCACGGGCGGGAAAGGCGCAGCGCTCCGGATGATCTTCGAGATGGCCGCGGCGCTCGAGGTCCAGGCGCTGGTGGTCGTGGACTCGGACCTGCGCTCCATCGTGCCCGAATGGATCGAGCTGCTCGCGGGCCCCATCCTCAAGGGCGGCTACGACTTCGTCGCCCCGCTCTACGCCCGCTACAAGTACGACGGCACGATCACCAACACCGTCACCTACCCGCTCACCCGGGCGCTCTACGGCCACCGGATCCGCCAGCCGATCGGCGGCGACTTCGGCGTCTCGGGGGATCTCGTGCGCCATTACCTCACGCTCGACGACTGGACCGACGACGTCAGCAAGTTCGGGATAGACATCTGGATGACGACCTCCGCACTGGCCGGCGGGTTCGCGGTCTGCCAGACCCGCCTCGGGGCCAAGGTCCACGACCCGAAGGACCCGGGCGCCGACCTCGGGCCCATGTTCCGCCAAGTGGTCGGCACGATCCTTCGGCTGACCGTCCGCCACGCCGAGCACTGGCTGTCGATCCGGGGCAGCCACGACGTGCCGGCGTACGGGTTCGAGCGGATCATCGATCCGCCACCGCTCGAGGTGAACACGCTGCGCCTGCTGACCGAGTTCCACCAAGGCTCGCTCACGCTCGCCGACCGCTGGCGGACGATGTTCGCGCCAGCGAACGCCGAGACGCTGCTCGTGCTTGCCCGCGAGGCCGGCAAGCTCGCCGACGCGGCGCGCCTGCGGTTCGGGATCGTCGGCGACGCCACGACGACGAAGGCGTCGACCCTCGAGATGGCCGACGCGCTGACCGCCTTCCACTTCCCCGACGACCTGTGGGCGCGCCTGCTCTACGACCTCGTGGTCGCCGCCCGGGATGACGCGCAGGCGGTCGAGGCGATGGTCGCCTCGCTCGTGCCCGTGTACTTCGGTCGGGTCGGCAGCTTCGTGATCGAGAACCGCCAGGTGACCACGGACCAGGCCGAGGAGCGGGTCGAACGGCAGGCGCGCGAGTACGAGCTGCTCAAGCCGTATCTCATCGACCGCTGGACGGAGAGCACCAGACGGCCGGCCGAGGCGGCCGCGGGTCCGGGCGCGGTCGCGGCTCGCGGCGGCGCCGAGTGACCAGCCGCTCGCCGCTCCCGGTCCGGGTGCTGATCCCGGTCGCGAACCCGCTGACCGCGGAGGAGCTCATCCGGATCGGCGCCGACCTGCTCGAGAAGCGTGGCGAGATCACCGCCCTGGGAATCGTGGAGGTGCCCGAGGGCATGCCCCTGTCCGAGGGCGCGACCCGTGCCCGTCACGCCCGCCGGCTCCTCCAGCGCGTGCTCGATTTCGCGCCGGAGGGCACGACCATCCACCCGATCGTGCGCATCGGGCGCCACGCCGCCGAGGGCATCGTGGAGGCAGCCGCCGAGCAGGAGGCGGACCTCATCATCTTCGGCTGGGGCGGCAAGACCCCGGCCGGCCGCGACGGCCAGACACCGATGATCTTCTCGCCCACGATCGACGAGGTCGTGCGCGATGCGCCGTGCGACATCGCCGTGGTCAAGCAGCGCGGATCCGGCGAGGTCCGGCGCGTGCTGGTCCCGGTCCGCGGCGGGCCGCACGCCGAGCTCGCGATTCGCTTCGCGGACGCGATCGCCCGTCGCCACGGCGCCCAGGTCGCGGTGCTCCACCTGGTCCCGCCCGGGATCACGCTGGCCGTGAGGGCACAGGCCGAGCACGCGCTGACCAGCTTCATCCGCCAGCACGTCAAGGGCCGGGCGGAGCCGCTGCTGCGCGAGGCGGCGAACGTCCGGACGGCGATCCTGCGCGAGGCGGAGAAGGCGGACCTGGTCGTCATGGGCGCATCGGCGACCCCGGCCGGCGCGAACGGCGAGACGTACCTCTTCGGAGCGCTGCCCGAGATCATCGCCGCCCGTGCCAAGCCGACGGTCGTGGTCGTCAAGACCCGCGAGACGATCGGGCGGCAGACCTTCGAGCAGCTCGCCCAGCGCGCCGAGACGCTCGTGGCCGCGGACCGCGCGGCGGAGGAGGCGCGCGCGGTGCCCGCCCGCGTCGAGCGCTGGTTCGGCGAGTCGAACTTCCACCACGCCGAGTTCGCCGATCTGCGCCGGCTCGTCCAGCTCAAGGAGAAGCAGCGGCTGGCGATCAGCCTGGTCCTGCCAACGCTCAACGAGGAGGAGACGATCGGCCCGATCGTGCGCCGGGCGATGCGCGAGATGGTGGGGCGGGTACCGCTGCTCGACGAGGTCGTGGTCATCGACTCCGCGTCCACCGACCGAACCCGCGAGATCGCCGAGGCCGAGGGGGCCCGGGTCGTCCAGCATCCGGACATCCTGCCCCGCTACGGCGCGTTCCGAGGCAAGGGCGAGGCGCTCTGGAAGTCTCTGTTCGAGACGTCCGGGGACCTGATCGTGTGGGCGGACACGGACGTCCGCAACTGGCACTCGCGGATGGTCTACGGGACGCTTGGCCCGCTCCTTCACGAGCCGAGGCTGCAGTACGTCAAGGGCTACTACCAGCGTCCCATCGTCGAGGGCGGGGTGCTCAAGGAAGGCGGCGGCGGGCGCGTCACGGAGCTCGTGGCCCGGCCCCTGATCAACCTGTTCTTCCCCGAGCTGTCAGGGATGATCCAGCCGCTCTCCGGCGAGTACGCCGGCCGTCGGTCCCTGCTCGAATCGATCCCGTTCTTCACGGGCTATGCGGTGGAGATCGGGCACCTGATCGACGCCGCCGAGCGCGTCGGCATCGAGGGCCTGGGGCAGGTGGATCTCGAGCGCCGGGTGCATCGGAACCAGGAGCTCGAGGGCTTGTCGCGAATGTCGTTCGTGATCCTGCAGGCGGTCATGAAGCGGCTGGAGGAGCGGCGCCGGGTGCGGCTCTTCGCCGAGCTCGGCTCGACGATGAAGCTCCCCCGCTCGGGGCGCGGGCGGCTCTCGCTGGAGGTGATCGAGCTGGCCGACCAGGAGCGACCGCCCATGATCCGCATCCCCGAGTACCTGGAACGCCGGAACACCGCGGCCGCTGACGCCCAGCGCGAAGCCGCGCTGCGGTGACCGGGCCGCCCGCTGGGCGGCGGCTCACCGTCCTGATCGCGCCTGACTCGTTCAAGGGCTCGCTCACGTCCGTAGAGGTCGCCCGGGCGCTGGCTGCGGGCTGGGCCCGGGCCAGGCCCGATGACGAGCTCCTCCTCGCGCCGCTCGCCGACGGTGGCGAGGGAACGCTGGTCTCCATCGAGGCGGCCGGCGGCTGGGAATGGAGGGAAACGGAAGCCAGCGATCCGATCGGCAGGAAGACCCGCGCCCGCTGGCTCCAATCCGCCGACGGCGCGGCGGCTGTGGTCGAGCTCGCGTCGGCGTCCGGGCTATCGCGCCTGACCAGCGCCGAGCGTGACCCGCTGGGGGCGTCCACTGCCGGCACGGGCGAGGTGCTGCGCGCGGCGATCGACGCCGGCGCGCGGCGGATCACGCTGGGGATCGGAGGGTCGGCCACGAACGACGGCGGGGCAGGGCTGCTCCAGGCCCTGGGCGCGGTCGTCGACGGCGACAAGGTCGACCTCGCGGGTCTCGACCTCCGTCTTTCGAGCGTCGATCTGCGGATCGCGTGCGACGTCACAAACCCGCTGCTGGGCCCTGCCGGCGCGGCGGCGACGTACGGACCCCAGAAGGGTGCGACGGCCGACGAGGTCGCCGAGCTCGACCGCCGGCTCGAGCGCTATGCCGGCGCGCTGGAGGCAGCCACCGGCCGGCGCGAGCGCGATACGCCCGGTGCAGGCGCCGCGGGCGGAACGGGCTTCGGGCTCCTTGCCCTTACCGATCGATTCCGAAGCCTCGAGCTCGTACCCGGGGTGGAGCTCGTCATGGACGAGATCGACCTCGACGGCAAGCTGGGCCGCGCGGACCTCGTCATCACCGGCGAAGGCCGGATCGACGCCCAGACGGCGTTTGGGAAGACAGCCCTCGGCGTCGCCTGGCGCGCCCATGCACGCGGGCTGCCCACGATCGCCGTGGGCGGTGGCATCACGCCCGAGGGGATCCGGGCGCTCGCCCCGCTGGGCGCCGTCGCGGTCCCGGTCGTCGAGACACCGCAGACCGTCGAGGAGGCCATCGCGTCGGGCGCCGAGCCGGTCGAGCGGGCCGGCGAGCGGATCGGCTGGCTCGTCGGGCTCGCACGATGACGCCTCCCCGGACGGCGCCCACC
>Ga0136621_1000265_pt1 | contig 19958 bp, 18 predicted proteins | sample AntDryUQ445A2306_FD_104673 | JGI IMG/M metagenome (GOLD analysis project Ga0136621, IMG submission 104673) | Polar desert sand microbial communities from Dry Valleys, Antarctica - metaG UQ445A (23.06) | ecosystem: Environmental > Terrestrial > Soil > Desert | place: Antarctica: Dry Valley...
GTGCCTCGGGGGCCTCGTATGGGTCGCTTACGCCGGTGAACTCCTTGATCTCTCCTGCACGAGCCTTGGCGTACAGGCCCTTGACGTCCCGCTCCTCGCAGGTCTCCAGCGAAGCGGCGGCGTAGACCTCGACGAAGTCCTTGGCCATTACGCGTGCCTCCTCACGGATGTTCCTGTAGGGGGATATGGCAGCGGTGATCACGAATGCGCCGTTGCGCTGAAGGAGGTGTGCCACAAAGGCGATCCGGCGAACGTTGATGTCGCGGTCCTCCTTGGAGAACCCCAGACCCTTCGACAGGTTCTCCCGGACGATGTCACCGTCCAGGATCTCAACGGGCACACCTGCTGCCAAAAGATGATTCTCGAGCTCACGGGCAATGGTGGTCTTGCCGGAGCCCGAAAGGCCCGTGAACCAGATGACACAACCGCGCTCGCGGTTTGCTTGCTTCATGGTGATCTCTCTTTCTGTCGATTCGGTCAGTGACGTAAAGCGCTCTTGCCGAGCGCTCCCTGTGCAGGCTCGAGCCCGAACAGGTCAAGAATTGTGCAGTGCACATCCCAGAGGTGCAATCCGGAGCGTTCACCACTCGATTGGCCTGGAGCGTTGTTCATCATGAAGATTCCACGTTCCGCGTGGTTGGCTTCATCGGGCCCGGTGTCGTTCTCGAACGTGTACATCGAGTTATGCCCGAGAGAGCCAACGGAACGCCATTTGAGCTCACCGAAGATGACGATGAGGTCGGGCGCGACACCGTTCTGTGATGTGTAGAGGGCGTCAGGCTTCCATGCCTTGTTACCCATGGGATTGCCGTCGTGGTCCACCATTGCCTCGATCTTGTGGACCAGTTCCTTGCGTGTCGCTTCGTACTCGGCTTCAGGTATGACGCCATCGGGCTCACGGCCTTCGACGTTCAAGAACAGACGGCCGTAGTAACCACCGTCACCCCATGCCTTGGTCTTGCTCCAGTCGATCTTCATGCGATCGATCGGAGTGATCTCGGAGGGATAATCGTCGGCGAAGGCAAGGTAGCCCTCCTTCTGCAGCCATTCATTGAAGCAGACGCCGCCGACCATGGCCTTCGCCCCGTGATCGGACACCACCAGAACGGTGGTGTCCTCGTCGGCGTGCTTGTCCAGTATCTCGCCGATCTTCCCGTCGAGATAACGGTAGTAGTCGCGCAACGACTCTCGGTAGGGATTGTCGGGTACGAAGCGTGGGTGGTTGGGATCGATGAAGCTCCATATACCGTGATTCAACCGGTCGGGCCCCATCTCCACCATTACGAAGAAGTCCCACGGTTTGTTCGACAACAGGTACTCGGCAGTCTTGAACCGCTGCTCGGTCATCTTGTAAGCCTCATCGATGATGTATTGCGTGTTGTCCGTGCGGAAGTTACGGATGTCGAATACGTAGTCGCCGACGTTCTGCTCGAGCTCCGCCTTGAGCTCCTTCGGGTACGTGTAATCAGCATCGTTGCTCGGCGTCAGAAAGCATCCGATCTGTATCCCATTTAGAGCCTTCGGCGGATAGGAAGGCGGAACCGACATCACGATGCAGTCCTTGCCCGCTTCCGACAGAATGTCCCACACGGTCGGCTCCTTGACGGCCCACGACGTCGCAAACGAAAGGCCGTCGTATGAGTGGTCCTTGCGATTGCGGAAGCCGTAGATCCCCAAGGTTCCGGGATCCTTGGACGTCATCATGCACATCCACGCCGGCACGGTGATGGGCGGCACGATGGACTCGAGCGGCCCCCACACACCGTTCTCGCGGAGCTTCGTCAGGTTCGGAATATCGGATGCATATTCATCGAACACATGTTGAGGCGGAGCACAGTCCAGCCCCAAGACCATGACCTTGCGACCACGCTCCTTGGGCGCGGCGGGTGCAGGCTGGGCCGCCGGCATCCGCTCGTCCTTCTTCCTCTTCAGCTTGTCTAGCACTCGCATGCGTTAGCCCTGCCCCCTTAGTTGTTATCGGTGCTGTCTTTGGCGCGTTCTGCGTCGATGAGGATGCGCGCTACTTCGGGGCGGGAGAACTGAGGCGGCGGCTCCTCACCATTGGTGAGCATCTGGCGCACCTGGGTGCCGGATAGGAACACTCGGTCGTCCTTGCCGTGCGGGCAGGTCTTGGCCGAAGCCATCTGCTCGCACGTGTTGCACCAGAAGGAGTGCTCGAACTTCAGTGGCCAGATTCCAAGCTCCCCGGGATCGAGCTCTTCGAAGATCTCCTGAGCGTCGTAGCTCCCGTAGTAGTCGCCCACTCCCGCGTGGTCCCGACCCACGATGAAGTGTGTCATGCCGTAGTTCTTGCGCAGGAGGGCGTGCCAGATCGCCTCGCGCGGTCCCGCGTACCGCATGGCGGCCGGGAACACCGAGAGAATGACACGGTCCGGCGGGTAGTACTTCTCCATCAGGACCTCGTAACACTGCATGCGAACCTCAGCGGGTATGTCATCCCCCTTGGTGCCGCCAACGAGCGGGTGAATCACAAGTCCATCCACGATCTCGAGCGCACACTTCGTGAGGTACTCATGCGCACGGTGAATCGGGTTTCGGGTCTGGAAAGCAACTGCGGTTTTCCACCCACGCTGTGCGATCGCATCGCGCAGCTGAACGGGTGTCAGGCGGTAGTTGGCGAACTCACTGAGGAAGATATTCTCGAGCACCGTCACTTCGCCGCCCACGTAGTGCGAGCCCTGCTCATAGAGGTAGGCAACACCAGGGTGCTTTTCGTCGGTGGTGCGATAGGTGAGCTCGGCCTCATGGCGCACGTCGTATCGGTAGACGTCGTCGACGTCGATGATCGCAACAGTCCGCCCCTCGTGCGTTATTGCTGCCTGCCTCCCGGATTCGAGGGCCTGGGCCTCGTCGTCGGTCGCCGACAGGGTGATGGGGAGGCTCCACGGCAGCCCGCTTGCGAGCCGCATCTCGTCCACCACCGGGTTGTAGTCCGACTGCGTCATGAACCCCCGGTTGGGCGAGACCGCACCGATTGCAAGCAGCTCGAGATCCGAGATCACGCGCCGGGACTTAGCTTCGATCGTAGGCATCGAAGCAGTCCGGGCGTTCAGCTCGCGGCGCTCGTCTGCGTTCGCCATACGCAATTCCAGGGCTCCTCCGTGGGGCGGAAAGCCCGAAACGTCTTTGACGGTGTTCGGCATGGGTTCTCCTTGTGTAGCCGGTGATCTTTCAGGGATTTCAGTCGTCCCGGATGGGAAACGACCGTCCGTTGCTACGGACACTCCCAGTGCACTCTTGGATGCACTCTTATGACACTCTAAGGATACCAGGCCCAGGCCTCAAATGGCAGGAGCCAGAGTGACGGCTGCCGGAACAGAGCAGAACGCGAAAATGCACCCGCTGAGCCTTCGTCCCGGCTTTCACCGGTTTACGACTCAACGGATGCATGGATCAAGTTACGCAACGCTCCCCGGGTTGGCAAGAGGGCGAGCCGAGATTGTTTCGCGCCTTCGAAAAAAATGCTCGACGTGCCGTGGAAAAGCGGTTACATCATGCCGCCCATTCCACCCATGCCACCCATGCCACCCATGCCACCCATGCCGTGGTCGTGACCACCGCCGGCAGCCGCTGGTGCTTCGTCCTCGGGCTTCTCGACGATGCCCGCCTCGGTCGTGAGGAACAACGAAGCGATGGACGCCGCGTTCTCGAGTGCCGAGCGGGTCACTCTCACAGGGTCGATGATGCCGTCAGACAGCATGTCGACGTACTGCCCGGTGGCTGCGTTGAGTCCGTGCCCGGGCTTCTCGTTGCGAACCCGGTCGACCACAACGCCGCCCTCGAAGCCGGCGTTCTGCGCAATCCAGCGCAGAGGTGCATCCAGCGCCGACAGGACTACCCGGGCACCCGCAAGCTCGTCACCTTCGACGTCGAGTGCCTCCACCGCCTCGCGTGCTCGCACCAGCGTGGTGCCGCCGCCGGGAACGATTCCCTCTTCGACCGCAGCTCGCGTGGCCGAAACCGAGTCCTCGATGCGGTGCTTCTTCTCCTTGAGCTCGACCTCTGTCGCGGCGCCGACCTTGAGAACCGCGACACCTCCGGCGAGCTTCGCCAGCCTCTCCTGGAGCTTCTCCCGGTCCCAGTCAGAGTCCGTACGGTCGATCTCGGCACGGATCTGGTCGATACGGCCGGAGATCTCATCGGAGTCGCCCTGGCCCTCGACAACGGTCGTGTTGTCCTTGGTGATGACGGCTTTGCGCGCCTGCCCAAGCAGGTCGATCGATGCGTTCTCGAGCTTCAGGCCGATCTCCTCGGAGATCACCTGACCACCTGTCAGGATCGCGATGTCCTGAAGCATTGCCTTGCGACGATCGCCGAACCCCGGAGCCTTCACCGCTGCAGCCTTGAAGGTGCCGCGGATCTTGTTCACCACAAGGGTGGCAAGGGCCTCGCCCTCGACGTCCTCGGAGATGATGAGAAGAGGACGGCCCCCCTGCATGACCTTTTCGAGGATCGGCAGGAGGTCACGGACCGAGGAGATCTTCTGCTGAGCAATGAGGATGTAGGGGTCCTCGAGCACGGTCTCCATACGGTCCTGGTCGGTGACGAAGTACGGCGAGATGTAGCCCTTGTCGAACTGCATGCCCTCGACGAGCTCGAGATCGATACCGAAGGAGTTGGACTCCTCGACGGTGATTACTCCGTCCTTGCCCACCTTGTCCATCGCCTCGGCGACCATCTCGCCGATCTCATTGTCGTTGTTGGCCGAGATCGCCGCGACGTGGGCGATCTGCTCGCGGCCTTCGACATCGCGTCCCTGCGACTTGATGGCCTCGACTGCGGCTGCGGTGGCCTTGTCGATGCCCCGCTTGAGGGCCATCGGATTGGCGCCGGCGGCGACATTCTGAAGCCCCGCCTTGACCATTGCCTGGGCAAGGACGGTCGCGGTGGTCGTTCCGTCGCCTGCTACGTCGTTGGTCTTGGTCGCCACCTCTTTGACGAGCTGTGCGCCCATGTTCTCCCAGGGGTCGTCGAGCTCGATCTCCTTGGCGATGGTGACGCCGTCATTGGTGATCGTGGGAGCGCCCCACTTCTTGTCGAGGACGACATTGCGACCACGCGGGCCGAGGGTCACCTTGACGGCATCCGCCAACCGGTTGACCCCTGACTCGAGGCGCCGCCGCGCGTCTTCTTCGAACTTGACTATCTTTGGCATTCAGTACTCCTTAAGCTGCCCGAAGGCTTCGAGTGACTAGCCGAGCACCGCGAGAGCGTCGCGGGACGACAGGATGAGAAGGTCTTCGCCGTCGACGGTGATCTCGGTGCCTCCGTACTTCGAGTAGAGGACGCGGTCACCCTCCTTGACGTCAAGGGCGATGAGGTCGCCGTCCTCGTTGCGCTTGCCGGGCCCGACCGCCAGTACGACGCCCTCCTGGGGCTTCTCCTTGGCCGTGTCCGGAATGACGATGCCGGAGATGGTGGTTTCCTGACCTTCTTCGGGACGGACCAGGATTCGGTCCTCGAGCGGACGCACGTTGGTCTTGGTGCCTGTTGCCATGTTCGACCTCCTGAAATCGATCGTTTAGCACTCTTGTGTGCCGAGTGCTAATCCTAAACCGGAGGGGCCTTCCCGGTCAACCGGGCGCAGGGGTGACGAAGCATAGGCGGCAGCGAAGTGCTAGAGCGGGGACACCAGGGGGAGGTTGGGGTCCGGTGAGGCGCCCAGGGGCGTCCTCAATCCCCGGCGCAGCATCGCGGTGGCGCACGCTCCGACCATTGCGGCGTTGTCGGTGCACAGCTCGGGCGGCGGCACGTGAAAGTCCATCGCCCGCTCGGCGCAGGCAGCCGCGAGGCCCCCTCGCAGGCCGGAGTTCGCGGCCACCCCTCCGCAGAGAAAAATCCTCGACGCGCCGGTGTGCTCGGCTGCGGCCATCGTCTTGGCCACCTGGACATCCACCACCGCCCGCTGGAAAGACGCGGCGACATCCTCCACCACGACCTCTTCACCGGCCGCCTCGGCGCGGCGCACATGGTTGACCACGGCGGTCTTGAGCCCCGAGTAGGAGACGTCGAAGCCCGGCGCACGCAGCATCGCCCGGGGGAAACGGATCGCCTCGGGGTCCCCGAGAAGCGACAGCCGGTCGATCTCCGGACCACCCGGGTAGCCCAGGCCGAGGAAACGAGCGACCTTGTCGAACGCCTCGCCGGCGGCGTCATCGAGGGTGCCTCCCAGAAGGTCGTAGTCGCCGTCATCCACAACGTGGACCAGCAGGGTGTGACCGCCCGAGATGATCAGCGCAACCCCGGGCCAGCGGGCCTCTGGATCTGCGAGCAGGGCCGAATAGAGATGGGCCTCGAGGTGATTGACGCCGGCGAACGGAATCCCCAGGGCCGCAGCCAACGCCTTGCCTTCGGCAACTCCGATCAGCAACGAGCCGGCCAAGCCCGGGCCCAGGGTCGCCCCGACGGCGTCAAGGTCCCACAGGGTGGTGTCGGCGCCCACGAGCGCCTGCGCGATGGCGGGCGTGAGTGCTTCCACATGGGCGCGCGCCGCGATTTCGGGCACGATGCCGCCGTACTCGCTGTGGAGGTCACTCTGGGATGCGATCACGTTGGACAGGATCCGACGGCCGCCCTTGATCACCGATGCAGACGTCTCGTCACAGGAGGTCTCGATTCCGAGCACGAGCGAATCGCCATCCCAGTCCGTCCTGAGGGCCTCTTCCGGCTCTACAGAAGGCAGCGTGAGGACGACATCACTCACCGAACGTGTCCCGGGGGGACGCCTTCCTCAAATCGTCGCGAATCGATTCCAGCCTGAGCCGGTAATCCGTCGACAGCGCATCCTCTGCCACCATCAGGAAGGCATCTTCGTTCGTTTCGACGTAGTAGCCCTTGCGCACGCCTTCCACAGAAAAGCCGAACTTCTCGTAGAGGCTCTGGGCGATGCTGTTCGAGACCCTCACCTCCAGCGAGATCCTGTCACAGCTTCGGGCGACGGCTTCGGTCACTAAGGTCAAGAGAAGCCGGGTGCCGATGCCGACACCGTGGAGCTCCGGGGCAACCGCGATATTGGTGACGTGGGCCTCCTTCCTGGTGAACATCATGCCCCCGTAACCGGCCACCTCTCCCTCGTGGCGGGCCACCAGGTAGGTCCGGGAATGGCGCTGTGCGAGCTCGGAGAGGAACAGCGATCGAGTCCAGGGCCTGGGGTAGACCTCCCCTTCGATTGCCAGCACGCGTCGCAGGTCCCTGCGGCGCATCTTGGCCACTTCGATGTCGATTTGCCTGTCCGGCTCGCGCGCCAAAGCGGTCATGCCGACCGTCTCCCGCGCATTCGATCCCATTCGATGGGCCGAGCCGACCGGCGGAGATACATGGGGTTCAGCCCGGTCAGAGGGTCGAAATCGCGCCGCCTCATGCGGGCGGCCGCCAGCTCCACGAGAGCCACGGCGTTAGGGGAGGCATCGCCCACCGTTCCGATCTCTGTGCCGGCGTCGGCCTCGGCGAAGATCCCCCGGTACAACAGTGCACCGTTCCCCACGAGAAGCACGTCGTCGCTGCGGGCGGCTATTCCGAGAGCCAGTTGCTCGGGCTTCGCAAGGCTGTAATCACTCATTCGCTGGATGCCGCCGGGGCTCGTCCGGTACATGGCGTAATAGACCTCACCTCTGCGAGCATCCAGCATCGCGCAGATCGTCTTCGGCGAGTAGCGAACCTCGTACGCCAGGAGATCAAGGCTCGCCATGCCGACGATGGGCAACGACAGCGCCTGTGCGAGTGCCTTGGCGGTCGCCACCCCCACCCGCAGACCGGTCAACAGACCGGGACCTCGGCTGACGGCGATGCCCTCCACGTCGTTGAATACGAGCCCGGCGCCGTCGAGGCAAAACCTGATCGCCGGCAGGAGGAATTCGACGTAGTTCGGCCTGCGGGCGGCGAGCGCGCTGGCCACCACCCCTTCCTCCGAGCCGATCGAGACACTGGCCTGGGGTGTCGATGTCTCGATGCCCAAGACCAGCATCAGCCCGGCGGTGGAGCGTCCGGAGGTGCCAGCAATTCCTTTGCAGTTCGGCTCATCCGGGAGAGCTTAGCCACCCACTCACGCCCTCCGGGACGAAAGCTGAGGGAGCGCTCTTCGAGCCGGTCGCCGAGCCGGATGTCGACCTCGAGGCGGCGATCCGGGAGGAGCGGCCTGATTGCGTCACCCCATTCGATGACCATGATCGCGTCCGACTCGAGCCACTCCTCGAATCCGAGGTCGACGAGCTCTCCAAAGGACTCGAGCCGGTAGACGTCGACGTGGAGGAGGCGGTGCCGGCCGCGGTATTCGTGCGCCAGGGTGAAGGTCGGGCTCGTCACGGTGGCGCTCACGCCCAGTCCGGCCGCCAGTCCCTGAACCCAAACGGTCTTGCCCGCCCCGAGCTCTCCGCCCAGGGCGATGACGTCGCCGGGTGCAAGCTCGGGACCGAGGGCTTCCCCGATCATCCGCGTCTCCCGAGCAGCCTGAGTGACGAGCGACAGCACCGCGGCGTCGGCTTAGAAGAGCCCGAGCTGCTCGCCGTGGTCTTCGGTGCCCACGGCGTTCGCGCCCTCGCCCTGGCGGGCGCGAGCAGCCTCTTCCAACGCCTTCTTTACCTCCTGAAGATCGGCCCGGATGGCGTCGATCGGATTCGTCCCACCGAATCGGCCGCCCCGTAACGCAGCCGCCGGATGAAAGGTCGGGATCACCGTCGCGCCCCGCCGGTCGTACCGACGCCCGCGCGCCCGCGTTATCCCGATGCGCTGGTCGAGGATGAATTGGGTGGCGAAGTTGCCGAGGGTGACTATGACATCGGGCTGCATGTGGGCGAGCTGCGCCTCGAGGTAGGGGCGGCATGCCTCGATCTCGTCGGGCAACGGATCGCGGTTGCCGGGCGGCCGGCACTTGACGACGTTGACGATCGCCGCCTGAGACCGGTCGAGGCCTATCTCGCCGAGCAGGCGGTCGAGGAGCTGCCCGGCGGCGCCTACAAAGGGCAGCCCATGTTTGTCCTCGTGAAATCCCGGCCCTTCGCCGATGAACAGCAGGTTCGCGTCCAGATTGCCGTCGGCCCACACGACCTGAGTTCGCCCCTCGGCGAGACGACACTTGGTGCAGCCAAGCGCCTCGCTCCGCACGGCGTCGATATCGGGACGGACCGCGCCCTCCGGCCCATAGGTCATAGACATGAGCCGAGACTAAGCAAGGCGCGGCGGGGGGTCAATCTTCAAACGGCGATCTTGCCGCTCTCCGCCTGCGTGCCACCGGCAGCGGGGACGTCTCGGTGCGGCCAGACCGCTGCTTCACACGGTGAACTTGCCATCCTCCATCAGGATGTCGCCGTCCACGGTGATGCGCCCGCCCTTGCGGAGGTCGCACACCATGTCCCAATGCACGGCCGACTCGTTGACACCGCCGGTCTCGGGGTACGAGGCACCGCTTGCGAGGTGTACCGTTCCGCCGATCTTCTCGTCGAGCAGGATCTCGCCGGTGAAGCCCGGGATCCCGAAGTTGGTGCCGATGCCCAACTCGCCCAAGACGCGGGCGCCGGGGTCCGTGTCGAGTGTCTTGATGAGAAACTCCTCGTTTCGGCGCGCCGATGCGTTGACGACCCTGCCGGCCTCGTACTCGAGGCGGATGTCCTCGACCGCCTGGCCTCCATAGATCGCGGGATAGCTGAACGACACGACCCCGCGCGTCTTGTCCTCGATGGGGCCGGTGAAGATCTCACCATCGGGAAAGTTGCACTCGCCGTCGGCGGGCACGAACTTCCGTCCTCCAACCTCGAGGATGAGATCGGTCCCCTCACCCTCGATATGAACCTCGTTGCGGTCTTTCATCCATTCGATGAGCTTGGCGTGGCGCTCCGCCATGCGCTTCCATTCCTTGACGGGATCCGCCAGATCCACCAGGCACGCCCCGTAGTAGAAGTCCTCGTACTCGACGAGGCTCATCTCGGCCTCCATCGCATGCGCCTCGGTGGGAAAGAGCGTCACGTTCCAACGGAACTCCCCCTCGGCTGCGCGCTGCAGGTACCGGTCGAGCAGCGGCTTGCGCGCCCGTGATGCGATCTGCTGACGGGTCGGATCGGTCTTGGAAAGCTGGCGGGTGTTGGTGTCCGCGATGACAGCGAACGAGACATCGAGGTTCTCGACCATCCATCGGTCGCTCTCCCACACGTAATCGAGCTGATGCTCCTGCGCGAACCGGTAGAAGAGTGGCTCCGCCCGAGGGACCGAAGCACGAATCGTCGGATGAGCCCCGCGCTCGAGACACCTCTGGTACAGGGCGAGAATCAGCGGCTCGGCGACGTAGGAGGCGCGAATCGCCACCAGATCTCCGGACTTCACCGTGGTCGAGTAATCGACCAGGATGTCGGCGAGCGCCTCCACTCTGTTGTCTGGCACGGTTTCTTCCCTTCTGTTGGAAGCTATTGGCAATCGGGGTGCGAGTTGCCTGGTGTGAGGCTAACGCCGGTTCAGGTACAGACGTGGCACCCGCGACGGCACCCTGGTGGTGACCTCGTAGTTGATCGTGCCGATGTGGCCTGCCAGCTCCTCGGCGGTTACCTGCTCGCCGCCGTCGCGGCCGAGCAAGGTCGCCGTCGCACCGGCTTCGACCTCATCATGGCCGACATCGACCATGAACTGATCCATGCACACGGCGCCGGACACCCCGTACCGCTTCCCGCCGATGAGCACGTCGCCGCGCCCGGAGAGACGGCGGTCGTATCCGTCGGCATATCCGGCGGGGACGGTGACCACCCCGGCGGTGTGGTCTAGCTCGTACTTCAGCCCGTAGGACAAGCCTTCGCCTCGCGGGAGGGCCTTGACCATGTTCACCCGCGCCTTCAGGGCCATTGCCGGTCTCAGATCGGCAAGCGGCCCGAAACCTCGTCCCGGCCACAGTCCGTAGGCGGCGATCCCACAGCGGACGATGTCGAAATGACTCTCGGGCACGGACAGTGTGGCGGCGGAGTTCGCCAGGTGCTTGAAGCGAGGCTCAATGCCCCACCGCTCGATCTTGCCCACGAGCTCGGAGAAGAGCTCGAGTTGCTTGTGTGTGAACGGGTGGCCGGGGACGTCCGCCGTCGCCAGGTGGCTCCACACCCCTTCGATCTCGATCCCGGGGAGTGATCGAAGCTCGCTCAACACCTCGGGAACGTCCTCGGTCAAGACACCTACGCGATGCATGCCGGTGTCCAATTTCAGGTGGACCGGCACGGTGGCCCCCGCCGCACAGGCGGCGCCGGACAAGGCGCTTGCGAAAGCCTGGGTATAGACGGCCGGAACCAGATCCAGCTCGAGCATGAGTCCGGCAGCCTCTGGAGGCGGCTCGGTGAAAACGTGGATCGGCGCGCCGATTCCGGCTTCCCGCAGGTGCAGCGCCTCTGCGACCCGGGCCACCCCCAGCCGCGCTGCGCCGCCGTCGAGCATCGCCTCGGCGCTGGCGATATTCCCGTGACCGTAGCCGAACCCTTTGACCACTCCCATGACCTCGGCGCCCGGCGCGGCCTTGGCGAGCTCCCCGATGTTGTGGCGGATGGCCCCGAGGTCGATCTCCGCCCAGACGGGATGGCCACGCTCGAGCATCTCCTCCTTGCTGAGGTCCGTCCCGGGACTGGGCTCGCGCCGAGCAGGGGGCAGATGTGAGCTATGCACGCTCACCATCCATCCGGGGCCGAAGTGTCTGCGTGATCGCCTCGGGCAAGGCCTCCGCGACATCCCACGCCAGCACACCGGGCCCCCCGACGCGACGCGCTGCCTCGGCGCCCGCGACACCGTGCACGTAGACCGCGCACCACGCGGCCTCGAACGGTGCGAGGCCGGCGGCGAGCAGGGCCGCCACTGCGCCGGTGAGGACGTCTCCGGTCCCGGCGCTGGCAAGCTCCGGTCCGCCCGTGGGATTGACTGCGATGCGTCCCGACTCCTCGGCGATCACGCTGCGGTTGCCCTTGAGCACCACGACGCACCCGAATCGCTCGGCCGCGGCGCGAGCGGCCGCGGCGCGATCGGCCTGCACCTCCGGGACCGACAGGTCCAGAAGGCGAGCCAGCTCGGCCGGATGAGGGGTCAAAACCGTGGAGGTCGGACGCCCCGCCAACTCATCGGTGTGCCCTGCGAGGACATTCAATCCGTCGGCGTCGATCACCATGGGCAGCTCGACTCGATCGAGGACCGAGGTCATAAGGGAGCGCTGGTCTGGCCCCGTGCCCAGCCCCGGACCGATGGCCAGGGCCGTCGCCCGTTCGATGACCTCGGCGAAGTGGCCGAGTGCCTCGGCGCCGAGAACGTCGCGTTCGGTCACCACGGTGGAGAGCACCTCGGGCAGAGTTGCCGACAGCGCAGCCTCCACCGAGGGCGTCGCGCCGACGGTGCAGTATCCGGCCCCCATGCGCACCGCCGACCGGGCGGCCAGCTTGACCGCCCCGCTCATGCCGGCCGAGCCACCCAGCAGCGCCACCGCGCCCTGGCTTCTCTTGTGCGAATCGGCCGATCTGCGTGGCAGGCAGCGCGCGACGTCGTCTCGCTCGACCATGCCGGCCTGCGAGCCCGGCACGGCGATCCCGATGTCGGCGATCTCGACCCGGCCCGCCAAAGACGAGCCGGCGCCGATCGCCGTGCCCAGCTTCTCGGCCGCCATCACCACGGTGGCACCGGCGGTCACCGCGGGCCCTTCGACCGCCCCCGTGGCCCCCGAGACCCCCGAAGGGATATCGACGGCCACGACCGGCGCGCCGCCCTCGTTCATGGCCGCGATGGCTTGGGCGGCGTCTCCCTCGGCGCGCCCCCGAAAGCCCGTCCCGAACAACGCGTCGACGATGACGTCACAGCGCCCGAGCTCCACGTTGTTCCAGGGGAGGATCTCCACCACCTTCGCCGCGCGCCTCAGATGCTCCCCAGCAGCGCCCGAGACCCCGGCCACGTCGCCGACCACGAGACACCGCACCGACAAGCCCACGCGCGCCAGCTCCCTGGCCGCTACGAATCCGTCGCCGCCGTTGTTGCCCACGCCGCACACGACCTCGGCGCGCCGCCCGTACCGGCCTCCCGCCTCCCGGATCGCCGCGCGCGCCACGGCGCGTCCGGCGCGGTCCATGAGAATTGCAGAGGGCACCCCCGACGAGATCGTCGCCTCGTCGGCGGCGCGCATCTCCTCCGGAGTCAGCAGGGGTCTCAGTTACTCCACCGTCACGCTCTTGGCGAGATTGCGAGGCTTGTCCGGTGACAATCCCTTTTCCTTTGCAACGAAGTAGGCGAACAGCTGAAGGGTGACGGTATCGAGGACCGGAGTCAGCAACGGCTTGGTCGAAGGGACCTCGAAGAGCTCATTCGCCAGCGCCCGTGCTCGCTCGTCGCCGCGCGGCGCGACCATGATTGTGTCCGCTCCCCGGGCTCTCACCTCTTCCACGTTGGCGAGCATCTTGTCATACAGCTTCTGGCCCGTGACTATCGCCACGACGGGCACACCCGGCTCGATCAGCGCGATCGCCCCGTGCTTGAGCTCGCCGGCCGCGTAACCTTCGGCGTGGATGTATGAGATCTCCTTTAGCTTGAGAGCTCCCTCCATCGCGACCGTCATGCCGACGCCGCGCCCGATGAACAAGACATCGGTTGCATCTGCATAGCGTTTGGCGGCCCGCTGCACGTCACCCTGAATTGCCAGAACTTCCTCGACCTGTTCGGGGAGCGCGCTCATCGCGTCGATCGTATCGATCATCTTGTCCCGGCTCATGGAGCCGCGCTCCTGCGCCAGATACAACGCCAGGGTGTTCAGCGCGACCAACTGTGCAAGGAACGTCTTGGTGGCGGCCACACCTATCTCGGGCCCTGCGTGAGTGAAGATGACTGCATCTGCATCGCGCGTTATGGACGAGCCGACTACGTTGGTAACCGCGATCACCGTCGCGCCCATCTCTCTTGCAAACCGGATGGCGGCAAGGGTGTCTGCCGTCTCGCCTGATTGAGCTATCCCGATAACCAGAGAACGGTCGTCAAGCACGGGGTCGCGGTACCTGAACTCGGATGCGAGGTCGAGCTCCACGGGGATGCGGGTCCAGTGTTCGATCGAGTGCTTGGCCATCATCCCCGAGTGATACGAGGTTCCACATGCGACGACGACGATCTTGTCGATGCGCTCGAGAACCCCAGGCTTCCAGTGGACGTCGTCGAGCGTGACGCGGCCCTGCCGGTCGAAGTGACCTCGCATCGTGTCGCGCAGCGCCTGCGGCTGCTCGAAGATCTCCTTCAGCATGAAGTCCTCGTAGCCCCCCTTTTCTGCGGCCTCGAGGTTCCATTCGACCCTTACCGTGCCGACCGGCAGCTCCTTGCCCTCGAAATCAAAGAGGCGAATGCTGCCCGCGCGTATCTCTCCAATCTGGTGGTCATCGAGCGGCACGATATCGCGCGTGTAAGCCAGGAGAGCGGGGATGCCTGAAGCGACGAGACCTATGCCTTCGGCCGACCCCACGATCAAGGGTGACACCTGGCGCGCAACGATAATGCAGCCGGGTTCTTCTGCGCGTATGCACACCAAGGCAAAGGCTCCCTCGAGGACATGAACGGCTTTGCCGACGGCGGCGAGCAATGAGCAGGACTCTTCTTCGATGATCGATTCGATTAGATGCGCGACAACTTCCGTATCGGTGTCTGACGAAAAAGTGTGACCCTCCTGGCCGAGCTGTGCCCTTAGAACGTCGTGGTTCTCGATGATCCCGTTATGCACGACGGCGACGTTCCCCGAACAATCGCGGTGCGGGTGGGCGTTGCCGTCGGTCGGCGCGCCGTGTGTCGCCCAGCGAGTGTGCCCGATGCCCGTTGATCCCGGGAGCTCCATACCCTCGAGCTCCTTGGTCAACTCTTCGAGGTGCCCCGCTTTGCGCACAACCGCGATGGATTCACCCGTCACCACCGCGACTCCGGCCGAGTCGTACCCGCGGTACTCGAGCCTTGCCATCCCATCCAACAGCACGGGCAGCGCTTGTCCACTGCCCACGTATCCGACGATGCCGCACATGTTGCCTCCTCCATACCCGATCACGCCGTTGCAGGCGCGAGCCGTCAGTTCTGGTGGGAGAAGGGCCACGCCGGCGCCGGTTTGTGTCCCGGGATCACTCCCGGGGTTTGTCGACACCGTGACGACCGAGGCCGAGCCGAGGGTCACCCGCCGAGTGGGCCGGCCGTTGAGCCGGCTTTTCGAGATCCCCTACCTCGTCGACTCGCCACCTCCTGAGGCGAGCCCTGGCGCTAGATCCGAACGGTGATGCTTTCCTCTCCCTTCGCCCAAGGATACCCGCTGAGGAAAAACAAGTGGCTGTGACGGAACCATCTCCTCACAGAGCGCGTTCAGGATCTCCCGGTCTCAGGCCAAGTGGCGCCGCACGGCGTCGGCCACGGCCTCGGCGGTTCGTTGCGCGACCGAGGCCTCTGTTGCCTCGACCATGACGCGCACCACGGGCTCCGTTCCGGAGGCGCGCAGCAATACGCGGCCGTCGTCGCCCAGAGAGCTCTCCGCCGCCTGCACCTCGCTCCACAAACCCTCTGCGCCGGCCAGAGCGTCACGCGCGCCGACCTCGACGTTGATCAAGACCTGCGGAAAGGAGCTGTAGAGCGCGGCCAACTTCGACAACGGCTCGGCCTCGGCCGAGATCGCAACGGCTATCTGCAAGCCGGTGAGAATGCCGTCTCCCGTCGAGGAATGCTGGGCCCAGATGATGTGGCCCGACTGCTCACCTCCGAGCACGGCGCCGCTGCGCGCCATCTCATGTGCAACGTGCTTGTCGCCCACGGGGGCACTCAGAACCTCGATTCCGCGCTCTTCCAGGGCCCGCCGGAAGCCGAGATTGGCCATCACAGTCGATACGACGACATTGTTGTGCAGGTTGCCCTGCTCGAACAATCTCAACGCCGAGAGAGCGATGATGCGGTCGCCGTCCACCGTGTCGCCGCGCTCGTCAACCGCAAGCACGCGGTCGGCATCGCCATCGAACGCCAAGCCGAAATCCGCTCCACGTTCGACCACGGCCTCGGAGAGCAACGCCAGCGAGGTCGAGCCACATCCGACGTTGATGCGTGAACCATCCGGCTCGTCATGCAACGCCTTCACCTTCGCCCCTGCGGCTCTGAAAACGCGCGGGGCAATCGAGTAAGCAGCCCCAAACGCGCAATCGAGGACGATCTCGAGGCCCTCCAGAGAACTGTCGACCGAGTCGAGAAGATGAGACATATAGCGGTCCCCCCCTCCTTCGAGGGGTTCGGCGCGCCCCACCGCTGCTCCCACCGGAAGGTCGGTGGGTGGCGAGGCCATGGCGCGCTCGATAGCGTCCTCCAGGTCGGCGGGCAGCTTCACGCCTTCAGGAGAGAAGAACTTGATGCCGTTGTCGGGGACCGGATTGTGGGATGCGGAGATGACCGTCCCCGCAGCCGCCTCCTCGGCGAGCGTGAGGAACGCAACCGCAGGAGTGGGAAGCACCCCGCCGAGCAAGACCTCACAACCCGCCGAACAAAGCCCCGCGCTGAGCGCCGCCTCGAGCATCGGGCCGGACAGACGGGTGTCCCGTCCGATCACAAACCGGCCCCCATCCGGGCCGAGCACGAATCCCGCGGCGCGCCCCAACGCCAGGGCGAGATCGGGGGTGAGGTCGCGGTTGGCGACACCGCGTACTCCGTCGGTTCCAAAGAGTCGGGACACGAAACTATTTTCTCCAATCAACGTTAAGGACAACAGGGGGTCTGACAAATTTGAGTCGTTATCCAATCGGCTGCACCGCACGAGGACTCAAGCTGATAGCGCCCGGTACCGACAGAGCTAACATGCCGCGCTGGCACAAGATGGTAGCAGGCTCCTCAAGAGGAGCCGGCGCGGTGCCGACTGCGCCCGTTCCGGGGCGCCCAGCAATGAAGGGTGGAAGATGAATCACATCACGCACGTGCCGGTCGGGGTCATGCCACCGCAGAAGTTCGAGTCCGTCCTGGGCGCCGACGCCTACGCGAGCTTCGCCAGCATCTTCGCACCCGCAAAGACGCTCCTCGAGGGCAGGGTGATCTGGAACATCAACTCGACCGCCGTCGGTGGCGGCGTCGCCGAGATGCTGCGCTCGCTTCTCACCTACGCGCGCGGTGCCGATGTCGACGCTCGTTGGTCGGTGATCGAAGGCAACACCGACTTCTTTCACATCACGAAGAGGATCCACAACAACCTCCACGGCGCGCAGGGGGACGGCGGCCCACTCGGTGACGCCGAAAAGGGTATGTATGAAGACGCCCTCAAAGCCAATGCGGAAGAGCTGGCTCCGCTCATCCGGGCGGATGACGTCGTCATCCTTCACGATCCGCAGACTGCTGGTCTGATCAAGACCCTCAAAGAGACCGGCGCGTCCATCATCTGGCGCTGCCATGTGGGGCTCGACACACCGAATGACTGCGCGCGTCAGGCATGGTCTTTCTTGCGTCCCTACGTCAGCCAAGCCGACGCTTACGTCTTCTCGCGCAAGGCCTTTGCGTGGGAGGAGCTCGATGACTCCAAGTTCTACATCATCGCTCCGTCCATCGACGCCTTCTCTCCGAAGAACCAGGAGATGGCCGCCGACAACGTCATCGCGATTCTGCACACCACCGGCTTGATCGCCGACGGCGACACCACCACTCCGACCTTCGTGAAAGAAGACGGGAGCCCGGGCCGGGTTGACCGCCCCACCGTGATGTTCGACGGCGGTCCTCCACCTCCATCGTCGGTGCCGCTCGTCGTTCAGGTGTCTCGGTGGGATCGTCTCAAGGATCCGGTCGGGGTAATCGAGGGTTTCGTGAAATACGTGGCCCCGGCCTCGGACGCACACCTCGTCGTCGCCGGTCCCGCTGTGGCAGCGGTGTCAGACGACCCCGAGGGAGCGGAGATCCTCCAGGAGTCGCTGGAGGCGTGGAAGGCGATCCCCGAGGACCTTCGGGGCCGCGTTCATCTTGCGTGTCTTCCGATGGACGACGGCGAAGAGAACGCCGCCATAGTCAATGCACTTCAGCGGCGCGCCAACGTTGTGGTCCAGAAGAGCCTGGCAGAGGGTTTCGGCCTGACCGTCGCAGAGGCAATGTGGAAGGGCCGCCCGCTGGTGGCAAGCCGCATCGGAGGCATCCAGGATCAAATCGTCGACGGCGTCACAGGATTGCTGGTGGACGATCCCCATGATCTCGAGGAGTACGGAAACGATGTGCGGCGGTTGCTGGACGACGCCGAGCTCTCGGAGCGCCTCGGCGTCGAGGCGCAGAAGCGCGTTCGCAAAGAGTTCCTCGGCCCGCGCAGCCTCATGCAGTACGCCGAGCTGATCGAGAAGTTGATCTCCTAGCAGAACGCCTGCAGCGCCCTTGCAGACTTAGCCCCACTCGGGTACAGAGACCCTATGAAAATCTACGCAGATACCCCGCGCCTGAGAACACGCCAAATCATGCTCGATGCGATCTTCATTGGTTGGATCCTTCTGTGGATTCGTCTGGGGGTGCTCCTGAGCTCGCTCGTCACCAAGCTGAGTGTCCCCCTTCGCGCCGTCAGGGAACCGGCCTCTGACTTAGCCCGCGGTTTATCCGATGTGTCCGAGGCCGTCCTTCGCCTTCCGGTCGTCGGAGACGAGCTGAGCGGGTCGTTCAAATCCGCCGCCGGCGCCGGCCGCTCGCTTGCAGCCGCCGGAGCGCGCCAGGGGGAAAGCGTGGACCAACTTGCGATCCTCCTCGGGGTAATGCTTGCTGGCCTCGCCATCGCCTACGCGCTCGCCCGCTACCTTCCAGAGCGTCTGGCATGGATTCGTGAAGCAACCGCAGCCGGCCGCATACAGGTGGAACGAAACGATCTCTATCTGTTCGCGCTCCGGGCGCTTGTCAACCGCCCACTGCACGAGCTGCGCAGGGCGGCACCGGACCCCGCCGGCGCTTTCGCCGCCGGTAGATACGATGCTCTGGCGGCGCTCGAGCTGGAGGCGTTGGGACTCAGGGCAGGACCGACCGGGCAGGCATCGAGCGGGTAACAGATTCAACCAGACACACCCACCACCCACTCGAGCGCTCTGCAAGCAGGCGAGGGATTTCTCAACCCCGCTTGTTTGCCAGAGCCGTCACGATGCGCGCCGCGCTGGCGGCGGCCTCCGGATCACCTCCGACGCGCGCCGCGGCCAGGCCAATCAGGTAGGTCGTCACCGGGGCAGCTCGCCTCTCGACCTGATGAGCGACGACGCGCGACACATCGAGAAGCACGTCGGCGTCCACGTCCTCTTCGATCCCGAGCGCGGCGCATACCTCATCTATCCAGTCGTCCATAGCTTCACCTCCCTGACTTGATCTTCGCCTCCGCCGCTTCGACATCGGCCCACGTGTCGCAGTCAAGTGTCGCCTCGGTCTCGGTTACGCGCTTCAGCCGGAGGGGCCTGAGCACTTCCTTCAGGGACACTCCGACAAGAGTTTCATACGGTTCCAGCAGCGCCCGCAGCCGCGTGCCCAGATACGCTCCCGCCAGCGGCTGGTCGCGACCGGACGCGTCGCGCAGGATGACCCCCTCGGGACGGGCCGTACCGGTGTCGCGGGCGAGCTCGCCGGCCAGCCTGGAGATCAGCGGCGCGCCGAGAAACGGGAGGTCGACCGCCACGAGGACCACGATCTCGGACGAGACGCACCGGACTCCGGCCTTCAGCGCCGCGGCCGGCCCCCCGCCCGGCGGGCTTTCGCTCGTCCATTCCACCGCGTAGGCGACCGGCCGGGGCGGGCCGACGACCACGGTCCGGTCGGCTCCGGCCACCGCCTCGAGCGCCCGGTCGATCAGCCTCCGGCCGCCGACCAGGACCTCGGCCTTGTCCCGGCCCGACATACGCCGGCTGCGGGCCCCGGCGAGGACGACGGCATCGTAGGAAGGCGGGAGGGAGGAATCGGACCCGGAGGAGGAGGAGGAGGAGGAGGAGTGGGGTTCGGGCGCAACGCTGGTCATCGTGCACGCACCCTACGCA
>Ga0136621_1000266_pt1 | contig 19910 bp, 21 predicted proteins | sample AntDryUQ445A2306_FD_104673 | JGI IMG/M metagenome (GOLD analysis project Ga0136621, IMG submission 104673) | Polar desert sand microbial communities from Dry Valleys, Antarctica - metaG UQ445A (23.06) | ecosystem: Environmental > Terrestrial > Soil > Desert | place: Antarctica: Dry Valley...
GGCGACGAGCGTCGAGTTCACGCTCGAGGAGGTGCCGGGGGGAACGCGCCTCACCGTCGTCGAGTCGGCGCCGGCCGGTCCGCGGGCCTGCGTGGCCGAGTGGGCGTGGGCGGCAGAGCTGCAAGCTCTCGCCGGCCCGGTCCGCGCCTAAGCTAGTCGTGGCCGACGTCGTCGGAGCCGTCTTCGACGCTCTCGCTGACCGGAACCGGCGCGCTCTCATCGGCTTCCTCGCGGAGCGAGAGACCGCGACCGCGACCGAGCTCGCCGCCGAGCTGCCGCTCACCCGCCAGGGCGTCTCGAAGCACCTCGAGACGCTGTGGGACGCGAGGCTCGTGCGGCGCCGCCGGCGCGGCCGCGAGACGCGCTACCGGCTCACCCCGGAGCCGATGACCGAGGCGATGTCGTGGATGGCCGCGGTGGGCGCGCAGTGGGACGAGCGGCTGGCGGCGCTCGCCGCCCACCTCGCAGCCCCGGCCGAAAAGGTCACTCGCGAGCGCGCTGAAGAAGGGGCAGCCCGTACCAAAACCACGCGAAGAGGCCAGCCGTGAGGCCGGTCACGATCGCCGTGAAGAGACTCTTGAAGATGATGTCGGTGACGAGGTAGACCGCAGCCGTCATGCCCAGCGCGAGAGCAACTGTGCCCGCGATCGCAAGTTTGTTCGAGACGCGCAGCAGATCCTCCTTGGAGCCCTCGCGCCAGCGGAGCCGGTGGTAGGCGGAAGGAGCGATCAGGAGGACCGAGCCGAACGTCGTCGCGAGCAGCGAGATGAAGTAGGCCTGCTTCTCGATCTCGGTCACACGGCCGAAGCGCTGGGTGAAGAGGACCGCGAGCAGGAACGCGAAGAGCACCTGCACGCCCGGTAGCACCACCCGGAACTCGTTGAGGAGCTCGATCAGCTGCTCGCCCTCGTCAGCGCCCTCGTCGTCCTGCCCTTTTTTGGTCTCGTCGTCCTCCGGCACAGCCCGCGAACCTAGCGGAAGAGATCGCGCTCCGGCGGCATCACGAGCTCGCGAGCGGTCCCGGAGCCGTCGAGCCCGAGGCCGCGGACGATCGCGGCGGGGATGCGGCTCGTCTTTCCCATGACGAGCTCCGCCGCGCCGGCGATCTCGTCGGCGGTTGCGATCACGGTGGCGTGCAGCTCGTAGCCCGCGGCGTCGCGCTCGCCGCGGAGATCGCGGAGCGGGCGCAGTCCGTCGAGGCCGATGGCGACGTCGGTCGTCCCGTGGCGCCACGGGCGCCCGAAGGAGTCGGTGACGACGACGGCCAGCCGGACGCCGGTACCTCGCTCGAGCCGGGCGCGAAGCGCGGCCGCCGAGGCATCCGGATCGAGCGGCAGCAAGACAAGCTGGTCTCGCCCCGGCGCATTGGATGCGTCGACTCCGGCCGAGGCGCACACGAAGCCGTGCCGCGTCTCGGCGATCACGAGCGGAGGGCGAGTCCGGACGATCCTGCTCGCCTCGCGGAGGATCACCTCCAGGCGGCGCGGGTCCTCGTCGCCTGCGAGCTCCCGCGCCCGAGGGGAGGGCTCGACGTCCCTGAGGGAGACCGTTCGGCCTTCGGCCTTCGAGATCACCTTCTGTGCGACCACGACCACGTCGTGCGACTCGAGCCCGCCGGCGGCTGCGGCGGCGTCGAGCAGGAGGCCGGCCAGGTCATCCCCCTCGCGTATCTCGGGCAGACCCTCGAGGGGAATCACCCGCAGCCCGTTCACGGGAGACCGGTCACGCGCAGACCGGCGTGGGCACCGTAGCGGCGGTTCACGTTGACGATCACGGCCGTCAGGCCCTCGAGGACTCGCGCCGTCGCGAGCGGCCCGCCATCCAGCGCTTGCCCCCGCACGACCTTTCCGGCTACCTCCAGCGCGAGGCGCTTCGCCTCCTCGTCGTCGCCGCAGACGAGCGCGTCCTCGTCGGGCGGGTCGTCCTCGCCCAGATTCTGGGCGGCGATCGAGTGCAGACCCGCGGCCACGTGCCCGCCGACGATCTCGTCGACCCGCTCCGCGACCGAGCGCGGCGACGCGCCCGGCCGGACGCCGTCTTTCGCGAAGCGAAGCTCGCTCGCGACGCAGAGCAGCGGCGTCGCGCCGAGCGCATGCGCGAGCTCCAGGGCCGTCTCCACCGCTGCGTCTGCCTTGACGGCCAGGACGACGAGGTCGGCGCCGGCGACGATCTCCTCGTTCGTCCCGCCGGTGAGGCCGAGCTCGGCCGCGGCTTCGAGCCCCCGTGCGCGATCACGCGAGCCCACGAGGACATCCTCGCCGGCGGCGTGCAGGCGCGCCGCGAGGGCGCGGCCGAAGCTCCCGGTGCCGCCGACGATCGCGACTCTCATCGCGCGAGCAGCGTAGTGGCTTCGAGAACCGTCCGGGCCAGGCGGCGGCTGGCGGCAGCGTCGCTCATCAGCGTCGAGCCGGCGACGATCGGCCGCACACCGAGCTCGTCCAGCGCATCCGCCTCGGCCGCGTCGGCCTCGTCGATCACGAGAGCGTCGATCAGCCCTTGGTAGACGGAGGCGACGTGGGCGGCGCGCGTGCCGCCCGCGAGCCGGTCGAGCATGCGCGCGGCGGGCCCCTTCACGGCCTTGCCACCGATGAGCGGGCTGACCGCGACCGCCGGCACCCGGCGGTCCTCCAGAGCGGCTCGGATGGCCTCGACGGCAAGGATCGGAGCGATGCTCACATAGGGGTTGCTCGGCGCGATCAGGATCAGATCTGCTTTCCCGAGCGCTTCCAGGACGCCGGGCGCGGGCGCTGCCGCGGCCGACCCCTCGAAGCGCACACCGTCGACCTCGTCACGGTGGCCGCGGGCGACGAACCACTCCTGGAAGGGAAAGCTGCCGGCGGGCGTCAAGACCCACGTCCGGAGTGGCTCGTCGGTGGCCGGGAGCAGCGTCGTCTCGAGCCGGAGCGCTCGCGCGAGGCTCGCGGTCACGCTGGAGAGCGGCTCGCCGCGGCCGAGAGCCTCCGCCCGCACGAGGTGGAGCCCGATGTCGCGGTCGCCCAGGCGAAACCAGGCCTCCCCGCCGAGCTCGACGACCGACTCGAGCGCGTTCCAGGTCTCGCCGGCCCGGCCCCAGCCGCGCTCCTCGTCGGAGAGGCAGGCCAGCGTGTAGAGGACGGTGTCGAGGTCGGGCGATACGTGCAGGCCGAGTACCTCGAGGTCGTCGCCGACGTTGACGATCGCCGTCAGGTCGGCGGGCCGGACGACGTGGAGCAGCGCCCGGGCAAAGCGCGCGCCGCCCACTCCTCCAGAGAGGAGGGCGAGCCTCACTGGGGGAGCGCTGCGTGCAGCGAGCGAAGCGCGTCCTGCGTCCTGCGCCCCACTCTCGCCCCCAACCGCTCGAGGTCGGCCAGGGTATCGACGTCCTCGGCGAGATTCGGGATGTCGGCGAGCGCCGAGGCGACTCCGATCCGGGCCGCGTGCTCACGCAGCCGGCGCTCGCTCCGCGGGCCGTAGAGCGGCGCGTACAGACCGGGGGTCGCGAGAGCAAGAGCGTTCGTCGTCCCGTCAGCGGCGCGCACGAGCGCGATACCGCCCGGCGGAATCGCACCGAGCAGCGTAAGCAGATCCCGCGGACGGGCACAGGGCACGTCGGCGTTGACGACGAGCACCGGCCCTCCGTCCAGCGAGCGAAGTGCCTCGGCGACCGCAGCTCCCTGCCCGGCGCCCGGGTCGTGGAAGCTGGCGACGCCCAGCTCGACAGCGAGCTCCTCGGCCGCCGCGTCCTCGGTCGCGACGATCGTATCGCCGACCGCGACCGAGGCCTCGAGCACGTCGCCCAGCATTGCGAGGGCGAGCGCGGCACGCGCGTCCTCGGGCGCGGGCTCCAGCCGGCGCTTGCCGTTCGAGCCGCGGAAGGGGATGACGATCGATGCCACTGGTTCGAGAGACTATCCGCCCATGCCCGGTCGAGAGAGGCTCTCAAACCAGGCGATCGCCGAGCGACTAGAGGCCTTCGCGATCCTGCTCGACCTGGCGGAGGCGAACGCGTACGGGCCGCGCGCCTACCGCCGCGCCGCGGAGCTGATCCGCGCGACCCCGGCCCCGATCGACGAGCTGGTCCGAGCGGGGCGCGCCCGGGAGCTGCGCGGCATCGGGCCGGGCATCGACGCGCGCCTGCGCGAGCTGGTCGAGACCGGCGACATCGCGGAGCTCGCCGAGCTCGAGCGCTCGATCTCGCCGGAGCTCGTAGGCCTCGGGCGATACCTCGGGCTCAGCGCCAAGCGGGCCGTCGAGCTTGCGCGCGTCCTCGGCGTGCGGAACGCCGAGGAGCTGCGCGCAGCCGTTGCCGCCGGACGGCTGACGGAGGTGCCGGGAATTGGTCCCGTCGCCGAGCGGAAGATCGTCGAGGCGCTCGGCCGGAGCGGTCCCGCCACAACACCCCGGGCACTGCTCCTCCACAGGGCCCGCGCGCTCGTGGAGACGATCGCCGAAGGCATCGGGGGCGAGCCCGCCGGGGATGCGCGTCGCTGGCGCGATACCTGCGAGCGGCTCGCCGTCGTGTGCGCGAGCGAGCGGCCGGCCGAGGTGCTCGAGCGCTTCGCCGCCCTGCCGCAGATCGTCTCCCTCGTCGAGCAAGAGGCCCGGCGGGCGGTCGGCGTGACCGTCGAGGGCGTCCCGGTCGAGCTGGTCGTTGCGAGCCCGGCGAGCTTCGGGACCGGGCTCCTGCGAGCGACCGGCTCCGAGGCCTACGTGGCCGCGCTCGAGCCGCTCCCGACCGCCCCGGCCGAGGCAGGCGTCTTCCGCGAGCTCGGCATCTCGTTCTGCCCGCCCGAGCTTCGCGAGGCCCCGTTTCGAGGCGAGCCTCCGCCGCTCCTCGAGCTCGGTGAGATCCGGGGCGACCTGCACTGTCACACCACATGGTCGGACGGGCGCTCGAGCGTGCTCGAGATGGGCCTCGCCGCCCGCGGGCGGGGGTACGCGTACCTGGCGATCTGCGACCACACGCGCAACGTCCGCGTGGTGCAGGGGCTGGATGCGGACGAGGTGCGCCGGCAGGGCGAGGAGATCGCGGAGGCCAACGTGCAGCTCGCACCATTCCGGATCCTGCGCGGAAGCGAGTGCGACATCCTCCCCGACGGCAGCCTCGATCTGCCGGACGACGTGCTCGCAGAGCTCGACTGGGTGATGGCGAGCGTGCACGCGGGACAGCGCGGCTCGCGCGAGGAGCTGACGATGCGCGTCGTGGCGGCAATGCGAAACCCCCACGTCTCGGCGATCGGACATCCGACGGGTCGGCTGATCAACCATCGCGCGCCGAACGCCGTCGATCTCGGGCGCGTGATCGAGGTCGCGGTCGAGACGGGCACCGCGCTCGAGGTGAACGGGCTACCCGACCGGCTCGATCTGCGCGACGAGCACGTGCGAGCGGCGATCGAGGCCGGCGTTCAGATCGTCGTCTCCACCGACGCCCATTCCGAGCGGGGCCTCGGGAACATGCGGCTGGCGGTGGCGACGGCGCGGCGAGGGTGGGCGAGGGCCATTGACGTCGTCAACACGTTGCCGCTCGAGGCGCTGCTCGCGCGGCGAGGACGTCCGTCATGACCGGTGGCCCCGCACAGCGTCCAGTTGCGCGCGCGCAGCCTCGTGCGGCGAGGGCGGGAAATCGTGGCGCGCGGCGTATGCTGAAGCGACGCGCTCGAACAGAGCGCCAGTCGCCCGCAGTGCGCGCTCGACATCGTCACCGTCGTATCGCGCAAAGGTGACCGCCAGATCCTTGCGCACGTCTTCGCCGCACCAGCGCTCGAAGAGCCGGCTTCCGTGCCAGGTGGGTACGCCGGCCTCGCGTTGCCGCCACTCGACCATCTGGACGAGCAGGCTCTTGCAGTAGCAGTCGCAGATCTGTTTGGCGTGGAAGATCTCACCACGCGCCAGTTTCTTCGCGGCCAGGATGAGGTGGTACCAGAAGTCGTGGACGACCTCTTCGAACTCGGCGGGTGTCGGCGGCGCTTCGGCCCCCGCCGCATCGGCGGCGGCGCGCAGTCTCTCTTCGAGGCTCGCCTTGTCGACGAGGACTCGAAACCCGCGCGCGAGCACACGTCCCGCGGCGGCGGGAATCTCGGCGTCGCTCAGCGGCACGACGGCGAAGTCGACGTCCTGTCCGTCGTCGTAGAGAACGCGCCGTTCGGTCTGGCCTCCGACCGCCGTCGGCTCGAGAAACGTCAGAACCGGCGTACCGAACGCGTGCAGCCAGCGTGTGTCGTCGAGGAACGGGCCGAGGGCGTCGACCACGAGCAGGACGTCGACGTCGGCGAATCGATCTGCAGGGAGATCGGAGCGTGCCTGGGAACCGACGACGACGGCAGCGTGGACGTCGTCGCGGGCAACCGCCCACGCTTCGAGCGCGAGCAGGAGCCGCTCGACCCGATCCGCTGACATCTCAGGAGAGCTCTCTTTAGTCTCTCGCGGAGGACGGCGGCGGCTCGTCGCCCCCGGGGAGCTCTTTCCGCTGCGCGCCGGGGCTGATCGCCGAGCCGAGCTGGTCGAGCGCCTTCGCGAACTCGCTCGGGATGATCCAGACCTTGTTCGCGTCGCCTTTGGCGATCTCGGGGAGCATCTGAAGGTACTGGTAGGCGAGGAGCTTCGAGTCCGCATTCCCCTCGTGAATCGCCCTGAAGACGGTGTCGATCGCCTTCGCCTCTCCCTCGGCGTCCAGCTTCTGTGCCTCACGCCTGCCTTCGGCGCGCAGGATCGCGCTCTGCTTCTCGCCCTCGGCGGTCAGGATCTCGGACTGCTTGACGCCCTCGGCCGTCAGGATGGCGGCGCGGCGGCTGCGCTCGGCGCGCATCTGCTGCTCCATCGCCTCCTGAATCGACCCGGGCGGGTCGATCGCCTTGAGCTCGACGCGGTTCACGCGGATGCCCCACTTCCCGGTCGCCTCGTCGAGTACGCCGCGCAGCTTCTGGTTGATCTCGTCGCGCGAGGTGAGCGCCTGCTCGAGCGTCAGCCCGCCGATCACGTTTCGGAGCGTCGTCACCGTCAGCTGCTCGATCGCGGCGATGTAGTTCGCGATCTCGTAGCTCGCCGCCTTCGCGTCGGTCACCTGGAAGTAGATGACCGTGTCGATGTGGACGACGAGGTTGTCCTCGGTGATCACCGGCTGCGGCGGGAAGGAGACGACCTGCTCGCGCAGGTCGAGCAGCGGGCGCACGCGGTCGACGAACGGGATCACGATCGTGAGACCGGCGTCGAGGGTGCGGTTGTAGCGGCCGAGGCGCTCGACGACTCCTGCACGCGCCTGCGGGACGATCCGGACCGCCTTCAGCAGCACGAAGAGCACGAAGACCGCGATCACGCCGAGGACGATGAGCGCTTCCACCGACGCGAATCCTATTCGTACACGAGCGCGGTCGCGCCCTCGATCTTCGCGACCTCGACCCGGGTGCCCGGCTCGATCACCTGCCCCTCCACGTACGAGCGGGCAGTCCAGGTCTCGCCGCCGATCTTGACGCGGCCTCCGTCGTCGTCGACGCGCTCGAGCGCGACCGCGCGTGCGCCCACGAGGGCGGCGGTGCCCGTGCGGATCGAGGACGGCGTGCGTAGGTGCCGCTGGGCGATCGGCCGCAGCAGCGCGATCGTCGCAACCGAGCCGGCGATGAAGACGATCATCTGCACGACGAGGCCGCCCCCGAGCGCGGCCACGAGTGCCGCTACGATCGCCGCGAGCGCGATCGGACCGAGTACGAAGCCGGTCGTGACCACCTCACCGACCGCCAGTGCCACCGCGGCGAGAAGCCAGATCAGCCAGGCGCCCATCGCGATTGGATTCTAGACGCTCGCCCAGGAGCTCCTGACAAGACGAAGCTTGCGCCGCCAGTCGCGCTGGACGGCGCATGGACGCCGTCGGGGAGCGTGCAACGAACCATTGCCTTGGCGGCCGTCAGGAGATCGCGACCTCGGGTTCATGCCTCCTGCGCGTCGCTTGTGCCGTTCGCTCGAGCCAGGGTGTTGCCTGCAGCCGCTCGAAGGTTTGGCGTGCCTCAGCGAGTAGTGGCTCTGCCTCTCCCGCACGGCCCTGTGCGGTGAGCCATTCGGCGTGGTCGAGTTGGGTGACGGCGAGGTGGAAAGCGAGGCCGAACTCGCGGAACAGGCTGGTGGCGGTGCTGAATCGTTCTTCGACGTGTTCGTGGTTGCCGCGGGCGGCGTCTAGCCGGGCGCGCAGCCGGGCGGTGCTCGCGTGCAGGAAGGGGGTTCGCTCGCCGGGGTCGAGCGATTCGGGGATAGCGAGCAGCTCCTCTGCCTTGTCGAGGTCGGGAAGGGCGAGCGCGGCCTCGGTCGCCTCGATCAGGGCGGTCTTGATCTGCGTGTGGGTGATCGCAAGCTCCCGCCGGGTCGCTAGCGCCCGTTCGGCGCTCGCCAGCGCCTCGGCGTGGTGCCCGTGGGCGCGCAGCAGGCGCGCTTCCACGCCGGCATATCTCGCCCTGGTTTGCCAGTTGTCGCTGTCGCGGAGCGTCTCGGCGGCGGTCAACAGGGCACCCGCCGCATCCAGATCGCCGCGCTCGCAGTGGATCAGCGCCACGGCGAGCATCGAACTTCTCGAGATCTCGCTTGCGACGAGGGGTTCCTCTTCCGCTGAGATGGTGAGCGCCTCGTCCCAGCGGGCAAGCAAGCACAGGTGGACGAGGCTACCGGTGCGCAACATCGACTCCATACCGCGATTCCCGCGGCGGCGGGCAAGCGCGATCGAGCGGTCGAGGAGCTCGAGCACCTCGACGTGGCTGTCCGAAGCCTCGAGCACCACGGCGAGGTTGTTCTCCGCCCGCAGCGCGCTCGCGTAGAGCTGCTCGCTGTGAGCCCGGACGGCGGCGGCCTCGAGCAAGATCCGCGCCTCGGCCAGCCGCCCCTGATTCAACAGCACCACGGCCTTGCTGGTGAGGGCCTGGACGAACACCTCGGGCAGCTGCAGCCGCTCGGCCCAGGTGAGCGCCCGCTCGAGCGGTGCGGCGGCATCCTCGCCGTGACCGGCAAGAACGCGCATGCGCCCGAGCTGCGCGAGCGCCGCCGCCAGCTCGCCGCCCGGATTGCTCTGCTCGAGCTCCGCGACCGCCTGCTCGAGCCGGGAGGCCGCCTCCGCCAGGCGACCCTCGGCGAAATCGACATCGACGAGCGCCGTGCTGGCGCGGGCGGCGGCCCGGGTATCGCCGGCATCGGCGTAAAGCGCGAGTGATCGCTGGAGCTGTTCGCGTCCTGCGACCGGCTCATTCGCCAGCACCGCGAGACGGCCGGCCTGCTCGAGCAGTTCGGCTTCGAGCAGGGGGTCGTCGGCAAGCGCGGCCGCCTGCTGGTAGTAGCGTCTGCCTTCTTCGGGGGCGCCGAGCGAGCTGGCGCGCTCCCCGGCGCGCGCGAGCATCTCGCGCGCTTTCGCCCGGATCGCCTGCGCGTCCTCTGCCTCGGGGGCGGCTTCGAAGGCGGCCAGGTAGTGGGACGCGAGCACCTCGGCCACCTCGTCGAGCTCAGCGAAGGCTCCCCTCAGGTGCTCGGCGGCCGCCAGGTGGCGAGTCTTGCGCTCCCGCTTGGAGAGGGTCTCGTAGGCGACGTGGCGGACGAGGTCCTGCAGGAACCCGTATTGGCCGCGCTCGGGGGAGCGCGCATCCAACTGGATGCCCAGCACCTCCTTGCGCACCAGTCCCGCCAGCAACGGCTCCAACTCCTCGGCCGCACTGCCTGCGAGGGCCGCGAGCGCAGGCACGGTGAAGGTCTTGCCGAGTACCGCCCCGTCCTGAAGCCGCTGCCTCTCCTCGCTGGAAAGCCCGTCCAGGCGCGCCGCGATCAGGGCATGCAAGGTCTCGGGCACCTCGAGCGTCTCGATCTCGCGAATGGGCTTGTAGACATGCCCTTCCTGGGCGAGCAGGCCACGGTCGAGCAGCATCCGCACCGTCTCCACCGCATACAAGGGCACCCCCTGCGCGCGCGTCAGGATCTGCTCGCGCAACTGCTCTGGCAAACCAGGAACCAGCCCCTCCAGCAGCTCCTCCATCGCCCCCGGGGAGAGCGGCTCGAGGTAAAGCGAGGTGAAGTTGCGCTGGCCGGCGCCCCAGCCCGGTCGACGCTCCTGCAGCTCCGGCCGCGCGAGCGTGATCACGTAAAGCGGGTACCCGCGCGACCACTCGAGCAGGTACTCGACGAAGTCGAGCAGGCTCGTGTCCGCCCACTGCATGTCCTCGAAGGCGAGCACCGTCGGATACACGTCGGCCAGCCGCTCGAAGAACAAGCGCCACGACGCGAACAGATCCTGCCGGTCGCCCGCCGCAGCCTCCTGTAATCCCAGCAGCTGCGCCAGCCGCGGCTCCACGAACGCCCGCTCCTCCGGATCCAACAGGTGCTCCTCGAGCGTCGCGCGCAGCTTCCGTCGCGCCGACTCCGGCAGCTCGTCCTCGGCGATCCGGCAGCGCATCCTGACCATGTCGGCCAGCGCCCAGTACGCGACGCCCTCACCGTAGGCAAGACAGCGGCCTCGGTGCCAGTACACCTGCTCGACGAACCCGTCGACGTACTTGTAGAACTCCCAGGCCAGCCTCGACTTACCGATGCCCGCGATCCCGGTCACCGAGACCAGGTGCGCCCGCCGTTCCTGCGCGCAGCCGTGGAAGAGCTCCTTGATCAGCTTCAGCTCGCGCTTGCGCCCGACGAACGGCGCCTCCAGCCCTGCGGACTTGAGAGTGCCACCCACCCCGGAGACGACCCGCAGGACCCGCCACAGCGCCATCGGCTCCGTCTTTCCTTTCAGCTCCTGCTCGCCGGCGGCTTCGTAGACGATCGCCCGCTCGCTCGCCCGACGCGTTCCCTCGCCGACCAGCACGGTGCCCGGCTCGGCCGCGGACTGGATCCGCGAGGCCGTGTTGACCAGATCTCCCGCCACCATCCCCTCACCCTCGGCGCCGATCGTTACTGCCGCCTCGCCCGACAGCACGCCCGCCCTCGCCTCGAGGGCCGAATCCAGTTCCGGGACCGACGCAATCAGATCCAGCGCCGCACGCACCGCTCGCTCCGCATCGTCTTCGGTCGCAACCGGCGTTCCCCAGACCGCCATCACCGCATCACCGATGAACTTCTCGACGGTGCCGCCGTAGCGGGAGATCAACGTCCGTGACAACTCGAAATAGCGCGACAGCAGATCGCGCGTCTCCTCCGCATCACGCGACTCTGACCACGCCGTAAATCCGACCAGATCCGCGAACAGCACCGACACGAAGCGACGCTCAGCGATCGGCGTGGCAGCTGCTGCAGGAGCGCCGGCGGCCACCGGAACCGCATCGACCTCCAGTGGCGCCCCACAGTCGCCGCAGAACCTCTTGCCAGGCGCATTCGAGCCTCCGCAGGAAGAACAACGCGAAGCAAGCGGGCTCCCGCAATCCCCACAGAACTTCTTCTCCGCAGAATTCTCGGCTTCGCAGCTCGAGCAGGTGATCACATCGAGAGCCTAACCCGCGAAGTGCTGCTCGCTGGGCTCCGTAGCTCGACCTCTCGCGCGCCGGCTGCGACTCCGACTCGCTGCGCCAGTCGAGCACACACCGACGATGAGGTCATCGCGTATGCGCTACGAGGCGGCGCGCGCCGACCCCGGCCCGCTCGTCGACCACTCCGCCAGCTCGAACCAGTGCGTGACCCCGAGCGCCTCGACCACCCTGGGGTCGGTGTGCTGAGCGAGGAAGACGTTGTGCTCGAGGTCGCAGCAGATCTCGGCCTCCGTGAGCGAGACGCCCGGCGTGCGGACGAGCGCCTCGGAGGGCAGGCGCACCTCCGCGACCGAGTAGTGCTTGAACTGGAGGTCGGGGGCGATCTCCATCAGCATCGGCCAGTCGGGACAGGTGCGTGCGGTCATCAGCCTTTCAGTTCGGCGGCGGCCTCGTTTTCCTCTGCCGACCATCGACCCTCGATGCGCACGAGACCCCGTTCTGCACCTCCAGGGTAGACGACGAACTGAAGTGCGTCGTCGAGCCAATGGTACAGGTGCTCCCCGGTCGAGTCGGCAAGGCCGAAGCGGAGGTGGAAGCGGCCATCCGACAGCGGCGGCCGGTCGATCTCGAAGCGAAGCACGCGCTCGCCCGGGCGCTCCTCCCACCCCAGCTCGCCGGCGTCCTGGCGCCCCGCCCCGAGCAGGAGGCCGGAGTCGTCGCGGAGCTCGAAGGTCACGTGCGGCGCCGCCAGCGCCCGGTCGGCGACGAGCCGGAGGCGCACGACCATCGGCTCGCCGGCGAGGAACTGGCGCCGCTCCGCCCCGTCGCCGGAGAGGAGCGTGGCCTCTGCGATGCGAACCTCCCCGCTTCCCCACTCGCGCAGCCCTCCGCTTCGCTCTTCGGGGTCGTGCTCTTCCGCGAGCAGGGCGTGGTAGTGCGCGATCGCCTCGTGGGTCGGCCCGTCGAGCGCGACCGATCCCTCCCGCAGGAGCACGGCCCGCTCGCAGAGGCGCTCCACCGCGCCCGCATCGTGAGAGACGAAGAGAATCGTGCCGCCCCGGCGCTTGAAGTCGAAGATCTTGCCGAAGCACTTGCGCTGGAACGCCTCGTCGCCGACGGCGAAGACCTCGTCGAGCAGGAGGACGTCCGCCTCGAGATGTGCAGCGATCGCGAAGCCGAGCCGCATGTGCATGCCCGAGGAGTAGGTGCGGACGGGAAGGTCGATGAAGCGCTCCAGCCCGGCGAATGCGACGATCTCGTCCATCTGCTCGGCGATGTAGCGCCGGCCGAGCCCGTGGATCGAGGCGTTCAGGTACACGTTCTCGCGGCCGGTGAAGTCCGGGTGAAAACCCGCGCCGAGCTCGAGCAGCGACCCGATCCGGCCGCCCACGGCCACCCGCCCGGAGCTGGGCTTGAGAATCCCGGCGACGAGGCGCAGGAGCGTCGTCTTGCCGGATCCGTTGCGCCCCACGAGCCCTACCGCCTCTCCCGGCTCGATCGCGAGCGACACGTCGCGCAGCGCATGGACGTCGATCCCGCGGCGCGCGCCACGGGAGACGAGCGCCTCCTTCAGCGTGCGGGTCCGCTTGGGATAGACGCGGAAGCGCCTGCTCGCCCGCTCGACGACGACCTGCCCCGGTCTCATCTGACCGGCAGGGCGGCGAGCTCCCGGCGCACGATCCCGGCGAGCACGCGAACGAACGCGGGGTCGGCGTTCGGCATCTCCGTCCGCTCGAGCTCCATGCCGAGCTCCGAGGCGCGCCCGGCCGCTTCGGTGTCGAGATCCCAGTGAATCTCGAGGTGGTCGGCGACGAATCCGACGGGGCAGACGAGCACGCTGCGCACTCCGCGGGCGCGCAGGTCGGCCAGGTGGTCGAGGATGTCGGGCCCGAGCCAGGGCTCGCCCGTCGCCGAAGCGCTCTGGAACGAGAAGCTCCAGTCATCGAGTGGTGCGCGCTCGGCGATCCGTGCAGCCGTCTCGAGCAGCTGGTCTCTGTAGGGGTCACCCTCCTCGAGGATCCGGGCCGGGAGGCTGTGCGCCGTGAAGACGACGTGCTTCTCGGTGCCGCGCACCCGGTGTGCCAGAAGCTCGACGAAGGCGGGCTCCGTGTGCCAGCTCTCGACGAAGCGGAGCTCGGCTCGCTCCGCGAGCGCCTCCTCGAGCTGCCGGCGGTAGCCGCCGATCGACAGGTGCGAGTAGTGGGGTGCGAGCACGAGTCCGACGAGCGTCTCGGCCCCCGCGGTCAAGGCCGCCTCGACCGCCTCGGCGATTCTCGGGCGCCAGTGCTTCATGCCCACGATGACGGGGAGGCCGAGCTCCCGCTCGAGTGCCGCGCGGGTCTGCTCGGTGATCGCGTTCAGGGGCGAGCCGTTCTCGATCTCGAGCCGCCGGTAGCGCTCGACGAGGTCGTCGAGCAGCTCGGGCTTGACCGGGCGCCCGCCGCGGATGTCCGCGTAGTAGGCGGGGACGTCCTCGAGCCGCTCCGGACTCCCGTAGGCCATCAGCACGACCGCGCTGCGGGTCACACGATTACCTCGACCGAGGTCCGCTCGTGGACGAGCTCGACGAGGCGCCGAAGGTCGGCCGGGCTCGTGTCCGGGAGGACGCCGTGGCCGAGGTTGAAGATGTGCCCCGGACGGCCGCCCGCCCGGGCGAGCACGTCCAGCGCGCCCGCCTCGAGGCGCTCCCACGGGCCCAGGAGCAAAGCGGGGTCGAGATTGCCCTGCACGCCGCGATTCTCGCCCACCTCGGCCCAGCCCCGGTCAAGCGGGATCCGCCAGTCGAGACCGATCACGTCACCGCCCGCCTCGGCCATCGCAGGGAGCAGCGTCGCCGTGCCGGTGCCGAAGTGGATCGTGGGCGCCTCCACCGAGGAGAGAATCCGCTCCGAGTACGGAGCGACGAACTCGGCGTAGTCCGGGGGCGAGAGCGCGCCGACCCAGGAGTCGAAGACCTGGATCACGTCCGCGCCGGCGTCGACCTTCGCGCCGACATAGGCGATGAACGTCTCGCTCAGCTTCTCCATCAGCGCATGCCAGACCGCCGGCTCGCGGTACATCATCCCCTTCACCTTCAGGAACTCCCGGCTCGGCTTGCCTTCGATCAGATAGCCGGCGACGGTGAACGGCCCGCCGCAGAAACCGACGAGCGCCCGGTCGGGACGAAGCTCGTCGCGAACGAGCCGCACCGCCTCGAGGATGAAGGGGACGGCCTCCTCGGGGTCGGGGACGACGAGCCCCTCGACGTCGGCCATCCGCTCGATCGGGTTCCCGATCACCGGGCCGACGTTCTCCACGAGCTCGACGTCGATCCCCATCCCGAGGACCGGCAGCATGATGTCGGCGAACATGACCGCGGCATCGACACCGTGGGCGCGCACGGGCTGCAGAGTCACCTCGGCGCAGACGTCGGGCCGACGGCAGACCTCGAAGAGCGAGTAGGTCTTGCGCAGCTCGCGGTACTCCGGGAGCGAGCGGCCCGCCTGGCGCATGAACCAGACGGGAGTCCGCTCGACCGGCTCGCGCCTGCACGCGCGCACTAAGAGCGGCTCGGACACCGTTCTAGACTAGACGGATGGGGCGTGCCGAGCACCGCGTTCCCGGCGGCCCACTGTCGGTTCGCTGGCTCCGCTACGAGCTCGAGAGCGCGAAGGCAGGCGCCCTCACCTCGGCGAGGATCGAGCTCGAGAATGCGGGCTCGGTCACGTGGCACTCGCACGGGCCGAACTGGATCTACGCCTCCTATCACTGGCTCGACGACCGCGGAAACCCGATCGTCTGGGACGGTCTTCGCACGCCTTTCGAGGGGCCCGTGCCGCCGGGCGGCCGGGCCTCGCTGGCCGTGCAGATCCGAGCCCCGATGCCGCCCGGCCGCTACGGGCTCGCCCTCGACCTGATCGACGAGGAACGGTTGTGGTTCAGCGAGCTCGGAAACCCGACCGCCGAGCTCGACGTCGACGTCGGGCCGCGGATCGCCCGGCGGGCCCTCGAGGCGGAGATCCTGCCGGGGCCGCCGGAGCTCGTCGCGCTGACGAACGAAGCGCTCGATGGTCAGGAGGAGGCTCTGGTGCAGGCCGAGGGAGAGGCTCTCGCCCACCTTGCCGCCGGCGTCCAGCCGGCGCCCGACTGGTCGCGGCGGGTCCTCGATGCCCACGCCGAGGGCTATGCGGCGGTCGGCGGATCAATCGAGCCGCTCGGAGGACCGCTCGAGCGGCGGCGGGCCGCCGCGACGCTCGGGCCGTGGTCGCCGGGCGGCGGGCGCAACCCTGCGTTCGGCGCACCGCTGCTCTGCCCCTCGGTGCTGCGGGGCGTCGAAACCGTCTGGCTGGCAGACGTCCTCGGACTGCCGGCGCTCGCGCCGCCGGCCGGCGAGCCCTGGCTCTACGACGGGCGCATCACAGTTCGACTGCCATGCGGTCGTCGACGCGGCTGAAGACGAAGGCTCCGAGCGCCAGCGCCGCGGTCGCCGCGACGGACAGGTAGACGACGTCGACCGCGCGTGGCGGGCGGCCCCAGTAGAGGACGTCCTGCAAGGCCGTCACGGCGGGCGTGACGAAGTTGCCGTAGCGAAGGCAATCGACGACCCAGCCGTGCTCGTCGAGCACCCTCGCCGGCAGATTCTGGAGCGGCAGCAGGATTGGCGTGAGGAAGAACCAGGGCAGTAGGAGCGCCGCGACGATGTGCTCGACGTCGCGAAAGATCACGTTGATCGAGGCGACGGCCAGGGCCAAACCGGCCACGAGCGCGACCACGAGGACGGCGAGCGGCAGGGCAATCCAGACGGTGTCGCGCGCCTCGGGGATGAGGGCGAAGTTGACGGCCATCACGACGACGAGCAGCACGAGGAAGACCACGACCTGCGTCGCGACCGCCGAGAGTGGCACGAGTTGCCGTGGAAAGCGCACCTTGCGGACGAGCGGGGCGCTCTCGACGAGGCTCGTGGCGGCGAGCTGCAACGAGCCGGTGAAGAAGACCCAGAGCGCGAGGCCCGCGAGCACGAAGAGGGGATAGCGGGGAAGGTCGGCGACCTGCCAGAGCAGCGAGAAGACGAGCACGTAGATGCCCATCAGAAGGAGCGGGTTGACGAGCGTCCACGCCAGCCCGAGCGCCGAGGCGCGGTACTTCGCCTGCAGGTCGCGACGAAAGAGGTTGAGGAAGAGCTCGCGGTAGCGGAAGAGGTCCGCGTACGTGGACACGGAAGCCCAGTCTAGGTGGCGCGCTTTGAAGTGTGCGTGCTCGCTCGTGTGCGGTGGAAGCGCAGAGTGGACGATGAGTTCTGAGGGCTCTGTCAGTCTCTCGTGAGGGTTCTTCCGACGAAGGAGGCGGTTGCGTGACAGAGCTAAGGAAGCCATGACGTCATCCGAGCGCGACACGCGCAGCCGCGTGCTCGCTGGGAAGTGTCGATGCGGGGCGGTTCGCTTCGAGGTCTCAGACGCATTCCTCTACGCGGCGAACTGTCACTGCTCGGAATGCCGAGCGGCGACCGGTTCCGCCTTCAAGGCGTTCGCCGGTAACGAGCGGGAGAAGCTGACGATTACGGAGGGGCTGGACGACATCGCCGTCTTCGGAGAGGAAGACCTCAACGACACGCGGTGCCGGGCATGCGGATGCTTCCTCTTCTCTGTGGTGCGGGACGGCGCCTTCGCGCACGTCGCGATGGGGTCGTTGGTGGATGCCCCGACGATCCGTCCGACGAAGCACATATTCGTCGGCTCCAAGGCGCCGTGGTTCGAGATAACCGACGACCTGCCGCAGTTCGACGAGTACGCGATCTAGCCGCCGCCTGCCGTTCACGAGCGTCATCCCAACCAGGCTGGCAACGCTCCCAGACAGACCAACCCGCCGAGTCTCACAGTCCCCTGAGGACTCTCTTCATGACAAAGGACGCTTTCTTTCAACGAACTCTTCAGCTCGAAGGATGCAGCACGCCCTCGACTGTCTTAGCTTCGAGGCTGGGGCGGCGATCACTCTCGGGCCACATCAAGGCGCGCTTCGACGGGTGAAACCGTCCTGCGCATTACGCAATGGTTCTTTCCCTTCGACCGCTCATAGCTGAAGCCGGCCTTCTCAAAAAGACTGCGCGTGCCGTTGTAGAGGAAGGAGCCCGAAGTCCTCTTGCCCAGCGTGTCCTGTGGATACGCCTCCACCACACCACCACCCGCGTTCGCGATCAGGTCCAGGGCACCACGAAGCGCCACGGCTGCGACGCCTTTGCGCCGGTAGTTCCTGTCGACGAAGAAGCAAGTGAGGCGGTAATCGGGCGCCTTCTGCGTGCGGCCTGCGTTGTACTCCTTCAGGTGGTAAATGTTCGGAAGCTCATCCGGAGAACCGTATTCGCACCAGGCCACCGCGACGTCACGGTCGAAGACCAGGGCCGCGTGAGCCTTGCCTTCGCGAACCAGACGCTCCTTGTAGGCGCGGTTACCCTCGGAGCTCTCGCCCTTCTCGGCGGAGGCCGGATGGAACCAGGTGCACCAGCAACCACCCCACACGCCATTGTGCTTCTCGGCCAAGTTGACGAAGGCATCCCATGTCGCCGCACCGAGCGGCCTGATCGCATACTCGCTCATGGCATCTCCCGTCTGACTGGCTCAGCCAGTCTGACGGCTGAAGGCAGTGTAGATCCGCCTCGGGTTCGACTCATCGCGGCCATATCCTGACAGCCGCTCGACGACGGACTCGCGTGGGCCAGCGTTCGGGACTGTCCCCCGAAGCAGGCGGCGAGTGTCAGCCGGATGTGCGAGAACTCCGTGGTCAACGACCCTGTCCGCGAGCCGCGGTGACACTGAGGAGGACGAATGCCGGTGAAGGAAGCAAGCTCGGAAGAGACGCCGTACGGCCGCTATGTCACGTCAGAGGGCTGGTTCGTCCACAACCTCGCGGACGCGCTCGCGGTGCGCAACGAGGAGAAGGGCGGCGCGATGTACCCGCTCGAGCCGCGGGAGTCGCCGTTCGCTGATCTCGGCGTCAACGTCCGCGTCGTCTGGCCGGGCGACCCGAGCGCGCTCTACCACGCCGAGGGAGTGCAGGAAGGGTTCCTCGTGCTCTCGGGCGAGTGCACGTTGATCGTCGAAGAGGAGGAACGGCCGCTGCGGCAGTGGGACTACTTCCACTGCCCGGCCGACACCGCGCACGTGATCGTCGGTGCCGGCGACGGGCCGTGCGCGATTCTCATGATCGGTTCGCGGCCCGAGGTCGAGAAGCTGCGCTACCCGGTGAGCGAGGTCGCGGCGAAGTACGGCGCGTCCGCCGCAAAGGAAACCGACGAACCAGACGAGGCGTACGCCGATTGGCCGGGCGAGTACCTGCCGGTGCGCCTTCCGTGGCCGCTCGATTCCGACACGTAGCCGTGACACCTGACGTTTGCCGCCCTGAAGTCGTCGGCCACGTAATGATGATCTAGCGGCCGCGGCCGCCGCCCGCCCTCGGTGGTCGTATGATCGCGCGATGGTTTCCGAAGCCGATCTGAAGCAGACCGATGCCGGTCTCGTGCCCGCGAGCGCGGGCTGGTTCGTGATGAACGTTCGGGACGCGCGTTGGTTCGGCAAGCCGGGGCGAGGGCACAGTACGCCGTTGACCGGCAACGACGAGTTGGAGGCGGAGTCGTACTTCCCGATGCTCGGAATGGCCATCCGCGTGGTCGGCCCCGGTGAGCCGAGCGGGACATATCACTGGGAGACAGAGCAGGAGGACTTCCTGGTGCTCTCAGGCGAGGGCCTGCTCATCGTCGAAGGGCAGGAGCGGAAGCTGCGGCAGTGGGACTTCGTCCATTGCCCGCCGGAGACTCGGCACGTCTTCGTCGGGGCCGGTGAGAGACCGTGCGTGATCCTCGCGGCGTCCTCGCGGCAGTTCCAGAAGGACGGGCCGTGGGGCTACTACTGCGTCGACGAGACAGCCGCGCGGTACAACGCCTCCTCGCCCCAGGAGACGCAGGATGGCAGCATCGCGTATGCGCGGTTTCCGCCGGAGGAAGAGATCCGCTACCCCGGCGGACTGCTGCCGGGAGGATAAGTCCCCGACGGACCGCGTCGTCTACTCGACGTCCTTCAGGAATGCGAGGACGCGTTCCGTGAGCAGTGTCGCGGCGCTCTCGTCGTAGTCCGGCAGGCTGCTGTCAGCGAACAGGTGTCGATCGCCGGGGTACAGGAACAACTCCGCGCCGTCGATCGTCTCAACGAGCTCGCGCGCGGCGGGGAGGTCCTCCATCGCCCACTCGTCGTCCTCCATCATGTGGATCTGGAGGGGGACTCCAGGCGGCCAGGAGCCGCCGAACTCGGAAGCCGGAAAAGCGGCGCTGAACAGCAAGGCTCCCTTGGCGCCGGGACGGGTCTGGGCGAGCTCCTGCGCGGGCGCCACCCCAAGCGAGAAGCCGGCATAGACGAGCTCGGTCGGCAGGCCATCGGCGGCGCTTCGACCGCGCTCTCCAATCGTCCCGAAGCCAATCTCCTTCGCGTAGCCGACGCCCTCGTCGAGGTCGGTGAAGGTCCTGCCGTCATAGAGGTCGGGAGCGTGAACAAC
>Ga0136621_1000267_pt1 | contig 19847 bp, 23 predicted proteins | sample AntDryUQ445A2306_FD_104673 | JGI IMG/M metagenome (GOLD analysis project Ga0136621, IMG submission 104673) | Polar desert sand microbial communities from Dry Valleys, Antarctica - metaG UQ445A (23.06) | ecosystem: Environmental > Terrestrial > Soil > Desert | place: Antarctica: Dry Valley...
CTACTCCACTATCCGCGGCGGCCCTGGCGAACGATGAAACCTCAGGGGACGCGAAGTGCATAGCCCACTTTCAGAATGACGCTTCGCCGTCGGGGTGCGATGGACGGCGCGAGGCAAGGACGCAGGGAGCGCGCATGTGCAGGCACATGTAAGCGACTGAGGACGCAGTCCTCGTGTCGTTCAGCGCGGCCCAGCGGCACAAGGCTTCGTTTTGAAACGGCTTCTTAGTGCACTAGCCCGCGGCCTTCGACTCGGCAGGCTCGACAGGATGGAAACCGCCCGCAGCCATGGCGCTGAGCAGCGAGGAAAGATCTGTTTGCTCGTCGTCCCAGGAGAGGGTCACCTGCCCCATCAGATTCGCGGAGGCCGACTCGAGCCCGTCCCGATCCTGCAGCGTGGCTCCCAGGCGCATGACACACCGCTCGCAGCGGATCCCGCTCACCTGGATCGTCTCGGAGTGCAGGGCCACGGCGCCTAGGGTAGCGAGCGCTCGACGAGATCGGCGCAGACCGCTGTGAGCCCCCTGGCCCGCCCGACGCGAAGCTGGCGCTCGCCCTCGCACTCGCAGGTCTCGAGGGGTGCAAGGACGTCGCTCGTCCCGAGCTCGCCGGCCCCTTCCCGCACGAGCTCATAGAGCTCCCTGCCGAGCTCGGCCGCGGAGGCCGACCCCTCGCCTCCGGGACGGATCAGCCGGGCGTCCGGGCCGGAGTGAAGGGCTGCCCAGCGGTTCTGCTGGTAGACGCCCCGCCCGCCGGGGTCGTAGGGCGGACGTGCGCCACCGAGCACGGTGAGACAGAGAGCCTGCACGAGCGCCGTGAAGGCCGCGGTTCGAGCAAGGCTCGTCTGCTGGTCTGGCATGCGCACCTCGAGCGTGCCGAGGCGCGGGTGCGGGCGAGCATCCCACCAGAAGCTCGTGTAGTCCCCCGTGAGCGGGATCCCGCTCCGCGCGAAGCGCTCGACAAAAGCCTCCCACTCCTCGTAGGAGCGAAATGCAGGCGGGGCCCCGCTTCGGGGCAGCTCGGCGAGCGTCGCCAGGCGGTTCGAGAGGTGGCCGGTCTCCTCTCCGGCCAGATAGGGAGAGTTGGCGGCGAGCGCAGCGACCACGGGCAGCCAGGGAAGCACCGCCTCGAGAGCGTGGAAGCAGGCATCGGCGGTCGGCATGCCCACGTGGATGTGGAGCCCGCTCACCCCTTGCCGGCGCGCCGAGACGCCGGCGTAGGCAACGAACTCCTGATAGCGGGGCCTCTGGACGATCTCGAGCTCGGCCGGGAGGCTCAGCGGGTGGGACCCGGATGCCGCCAGGACGAGCCCTCGGCTCCGGGCAGCGCGAGCCACTGCCGACCGGAGAGTCGACAACTGCTCGAGCGCCTCCTGCGGCGAGCGGCAGATTCCCGTTTTGAGCTCGACGATCGAGGCATGGAGCTCCGTCGTCACCTCGCCGGGCAGGTCAGTCCCCGTGAGCTCCTCGAGCAAGCCCTCGACGGCCGGGGCCTGCTCGAACGTGCCCGGGTCGAGAATCATGATCTCCTCCTCGACGCCGATCGACCACGGGGAGCTCTCCCCGAAGTGGCTCTCGATCACCGAGGTTCGGCGCGGATGCCGTGGACCGGCCGGCCCGCCGCTTCCCAGGCGTAGTAGGACGCACTCGGGCCGAAGGAGGACTCGTAGGTGACGACGCGCGGGTTCCGGCCAACCTCTTTCGCGCGCTGAGCGTGGCGCAGGAGGTTGGGATCGTCCCCCTCTTCCCAGACGAGTACGAGATGGGCGGCTGTCATGAACGTGGCAAGGAAGGTGCAACCCGGAGCCGGGCACGCAAACGGCTCGGTGGCGACGCAGTACCAGCCGGCATGGTCGGCTCCGGCGTCATCCGACCAGAGCTCCTCCTGACCAGCCCGCTCGAGCTCCTCGTCGTCGAGGACGAGCCGGCCGGCGCGCGTCTCTTCTTCGCCCATCGTGGGAAGGCTAGATGGTTGATCGAAGGATGCGCGTGGGGGCGGCTCTCGAAGCTCCGATCAACCATCTAGTCTCCTTACGGCCATGAAGACCGAAGCTTTCGACCTGCTCGTTCTCGGCGCGGGCTCAGGCGCGCGGGACGGTGCGCAGAGGGCCGCACGAGAGCACGAGGCCAAGGTTGCCCTTGTCGAGTCGACTCGCTGGGGCGGAAGCTGTCCCAACGTCGCCTGCAAGCCGACGAAGGCGTACATCGTCGCCGCCGACCTTCTGCGCGACATCAACGAGCTCGCAGTCAAGATCGGGATCGACGTCGGCCCGGCGCGGGCTGACCTGGCAAGGATCAAGGCGCGAAAAGACGAGCTCGTCGGCACGCAGAAGGCCTGGGTCGATCGCCTCGAGGAGGCCGGCTACACCACGGTCGAAGGCGTGGCGAGCTTCGAGGCCCCCGGCACGGTCCGGGTCGGCGAGCGACTCCTGACCGCCGATCGCGTGCTGATCGCGACGGGTTCGCGCACCGCGATGCCGCCGATCGAGGGCCTCGAGGGGATCGACTGGCTCGACCACGTGAGCGCGCTCGAGCTGACCGAAGTTCCCGAGTCGCTGCTCGTTCTCGGCGGAGGCCCCGTTGGCCTCGAGCTGGGCCAGGCGTTCGCGCGCTTCGGCGCGCGCGTAACGATCGTGGAGGGGATGAGCCAGATCGCCGCCCGCTTCGACCGCGACGCCGCGGACGAGCTGGCCGCTTCGCTCGAGGGCGAGGGAATCGAGCTCGTGTGCGGCGTGCACGTGTCCAAGGTCGGCCGCGATGGGGCCGGGATCGTGGCATCCCTCGACGGAGACGAACGCGAGCTGAGAGCGGAGCGCATCCTGCTCGCGGCCGGGCGCTCGCCGAACGTCGAGCAGCTCTTGCTCGAGCGCGTCGGGGTCGAGCAGACCGAGGCGGGGGTCAGCGTCGACGACAGGATGCGCACGACCGCGAAGGGCATCTGGGCGGTGGGTGACGTCACCGGCATTGCGCAGTTCACGCCGATCGCCCAGTACCAGGCTCGCATTGCCGTCTCCGACATGTTCGGCGGCCACGGCGCACGCGCCGACTACTCGATCCTGCCCACCGCGATCTTCACCGACCCGGAGGTTGCGGGCGTGGGACTCTCCGAGACCGACGCGCGCGAGCAGGGGCTTCAGGTGGCAACCGTGGCCCAGCCCGTCTCGAGCACCCAGCGGGCCAAGTACCTCGAGCTCGAGCACGGGCTCTACAAGATCGTCTACGAGCGGGAGAGCCGCCGCGTCCTGGGCGTGCACGTCGTCTGCCGGGGCGCCAGCGACATCGTGCAGGGCCTCGGCGTGGCGATCCAACTCGGGGCGCGCGTCGACGATCTCGCCAAAGCGCACCACGCCTTCCCCACGTTCGCGGAGGGTCTGAAGGCTGCCGCCGAGCAGGCCTGAAGTAGAGCTAGTGCTCCGTCTCGGAGGTCGCCTGCTTTCCGGGACGGGGCACTAGGAGCGGGGCGGAGTCGAGGGCTGCTCGCCGAGCTCGACCGTGACCTTCTTGCGCTTCTCCTCGCGGAGGAGCTCGAGCTCGATGGTGTCGCCCGGATCCTTCGCGCGGACAGCGTCACGGAGCTCCTCGAACGTCGAGACCGGCTGACCGTCCACCTCGACGACGACGTCCCCGCCGAGCAGATGCGCCTCGCCGGCGACGACCACCCGCGTCGAGCCGCCCTTGAGCCCGGCGCGCTCTGCCGGGCTCCCTTCGTAGACGCGCTCGATCACGATCCCGCGCTTCACCGGCAGCAGCCGGAAGATGCGGACGAGCTCGGGCGTGATCGTGTCGCCCGCGACTCCCAGATACGCGTGCTTGACCCTGCCGCTTGCGATCAGCTCGCTCGCGACGTCTCGGACCGTGTTCACGGGGACGGCGAAGCCGATGCCGATATTGCCACTTGCACCGGTCTGGCCCGTCTGGATTGCCGTGTTGACCCCGATCACCTCGCCGCGGTTGGAGAGCAGCGGCCCACCGGAGTTCCCGGAGTTGATCGGAGCGTCGGTCTGGATCACGTCGTCGATCTGGAATCCGTTCGGCGAGCTCAACGGGCGGTTGAGTGCGCTGACGATCCCGGCCGTGACCGAGCGGAAGTTTCCGAGCGGGTTGCCGATCGCGATCACCGCGTCGCCAACCTCCACCGCGTCCGAGTTGCCGAGCTCGAGCGGCCGGAGGGCGCGGGCAGCTGCCCTGACCTTCAGCACGGCGAGATCGCTCGAGGGGTCCGTGCCGACTACGCGCGCCGACATGCTCTCGTTGTCCGAGAAGCTCACCTCGATCGTCTGGGCACCACGGACGACGTGGAAGTTCGTGACGATGTGGCCGTTCTTGTCGTAGACGAAGCCCGAGCCCAGCCCGCGCTGCTCCTGCGGCTGCGGGAAGCCGAAGAACGGGTCGGTGACGACCGTCTTGGACGTCGAGGTGATCTGCACGACACCCGGGGCACTGCGGCGATAGATCTCGTTGATCGAGAGCGCGTCGCCGGGTTCGGCCTTACCGGCCTCCCGCTGGACGCCGAAGGGAGAGACCTCGCGGACGGTGGTGGCACCACCGTCGAAGCCGCCGAGGAGCCAGGCTCCGCCGAGGGCGAGCGCTGCGCCGAGGGCTGCCGAGAGGGAGAGGCCGGCGCCGGCTGTCAGCACGCGTGACCGAGTCGCCATGGGTCTTTACGTCTTATAGACCGTTCGTCTTAAGGCAAACGTGGCCCTGCTCTTAAGGGTCCGTTAAGCAGAGCGTTTGGCGGACGTGCGCGGCGGTTCTCGAAGGGCTCGTGACCGAGCTCGGCTACGCCCTAGCGCGAGAGCTCGAGTGGAACCCGCACGGTGTGCAGAGGCGTACCGTCCTTCGCGGAGGGCTCGAAGGCGACGAGCGTGACGGGGCCGCTGCGACCCCGCCCGACCGGGACGCGCACGTCGAACGTGCCGCGCGTGCCGGTGCCCGACGTGGCGGTCACGAACGTCTCCTTCAGCACGGCTCCGCCGGCGTCGAGGATCCGGATCGTGAAGTTGGCCTCGAACGTGTTGGCAGAGCCGAAGACGCGGATCGGGCTCTCCACCCGCTCACCGACGACCGGCGTCTCGATGAAGATCGCGGGAGTCACGTCCTCGAGCTGCGGCCGGGAGAGCGCCGGCCCCAGAAGCTGGGGGAAGCGCACGGCCTGGACGCTCGGGAACTGCGTGAGCGTGTAGACGACCTGCCCGACGCGTGCATCGAGCCCCGCCCGGCTCGCCCAGAAGTGCTCCGAGAGGAGCGGAGTCGCGAGTCCGCTCGCGATCGTGAGTCCTACGAGCGCCGTCCCCTTCGGAACGCCGGTCCGGAGACCGGCCCGGCGCTCCTCCTCGTAGGGACCCTCGATGAGGATGCGGAGCGCCCCTGCCTCGGCATCGCGCGAGCCCGGCAGCGCCCGCCGGGCCGCGGCAACCTTGCCGGCCCGAAGAAAGTGCACGTAGACCTCCGTGGGCTCGTCGGACCGAGGACCCGGAGCCGTCGTGACCGTTACGCTCCGGGTCTCGGCCACCGTTCGCGTGGTCGTCACGATCACCGTCGTGGACGAAGACGTCCCGCCGCCGCAACCCGCCACGGTGAGCACAGCCACCGAGGCGAGCACACCGAGGAGGCCCTGCCTCACTCCGCCCTCGCGGGCCAGCGGTCGCCGAGCATCGCCTCGAGCGCGGGTTTCACTTGCCACGCGGCGGCGAGCGCGCGGTAGCGCTCGCGCGCCTCTACGCGCGCGCGCTCGGTGAAGGGGCCCGGGCGGCGCCGGGCGGCCCTGATCATCAGGTTCTTCGCCGTGTGCTCGGCCGCGACGAACTCGATCGCCTCGGCCCGGTACCCGAGCTGCTCGAGCGCGCTCGTCCGCAGCCCGTCGGTGATCAGCTCGGCGAGACGGCCGCGGAGCAGCCCCTGGCTCGTGACAGCGCCCCAGAGGTCGCCGTCGTGCAGCTGAGAGGCGAGCTCGTGATGGCAGCAGGGCGCGAGCACGATCGCATCCGCATCGAGGCGAACGCCGGCCGCGAGAGCCTCGTCGGTGGCCGTGTCGCAGGCGTGCAGGCTGACGAGCAGGTCGACGCGCTCCCCTGCGTGGGCGCGGGAAGCCTCCTCGATCGTCGTCGCTTCGAAGCGCGCCCGCTCGTAGCCGAGCTCCTGCGCGATTCCCCGAACCTTCTCGATCAGCTCCGGATCGCGATCAAGGCCCACGAGCTCGACCTCGACTCCCACGAGCTCGCCGTAGACGTACAGGGCGAGGCTCATGTACGCCTTGCCGCAGCCGGCATCGACGATCCGCAGCGGCCGCCCCTCGCGGCGTGCGGCCTCCCAGACCGGAAGCGGACGCAGGAGCTCGACGTAGTGCTGCACCTGCCTGTACTTGTCCGCGAAACCGCTCCGCAGGTTGCCCTGCGGGCTGAAGATCCCCGTGGCGACGAGCAGCCGCCGCACCTGCGGATGCTCGGGCGGCAACGGGTAGCTTCGCTCGCGGTCGTGGCCGGCGATCCGGGTCTCCGGGCTCGACGGCTTCCCGCTCGAGACGAGCCAGCGCCCCTTCTTCGTGCGTCGCGCGTGCCAGTCGCGCGAGCGCGTGAGGAGGTGCGCCTGCGCGAGGGGCTGCTCCAGGAGCTCCGCCGCGCGACCGGGCCAGTCCTCGAGCGGGATCGTCCGGGTGCGCTCCCGTCGACCGCGCGTCTCGACGATCTTTACACCCAAACCGCCCTTGAGCCGGACGGGGCTGGCCGTCAGCTTCTGCCACCCGTTCGCCTCGTCCTGCGCCGCCCCGAGCACGAGCTTGCTCCACTCCTCGATCCTCGTCGTATCGAGAACGACGTCCACGAGTGGACGAAGGGCTCCTTCCATCGATCTCGATTGTACGAGGGCCGCTACACTCGATCGACCGGGGTGTCCCGCGCAGGCGGGGCTGAGATCACACCCGTCGAACCTGATCTGGTTCAGACCAGCGAAGGGAGTTCCGTGAGCCGTGAGAGGGAGAACTGGGGAATCGAGCCGGTCCCGGAGCGCCTGCGCGTCCTCGGGCTCTTCGATACGACGCTCCTGTGGGGAAATCTCGGCGTCTCGCTGCTCGTGCTGGTGGCAGGCGCCTTCCTCGTGCCTGCGCTCTCGCTGCCAGACGCGCTCGTCGCGATCGTCGCCGGGAGCGTGATCGGAAACCTCATGCTCGGGGCTGCGGGCATGATCGGAGCCGACGCGCGCGTCCCGGCGATGGTGCTCATGCGCGCCCCGCTGGGGCGGCGCGGGTCGTACCTGCCGACCGCCCTCAACGTCATGCAGTGCCTCGGCTGGGCGGTCTTCGAGCTGATCATCATCGCGGCGGCCGCGACGGCGCTCTCGCACGAGCTCTTCGGCTTCGGCGCAAACTGGCTCTGGACGATCGTCTTCGGGGCGGCGGCGGCGGCGCTCGCGCTCGTCGGGCCGGTCGGCTTCGTCCGCCGCTTCGTCCGCAAGTTCGCCGTGTGGGTGGTGCTCGCCTCGCTCGTCTACCTGACCTGGTGGGCGCTCGACGAGGCCAAGCTCGGCGACCTCTGGTCCCGCGCCGGCGAGGGCGGCTCCTCGATCTGGCTCGGGATCGACCTCGTGATCGCGATCACCGTCTCCTGGATCCCGCTCGCCGCCGACTACACGCGCTTCTCGAAGGATCGCCGAGGCGCGTTCGTCGGGACAGCCCTCGGCTATTTCGTCAGCGGCGTGTGGATGTTCGGCCTCGGCGCGGTGCTCGTGCTGACGAAGGGCCTGAGCGATCCGGTCCAGATCCCTGCGGCCGTCGCAGCCGCCGGGGTGGCGAGCGGCCTCGCCCTCTTCGCGGTCACGGTCGACGAGACCGACGAGGCCTTCGCGAACGTGTACTCGACTGCGGTCTCCCTGCAGAATCTGCTTCCGCACGCTCCGCAACGGCTGCTGATCGCCCTGGTCTCGCTTCTCGCCACGCTCGGTGCGCTCGCGATCGAGCTTCGGAACTACCAGACGTTCCTGCTCCTCCTCGGCTCTGCGTTCGTGCCGCTCTTCGGCGTCCTGCTCGCGGACTGGCTGCTCTCGGGACGCCACTACGGCAGAGACGACATCTTCACGGGGCCTGCCGTTCGACCCGGCCCGATCGCCGCATGGGTGGTGGGGTTTGCGCTCTACCACTGGCTTCACGACCCTCCCCTCGGCCCGACGTGGTGGGCTGACATCGTCGAGCGGACGAGCCCGCCCTCGCTCGGGATCGGCGCCTCGCTGCCGAGCTTCGCAGTGTCCTTCGCTCTTGCCGCAGCGGCCGTGTATCTGGAGCGGCGCTCGCGGACGGCATCCGTTCCGGCCTAGGGGCATCTAGCGAAGTAGGCTCAGCCGGTGCGGCCCGTCGCAGTCGTCGGCAGCCTCGCCCGCGACGTCGTCGACGGCGGGCCGCCGCGCGTCGGTGGGGCGCCTTACTACGCGGCGCTCGCGCTGCGCGAGCTCAACCGCTCGGCGAGGATCGTCACGAAGTGCGCCAGAGCCGATCGCCAGGAGCTCTTACCCGCGCTCGTCGGGCTCGGAGTGCCGGTCACCTGGCAGCCGAGCGGTGAGACACCTGCCTTCGCCTTCCACTACGAGGCCGAGCGGAGGATCATGCGTATCGAGGCGACCGGCGAGCCGTGGAGCGGGGAGGATGCGCGAACGTGGGCCCGTCCCGCGCTGGCGTCGGTCAGATGGATCCACGTCGCACCGCTGCTCCGCGACGACTTTCCGGCGGCCGTGCTCGGCGAGCTCGGGCGAGGCCGGCGGATCTCGTTCGACGGGCAGGGCCTCGTGCGCGTGCGCGAGAACGGACCTCTCCGGCTCGAGGCCGCCCCCGACCCGGCGCTCCTCCGGCACGTCACAGTGCTGAAGCTCGCCGAGGAGGAGGCCGAGGCGCTGTTCGGCCGGATCACCCAGCGAGCGGTCGATCAGCTCGGGGTGCCGGAGGTTGTCGTCACGCGCGGCTCGCGGGGATGCATCCTCTATGCGGGCGGCGAGGAGCGGGTCATTCGCGCACACCCATTACCGAACGATCCGACAGGCGCGGGCGACGCTTTTGCAGCCGCCTATGTCGCAGGCAGGAGCGCGGGCTTTGCCCCGGCCGGAGCCGCGCGAAGGGCAACCGCGGTCGTGGCGACGCTCCTGCGGAGCCGAAAGTGAGGCGCGCCGGCGCGCAGACCGCTGACGGCGTCTTCTGGATCGACGTCGAGACCGAGGAGGTGCTCGAGCTCGAGCCCGGCGAGACCCTCGACGAGCCCCCGCCGGTCCCGGTCCCGCTGCCGCGGGTAGTGGCAGCCTCGGCCTCGGGCTCGACCGTCGTCGCGGTCGTCGAGCGGCGGCCGCCGCTCGTCGTCTCCTATGACGCGGGGATCACGTGGAGAGAGGCAGGCGGGGGCCTGCCGCGCGGACGGGCGGTCGCGATCGCCGAGGACGACCCGGATCTCGTCCTCTACGGCGCGCGCAACCGCCTCTACCTCTCGAGGGACGGCGGGCGCTTCTGGGCCGCCCTCACACCGGAGCTGCCCGAGATCGAGGCCGTGACCCTTACGGAAGCCTGAACTCGCCTCGCGCGACGACGACTGCCGCGCCTCCGACCTCGATCCGCTCGATGTGCTCCGCCGACCCCGCGACCGTGGCGTAGAGCGTCGAGGGGCGTCCGATCTCCGCGCCCTGCGAGATCTCGATTTCCTGTCCGAACTCGATCCGGCCATGCCGGGCGAGGTGCAGAGCAAGGGGCCCCGCCGCTGAGCCGGTGGCAGGGTCTTCGGCGATGCCGAGGCCCTCCCCGGGCGCGAACATGCGCGTCTTCCAGTGGCCGCCCTCGCCCGCGAAGCAGTTGATCCCGAGCACGGCCGGGAGATGCGCGAGCGCGGCCAGGTCGGGCCTGAGCGCCGAGACCTCCTCGCGCGAAGGCAGACCGACGTACACGTGCTGGATGCCGTTGTCGTAGACCTCGACCGGCAGCTCGGAGCGGTCGAGGCCGAGAGCGCGGAGGAGCTCGGCTTCCTCACGGTAGGCCTCGACGGAGGGAAGCGGCTGCGACATCCGGCCGAACGTGATCCGATCCTCCTCGCGCTCGAGCAAGACCGGCACGATGCCCTGCCCCGTCTCCAGGCGGATCTCCAGCAGCTGCAGCGGCCCGGCGAGCACGAACGCGGTGCCTAGCACGGGATGACCGGCGAACGGAATCTCGACGGACGGAGTGAAGATCCGGATGCGGGCATGCCCCTCCGGCTCGGCTGCCTCTGCGCTTCGAGCTGGTTGCGCCCCGGCCGCGGGATGCGGTCCGCCTCCGGGCTTGTAGACGAAGACGGTCTCGCTGAGATTCAGCTCTCGCGCGAGTGGTTGCAGCAGCTCCTCGGGGAGCTCGCGCGCGTCCGTGAAGACGGCGAGCGCGTTTCCCTGGAGCGGCGTGTCCGTGAAGACGTCCACGAGGACGTAGCGAAAGGCGCGCATCGATCAAGACTCTACGGTTCGGCCGCGGGCAGATCGTGCGCAGCTCGCCACTCGACCGGTGCGGGGTGCGAAGATCGCCCCATGGAGGCTGTCCGAGTTTCAGATCTGCGGAAGTCCTACGGCAAGGTCGAGGCGGTGCGAGGCGCCAGCTTCGAGATCGCCTCCGGGGAGGTGTTCGGCCTGCTCGGGCCGAACGGCGCCGGAAAGACGACCACCGTCGAGATCCTCGAGGGCTACCGGAGCCGCGACGGCGGCGCGGTGGAGGTGCTGGGCGTCGATCCCGAGCGCGCGAAAGGCGCGTGGCGCGAGCGCATCGGCGTCGTCCTCCAGTCCTCGGAGCTCTACCCGAATCTCACGGTGCGCGAGACGCTCGCTCTCTTCGCCGGCTACTACGAGCGCCCTCGCCACGCCGGAGAGGTGCTCGCGATCGTCGGCCTGGAGAAGAAGGGAGACGCGCGAGTGAAGACGCTCTCGGGCGGGCAGAAGCGCCGCCTCGACCTCGGCGTCGCGCTCGTGGGTGATCCGGAGCTCGTCTTCCTCGACGAGCCGACGACGGGCTTCGACCCGGCCGCCCGCCGGACGGCCTGGGAGACGATCAGGTCGTTGCGCTCGCTCGGGAAGACGATCCTGCTGACGACCCATTACATCGAGGAGGCCCAGCAGCTCGCGGACCGCGTGGCCGTGCTGCGGGAGGGCCGGATCGTGGCGACCGGCACGCCTGCGCAGCTGATCGGGGCGGTCGCCGCGAGCGAGATCCGCTACCGCCGGGAGGGCGAGCTGGTCTCCGTGCGGACGGACGAGCCGACGCGTGTTCTGCACGAGCTGACGGGCGATGCTGTTCGCCGCGGCGTCGAGCTCGAGGCGCTCGAGGTGCGGCGTGCCACGCTGGAGGAGGTGTACCTCTCGCTCACCGATGAGACTCTTTCTCCATCAACTTAGGGGCGAGCAGCGGCTGTTCTGGCGTAGCCGCGAGCTTGCCTTCTTCACGTTCCTGCTTCCGATCATCCTCTTCGTCATGCTCGGATCGGCGTACGGCGACGGAGAGATCGAGGGGACGCGAGGCTCGGACTACCTGCTCGCCGGAATGCTGGGCTACGGCATCGTCGCGACCACGTTCGCGGGTCTTGCGATCTCCGTCGTCGTCCGGCGCGAGATGGGAGTCCTGAAGCGCCTGCGGGCGACGCCGCTGCCCGCATGGACCTACGTCTCCGCGCTGCTGGCCTCGACAGTGCTCGTGTTCGCCCTGGAGGCAGTCGTGCTCTTCGTGCTCGGCACGACCCTCTTCGACACGGAACTCCCTTCGCGTCCGCTCTCGCTCGCGTTCCTGCTCGGGCTCGGCGCGGTCATCTTCACCGGCCTCGGCCTGGCTCTGACCTCGCTCGTGCGAAGCGCAGAGGGCTCGTCGGCGGTCGTCAACGCGATCTGGTTGCCGATGTCCTTCATCTCCGGCTCCTTCTTCTCGCCACGGGACTTCCCGGCCTTCTTGCAGGCGATCGCAGACGTGCTCCCGCTCACGTTCCTGATTCGCCTCGTGCGCGACGTCATGCTGCACGGAGAGTCGCTTTTCTCACAGCTCGACTCGCTTCTGCCCCTGCTCGCCTGGGGCGCCGCCGGTCTCGTCGTCGCCCTGCGCAACTTCCGCTGGGAGCCGCGCGAGGGTTAGGACCTCGCCGGCGCCGGGCAAGACCTCTCCATGAGGGAGGACGATGTTCTTGTGCTCTCGACTCGCTCGGGCAGCCCGTCTGGTCTCGAGATCCGCATCAACTTCGGCATCTTTGCCGGCCGGGAGGCGACGCAGGCCGAGATCGAGGAACTTGCTCACGCGCTGCTCGAGACCGTGCCGGCCGTCTCGATCGTGTCCGAGCGCCGGTACGAGTTCGGGGCGGAGGTCGAAGCCGCCGTGCACCAGGTGCGGGTCGAAGTGGCAGGCGACGGCGGGTATGCCATGGAGCAGCTGTTGCTCGATGCCGCCGGATCGTGGGCGCGTTCGTGCATCACCGCGCGTCACGCGGACGTGAGCGACTTTTAGGGCACTCCCGGGCGCACGGCCATGCGAATCCGGGATGCCCGCGAGAGCGATTGGCCGGCGATCGCCGCTCTGCTCGCCGAGCTCGGCCGGCCGGACGTTCTCGATACGGAGGACGAGGAAGCGCACAGGCAGAGCTTCGGCTCCTACCTGGCGCGTCCGGACGCCGTCGCGCTCGTGGCCGAGCACGAAGACGCCGTCGTCGGGTTCGTCGACATGGAGTTCCGCCCGCGGCTGAACTTCCTGGCCCCTCAGGCCTGGATTCCCGACCTCGTCGTCAGCGAAGCGCATCGAAGCGCGGGGGCCGGGCGGGCCCTGCTCGGACGGGCCGTCGAGCTCGCGAAGGCGCGCGGATGCTGGGGCATCAGCCTCGAGTCGGCCACGTGGCGGACCCGTGCACACGCCTTCTACGAGCGCGAGGAGTGGGAGCGGACCGGAGCTTCCTTCTCGAAGAGCCTGAGCGAGCAGGTCTGGCCGCCCCCTCCGCCGGCCGGCTCGCCCTAGCTCTACGATGCGAGGTCATGGAGCTCATTCACACGTGCTACCGGATAACGGACATCGACCGCTCGGTCGCCTTCTACCGGGCCCTCGGCTTCGAGGAGCGGCGCCGCATGCCGATTCGCGACGAGGCGATCAACGTCTTCATGGGACTGCCGGGCGACTCCGACAGGCTCGAGCTGACCCACAACTTCGGCGTCGAGGCGTACGAGCTCGGGACGGCGTACGGTCACATCGCGGTCACGGTGGACGATCTGGATGCGGCGCTCGCGCAGCTCGCGGAGCAAGGCATCGAGCCCGAGCGGCGCCTTACCGCGTCCGCGAGGGCGGCTCGCGCATCTGCTTCGTCCGCGACCCGGACGGCTACAGGGTCGAGCTGATCGAGCGCGGTTAGCTCGGAGCGCACCGCTCGCGCTGCGCCCGACCGGCCAACGGAGTAGCCTCCGCGCGACCCTCGGACACGAAAGGAACACGTATGGACACCTGGCTCATCATCGTTCTCGTCATCGTCGCCCTCATCGTCCTCGGAGCGGTCTTCGTGGGGATGCGTCGCCAGAAGGAAAGCAAGCTTGCCGAGCAGCGCGTCGAGGCGGGCCAGCACCGCGAGCAGGCCGAGACCCGCGCTCGGCAAGCCGAGGTCGCGGAGGCCGAAGCCGAGGAGAGCGCGGCGCGCGCGAAGCGCGAGCAGCTGGCGGCTGACGAGCAGGCCGAGCGGGCAGAGCGCGAGCGAGCCTCGGCGCAGGAACTGCAGGAGCGCGCCCGCGAGGTCGACCCGGACGTCGACCGCGACGACAACGCTCGGCCGGACCGCGACGACGAGAGTCGGCAGGATCGCTAAGAGCTCATAACAGAATGCTGCTTCGTCGTCGGGGTGCGATGGACGGCGTGAGGCAAGGACGCAGGGAGCGCGCATGTGCAGGCACATGCAAGCGAATGAGGACGAAGTCCTCGCGTCGTTCAGCGCGGCCCGGCGGCAAGGCTTCGTTTTGTTAGGAGCTCTTAGGAAGAGCCGCGGGCCTGAATGCGGTAGATGACACCGCGGCCGTGGTCGGCGACCAGCAGCGAGCCGTCCCTCGCCACGGCAAGCGCAAGCGGATGGTCGAAGCCCGTGGCGAAGGTCGAGCCGCGACGCGGGCTCGCCGTCCCGTCCCGGCGAAGCCGCAGGCGGACGACCCGCCGGCCGAACCGACGGCCGTAGTAGGTCCCCCACTCGGCGACGAGGAGGTTGCCTCGGTAGGCCGCCGGAAAGGTCGAACCCGTGTAGAACGCAAGGCCGTTGGCCGAGGAGTGCGGCTCGAGGTAGGCAATCGGCGCCGTGACTCCTCGGCAGTAGCCGACCATGCGCATGAGCCGGTAGCTCGGCCAGCAGTTCGGCCAGCCGAAGCGGCGACCCTGGCGAACGTGGACGATCATCTCGGCCGGTTCCGGATGACGCTTGCTGCCGATGTCGTCACGCCCGTTAACAGACGCGTACAGGCGCCCCGTTTTGGGCTGAATGGCCAACCCGAAGGGATTCCGCAGGCCCCTGGCGACGACGCGCAGACCGGTGCCGTCGGGGCGCACCGAGAGGATCGAGGCGCTCCGCCGGTCGCGCTCTCGGCAGGCGTTGCAGGTGGAGCCGCTGCCGATGTAGAGGCGTCCTTCAGGGCCGACGACGACGTGGTCCTGCTGGTGCAGCTTGAACGGCAGACGCGCGAGTAGCGTGCGTCGCTCGACGGCGCGCCCGTCCTCGAGGACTAGGCGGTGAAGCGACCCCTGAGCGGACACGTAGAGCGTGCGCCCGCTCCAGGCGAGCCCGAGCGGAACGCGAAAGCGGCGCGCAAAGACGCGGGGGCGGCTCGAGCCCACTCCAACGGCGACGACCTCCCCGGTTTCCTGGGTTGCATAGAGGAGGCCGTCCGGTCCGAAGGCAAGCGCGGTCGGCTTCCGGAGGCCGCTCGCGTAGATCTCGGCCCGGAAACCGGCCGGGACGTGAATCGCGGGCGCCGGCCGGAACCGAAGAACCCCGGGCGAAGAGGCCTGGCCGAGGCCCGAGGCAACACCGGCGGCGAGAAGGAGAAGCGCGAGCGACCTAGCGACCATCGGCCCCGGCCTGCTTGCGGCCGCGGAGGCGCCAGGCAGAGGCGGCAGGAATCAGGAGCAGCGCGGCCTCGACGGCGGTGATCGTGAGCCGGTTCAGCACCGTCGCTCCGAGGGCAACTCCCTCCGAGACCACCGCGAGCAGGAGCCCGTACATCGACGCCTCGCGAACGCCCAGCCCCGACGGGGCAAAGATCACGAGCACCGCGACGATCGCTCCAACCGCGCTCGTTCCCCCGAGAAAAGCGATAGCGAGCACATCGGGTTTGCCGCCAACCGAGCGCAGCAGGAAGAAGAGCGCGGCGCCGCCGACCAGCCAGGTGAAGCTGTAGAAGACGACGAGGCGGAGGCTCGTACGGAGCGGCAGGGTGGGTATCTCCACCGTCCCGAACCGTCGGAGGACGCGGCCGGCGAGCAGGCGGAAGATGCGGGGGTGGAGAGGGATCAGGCACACGGCGGCCAGAGCGGCAAGCGGAAGGAGGGGCGCGTCGACATCGCTTACCCAGAGGAGCCCGACCACGAAAACGAAGATTCCGGCAACCGCGGAGAGTGCGGCCTCGATCAGGATCGAGACGAGCACCACCGGCGTATTCGTGATGCCGGCTCGGCGCATGGCGACCACACGCGCGGCGGGCGTCCAGACGCCTCCCGGAATGTACTTGGCGAGCATCGAGACCATTTCTGCCTGAAGGGCAACCCGATACGACGTCCGGATCTCGAGCGCTGCCAGAATCCAGACCCAGCCGACGACGAAGAGCAGGTAGTAGGCGGCGAGGATCAAGCAGGCCAGGCCCAGCTCGAGCGGCCGGGCATCGCGCAGCCGAGGCAGAGCCTCGTCCCAGGTGCCTCGCACGGCGTAGGCCAGAAAGCCGATCAGCGCGAGCACGAACAGGATCTGGAGAGCGAGCACGAGGCCGCGGCGGCCTCTCAGCCGCGACCGGGAAGGCTCGCCCTCGGTCTGCGTGAAGCCGCTGCTCATGCCGCTAGCTTGCACGGCGGGGCGGTTCTCGTGCGGAGCAGGAGGCGTCCGAGAGTCGGACAGGACCCTTGACCTAGGCGCTCAGCCGCGGATCTCCACGACCGTGGCCTTCCACGCACCGCCGGGCGCCGGTACTCCGGCCGTCTCGCCCACGCGCCGGCCGACCAGGGCGGCGCCAAGCGGCGACGACGGCGAGACCGTCCCCTCGCTCAGGAGACTCGAGATCTCGAACTCCATCCTCGTGCCTGCTTCGTCCGTGACGACGACCTGCGAGCCGACCGAGACGATCTCGGAGCCGCCATCTTCGACGACGACGGCGCTGTCGAGCCGCGCTCGAAGCATCGTGATTCGCCGCTCGAGCAGCCCCTGCTCGTTCTTCGCCGCGTGGTACTCGAAGTTCTCGGAGAGGTCTCCGTGGGCGCGTGCCGCTGCGATTGCCTCGACGACCTCGGCACGCTTCGGCCCCTCGAGTTCGGCCAACTCGGCCCGAAGCCGGGCATGCTGGTCTGCGGTCAGGCGGTTGTCCACAGTGCAGACTAGCCGCGGGGGAGTGACGAATTGGGCGCGTCACCCGGGAAGGATTGACACTCTCTCAACGCCCGTGTTAGGGTCGTCTTCGCTGCGGCACGGTTGCCAAGAGAAAGGGGCGCTGTGCTGAATCGAAGCGGCTGCGGAGCCCAAGTCGATCGAGTGCACCGAGGAGGCGTTCAAGCCGGCGAGTATCCGGATCCGAGCCGCCCAGGGGCAGGTCTATCACTGTCGGGTCCCTTCACGGATCCAGATCGAGCTCCTCGAGCCCGACGACGGACCGATCGCGAAGAGGCGGAGCCGGACGTAGGCGATAGGCGGCTTTCCCGCCTCGGCGCGGTCGAGTTGTCGTCCGTGGTCCAGACTGGGCTCGGAGGAGGATTGGTCTTGGGCCGCTACATCGGACGAGCAAACCTGCGCAAGCGACTCGAGGGGCTCGAAGGGAGCGAGGGCTCCTCGCGCTATGCGAGCGGCACCGCATCGTTCGAGCTCCCGGGCGGGCAGCTCACGGTGCAGCCGCCCTTCGGCCTCGACCACGAGGGCGAGTACGAACGCGTCCACGTCGCACCTCTGCTCGCGGCGCTTGCGCAGGACCGTCTCGTCGGAGCGCTCCTCGTGCGTCTCGGCGGCTATGCGGTCGGCGTCTTCGAGGGGGAGCGCCTCGTCGCCTCGAAGGTGGGCCGGCGGAACGTGCACGGACGCCATCGCGCCGGGGGCTCGTCTGCAAATCGCTTTCGGCGCCGGCGAGAAGAGCAGGCCAGGGCACTCGTCGAGAGCGCCGCCGAGACGGCCGTGCGCGTGCTCGTCCCGTACACGGCACGACTCGAAGCGGTCGCGCTCGGCGGCGACCGCTTCGCCGTCCGGGACACGCTCGCCGAGTCGCGCACGCTGGCCGCGCTCGAGGCGAAAGCGCTGCCGCGCTTCTTCGACGTCCCAGACCCTCGCCATGCCGTGCTCGTGCGGTTTCCGTACGACCTCTACGCAGCGGAGGTGAGCGAGGCGTCCTCGCTCGGTTGAGCGCTGCACGCCCGCAGTTGGACTCTGGGGGAAAGCGTTTTCTGGCGATGAGCCCCTCTTCACCGCGCAAACGGGAGCGCTACCCTGCCTGCACTTGCCCCCGTAGCTCAGTGGATAGAGCAGCGGTTTCCTAAACCGCGTGCACAAGTTCGATTCTTGTCGGGGGCACTCTCGATCCACCTGCAAGAACGACCAGTGCTGGAGGGCGACAACGCTCGCTCGAGCGGATGCCGGCCTTACGGCGCGCTTGACGCTCTCTTGACGTCGCGTTCGCGGCTCTCTCACATACCCGGGCTACTCTCGCGGTCTCGCCCATGTCGACACGCCTTCGCCTCGCGCTCGCTTTGCTCCTCGGTGCCGCCGCGGCTGTCGCCGCCGTCTCCGGGACGTCTGCCTCGCCGGCCCGCTCGGCTGCGCTCCCGCTCGGCACGGTGTCGCTCAATCCCGGTGCCGATCCACAGGGTGCCGGGGGTGCGACGCAAGCGTTCTCTGTCGCATGCCCGGGCGTGCAGCGGGCGGCGCGCGGCTTCATGCGGACCGTCCGGCCGGCGGGGAAGGCGAACGGCGTGATCCTCTTCTTCAGCGGCGGCGGTGGAACGGGCTACTGGGGTAGGGGAGCGCGCGGCGGCGAGTTCTTCCAGGAGCTCGCGCGCGAGGGCAAGATCTCCGTCGAGATTCGCTGGCAGGACGCGTGGCTCACCGCAGCGCCGGGCGAAGCGATCGGGCCTGCTCGGCTGGCCTGCCGGCCCGCCACGATCATCAGGTGGGCGCATGACAACCTGTTCCGCCCGCTCGGCGTGACCGGCGGAGCGCTCGGAAGCTGCGGGTTCTGCATCACGGGCAACAGCGGCGGGGCGACGCAGGTCTCCTATGCACTCTCACACTACGGCCTCGACACCATTCTCGACGCCGTCGTGCCGAGCGGTGGGCCGCCCCACGCCGCGATGGCCAAGGGGTGCCTCCGGAACCCCGCCGAGCAGAACTACTGGTACGCGGAGTCGAGCGCCGGAACGATCGACCGCTCGTACGGCTTCGTGGGGCGCGGCGACGGGCCCTGCGCGCGCCACGATCCGAGCTTCGTGCCCCGCTGGCTCGCCGACTCGGTGGACACGAGCGGGGACGACTACGTGCACCCGAGGACCCGCATCGTCTTTCTGTTCGGTGCACAGGACCGGATCCAGAACGGTTTCCCGCTGGACTACATCGCACGGCTGCGGGCCGCCGGCTCGCCGCTCGTGAGCGTCGTCGTCGCCCCCAACACGCCCCATGCCACCATGTCGACACCCGAGGGGCTCGCCGCCTTCCGCGCGGCCCTGCTTGCCGGGGCGACGCCGGCCACGGTGCGGCTCAGCATCGTCTCGATGACCGTGACGCCCAAGCGGCCGCGCGCGGGCAAGAGTCTCACGGCACGCCTTGCGGTCTCGCGCACGGACACGCGCGGGCGTGTGACCACAGGTCGAGTCGCCTGCTCCGCGAGAGTCGGCGGCAAGGCGATCCGCCGCGTCGCTGCCGGCTTTCGCGGCGGCGCGGCGCAGTGCAGCTGGGTGTTGCCGGCGAGCGCACGCGGCAAGATGGTGTCAGGCTCGATCAGGGTCACGCAGGGGCGGCTGAGCGCAAGCCGCACGTTCCGCATCCGCGTCGCGTAGGTCCCGCGTAGAGTCAGGGGGAGCCGGGACGCCGGCTTTAGCCGCGCCGGCGAAGCAGCTCCTGAGCGCGCAGCACCGAGCGCTCCTTGTCCTTCACCTCGAGCACGCAGTCGAGTGGCAAGCCGCCGACCTCCTCGACGAACCGTGCGAACGCGGGGAGGTCGATCGTCTCCGCGTGGGCGCCGGGTCGCTTCCCCGGCTCCTGCGTGGAGAAGTGCACCTCCTGGCGGCCGTCTCCGTGCCGCCATGTCTCGCCGGCGCGGAGGACGAGCTCCCGCACGCCGAGAGAACTGAACGAGGGCGCGAGCTGGTGATGGAAGACGTCGAAGACGACGGGTAACCGGAGCCGCTCCGCCAACCGGAGCACCGATTCGAGCGGCCAGCGCTCGTCGTTCTCGAGCACAAGCGTTCGGCCGTCGCCGCTGGCAACCGCTCGAAGGCGGCGGCGAAACGCTCGTACGCGCCCGCCGGCTCCGCCGCGCCCGAGCCGACGTGCAGGATGATCCGGTGCGAGCGGTCGAGTCCGAAGGCGCCGAGGAGCCGGCCGTGGTAGGAGAGCTCCGCCACCGCCGCCGCGGAGACCCGCGGGCGGGTGGACGACAGCACCGTGTACTGCCCCGGGTGCGTCGAGGTTCGCGCCGA
>Ga0136621_1000269_pt1 | contig 19817 bp, 17 predicted proteins | sample AntDryUQ445A2306_FD_104673 | JGI IMG/M metagenome (GOLD analysis project Ga0136621, IMG submission 104673) | Polar desert sand microbial communities from Dry Valleys, Antarctica - metaG UQ445A (23.06) | ecosystem: Environmental > Terrestrial > Soil > Desert | place: Antarctica: Dry Valley...
GGCGAGCCCGGTCAACAGACCCGCCACTCGGATGAGCTCGGCGCGCTGAACCGCGGGGCCGCCGCGCGGCTCGCGATCACCGTACGCCATGCCGGTGGGCGCAAGCGGTGTGCGCAGTCGCCGGGCCAGCTCCCGGCTGGTGTCGTAATCGTCGAGGATGAACTCGGCTCCGCGTTCGATCACTGCGCCGACGGGCAAGGTCTGCGACCAGACCCTGCCTCCGATTCGGTCGCGCGCTTCGAACACCTCTACGTCGATCCCCGCAGAGCCCAGTGCCTCTGCGGCGGCGAGGCCGGCAAAGCCGGCGCCGATGATGCTGACCCTCACGCCCGGCAGTATCGCATCCGTGATTCCGGCCCGGCATCCGGCGGAGACGGCGGGGCGGGGCGGGCGCCGGGGCCTCCGGGCCCCTCCGACCCGCTCTCGTAACGCCTCTGACAGGCGGCCCGGCCGGCAACAGGAGGAGGTGTCGGCGCCCCAGACCAGATTTGAACTGGCGACCTTCTCCTTGACAGGGAGATGAGCACTCCTAGCTGCTCCACTGGGGCAAGGCAAATCGAGGCTAACAGACGCTCCGGCCCAAGGTCGCCCGGCGGCGCGCCGAAAACCTCCGGGGCGGTTGCTATCCTTGCGGACCGTGGCGAGGTAGCTCAGTTGGTAGAGCACGCGACTGAAAATCGCGGTGTCGGCAGTTCGATTCTGCCCCTCGCCACCTTCATCCGGAGCTTCATTGCACTGGGGAGCCCGGCTACCGGGCTCGGGAGTGCAACGAAAGATGGGGAGACCCGCGAGGCATAGGAGTTGCAACCGGAGCGGGCCCCTAATTGACCACTTCCGATGAACGCACGAAAGTCCATCTGTCGGCCATCTGGGAGAACAGGCGCTCCGCCAGCGGGCCATCGCCGGCGGCGAGGGCGTCCAGAGAGCTCCACAGCTCCGCCGCCGAGTGGTCCTCGACCAGGTCCTCCGGCAAGAAGAGGCCGGCTACGGTTCCGTAGTCGAGCTCCAGCAGGCCGTCGTCGGCGAACTGCTCCACCCACGACGCCAGCTCTCGCACCGCGTCAATCACCGACTCGTCGAACGACGCCTCGTCCAGCACCTCCAGCGATCGCGCCAGGCGGCCTTTGGCCTCGGCCATGTCGGTTTCATAGCGCAGCCGCAGCCCGTCCTTGTCCTCGGTCAGGATGCGCTGCAGGGGATCGAACGCGGTGAACCACCTCAATGGGACGTGCCAGTTCGCATGGAGGATGTGAGATCGAACCCGAGGATCGGCGTCGGCCAGCGCCGCCAGCTCCGCTGCGGCTCGCCTGGCCTCGTCCTCGGGTACGAAAGCATCGGCAACTTCCTCAGGCACGCTCGTTCTGAAAGCGAGCAAACCCGCAAGCATGCGTAAACGCGTGCGCTGCGGGCACAGGAATGTGCGCCCATCCATCCGGCGAACCATGGCCCCGCCCAGTGTTGTCGCGAGAGGTTCGCCTCCCGGCATCGTTGCCGAGATCAGCCACTTGCGAGAATCTCCCGCATCGGCCGAGTCGTCCGCGACAGGGCTCGCCAGCCACCGATCTCGCTCCGCCTGAGTGAAACAGGTCGCTCGCTCATAGGCGCGCAGAAAAGAGGTTCGAATCATAGAAAGACTGTAGCCCTCCCCTGAGGATAAGACGTATTCCCCTAACCCGTCGATCCTTATCCGGCATCATTGGGTACCATCTCTCCGAGCACCAAATACGCACGGCACCGGACCGCAACGGCGCGCCGGCATGCTAAGGGGTGACGAGATGGGAGTGTTCGAGCACATCAATGGTGATGGCTTCGAGCAGATTGTCTTCTTCTCAGATGATCACTCGGGTCTTCGAGCAATCGTTGCCATCCATTCGACTGCGCTGGGACCGGCCTTGGGCGGAACGCGCTTCTGGCCCTATCTAAGCGAAGAGGCGGCCCTGATGGACGTCCTGCGGTTGGCCCGGGGAATGACGTTGAAGGCCGCGGCTGCAGGACTCGACCTGGGCGGTGGGAAAGCCGTAATCATCGGCGATCCGAAACGCATGAAGTCAGAAGAGCTGCTGCGTGCCTACGGCCGCTTCATCCAAACCCTGGGCGGGCGTTACATCACCGCTGAGGATGTCGGCACAAGCCTCGCGGACATGGACATCGTGCGACGCGAAACGCGTTGGGTGACGGGATGCTCCCACACCTATGGAGGATCAGGTGACCCTTCACCTATGACCGCATATGGTGTCCTGCAAGGGATTAAGGCTTGCGCCCTTGAAGCGTTCGGTGCGGCCGAGCTGAAGGGATTGAGAGTTGGCGTACAAGGAGTCGGCAAAGTCGGCTACGCGCTTTGCGGCTATCTGGCAGAGGAAGGCGCCGAGGTCATCGTCACCGACGTCGACGCGGACAACTTGGCGCGTGCGGTATCCGATTTTGGCGTCGAGACCACTCCACTCGACCGGATCTACTCTCTCGATGTGGACATATTCGCCCCCTGCGCCATGGGGGGCGTCATCAACGATGACACCCTCTCGGAGCTGAACTGCAGAATTGTTGCCGGCTCGGCCAACAACGTTCTGGCGCGTGACGAGCATGGAGAGAAGCTGAAGGATTTGGGTATCATCTACGCTCCCGACTTCGTCGTCAATGCGGGGGGGATCATCAACATCTCGGACGAGCTACAGGGCTATAACCGGGAGCGCGCGATCAAGCGTGTCGAAAGCATCTTCGAAACGCTGCAGAACATCTTTACCATTGCCCGCGAACAGGACATGTCCACGGTCGCTGCCGCTTCGGAGTACGCCTACGAGCGCATCCGCAAGATCAGCCGTCTTCGCCTTGACGGGCGGCCGATCACTACCCTCCTCCGCGCGCAGAGTTGTGACGACTGAGGTCCTGCGCGTTATCGGCGATGGCGCCGGCGTTCCGGACAACGATGTGCCCGAAGGCCTGAGCAGCAAAGACCTCGTCGCCATATATCGCTGGCTGGTGCTGTTGAGGACCTTCGACGAACGCGCAGTTGCACTGCAGCGTCAAGGGCGAATCGGCACCTATGCCCTCTATTGGGGGGAAGAGGGCACTCAAGCAGGCCCCCTGTACGCCTGTGATGACCGCGACTGGCTGTTTCCCTCCTACAGACAGAACGCCATCGGTGTCCTGCGAGGCGTTGCGCCGTCGACAGTGCTGGCGTGGTGGCGGGGATACGGCGGCCGCCACGGCTTCTGGAATCCGCGTGAGCACCGGACCGCACCGATATGTGTTCCCATCGCAACACATCTCCCCCACGCGGTCGGACTGGCTTGGGCCGCGAAGATCAGGCGCGACCCGGCCGCGTCCATTGCATGGTTCGGGGACGGCGCCACCTCAGAGGGCGACTTCCACGAAGCGATGAACTTCGCCAGCGTTTTCAAGGTCGCAACCGTCTTCTTCTGTGTCAACAATCAATGGGCGATCTCGACACCCTTCAGCAAACAAACTGCCACAGAGACAATTGCAGAGAAGGCGGCCGCCTACGCGATGCCCGGGGTGAGGGTCGATGGATTCGATCCGCTCGCCTGTTACGCAGCCACGCACCAGGCATTGAAGCGAGGGCGCAACGGCGGCGGGCCAACGCTTATCGAGGCCTTTTGCTACAGGCTGGGAGCGCATGGGACAGCCGACGATCCAAAACTCTACCGGGATGAGTCCGAAGCGCAGAGGTGGAGGGCGCTCGAACCGGTGAATCGCATGGCGGCCTTCCTCTTACGGCGGGGAGTGCTCGATGACGAAGAGCTGCAGAGCATCGGCGCCGAGGCGAAGAGGACAATCGCCGAGGCCGTGCACGACATGGAGGCAATAGAGCAACCCGGACGGGAGATTCTGTTCGACCACGTCTATGCCTCGGGCCGCCCGTGGAGCTTCGATGAAGGGCTCGCCGAGCTGCAGGGGACGGACCGCCCACCCGCGGTGAAACCTCTGGCTCCACAGCCGGGCCCTTCCACCGGCGACGCCGAAGCCCCGGCCGAGACGTGAGCCGGCTCACGATGGTCGGGGCCTTGAACCTGGGCCTGCGACAGGTCATGGCGAAGGACGATCGCGTCGTGGTCCTGGGACAGGATATTGCTCAGACCGGCGGGGTCTTCCGGGTGACCGCAGGGTTGCTGGATGAGTTCGGTGACGACAGAGTGATCGACACTCCCCTGGCCGAAGCCGGGATAGTTGGATCCGCGATCGGCATGTCGCTCTACGGGATGCTTCCGGTAGCCGAGATACAGTTCGACGCGTTCGTCTATCCGGGTTTCGAGCAGATTGTCGTTCACGCCGCGCGTTACGCATGGCGTACCAGAGGGCAATGCCCTGCTTCAATCGTTGTGCGAATTCCGTACGGTGGCGGCGTCCGGGCCCCCGAGCTACATTCGGATTGTCCCGAAGCCCTGTTCACCCATGTACCGGGACTGAAAGTCGTCTCTCCAAGCACACCTGGGGATGCCCGGGACATGTTGGTGGCCGCAATCCTCGATCCCGACCCCGTGATCTTCATGGAGCCCAAGCGCATCTACCGAAGCGTTCGAGGAGACGTCTCCGACGAGCCGACCTTCTCCCTCGCGGGTGATGACGGGATCTACAACACCGTAATCTCGCACGCCCGCACTGCCCGCGCCGGAGGCGATCTGGCCGTCTTCACCTACGGCGCCACCGTGCCCCTTTGCATGGACGCCGCCGGCGCACTGTCGGCCGACGAGGGGGTCGAGGCGCGCGTGGTTGACCTGCGCTCGTTGTATCCGCTGGACGCCGGCGCGATCATCGCGGCTGCGTCCGAGTGCCGGCGTGCCCTGGTGGTGCACGAAGCGCCCCGAATGGCCGGAATAGGGGCGGAGGTCTCGAGCCTCATCCACGAGCGCGCCATGGCAGACCTCGACGCTCCCGTCGGACGAGTGACCGGGTTCGATGTCCCCTCTCCCCAGTTCGCAAACGAAGACGACTACCTCCCGTCGGTTGACCGCATTCTGGCGGGCGCCCGAGCAGTCATCAGCTGGTAATGCCGGACTTCAAGCTTCCGGATCTCGGAGAGGGGGTGGCCGAAGCCGAAATCGATCAATGGCACGTCGCAGAGGGGGACACCATCTCCGAGGACCAGGCGTTGGTGGACGTGATCACCGATAAGGCGTCGGCCGAGATTCCCTCGCCGTTCGCCGGAGTCGTGTCCAAGATCCACTACGGGACGGGCGACATCGCACCCGTAGGCGCGGTGCTGGTATCAATCGATGCCGCCCCGGATCAAGATGCGGCCGATGTACCCGCGAGTGCCTCGGTCGAGGTTCTCGAACCCCGCGGAGGCACAGCACGCGACGCCGGAGAGGTCAAAGCCACGCCTTCGGTGCGGCGGTTGGCGCGCAGTTTGGGCGTGCAGCTCCACGGACTGGCGGGCTCCGGGCCACGAGGGCGCATCCTGCGAGCCGATGTAGAGGCGCAAGTGAGCTCTCCTTCGCCGCCGCCGACGGCCACACGGGCCGTCGAGCACCGCGTGCCGCTGCGCGGAGTCCGGCGCGCCGTGGCATCCCGCATGAGCGAAGCGCATCGAATGGTTCCCCCGGTAACCCACGTCGAGGAGTGTGACGTCACCGATCTGGAGAACACCCGCAAACAATTCAGCGAGGATTCTTCCGGCGCGCCCAAGCTCACGTTCCTTCCGTTCATCGTCGAGGCGGTGGCCGTCGCCCTCGAGCAGTACCCCGCACTGAACGCCTCGCTTGACGAAGAGGCCTCCGAGATCGTCTTCCACGATCGTTATGACATCGGCATCGCCGTCGACACGCCCGACGGCCTGGTGGTCCCGGTGATCCGCAGCGCCGGCCTCAAGTCAGTCTTGGAGCTCGCAAGTGACATCGAGCGCCTTGCAAAGGGAGCGCGCGCCGGAACTTTGCCACTCGACGAATTGCAGGGGTCCACCTTCACGGTAACCAGTCCGGGCGCGTTCGGCGGACTGATGGCCACTCCGATAGTGCTCTATCCGCAGGCCGCGATCCTGGGCGTGCACAAGGCGGGCGATCGCCCCGTGGTGCGCGACGATCAAGTAGTCATCCGCAAGATGATGAATCTGTCGGTCACCTTCGACCACCGCATCCTCGACGGCATGGCCGCTGCAAAGTTCATCCTGAAGGTGATCGAAAAACTCGAACACCCTAAGCCGCCGTCCTAGAGATTCCCCCGCAGCGCCTGATCCCGCTCGATCGCCTCGAACAGCGCCTTGAAATTCCCCGCTCCGAAACCGCGCGCGCCGTGGCGTTCGATGACCTCGTAGAAAACCGTCGGGCGATCCTGAACCGGCTTGGTGAAGATCTGCAGAAGGTGGCCGTCCTCATCCTTGTCCACGAGGATCCCGTTGCGAGCCAGGTCGTTCAACTGCGAGTCGATCTCCGGCACGCGCTCCTTGGCGTCTTGATAGTAGGTATCAGGTATCTGCAGGAAGTCGAGGCCCGCGGCGCGCATGGACTCGACCGTTCCGACGATGTCCTCGGACGCCATAGCGATGTGCTGCACGCCCGGCGAGCCGTAATAGTCGAGGTACTCCTCGATCTGGGATTTGCGCTTTCCCTGCGCGGGCTCGTTGATCGGAAACTTGATCTTTCCCTCGCCGGACCATACGACCTTTGACATCAACGCCGAATACTCCGTCGAGATCTCGTCATCCGAGAAGTGGATGAGCTCGGTGAATCCCATAACGCGTTCGTAGAAGCTCACCCATTCGTTCATCTTCCCCAGCTCGACGTTCCCCACCACGTGGTCGACGTAACGAATGCCGAAACCCTTGGTATCGGCCGCCTCCAGAGAGCTGAACCCGGGCATGAAAGCTCCCGAGTAGCCGTCCCGGCTCACCAGCGAGTGAATCGTCTCGCCGTAGGTAGCGATGGAAGCGCGCACCACCCTGCCGTGCTCATCCTCGAAGGTCTCGGGCGCCGACACTCCCGTTGCACCGCTCGACACGGCGACGGCATAGGACTCGGCCGCATCCGGGACACGCAGCGCGACATCGTAGACGCCATCACCATGATCTCTGACATGCCTGGCTATACCGCTATCCGAATGCATCGCCCCGGTGAAAACCAGGTTGATTTCGCCTTGCCGCACGCAGTAGGAGGCGCGGTCACGCGCACCGGTCTCGAGCCCCGCATAAGCCACCGGAGTGAAGCCGAGTGCCTTGTAGTAGTGAGCCGCCTGCCGGGCATTTCCGACATAGAACTCGATGTAATCGATTCCCAGGATGGGAAACGGGTCCAGGGTGGTCGTCATCGCTCGCGTACCTCCTTGTGCACAGCTTGTGGTGATCACCCTAAGGCTTCCCCGTGCATGAAGCGCCCCCAATGTCCCTGCCGCTAGCGGCCTTGCCAGTGGGGCCGGCGTTTGGACAGGAACGCCTGCACGCCCTCTATGTGGTCGAGAGTTGCCCCGGCCTCGGCTTGAGCTTCCACCTCGCGCTCGAGCTGCTTGTCCAACGGAAGCTCGGAAGCCAGCGCAAGGAGTGCCTTGGTCAGCGCGTAGGCGCGCGTCGGCCCCGACGCGAGCCGCTGTGCTTCTTCTTGCCACCGGGACTCGAACTCGCCGGCCGGAACGACGCGATGCACGAGCCCGAGTTGTGATGCCTCGGCTGCCGCAACCGGTTTGGCATCCGCAACCAGCGACCAGGCGCGCGACGCTCCCACCACTCTCGTGAGAAACCACAGCGCGCCCGAGTCGGGGACCAGGCCCACTTTGACAAAAGGCCATACCAGGCTTGCCTCGGCCGAAGCGATCCTGACATCGCACGCAAGAGCAATGCTCGCCCCCGCGCCGGCCGCGACTCCGTTCAGTGCCGCCATCACCGGCTTGGGGGCCGCCCGGATCGCCCGGATCAGGGGGTTATAGCGCTCGCGCAGGATTCCTCCCAAATCGGCGGGCTCGCCGCGCGAGTAGCCTTCGGCGAGAGCGCCAAGATCTTCGCCGGAGCAAAAGGCCCGCCCTGCCCCTGTAAGGACCACACAGCGAACCCCTTCGTCACCGGCCACGGTACGAAAGGCTTCGAGCGCCTCGGCCCCCAATTTCTCGTCGAAGGCGTTGAGCACCTCCGGACGGTTGAACCTGAGCGTCGCGACGCCCGTATCCACCGAGAGGTCCAGCATTACCAGCTAGACGCCCTGCGGCTCGAGGACCTGCTTGTTACGGAGCTCGGCGGCTGGAATTGGCACCGGATACCGAGACGAAAAGCACGCGGTGCAGAAGGTCTCCTGCGGGAGCTCTGTCGCCTCGACCATTCCCTGTAGAGAAAGGAAAGACAGGGAGTCGGCTTCTATGTGCGATCGGATGCCGTCGACGTCCAAGTGGGAGGCGATCAGTTCATTCCGGTCGGGCATGTCGATGCCGTAGAAGCACGGCCACTTGATCGGAGGTGAAGAGATGCGCATATGCACCTCCCGCGCTCCGACGTCTTTGAGCATGGCGACGATCTGCCGAGTTGTGTTGCCTCTCACAATGGAGTCGTCGACCACCACCACGCGCTTGCCGTGGATTACTTCGCGCAATGGGTTCAGCTTCATACGGATGCCCTGCTCGCGCATCGCCTGGGTAGGCTGAATGAAGGTGCGTCCGACGTAGCGGTTCTTGACGAAGCCCTCGCCGTAGGCGATGCCCGACCTCCGGGCGAAGCCTTGAGCTGCAGGGATGCCGCTGTCGGGCACCGGCATGACCAAATCGGCCTTCGCGTGGGCCTCTTCCGCGAGCCGTTCTCCCATGCGGACTCTCGATGCGTAGACATTCTGGCCCATCAGATTCGAGTCGGGCCGTGCGAAATAGACATGTTCGAACACGCACGAGGCATGACGCGCCTCTTCGAACCTCTCGCCGACCAAGCCATTGTGATCGATGCACACGAGCTCGCCGGGCTCTACATCCCGTATGAAGTCTGCGCCCAAGAGATCGAGCGCACAGGTCTCGGAAGCGAGGATCCACGTGTCCTTTCCCAGCTTGCCGATGCAGAGCGGCCGGAAGCCCTGTGGATCGCGCGCACCGAAAACACTCGTCTCGTCCATCATCGTGAACGAGTACGCGCCCGAGAGCTGCGGCAGCACCTCGAGGATCGCTTGTTTGGTGCTTCCGGCGTTCGCACGTGCGACGTGGGAAGCGACGAGGTCGGTGTCAGACGACGCCCTCAGCGCCCGTCCAGGAGTGGGGTCGCCACCAGCCAGCTCGAGCGAGTCCCGCAGGTCGTTGGAGTTGACGAGATTGCCGTTATGCGCAAGGGCGAACTGCCCGGAGGGCGCGCTCTTGTAGGACGGCTGTGCATTGTTCCAGGATGAGGCCCCGGTGGTGGAGTACCTGACGTGGCCGATGGCCACGTGGCCCTGAAGGCTCTGCAGCACGGATTCGTCGAACACCTGAGCAACCAGCCCGAGCTCCTTGAACACGACCATGCTGTCGCCGTCCGAGACCGCCATACCGGCCGATTCCTGGCCGCGATGCTGCAGGGCGTAGAGAGCGTGATAGACGAGCCTGGGAACATCTTCGCGGGGGGAGAACACTCCGACGACGCCGCAGGCGTCCTTGACTTCGGCCATCTAGCCCACCTTAGACGACAGCGACTCGGCGAAGGCGGAGTCCCACCGGCTTAGGGCGCGCTCCAGGGACACTCCGAAGGCGCCGAACTCCAGGCTCTCGCCCCCCACCGCGCCGAGCAAGCGGATGGGGACCCCGTGATCCCGGGCCGCCAGGGTGAGCTGGGCCACATCCGGGCGGGCGCAGGAGACCACGGCGCGGGACGGAGATTCGGAGAACAAGACTCTCCACGCCTCACCCGGAGGCAGCTCGACGCTGAACCCAAGGTGTCCGGCGAAGGCGGCCTCGGCCAGGGCGACGGCGAGCCCCCCGGAGGAGAGATCGTGGGCGGATCGGAGGAGGTGCTCCGCGGACACGCGTCCGAGCAGCAGGTGAAGATTCCGCTCGACGGCGAGATCGAGCCGGGGCGGACGGCCGGAGGGTGCGCCACCGCCCAGAGCGGCGAGCTCGCTCCCGCCCAAGTCGAGCTCGTCCGTGGCCCCGACCAGCAGGATGGCGTCCCCCTCGGCCCGGAAGCCGATGCCAACCTGGGCTTCCACGGAGTCGAGGACGCCCAGCATCCCGATGACCGGGGTGGGGTGGATGGGCCGGCCTTCGGTCTCGTTGTAGAAGGAAACATTGCCGCCGGTGACCGGCGCGCCGAATGCGCTGCAGGCGTCCGCTATGCCCCGCACGACCTCCGTGAAAGCCCACATCACCTCGGGCTCCTCGGGATTTCCGAAGTTGAGACAGTTCGTCACCGCAACCGGGCGTGCGCCCGTGCAGGCGACGTTTCGGGCCGCCTCCGCAACCGCCAGGCAAGCGCCCTCATACGGGTCCAGCCGGCAGAACCGCCCCGGTCCATCGACGGTGATGGCGACTGCGACCTCGGAGTCGGGCAGCCGAATGACTGCGGCATCCGCACCGGGGCCCTGGAGGGTGCCGAGCCCGATCATGTGGTCGTACTGTTCCCACACCCACCGTCTCGAGGCGATACCCGGCAGGGACAACATCGCCAGGAAGGCCGCCTCCAGGTCCGCGGGGGGCTCGGGAGCGGGCGCCGGCCCGAGCTCGTCCGCAAGCTCCGGGCGCCTCCGCGGGCGGTCGAGGAACGGAGCGTCGTCGGTCAACGCGGTCGACGGGATGTCGGCAACGACCTCGCCCCCGCTCACCACCTGCAGGCGTCCGCTCGCGGTGACCTCGCCGATGACCTCCGCCCCCAGGTCCCACCTGCGGCACACGGCAAGGACCGCGTCGAGCTTCGACGGTTCGACCACTGCGAGCATGCGCTCCTGAGACTCCGAGATCATGACCTCGAAGGGGGCCATGCCGGGTTCTCTCCGAGGGACCCGGTCGACATCCACCACCGCGCCGGTTCCGGCTTTCGACGTCATCTCGGACGCAGGACAACAGATCCCTCCGGCTCCGAGGTCCTGAAAACCGGCCAGGAGATCGGCCCGTATGAGCTCGAGACATGCTTCGATGACGAGCTTCTCGGCGAAGGGATCGCCCACCTGAACCGAGGGTCGCTTGTCCGCGGCCTCGGCGTCGAAGCCCGAAGAGGCAAGCACGCTGGCGCCGCCGATCCCGTCGCGCCCCGTGGAGGAGCCGATGAGGACCAGCGCGTTGCCCGGCCCCTCGGCGCGCCCGTGCTGCAGGGAATGTTCGACCACGCCGAGGCAGACCACGTTCACCAGGGGGTTGTGTGCGTAGCATTCGTCAAAGATCGTTTCGCCGCCCACCGTCGGCACACCGATCGCGTTGCCGTAGGAAGAGATGCCGTCGACTACTCCCTCGACCAGGAAGTCTGTACGTCCCCGTCCGGGGAGTCCGAAGCGAAGTGAATCCATCAGCGCTATGGGCCGCGCTCCCATCGAGAGGATGTCCCGAACGATCCCACCGACGCCGGTGGCGGCGCCGTTGACGGGTTCGACGAATGAGGGGTGGTTGTGAGATTCGATCTTCCACGCGACCCTGACCCCGGGTGCGACCTCGACGACTCCGGCGCCTTCACCGGGGCCGACGACGACGTTCTCGCCTTGGGTGGGCAGGTTGGCGAGATGCAGACGGCTCGATTTGTAGGAGCAGTGCTCGCTCCACATCACCGAGAACACCGCCAGCTCCGTGAAGGCCGGATCCCGGCCGAGCCTCTGCCGGATCGCAGTGAGCTCGTCGTCGGTAAGCCCAAGCTCGCGATGGAGAGTCGAAGCCAGACTCAAAGGTGGGCGTGCTCCCGAGTGGGGACCGATTCCAGCATGGATTCAAGAATCACGGCTCCATCCTGAGAGCCGGACGACGGCTCACAGGCTCGCTCGGGGTGAGGCATGAGCCCGAAGACGTTGCCTCGTGCGTTCGTCAGGCCCGCGACGTCGTCGAGCGCCCCATTGGGATTTGCCGTGTAACGCAGCACGACCTGGCCGTTGGCGCGCACCCGCTCGAGCTCGTCTGAGTCACAGTGCCAGCTGCCCTCGAAATGGTTGATCGGAATGCGCAGTCGCTGACCCGGGATCGCACGCGCGGTGAATGGGGACTGATTGTTGTCGACGCTCAGCCCAACCCATCTGCAGATGAACTTGAGCCCTGAGTTCTTTCTCAGTGCGCCGGGAAGCAGTCCTGCTTCACACAGGATCTGAAAGCCGTTGCAGATCCCGATGACAAGCCCACCGGCATCGGCATGGTCGCGCACTGCGCTCATCACGGGAGAAAAGCGCGCGATTGCTCCGGTTCGCAGATAGTCGCCGTGCGCAAACCCTCCCGGAAGAACCACGATGTCGACATCCGGAAGGGCCACCTCTTTGTGCCACACGAAAGTCGTCTGCGCGCCCAGGGACTCGAGGGCGCGCCGACAGTCCCGTTCGCAGTTCGAACCCGGGAATACGACTATGCCGACGCGTCCGCTCACAGCACAGTCACGTTGTAGGACTCGATCACCGGGTTGGCAAGGAAGCGGTCACACATCTCCCCCACCAGCTCCCGGGCCTCCTCCGGCGTGCCGGCGTCCACCGTCAACTCGATTCGCTTTCCGACCCTGACGTCCTCGACGCCGGTGAAGCCCAAGGCCGGAAGGGCTCGTTCGACGGTTTGACCCTGCGGATCGGCAATGCCCGGTTTGAGCATCACGTCGACGACGGCGCCGAAGGTCATCCGGCACCTACGGTCACGGTTAGCACAACGAGCGGAAGGGCGACCGCGGCGACAAGGCAGAGGATGGCCACCATCGTCGCCACCAGCGCGCGCAGACCGTCGAACCCCGTAGCAGCTTGAGCTCCACGTACGAAGAGCCACCCCGACCACAGCGCGAAGCTCACCGCCAGTGCAATTGAAAGAGCCGCCCAGGCGCGGCCCAGCGGATCCGTCAACCGATCGGTAGTGAATGTGGCGGGACCCACAATGACGAGGTCAAGGGGGAGGAGGAATATGAGAGCGAAGACATGGGGGAACGAGGACGCGCCCCACACGGTCCTCAGATCGCGCGCCAGAGCAGCGCCTCCCATAACGTGGGCCGAATATCGTCCTGCAAGGCCCCAGAGCCCCTGTCCGATCAAGCTCATCAGGGCGCCCAGGACCAGCGCGATCCCGAGGTACGCCCAGTGGAAGTCAGAGCCCGCGCTGTCGCGCAGTCCCAGTAAACCTCCCACCTTCAGCCACAGGACCAGCAGCGACGCGCCGCCGAAGGCAGCGACAACAAAAGGTGCAAATCCCTCGGCGGGGTGGCGGCCGACGCGCGCCCGCCGTTCGGCCACGTTGAAGGCGGATTCGAACCCTGCGAGCGGCGCAACCAGGACCGAGCGAAGTGTGAGCCCGAGGCGGGCCGACGCGCGCGCAGTGCTGCGATCCGAGACTGCCCGGCTCACGCACCCACCTCATCGAGCCACGATGAGAAGGGACGATCCGTGACGCGCTCGTAGGCCTCGACGTAGCGCTGCCTCGTTGCATCCACCACCTCGGGCGGAAGAGCGGGAGGCGGGGGGCTGTGGTCCCATCCCGCGGCATCCAGCCAGTCGCGCACGTACTGCTTGTCCCACGAAGCTTGGGGCCTGCCGGGCTCATGCTCGCCGGCCGGCCAAAAGCGGCTCGAGTCGGGTGTGAGCACTTCGTCGATCAGGATGACCTTGTCCTCCGCCAGGCCGAACTCGAACTTCGTATCGGCGATGATGATCCCGCGCTCAAGGGCTATGGAAGCACCGACCTCGTAAAGCTTGAGTGCGAGCTCGCGGGCTTCTTCGTAGTGCTCCGCGCCCGCTATCGAGGCCGCCTCGTCCTCGGTGATGTTCTCGTCGTGACCGGAGGTCGCCTTCGTGGCCGGCGTGAGGAGGGTTTGCGGAAGCCGGTCGGCCTCGCGCAGTCCTTCGGGCAGTCGGTGCCCGCAGACCGCGCCCGTTGCACGGTAGTCCTTCAATCCCGAGCCCGCGAGATAGCCACGCACCGTGAACTCGACCGGAAGGGGGCGGGCCCGTATGCACAGCATCGCGCGCCCGGCCAGGTCGTCCACTTCGACATCGGGAAAGTCGGTCATCTTCACCGAGATCATGTGGTTGGGACAGAACGAGTCGAGAACATCGAGCCAGTAGTAGGACAGTCCGGTCAACACCTTGCCCTTGTCGGGGATCGCTTGGGGCAGAACGGAGTCGTAGGCGGAGATTCGGTCTGTCGCCACGAGCAGGATCTCGTCCTCGTTGACCTCGAAGATCTCCCGCACCTTGCCCGAGCCGACATGTCGAATTTGCGCCACTACAGAGTCTCCAGTGCGTGGAAGATCGCGTCCGTGTTCCGAAGATAACGCGAGACCTCGAAGCAACCGGCGATTTCGGCGGGATCGAGGAGCGCCGTGACATCCGGGTCCGCCTGGAGGAGGTCCTGGAACGGGCGGCCCTCGTCCCATGCCCTCGCTGCGTTCCTCTGGACCAGCTCGTAGGCCCGCTCCCGCTGGGTGTTGCCCTGGGCCAGAAGCGCGACGAGAACGGTTTGGGAGTGGACCAAGCCGAAGGAGGCATCGAGGTTCGCCCGCATCCGTTCCGGATAGACCTCGAGCCCCTCGATCACCCACCGCATCCGGTCGAGCATGTAGTCGAGGAGGATGCAGGCGTCGGGCAGGCTCACTCTCTCGACCGAGGAATGCGAGATATCCCGCTCGTGCCACAGGGCGACGTTCTCGAGACCGGTGGACGCATACCCGCGGAGCAGCCGTGCAAGCCCGCAGATGCGCTCGGACACGATGGGGTTGCGCTTGTGGGGCATCGCCGAGGATCCCTTTTGTCCCGGGGCGAAGGGCTCCTGCACCTCCCGCAGCTCGGTGCGCTGCAGGTGACGGATCTCCTGGGCAAAGCGCTCGAGCGATGCGCCGGTCAGGGCCACGGCGCTCAACCACGCTGCGTGCCGGTCGCGGGCAACCACCTGGGTCGCAACCTCCTCGTGACGCAGGCCGAGGCGGTCGCACACGTAGGCCTCGACCTCCTGTGGCAGCTGCGAGTACGTGCCTACCGCGCCGGAGAGCTTCCCGACGGCGACCTCGTCACGGGCGGCCCGCAATCGTTCCCGGTCCCGGCTCAGCTCGAAGGCCCACCCGCCGAGCTTGACGCCGAACGAGGTCGGCTCCGCGTGGACGCCGTGGGTGCGGCCCGCCATCACGGTCCCTCTGTGTTCGAGGGCCAGCGTGCGGACCTGCTGGGTGAGCCTCCCCACGCCCTCGATGAGCAGATCACCCGCATCCCTCAGCGCCACCGCCGTGCCGGTGTCGACGACGTCGGAAGACGTCAATCCGTAGTGGAGATGCCGGCCCGGCTCGCCGACGTTGGCGCGGACGTTCTCCACGAAAGCGACCACGTCATGGTGGCGAACGGCTTCGATCTCAGCGATGCGGTCGAGATCGAAGGCGGCGGCGGCTTTGATCGCTCCCAGGTCCTCGACGGATACCTGCCCCAGCCGCACGCGCGCCTCGACGGCGAGAACCTCGATCTCGAGCCACCGGGAAAACTTGGCGCGCTCCGAGAAGATCGCTGTCATCTCCTCCCGGCTGTATCGAGGTATCACCCGGGTGATCCTAGAGCCAGGCCGTGCCTGTCCCGGCCGCTATTCGAGGCCCACCGGGTTTTCGTTGCATCGCGGGCCCGGTTTACCCGGCCCGATCGTGCAAGGGGCTGGGCCGTTCTCCTAATCGGCGGGTGCCGCCCCCGAGGCGTACTCGCGAAGGCGGCTTTGTCCCTGCGCCGACAGGATCTCGACGGCGTCGCAAAAGACCGTGCCGCGCGCCGATCGGAGGGCCGCGTCGCCGGGGGAGCCGGGCGCCGGAAGGTCGGTGGTCAACAGCACCAGGCGAAGGTCACCCGCCTCCGACGACTTCAGCACTGCGGCCCGGCCGAGCGCCTTCCACAACGTGTCGCTCCTGCAGAGCCCGGCGCGGGTGCCCATGTACACCCCCGAGACGTCGAAGAGCCAGCGGACACCTCGCCGGTCCTGCGCCTCGAAGCTGACCTCGACACCGCATGGATAGCGGCGGTCCGCCCGGAGCCCGGTGAAGCCACAGTCGGTCAGCACCGCTCGGGCGATCTCTTTAGCCTTGCCCCCTTCCCTCACGACGCTCGATTGAGAGTCGTGGTCCTCGGTCGCGCGGCTGCGCACCGCAGGAAGCACAACGCGACGCGGAGGCTGGACCGGCAGAGCGGCAAGTCGTCTCTTCTCGGATTCAATGCGAGTCCGGGCTTTGGATATATAAGCCTGGCTGGTGTCGTAGCCGACGTAGTGGCGCTCCGTGCGCACCGAAGCAACCGCCGTCGAACCCGACCCCATGAACGGATCGAGAACCAGATCACCACGGTAGGTGTAGAGCTCGATGAGCCGCTGCGGCAACTCGACCGGAAAGGGCGCCGGGTGTCCCACACGCGTTGCGCTCTCCGCGGGAATCTCCCACACGTCCGTGGTCCCCTCGAGAAAGTCCTCCTTGAAGATCGAGCCCTCGGACGGCAGGCCGGCGGCGGCGCGCTGACGAGGAGTAAGAGCGCGGTCGAAACGCCCCTTGCTCGCGACAATGACTCTTTCGGTGAGATCGCGCAGCACCGGGTTGGTCGGACTCTGCCAAGAACCCCAAGCACAGGAGCCTGTAGCGCCGCGTGCCTTCAGCCATACGATCTCGCCGCGCAAGAGAAGGCCGAGGCGATCTTGCAAGATGCCGATGATATCGGCAGCGAGCGAACGGAACGGCTTTCGTCCGAGGTTAGCGACGTTGACGGCCATCCGGCCACCGGGCTCGAGCTTTACCGCACACTCGGCAAAGACATCACACAGCATGTCGAGGTAGGCCAAATAGGTCGCGGGGACGTGTCCCTCTCCGAGCGCTTCCTCGTACTCCTTGCCGGCAAAGTAGGGAGGTGAAGTGACAACGAGAGCGATAGAGCCGGGGTTGATCTTGTCCATACGGCGCGCGTCTCCACAGAAAAGCTCATCCACCTTTCCCGGAGGATTGATCGCATCATCGGCCGAGAGCCTCGGCGGCATGAAGCGCGCGTAGAAACTGCGGGAGTCGTGGTTCTCGCGCCGGCCGGTGCCGAAACTGGAGGTCGAGGTGGCCTTACGTCGCTCGCTCACAGGCGATCTCCAGGTCGTGTTCGGCGTTCGTGTTCGGCGCGCCTCCCCCACCGCATCCTACTCTCGGCCTCCTGCCAAGCCCGGTATTCACAGTTTCAAGCCGTCCGCGAGATCTTCTTTGAGCGCGTGGAGGCCGGCGCGCACCTCTTCGTCAGCGGTCGCGATTATCTGCGCCGCGAGCACGCCGGCGTTCTTCGCTCCTCCGATGGCGACGGTCGCAACCGGGACGCCGGGGGGCATCTGCACACACGAGTACAGCGCGTCGGACCCACCGAGGGCCTGCGAGAACAGGGGCACGCCGATAACGGGAATGATCGTGTGTGCGGCGATTACGCCGGGCAGGTGGGCGGCGAGCCCTGCGCCCGCGATTATCACCTTGAGCCCCCGGTCCTGCGCCGAGCGCGCATAATCGGTGACGCGTGCCGGCTTTCGGTGAGCCGACATCACCTCGATCTCGTAAGCAATCGAAAAACGTTCGAGCACCGCTCCGGACCTGGACATCACCTCCATGTCGGAGTCACTGCCCATGACGATGCCCACAACCGCGCTCATTCCGATGCTCTCCCCGTGCCGGCAGACGCGGGATGCGCATTCATCGAACGGGACAGTGACTCGGATTCGACGGCCCGCGCGCCGATGTCCGAGCGCATCTGGCGGCCATGCCAGTGAATCCTGGAGGCACCATCGTAAGCACGCTCCCGGGCTTGTTCGAAACCATCTCCAAGGGCGCTCACCGAGAGGACTCGCCCACCGGCAGAGATCAACTGCCCGTCACGCAGCGCGGTTCCCGCCTGAAAGACCTCTACGCCCGCAATCCCGGCGGCGTCTTCGAGGCCGTGTATGGGCATGCCGCCAACGTAGCGACCCGGGTAACCGGCCGACGCAAGCACCACCGAAACACACGCCTCCTTCCGCCACCGGAGCTCCGCTCCGGCAAGCTCCCCAACCGCACAGGCGGCACAGATCTCCCCGAAATCAGATTGCAACCTCGGCAGGAGCGCCTGCGTCTCGGGATCGCCCCACCGAGCGTTGAACTCCATCACCCGGGGTCCCGAGTCGGTCAGTACCAGACCGGCATACAACGCCCCGACGAACGGGGACCCGTAGTTCGACAAGAAGTCGACGATCGGGTTGAGGACCTCCTCCGAGATCTCCTCGACCGCACCGGGGGGGCATGCCGGCACCGGGCTGTAGGAGCCCATGCCCCCGGTGTTCGGTCCGTTGTCGCCATCGAGTGCTCTCTTGTAGTCCTGTGCGGGCTCGCATGCGAGAATCGTTCGTCCATCGGTAACACCGATGATCGACACTTCCTCACCCCTCAGGAACTCTTCGACCACGACCTTGCGCCCGGCGTCGCCGAAGGAACCCCTAACGAGCCGATCCTCCAGCGCGTCGACGGCCGCAGACCTGTCCTCGGTGACGACCACCCCCTTGCCGGCCGCAAGACCGTCTGCCTTGATGACAAAGGGGGGGCCCAACTCGTCCATGAACGACACCGCATCTCCAACAATCGTAAAGGCACGCGCCTTACCGGTCGCAATTCCGGCCTCGGCCATCACCGCCTTTGCGAAGCTCTTCGATCCTTCGATGAGCGCTGCATCTGCATTAGGTCCGAACACCTTCATGCCTCGGGCGCGCAGCAGATCCGCAGCACCGTCAACCAGCGGAGCCTCCGGACCGATGACGACCAGCTCCGGGTCGATCCGCTCGGCCAGAGCCTGCACCGACGAAGAGCTGCCGAGCTCGACCTGAGCCAGCGTTGCGAAATCCCCCACGCCTGGGTTGCCCGGTGCAGCGATAAGCTCGGAGACAACACCCGAACGTCCGAGAGCCCACGCCATCGCGCTCTCACGTCCGCCGGAACCCAGGAGCAGAGTTCTCACGCGCTCATGTCCACCAGTTGCTCGCGTGCAGCCCCCACTGAAACCGAGCTGACGGGAGTCTTGACGAGGTCCTCGATAGTATCGAGGTAGGCGACCGCCGCCCTGGGAAGATCGCTCTTTGTCTGCGCGTCGCTGATGTCCTCTTGCCACCCGGGGAGCTCTTCATAGACCGGGCGGCACTTGTTGAAGATCGTCTGGTTGGGAGGCAGGGCGTCGTAACGCCGGCCCTCGAACTCGTAGGCGACGCACATCTTCAGAGATGCAAACTGAGACAAGACATCCAGCTTGGTCACTACGAGCTCTGTCAGTGTGTTCAGCCGGGCGGCATAACGCGCCGCTACGGCATCGAACCACCCACAGCGGCGTTTGCGCCCCGTCGTGGTCCCGTATTCGGCGCCCAGCTCGACGAGTACCTCGCTCTCGGTGGGATCGGCCTCCGAGGGAAAAGGCCCTGAACCAACACGCGTGCAGTAAGCCTTCGAGACTCCGATGATGCGCCCTATGTCGCGCGGCCCAACCCCCGCCCCGGCACACGCTCCTCCTGCAATCGGGTTGGAGGAAGTCACGAAGGGATAGGTCCCGTGATCCAGGTCAAGCATAGTCGCCTGGGCGCCTTCGAAGAGAACGGTGTGGCCACGGTCGAGCGCCCCGTGCAAGAACAGCGTCGTATCGACAATGTGAGGTTCGAGTCGCTCGGCGTAGCGTCTGCACTGCTCCTGGATCTCGTCGCGATCCAGCGGCAATCGACCGTAGATACGCGTCAACAGAAGGTTCTTCTCTTTGAGCGCCACATCGAGCTTTGCTGCAAAGATCTTCGGGGAC